>OIAG01000663.1_pt1 | contig 15372 bp, 20 predicted proteins | sample 1580701 | NCBI WGS metagenome assembly OIAG01 (sample SAMEA3882551, study PRJEB24775) | human gut metagenome | biome: human-associated habitat; feature: intestine environment; material: feces | place: Netherlands | collected 2009/2010 | reverse complement strand
GTCGGACGTCGCGCTTGATTCGCCGGCTTGAAGTGCACTTCTTGCAAATTCTTCCGTAAGTATTCGATAAACTCCCTCGTATATTGGGTAACGTATGTTCATAATGTCGTTTATTCATTTTATCGTTCTATGATTTATTGTTACATCAATTCAACCCAAAGATGTGCGGGTTCTATAGTAATTGATATTATCCCTACTAATGGAGCGGATAAAAGGAAGTTTTTCCCCTTTGCCCCTTATTTTCCTGTGACAAATGTGATAAAGCGATATTTTTATCCCTACTTTCCCGCCATAATTGGTATAAAAGGGTATTCTTTCCCTTATTTTCCCTATTTATCGGGGATAATGAAGATAAAAACGGCACTTTATTCCCTATTTTCCCGTCTTGATTGGCATAAAACGGTAGTTTTCCCGTGTTTAGGCGAGATTTACGAAGGTATCAGGAGTCTTTCTTGGGAGATTCCGGTGACGTAACGGATAATATCTTGCCCTTGGATAACAGATTGTCAGGTAACAATTCGGCCAGATCCATCGAGTAGTCATCGTCATAATCATGTATATGTTCAAGGAAGTAGATCAGCCACGTGCGGAAGTCAGCCCCGGCAGCCTTGCAGCAGCCGAAGAACGAGTAGAGCACCGCCGCATCTTCAGCGGCATCATTATTGCCACAGAACAGGTAATTACGTCTGCCGCACGCGACAGGCCGCACTTTATTTTCTATCTCGTTATTATCCGGTCTGTAACGACCGTCCAGATGGTACCTGGAGAGTTTGTCGAACCTTCCGTATGTATATTTTATGGCTTTTCCGATCGGACTGTCTTTCATTACTTTGGGATATTCATTGACCAGCCATTTCTCGAAGCGCACAAGTATGGGATATGCAAGACGTGCCCTAAGTTCAGCCCTCTGTTCGTAAGTCAGGCGTTCATCGTCAGCCTTACGCTCCACGTCATAAAGCAACTGTATCTGTGCGAGCGCATAGTCGGCACGCTGCATGTCATTCTTTCTTGCCTCCCAAAAATGTCTGCGTGCATGGGCCCAACAGCCAAGAAGGATAATACCTTTCTTGGCGTCCAGCATCTCGTACCTTTCGTATCCGTCCGTCTGTATGGCTCCCCGGAACTTGCCGAAGAGTTTCAGCACCACCTTTCCACTTCGGGAACCCTTGTCATAGTAAAAGAACTGACGTCCGGTCATGACACTGCGCACAAGCCAGATATAACCTTTGACCGTCTTGTGTCTCTCGTCATTCATCACGGGGATTGTCGTTTCATCCGACTGTATGTAGTCAGTCTGCATCACCAGCTCCCATAATCGGAAGTAAAGGGGCCTTAGCAAATCCGCCACATCCTTGAACCAGTCGTTGACCGTTGACGCGGGGAGATGTACCCCCACACGTTTGAACTGTTCCAGTTGCCTGTGGAACGGTATGTGATCCACATATTTCCCTATCATCATGTCTGCCAGCAATGAGGCAGAGGCATAGCTCTTTGCTATTGGCATGACGGGAAGCGGGCCGGTCTTGAACTCGTTTGTACCCTTCCGTTTGGCTGTATGGCGCACTATCCTGCGGATATAGAACTTCTCGGGCTCGTGCATAAGGATCTCGGTCACTTCCTCTCCGGGAAGGAGCGTCCACTCTTCCGGATTATACCCTTCGGGATATATATGGACCACCTCACGCTCAAGATTCTCCGGAAGGGATTTTCTCGCAGGATGCTGCTTCCCCGCTTTTTTACGGGCGATGATCGCTTCTCTGGTAGCCTTCAACTCCTTTTCTGCTTCTTCTGCGGCTTCAGCCTCCTGGGGAAGCATGTCAAAGCCTTCAAAATCCAGCCAGCGGTCCTGGGCGTCAGGCTTTATGAACTTTTCCGCCTTCTTACCGTACAACTGCCGTTCAAGATAGGATACACGTTGCTCCAGACTGTTGATTTTTGCTTCCTTTTGGGCGATTATGGCATCCTTGTCAGACAATAAAGCCTCATACACCTCTTTGTCCGCAGCTTTAAGGGGCTGCGTGGACACCATCTCCTTCAACCGGCTGTTTTCTCTATACAGACAGTCGCATTTGTGCATGAGATCCTTTATCAGTAATTCCTTATCGGTTGGCATAATCGTTTAAATATGATGCTAAGATACTAAAAAACAGCCGGAATACGGCATTGTATATGTTATAATTTGTTACAACTACAACCCATGGAAACCACTCCTTTTATAACGCCTGACCTTGCTGCCGTCCATTCCTTGAACCATCATCACAAGGTCATTCCAGAAGGTTTCAATCGCTTTAATCCGACCTTCCTCCGTATTTATGACCGGCAGATGGAAGTGCCCATGTTCCAGCCTCATATGGTATATCACCAGACCACCATATTCCATATGGAGGATTTTCATACAGGTACAATTCGCATTGATAAAAATGAAAGCGTCACCGTCCCGTACATTCTTTCCCATCTGGTTGGTCACGATGCCGCTAAGCGTATAAAAACTCTTACGCATGTCTGTCGGATACGGGTAAAGATAATATCTGTTGGATTCATTCAAAGAAAACATAGGCTAACGGTTTGAATTCAAAAATATCAGGGTTTGCAATACCTCCGGTGACAAAGGGCTGTTCAAGCGGACTGTGACGCCATTGGGATAGGAGATCTCACATAGCGGCTGGGGAATTGGCGACGGGCTGACCGGAGGGGCAGACAGCAGGGATTTCTCCTTATGGGGAAGACTGACCTGGCCCTTACTGTTTACCTTTACCGGGATAAAGCCGCCTTTGCGCAACAGCTTGGAACGCCACTCGTAGAAACGTTTGGGACGAATACATTCATTCGAACAAAAATCCATAACTGACAGTCCGCTCGACTTGAAACGGGAATAAATAGATTCAAAATCTTCCATGGTCCATTGATGTGACATAACAATTGAGCTTTTTTACTTTGATTACAAAAGTAATATCACATTTTTAGAATGAAAGGGGGAGTTTATCGAATGCTTACAAATTATAAAAGTTTGATAATTAGTGTATTTATTAAAACAGTAGTGTATTATGTCAAATTGGAATGGATTTTGTACAATATAATTGTATAAATACACTCCAGTTTGAAACTCCAGTGCAATAGCAAAGGTTGTTTTTGGATTGGCCGGATAAGAATTTATTTACTTAAATACTTAAAAATAAACTCCTTATGAAAACGCCTTTGTTTATCTTGCTCCAGGCTACTGGAGGTATCAGAAATGAAGTAAACACATTCCTTAGTGATTATGCCGTTCCGGTGATCGCCATGCTCCTGATCGTGGGAGTGGGGATCGGTGTGGTGATGAATTATGATAAGATTATAGACCGGGACGGACAGGGAACAAGAAAAGAGGGTATTGTAAACTTACTCTGGGTAGTTGGTTACATCATCATCGGGCTTGCGATCATTGCAGCCGTTATCGCACTTATCAATAGCAAACTTAAAATGTCCCTCTAATGGACTTCCAGGTTAGAAAGGGGCTGGAAACACCCCTGAAAGTGCATGGAATGAGAACGAAGTTTTTTTGCATCTATTGTATTATCCTGGCTGTGATTGTTCTTTTTGTCGTGGGCTTCCTGACAAGTGCCATGAGTGGGGAGGGATCTTTTTTGGCCTTTATCGTTTCGCTGGTGGCCGGGGCGTTCGCCTCTGTGGTCTTGCGGATCGTCTTTATCAACCTTTCCATGCAGCGCAAGTTCGGCAAGTTCAAAAGACAGGTATTTGTCATATCGAATAAGGATCTGTTAAACAGCCTGTAAACACTCTTTTTATGAAAATATCGGCAGCGCAAGCGTACTGTATCTTGGATACGGTAGGATCTTCCATACTTACCAAATCCGGCGAAATATCCGTTTCCTACCTGTTGGAATTGCCGGAGGCCTATTCGCTGGATCGCTCGGATCTGGAGGAAAGGCATAACGAGTTATTCCGGGCTTTCCAGTATGTCCGAACCGGGTTTATACATAAGCAGGACGTGTTTTTACGCAGGAAATTCAAGCCGGAATATGTGATCGAGGGGGAGGGCTATATACAGACGGCCGAAAGGAAGTATTTCGACGGACGGGAATACCTGCATCACTTCTGCATATTGTCCTTTACGCTTTCGGGACTGCAAAGCCTTGAAAAAGCGTACCAGGCCAACCCGTTGGCGTATAGCGAGAAACTGGCGAAGGCAGACCGGGACAGGCTGGCCGAGTTTCTGGAATCGGTGGAGAGTGCAGTTTCCATTATCCGGAATATCCGTGGCACGCAGATCCGGCCGTTGAACGTGGCCGAGGTGAAACAGCACCTTTTCCGGTACGTGAACGGTTTCCATGACGACGAGGGACTAAGGGATATACAGTGTTCCGATATGATAAGGATCGGGCAGAAGAAAGGGATATTCTTTGCCGTTTGTGATGAAAGGTATCTGCCCGACAGGATGAAAGTATATGTTACGGACAGCACTTTGCAGGAGGCAAACAGCCAGCTTTATATGTCGATGCTGGAAAGGATCGGCGTTCATGTGCCCTGTTCCCATGTGGTAAACCAGATATGGAAATTCGCCGGGGGAAGCTACCGGGAGGAACTGGCCGAGAGGGTGAAGCTGTTCGGCCGTTACCGGGAGTTTGACAAGGCCATAAAAAGCCGTTATGACGGCCTGGCCTCGTATGAGCAGGAGATCATCAACGAGGAAAACGTGCTTTGCAAAACGCACCTGAACGTGTTGCTGTTGGAGGATGACGAAACGATCCTGAACCGACAGACGGAACAGGTAAAAATGATTTTCACGAACGCCGGGTTTAAATATTACATTCCAAGTTACGAGGGGCTTTATAATATCTTTATAGGCTCGATCATCGGCCGGGAAAACAACCTGAATCCGGACTACCTGTTTCTTTCGGATCTGCATTCGTCGCTCTGCATGGGGATCAATTACTCTACGTTCCGCAGCGACAAGGAGGGGATCTTGTTTAACGAACGGCTGTATCAAACACCGATTCGAAAGGACGTTTGGGACGCAGATAAGAAACGCATTCCGGCACGTAACATGATTATCGTCGCATCGACGGGTGGGGGAAAGTCGGTTACGTCGTTGAACATCATCCAGCAGAACATCGAGCAGAATTATAAACAGATCGTCGTCGAGTTCGGAAAGAGCTTTTACCAGCTTTCGCAGTTGTACCCGGACAGGTCGCTGCATATTGATTATGACGGCAGCAGCCCGTTGGGGATCAATCCGTTCTATACGGCCGGGAAGCAGCCGGACAACGAGAAGATAAAGACGCTTGTAAACCTGGTGCTTAAATTCTGGCGGTCTAAGGCGATCATGGAGGACACGAAACAAGTTGTTTCGCTGACAAAGATCATTTGCCGTTATTACGAGGATATTCCCGACGGCCATTGTTTCCCGGACTTTTACAGGTACGTCCAAAGAGAGGGGAAAAAACTGTATGAGCGTTTGAATATCCTGCCGGAATACTTCGATATAGACAGCTTCCTGCACGTGTGTTCGGAATTTATGCCGGGGGGATTTTATGAGAACGTGTGCAAGCCGTCCCCACTGGAGAACGATATGCAGAACCGGGATTTTATCGTCTTTGAGCTGACGAAGATAAAGAAAGATCCGTTCCTGATTTCCGTCATTATGACAATCCTTTTCGATACGATAGAGAACAAGATCCTTTCGGATCGTTCCGTCAGGGGGATGCTGATCTTTGACGAGTACGCAGAAAGCCAGTCTATAAAGGACACCTTTTCAGGTGCGGACATACATTCGACGGTGGCGTTCTGTTACCAGAAACTCCGCAAGGAAAACGGGGCGGTGGGTACGATCGTCCAGTCATTGGCGCAGCTTCCCGATAACGAGTACACGAAAGGCATTATCGCCAATACGCAACTCTTATACGTGCTTCCGGCCAACGAGATCGTTTACGACCAGACGGTAGAGGCGTTCCATATCAAGAACCGGAGCCACGTAAACCTGATGAAGTCGATCCGTAACGACTTTTCAGGGGTACGGCCGTATTCGGAGATATTCATCCGGTTTATGGATAGTTATGCAACGGTGGTACGCCTGGAGCTTTCACCGGAAAAATTGCTTGCATTCCAGACCGACGGCGAGAAATGGAACAAATTGCAGGAGATTTACAAGGAGGCCGGAAGCATGGAAACGGCCATAGAGAAGTATAAACAATTAAAACAGAAAAGTTATGAAACGGAAATGTCTATGTAGTTTGCTTGTGATGATGTGCTTTTACTGTACGGCGTTCGGCCAGTGGGTGGTGTCCGATCCGGCCTTGACGCAGCTATCGCAGATAACCTGGGCGAAAGAACTTAAACAGGCATACGAACAGTTTCAAGTGCTGGGGGAATCCAGGGACATACTGACTAAGAGCCTGGATCTGTACCGGCAGGTGAACGGGGTTATCAAAAACTCTAAAATGGTGTTGCAGGTGCTTTCCATGCAGGGGGAAATGTTGGAACTGGCGGCGAAAGAGTGCACCCGGTCGGACGTGTTTACCGGACAGGAGGCATACGGGGAATATACGAACGTGCTGAACAAGATCATGGAGGAAAGCGTGCTTTCCTTTGACCTGATCCGGACGATCATATCGCCCTCGGTGAGCATGACCGACGGGGAGAGGATAAAAATTATCGTGGATCTGGATAACAAGCTGAAAGAGAACCGGGACAAGATGCTCGACGAGAGAGCGAGGTTTAATACGGTCAATGACGCTATAAAACGGATCGCAGCCCTGAAATCAACAGCCAAGAAGTGAGCCTATGGAAGTGATCGACAATGTGATTAGCGCATACGAGGCCGTCAAGATGAACGGCGTCAGCCAGGGGATCATCGCCCTTTGTTCCTTTATCGCCGTTATCATCGTGATACAAAAGTTCGTGACGGCCTGGAAAGAGGCCTTTAGCGAGGGGGACAAGCCCGTCGATATGAAACAGTTCTTCAAACTGTTCTATATCTATATTTATGTGTTCGCCATTATCATGGTCGCACCGTTCGCCTTTACGATCGTGGAAACGGCACTTGGAAATCTTCAGAACGAATTGATAAGCCATTATCAGGAGGACGTGGATCTAAGCATTGACGAGGCGATCGTAACCTTTACAAAGGACTATATCGAGGACGTGCAAAGGCGGCATAACTGGGTAGGGCAGCAGATTCAGGAGGTTATCATGCTGCCGTTCAATATTGCGGCTTATACGATACTCCTGTACGCAACGAAATATATATTTTTCTTCTTTGCGTCAGCCCGGTATCTGTATCTTATACTCCTGGAGATCGTCACGCCGATAGCCGTAATACTCTACATGGACGAGAAAACGAGGCATTATACGCACGCATACCTGAAAAACCTGTTTGTCTGTTACATGACGATCCCGGCGTTCCTGATAGCCAACGCCCTGGGGTCTATCATTGCGGAGAATATCATGCACATGTGCGGACAGAACAAATATACCATGCTGGGACTTCTTTTCGCTTTCGTGTTCAAACTTTTCCTGTTTGCCAAAAGCGTGAAATTTTGTCGTGAACTGTTTTAAATCCTGATCTTATGAATAAAGACGATATACTGAAAGATTTTGATACACTGGCCGAGGCCAAGCGCAAAGGAGCGGTAAACTTAAAATTGTGCCTGGGCTTTGCCCTGGTGGTGGTTGTCCTGGTGCTGGCCTGGGGACTGGTGGTGAATTTTACGGCACTGGATAAGGTGGTCGTGGTGGAGCGATCCGGCGAGTACCTGAAAACGCACGCCGAGGATAGCGAGGCTCTGTTTCTTGCCCTGGTGAAAAAGACGTGCGCCGAGGCGACCGGGTACGCTAACAGCTTCGATCGCCTGAACCTGAAAAAAAATCAGGCGCACGCCGCTTTTTATGTCAATAAGAACGATCTGAATGCCGTGTTCTCAAAGTATTATAATGATAAGGCCTATTTTGATGCGGTGCAGAACGGGGCGGTCTATAAATGCGAGATAGACAGCATCCAGACGATCGCCGGGGACAATGAGCCGTACAAGGTGGCTTTCACTTCCACCCTGACGATTTACGGCGTTTCGGGGCAGAAGCTAAGGTTTCTTATCAGGACGAAAGGGGAGATCGTGAGAACCACGCCGCAATTTCCGGAGAACGTGACGGGATTTTTCTTTAACCAGTTTATACAGCAGATTGTCCGGATAGAACAAGAACCTGAAAAAAAGTAACACTATGGATAAGGCCACGAAAACAAAAATAATCCTGTTCGCATCCCTGGGGATCTTCGTGCTGGTGGTGCTGGCCGTTACGCTGGCACTGACCGGGAAAGGGGACAACCGGGAAGAGGACGGGAGCGTGAACACTTCGCTTAGGGCACAGCAGCAAAGCGATTTTACCCTGGACGATATGATGAATACGGACGGACGGCCGGAGTACGAGAATTTTACCGATGAAGTGTACCGGGAACGTTCGGGAGCTATGTACCGGGAAGATCCGGAAGTGATAGCCTTGCAGGAACAGTTAAGGCAGAACCAGAGAGCCGACAGTCTGAAAGCGGCCGCAGCCATGAAACGGAGAACGGCGAAAGCCCGGCCGAAAAAGGAAACGCCGAAGAAGGAAGAGCCTGAAAGGACAGTAGGACGTTTCTTTTCGGGGGAAGAACCGGAGAACAAGGGAAACACGATAGAGGCCATTGTGTCGGGCGATCAGAAGATCACGAACGGGAGCGTGATAAAACTTGTCACGCTCCAAGAAATGCAACTGCCCGGCGGCATGGTGATTAACAAGGGGACGGCCGTTTTCGGGGTGGTGAAGCTCGCACAGGACAGGATCAATATAACGGTTGAATCCGTCCGGATCGGGAACAGCATCTATGAGATGCAAAAGACCGTGTACGACAGGGACGGACTGCCCGGTATATATGTGCCCTTGAACATCAAGGCGGAAGCGACAAAGGAGGCGGCCGACGAGGTGGTTAGCGATATGAACGTTACCTCTTACGGGACGGACGTTCTAAGTACGGGGGTTAATGCGGTGAGCAATGCGGCAAAGAGCGTGTTCCGGAAGAAGAACAACCAGGTCGTTGTCACCGTGAAGTCGAACTATAAACTATATCTGAAATGAAAGCTATTTGTTCTTTTATCCTGGCGTTGGCCGTTTCCTCGGCCGGGGCGCAGATCCGCCCGGTGGAAAGCCTGCCTATCGCAGTGAATTATTCCAAGACGATACATCTTGTATTCCCCTCGGCCGTGAAGTATAACCAGGCCGTTACGGACTTCGTGGCCGTCGATAACCCGGAGAGCGTGCCTAATATCTTGCGCATAAAGGCCAACCGGAAAAGTTTCAGCAAGCAGACGACCGTCAGCGTGGCGACCGAGGGAGGTTTTTTCTATTCGTTTAACGTGACCTATGCCGACAGCCTGGAGCATACGAACTATTTCCTGCCCGATATGTCGAGCATACGGCCGGACACTATCTATCTGAATGAGGTGTCGCAAACGCACCTGATCGCACCGGAAAAGGTGATTTATATAGATTACGGCGATACCTGCATACAGGTAAGCAAGGCCGAGAATACCGAGAATATCGTGCGAATGATCGCAGCCACGGGAAAGGTGGAGGAATTTCCCAGGCAGACAAACGTGTCGCTGGCGACCGAAGGGGGGAAGTTCTACACGTTCAACGTGGATTATCGGCAGCAGCCGGAGGCGTTCGTCTATGAGATAGGGGAGAAACGGCCGGAGAAAAAGGCGAACGTGATCCTGACCGACAACATTATCCCGGCCGGGGAAAGGGATCAGGTCATGAGCCGGGTATATAACGCAAAAAGGGGGATATTCAACAAGGGGATCGTTCGCAACAAGATCGTTTTCTCCGTGAACAACCTGCATATATATGATAACTTGCTCCTGTTTACCTTTGAGATCGAGAACAAAAGCAAACTGCCTTATGATATAGATTATATCCGGTATTACATCATCGACAAGAAAACGGCCAAGCTGACCGCATCCCAGGAAGTGGATCAGCAGGCTTTGTTCTCGGAGAATTATTCGCCCAGGATAGAGGGGAACGGCCGGATGAAATACGTGATCGCTTTCGATAAGTTCACCATTCCGGACGAGAAAGTTTTCCGTATCGAGATCAACGAGAAGAACGGAGGCCGTCACGTTCTTTTTGACCTGGAGAACAGCGACATCGTGAATGTGGAGGATATTTAGCCTTGCGATCCTTGCGCTGATCCCTGTCGGCCGGGTGGGGGCGCAGGACAAACGTTCGCTGATCGTGGAGGTGTTGCAGACCGCAGGGGATTACGGGGACATCGCCCCGGTGTGGGGGATCGTCCAAAAGGACGGGGATATTTACCGTTTCGTCCCCTCTGTCGCACCCCTGAAAGAGAAATACCGGATCTCCGACCGTTACGGCTACCGGACGCATCCGATAAGCGGTGAAAGGCAGTTTCACGCAGGCCTGGATATGGCGGCGGTGTATGCGGCTACCGTACACGCCGCAGCCAGTGGGACGGTGACGTTCGCAGGTGAAACGCCCGGATATGGGAAAACGGTAGTCGTTACGCACCGTTTCGGATTTCAGACCAGATACGCACATCTGACACTCATTTACACCCGGAAAGGTGCGAAGGTGGAAAAGGGGGACGTGATCGGGTTCGTGGGAAGCACCGGGATAAGTACCGGGAATCATTTGCATTATGAGGTGATAAAAAACCAAAAGAGAATAAACCCTTTAAATTTCATTTATGGAACTAAGTAATGAATTGAAAGTAGAAAGGATCAGGCTAAGCCTGACGGCGAAAAGCGTTGCCGAGGAAATGGGGATCAGCCGCCAGCAGCTTTGCAACATCGAGCAGTCGGAAACCGCCCCCGTGGTGGTGAAATACATCGCTTTTCTAAGGAGCAAAGGGGTGGATCTGAACGCTCTGTTTGACCGTATTATCGTGAACAAATAAAATAAATCGTATGAGAAAATTAGTTACCGCCTTGTGCGCTTTGGTCTTTTTGTCGTCTTGCGACGACGAACTGAAACTTGTCAGCCGAGATTTTTCCGTGACGCTGAAAAGTATAGACGGCAATACGGCCGTAGTGGGGAAGCCCATTAATTGCACCCTTACGATCTCGGATCTCGATCCGGACAACGGGGATCAGATATTGACACGCTTTGAGGTCAGGGACGGGGACGGCGTTATCCTGGTGGATAACAACGAATACAGCCCCGGAGAAACGTTTGAATATGATTTCAAGGCAAACAATCGGCTGGATTTCGATTTTATCCCGGCAACCGAGGGAGAGGCGTATATCGTCATGGGGGTAGCCAGCGAACTGGTGACACGATCCGACAGCATCAAACTGAAAGTTTCCAGCCCGGAGATAAACATACGTTTCCAGAACGTGCCGGATCTTATGCTGGTATCGGAGGAAGCGGAATTTTATTTGCAGCTTGATACGGAACTTTACGGGGTGAAAGCGTCGGCCAGGTTCGTAAAGGGAAGCGGCCGGGTGTATATTTCCGGGTATGATGCGACAAGGGGCGAGGGCGTGGCACTGGAAAAAAACAACCTGGTGACGTTCCGGCCGGATGCGACCGGGCAGGCGGTGATCGAGTTTACCGTTTCAAGCCGTTACGGTCTGCCAGTGAAAGAGAATGTAACGATACAAGTAAATCAATGAGGTTATGAGAAAAATTGCCGTATTATCGCTCTTTTTGTGCCTGGTGGCCGTGTGCAGGGCACAATATATCGGAAGCCAGTATATGAACGTGAAGCTGGGCTATATCGTGGATGAAAGTCAGGTGCAGGGGACGTTCGGTTTTGGAAAGGTGTACAAGGCTTTCAAGGTGGGGGCAAACCTTAATTACCGGAATCTAAACCGGGATCTGGTAAAGGCAAACACCGTGACGGTCGGCCCGGAGCTGGCCTATTACGCCCTGAAAGGACGGAAATTCTCGCTCCTGGGGATCGCAGCCGGGACGATCGGCTACCAGAAAGCCAAGGCGAAAAGCGATCTTGTGTACCTGGAGAAAAGCAAGGCTTTCGTGTATGGGTACGAGGTCGGGATAAGGCCGGAAATGTTGCTAAGCCCGAAAGTGGCTCTTTTTGCCGAATACAGGTTTGAAATGTTGTTTAACTCCATTCTCCGGAATAACAACCATGTCGGCCTGGGGTGCGTGATCTATTTATAAACTTAAATAATTGAAGGTATGAGAAAGTATTTGTATTTGTCAGCCGTATGCGTGTGCATGGCATTGTGTTTCGTCGGTTGCAGCAAGGACGACGACGAACCGGGAGGAAAAGGGGCGATGTATGAGGTAACGATCGAGCAGTCGGGAGATTTCCGCAGCTTCATTAAGTCGGTCGTGGTAGTCGCCAACGGTACGCAGTTGAAAGACGGGGCGACGGGGGAAAGCCTCGCAAGCCCGGTGATTCTAAGCGATGAAGAACTGGCCGTCGAAAAGGTGACGTTAAGCACGACGGGAAAGGCGATCGAGTTTGCCGTTTCCGGTGGTGTCGTGGACGGAGAGGACGGCGTTGTGAACGAGCCGATGCAGTGGGTAGTGACCGTTTACAAAAACGGAAAGGAGATCGAGAAAAAGAGCCTTGTTTTCCGGGACGGGAAGGAGATAAGTACGGATGATCTTAATCTGTATTATAATTGACGTGACGGCCTGAATGTCCCCCGGATGAATGTTCGGGGGATTCTTTTTCTTTTGGGCGTTCCCGTGGGACGGTCGGGCTTTACGCTCCAAGTCCTCGCCTAAAGGCTGTGGGCTTTACTCTGCAATCCCTAACGCAATTTTGGGTGTCCGCTTTGTCATTCTGTTACCGGGATTTGTCTGCATGGTGGGAGAACCGCACCGATCAGCCAGGCACGCAATATCATTTTGTCATTGCCAGCAGGCTGTTTTTATGGTGTAACGCTCCGATATTGCTTTCTTTTTGATAGATATGCAAATGCAAGAAGCCCCCGGCGAAAACCCCGCCGGAGGCAATTATAGAAAGTCTGTGTATCATTTCCACAAAATGTGGAAATGATACACAGATAACAGTTCTTCAATAAATATATGTGTTTTTTGTATGCTTTTGATTATCAGGTATATATGACTTGTTTATTTGTTTGGCACAATGTTTGTTCTTTGTCTTTCAGAAACCATATGTTAAATATTTAAATAGATTGGATTATGAAAAAGGTATTATTTGCAGTAGCACTTGTTATGGGATTGGGTAGTTCAGTGGCATTCGCCGGCAACATGGTATCGGATGTTGAGATTGTGGTAATGGTGAACGATTATAAGCCAATCGAGGTAAAGGATCTGCCGCAGGCGGTTCAGGACACGATCAAGAAGGATTTCGCAGACCTGACAATCAAGGAAGCCGCAGTTGAGGAAAGCGAGGAAGGCACAAAGACCTACAAGGTGACATTTACCGATGCAGAAGGCACGGAAAGCGAAGTGTTCTTCAACGAGAAGGGCGAAGTCCTGAAATAAAGCAAATGAACAGCAAAAAGAGAATTCAATTAAACTGTGTCAGCAAAATTAATATTTTATTGCTTTGCTGACACAGTTTGTTTTACAGCCCCTCTGGTTCCGGTGACTTGTAAGGCTTGAAAGCAACCCGAACCTCCTTATGCTCATCGATGACGAAAGTCTGCTCCGGCTCCACAGAACGAATAATGACGCCATTGACTTTCCAATACATGATTGTCCATGATTTGGAATGGGTAGCACGAAAATGCACCGTTGTGCCTTTCGCTATTTCAGCCGGAGAGATCAATTCTCCTATCTTTTCCGCAGCCGTATTTTCCAACTCCGGTTTAGCCGAAAGCTGACCTTCACCCTGATCCACACCAAATGCCAGCACTACTTTTTCCACTGCGGGAGGAAGAGGAGGATCTTCATCATTGTCACAAGAAACCGCAAATAGCGTAAGCCCATACAACAAAACAACGACAAAAGAGAGATAACCGATCTGTCTCATTAAGCCGATTTCTTTTTTTTCCATAGCAGTTTTCATAAGCTTATTTTTTGTTTACGACCGCATAAAGATAACAAATTGTTGGCTAAAAGGGTTTACGAACCTTTTATTTTTTTGCCCTATTATCTTAAATTCAGTGTTTATGAAATACCAAGTTCTTTTTGAACATCCTTGTTTGCAGATGAAAAGATACTTTTGCAGTACCTTAATGTTGTCCGCATGGTGGGAGAACCGTACCGATCAGCCGGGTGCGCAATATCATTTTATAATAACCGATAGGTTGTTTTTATGGTGTAACGCCCCGATATCGCTTTCTTTTTTTGTATCTTTATGTAGAAAATATTGCGTATTAACTGTTAATTTCGAAAAATGATGTATCTTTGCGGCTTTCAAAATTGTAAGTATAGAATTTATAATTAAAATATTAGGTTTCAAAAGTATAAAGGTTTTTGGTTAGTTGCTCTTTCTGGGGTAGCAGATATTTTATAGTAAGTTATATGCAAAAAAAACAGAAAAAAGTTGGAAATATTGATTTTTTTTATAAACACACACACACACACACACACACACACACACACGAGTGTGTGTAGAAACCTATATTTAAGACTTTTCAAGGTAATTCTCCTTTCTTTTTTATCGTGTTCCGTTCTTTTCGTTTCCGCTCAAGAGACACGGGATTCCGTGAAAATATATTTCCACAAGGGTAGAACGGAAATAGATCTCTCTTTACGGGATAACAGGCGGTCGTTAGAGAAGATCAGCCGCCGGATATTGGAATACAGGCCGGACACGGCTTTCTCTATCTGCAAGATTATGGTGGTCGGTGCGGCGTCCCCCGAGGGGAGCATCGAACTGAACAGGCGTTTGTCTGAACTAAGGGCGAAACGTTTGTTCGATCACGTGTGCGGTTACTCGCCGCTACCCGACACGCTGAAAACGTCGGTATTCGTGGGGCGTGACTGGAGGGGATTGCTGCGTTTGGTGGAGAATGATCCCGGAATGCCCGGTAAATCGGAAACGGTGGAGCTTCTGCAAGGTATTGTTTCCGAGGTGGAAGCAAGTGGAAACGGGGAGAACAAGATAAATGAATTGAAACGCTTGCGGTACGGCATCCCATATCGGTACATGTATCGGAATTTGTTTCCGGATCTTCGTGCATCTTGTTTGTATATTTGGTATGAATCGAAACGGAAGTCGTTCCCTGCCATGCAGGTTATCTCCCACCTGCATGATACATTGTACTTACCTTGTAAGCTTTCTCCGTTCGGTGGAGAAACGGGCGGTTTCCAGTCTGGGGAAAAACATGGGCCTTTTTACATGGCCGTGAAAACGAACATGCTTTATGATGCGTTGCTTGTGCCGAATATAGGGGTGGAGTTTTACGTCGGAAAGAACTGGTCCTTGGCCGG
>OIAG01000653.1_pt1 | contig 15592 bp, 13 predicted proteins | sample 1580701 | NCBI WGS metagenome assembly OIAG01 (sample SAMEA3882551, study PRJEB24775) | human gut metagenome | biome: human-associated habitat; feature: intestine environment; material: feces | place: Netherlands | collected 2009/2010 | reverse complement strand
ATGTGAACAAAACCTTGAAATTTTATGGGGATTCAGTACAATAGTGTAAGATTGGAGAAAATTTGGCCTATGGAATTAAAGGTAAAACTGGAAGTATTCGAAGGTCCCCTGGATCTTCTGCTTCATTTGTTGGATAAAAATAAAGTGAGTATTTATGATATTCCGATTGTCGAGATTACAAATCAGTATCTTGAATATATTCGGGAGATGCAGCGACAGGATCTGAATATCATGAGCGAATTTTTGGTAATGGCGGCGACACTGCTGGAAATCAAATCAAAATGGCTTCTTCCGAAAGAGGAAACAGAAGACGAGGATGAAGTGGATCCACGTGCGGAACTGATGGAACAACTGCTGCAGTACAAGCTGTTCAAATACATGTCTCAGGAGCTGAAAGACAGGCAGATTGATGCGGGACGGAGGTTGTATAAAAATCAATCTATTCCGGAGGAAGTGCGTTCTTATGAAGAACCGTTGGATCTGGAAGAACTGACCCGCGGTTGGAATCTGAAAAAACTGCATGCTATTTTTGAATCAGTAATGCGAAAACAAGTAGATAAGATGGATCCGATCCGATCCCGTTTTGGGAAAATTGAACGGGAAGAGGTTTCTTTAGATGAGAAGATGATTTATCTGGAAACATACTGTCAGGAGCATCCGCATTTTTCTTTCCGGGAACTATTGGAAAGACAGGGCAGTAAGGTGGAGATCATTGTGACGTTTCTGGCGATGCTGGAGTTTATGAAAACCGGAAGGATCCGGATCGTGCAGGAGCAGTTGTTTGATGAAATATATATTACTGTCTGCGGGCAGGCAATATCAGATGTGGGACGATTGCCGTCTGAACCGGCCGGCAGCATGCTTAAAGAAAAGATACGGGAGTAATTAAAAAATGAAAATAGAAGAATATGAAGCTGCCGCAGAGGCCATTCTGTTTGCGATGGGTGACTCTGTGGAAATAAAAAAACTGGCATTTGCACTCCAGGTAAATGAGCGGGAGGCAGAGATGATCCTGCGTAATCTGGCAGACCGGTATCAGGCAGACAACTGTGGTCTGCAGATCCTGGAACTGGACGGTGCTTATCAGATTTGTACAAAGCCGTCTCAGTATGAATATCTGATCCGGATTGCAAAACAGCCGAGAAAGCAGGTACTGACCGATGTATTGCTGGAAACATTGTCCATTGTGGCATACAAGCAGCCGGTAACCAGGGTGGAAATTGAAAAGATCAGAGGTGTGTCCTGTGAGCATGCCATCAATAAATTACTGGAATATGGGCTGATCCAGGAAGCTGGCCGTCTGGATGCACCGGGACGGCCGATTCTGTTCGGAACCACAGAAGAGTTTCTTCGTTGCTTTGACGTGCAGTCCGTAGAAGAACTACCGGATATGAACCCGGAAAAAGTGGAGGAGTTAAAGCAGGAAGCAGAAGAAGAAGTACAGCTTCAACTGAAACTGTGACAATATAAAATGCGAAAAAAAGTTCACAAAAATATACGATGATTTTGCATGAACTCGTTGAAGAATCTTGTTAATGAATTAACTACTGTCAAGAATAACCAATTATAAAAACAAAAAAATGTGAATTATGCACAATAAATAAAAAGAGTGAACGGGTTGAACTGACTAACAGGAAACCCGGTCACTCTTTTGTCAGTATTGAAAAAAATACAATAATATATTAATATCTGACACATAAGTATCGCAAAACATACGCAGATATGTGAAAAGTATACAAATACTTGCTTTACAGTGGTAAAGGATTTAGGAGGACAGGATATGAGCAGATTATCAGTAGCATCAGCTGACAAGGTAAATTCTACGACAGAACAGCTTATGAAAGAATTTACACAGCGAATTGTGGCAAATCCACCGGGAGTCTGTCCGGTTGATATGCAGCTGGCATTCTTAAAAGTGTGTCATGCACAGACATGTGGAAAATGTGTTCCATGCCGCGTTGGTCTGGGACAATTAGAGAGACTTCTTGAGAAGGTTCTGGACAATGAAGCGACAATGGAAACACTTGAACTGATTGAAGAGACCGCAGAAAATATCAAAAATTCTGCTGACTGTGCGATCGGGTTTGAATCCGCACGTATGGTGCTGGCAGGTCTGGAAGGTTTCAGAGAAGACTATATTTCACATATTACAGACCACAGGTGTCTTGGATCATTTGAACAGCCGATCCCGTGTGTCACACTTTGTCCGGCGCATGTGGATATTCCGGGATATATTGCACTGGCAGGTGAGGGACGCTGTGAGGATGCAGTTCGCCTGATCCGTAAAGACAATCCGTTTCCGACGGCATGTGCCCTGATCTGTGAGCATCCATGTGAGGCGCGTTGCCGCAGAAATATTATTGATGACTCCATCAATATCCGTGGTATGAAGCGTTATATTGTAGATAACGCACCATCTGATAAAGTACCGGTTCCGGCATGTGCACCATCCACAGGCAAGAAGGTTGCAATCATCGGTGGTGGACCAAGTGGTCTGACAAGTGCATACTTCCTGCAGCTGATGGGACATCAGTGTACAGTATTTGAGGAGAAGAAGCAGCTTGGTGGAATGCTGCGTTATGGTATTCCGAATTATCGTTTCCCGCGGGAGCGTTTGCAGGAGGATATCGATGCAATTCTTTCTACCGGTGTGGATGTGAAATTAAATACAACGATCGGAACAGAAGAATTGAAACAGATTCAGCAGGAGTACGATGCAATCTACGTGGCTATCGGTGCACATACAGATAAAAAGCTCGGACTTGAAGGGGAAGACAGCAAAAACGTGATTTCTGCTGTTGATATGTTGCGTGAGATTGGTGACGGAGCATACCCGGATTACACCGGAAAACGTGTCGTTGTCGTAGGTGGCGGAAACGTAGCTATGGATTGCGCGAGAACAGCTATGCGTGCAAACGCGGAGACAGTAAGCATCGTTTACCGCAGACGTCAGGAAGATATGACAGCACTTCCGGCAGAAGTGGAAGGTGCGATCGCAGAGGGAATCGAACTTGTTACTTTGAAAGCTCCGCTTCGTGTAGAGGCAGATGCAGAGGGAAATGCATGTGCACTTTGGGTACAGCCTCAGATTATCGGACCGGTAAAAGGTGGCAGACCTTCCCCGCGTAAGGCCAATAAACCGGAAGAGCGTATGGAATGCGATATTGTGCTGGTTGCTATTGGACAAGATATTGTATCTGAGCCGTTTGCTGATTTTGGAATGGCTGTCAATCGTGGACGTATTGCGGCAGATAAAGGTGGAGCTGCAAATATGGTAGGAGTTTATGCCGGTGGTGATTGTGTATCCGGACCGGCGACCGTGATCAAGGCGATCGCAGCAGGAAAAGCAGCTGCAGCAAATATCGACGAGTATCTTGGTTATCATCATCCAATCAGCTGTGATGTGGAGATTCCGGAACCGATGTTGAATGATAAAGTACCGTGCGGACGTGTAAACCTTCAGGAAGTGGAAGCATGGGCGAGAAAGACAAACTTTGAAGGAATAGAACTTCCGATGAGCTGTGAAGAAGCAGTACAGGAAGCAAGCCGCTGCTTACGATGTGATCGTCATGGCTGTGGTACACTGAGAGGAGGCAGAGAGTTCGAATGGTAAATTTAACGATCAATAATAAAAAAATTCAGGTACCGGAAGGTACTACGATTCTGGCAGCTGCCGCTCAGGCCGGAATCAAGATTCCGACATTGTGTTATTTGAAAGAAATCAATGAGATCGGAGCATGCCGTGTCTGCGTAGTAGAAGTTGAAGGAAAGGAGACACTTGTGGCTTCCTGCAACACAGCAGTAGAGGAGGGCATGGTTGTATATACAAACAGCTACAAAGCGCAGCATGCCCGCCGTATGAATGTACAGTTGATTCTGTCTGAGCATGATGCACACTGTGCTTCCTGTCTCAGAAGTGGAAACTGTACGTTACAGAGTGTGGCAAATGATCTGAATATCGGCGATGTTCCTTTTGGTGAAAAATATGAGCAGAATGAATGGTCGCAGGATTTTCCGCTTATTCGCGATGCAAGCAAATGTATCAAGTGCATGCGCTGTGTACAAATCTGTGACAAGGTACAGGAACTGAAGATCTGGGATGTGATCAATACAGGAAAACGTACCAGTGTAGGTGTATCCGGAAGAAAACAGATCACAGAGTCTGACTGTGCAGTCTGCGGTCAGTGTATCACACATTGCCCGGTGGGAGCTTTGCATGAGCGCGACGATATTGACAAATTAATGGATGCCGTACATGATCCGGAAAAGATCGTAGTTGTTCAGATTGCGCCTGCAGTTCGTTCAGCCTGGGGGGAAGGAATTGGACTTTCGCGTGAGATGGCCACAGAAAAGAGAATGGCAGCAGCGGTACGTGCCCTTGGCGTTGACTATGTATTTGATACCAATTTCTCGGCAGATCTGACTATTATGGAAGAGGGAAATGAATTCCTGGAGCGTATGACGCATGCGGATGAGTATTCCTGGCCGATGTTTACTTCCTGCTGTCCGGGATGGGTGCGTTTTGTGAAATCCCAGTATCCGGATATGGTGAAGAATTTGTCAACGGCAAAATCTCCGCAGCAGATGTTTGGTGCAGTGGCAAAATCCTACTACGCACAGATATTGGATGTGGATCCTTCCAGAATTTTCAGTGTTTCCATTATGCCTTGTGTGGCAAAGAAACATGAGTGTGCAATTCCGGTTATGAACGATGCAGGAGCCGGACAGGATGTAGATATTTCTCTGACAACCAGAGAATTGGATCGTGTATTAAAAGCAGAACTGATTTCACCGGCTTTCCTGGAAGAAGAAGAATTTGACCAGCCGCTGGGTGTTGGTTCCGGCGCCGGTGTGATCTTCGGTACAACCGGTGGTGTCATGGAGGCAGCGTTAAGAACCGCTTACTATGTATTAAATGGCAAGAATCCGGATCCGGATCTGTTCAAAGTAGTACGTGGTATGGAGGGAATCAAAGAAGCAGAGGTTGAAATCGCAGGCATTAAGATCAAAGCGGCGATTGTCAGTGGACTTGGCAATACAAGAAAACTGATGGAGCGCATCCAATCCGGTGAAGCCGAATATCATTTTGTGGAAGTGATGGCATGTCCGGGCGGATGTGTCGGCGGTGGTGGACAGCCAATCACGGATGGCGTGGAACTGGCCGATGTACGTGGAAGAAATCTGTACAAGCTGGATAAGAAGAATCCGCTTCGTTTCTCCCATGAAAATCCATCCGTAATAAAAGCTTACGAAGATTTCTTTGAGAAACCGTTGTCCCACAAATCCCATGAACTGTTACATACTGATCATGAAGCATGGAAAATGCCGAATCAGAGATAATATAATTTTTCTGCCAGCAGCTATAACAGGCTGCTGGCAGTTTTTATTCATGAGCGGGTATCCGAAACATACAATAGAAGTAATAAAAAATGGATAAATGTTTATGAAGCGATATTTGAAACTATGTTTTTGCGTCGCATATTTACTTGCCGGCTTCTGCCAAAATGTGTTTGGACAGCAGCCGCTTGATGCTGCCTATATGAGCGGATCGGAAGTAACGTGTGTGCCGGAAACGCAGATGCAGATGGATACCGTGGATCAATTTTCAGATTTTCATTGTGAGGAACTGGATCTGTATGCCAAAAGTGCTGTTTTGACAGATGCAGATACTGGTCGGATCTTGTATGGAAAAGAGGCAAATTCTCCTATGGCAAATGCCAGCACTACAAAGATCATGACCTGTCTGCTGGCAATAGAAAGCGGAAAAACAGGAGATTCGGTGACTTTTTCAGAATATGCCTGCAGTATGCCGAAGGTACGGCTTGGCTGTTCTGTGGGAACACAGTTTCTGTTGGAAGATCTGCTCTATTCTCTGATGTTGGAATCTCATAACGATACTGCCGTGGCTATTGCTGAATATGTGGCAGGAAGCGTGCAGCATTTTGCAGTGCAGATGAATGAGCGTGCAGCAGAATTAGGCTGTCTGGATACACACTTTGTGACACCGAACGGGTTGGATAAATCAGACGAGGGCGGTGCGCATCAGACAACGGCCTATGATCTCAGCCGGATCATGGCAGCCTGCATTCAGAATGATAAGTTTTTGAAAATTACGCAGACTGTTTCAAAAACAATCAGCAGTATTGATGGTACCTTCCAGGCAACATTAAATAATCACAATGCGCTACTTTCTATGGTGGAAGGTGTGATATCCGGAAAAACCGGTTTTACAGCGAAGGCGGGATATTGCTATGTGGGAGCATATCGAAAAGAGGATCGTACATATACCTTTGCGTTGCTGGCCTGTGGCTGGCCGAACAACAAAGGCTATAAGTGGGAGGATGCAAGAAAATTGATTGCATATGGGAATGAACACTATGTACGGCAGTTGTACAGTGCGGACGGCGAGAAAAGGCAGATTCCGATCCGGAACGGGGTGAAAATAGAAGAGGAAGATACAGGAAGAAAGAAATATAAATATATATATCCGGAGCATTTTGCGGTGGAAACAGAAACTGTGCGACAGGAACTGTTATTGTCAGATACCGATGTCATTACGGAAACATGGAATCTGCCCAAATGTGATCGGAGAACATCGTATTTTACTGAATGGCTGTCAGATTGTGATACAGCCAGTGTATGTAGTGGAAACGGTGGAGAAATTTACTTATCGTTGGTGTCTGAAACATATTTTCTTTCTGTTGTTTCTTGGGAAAATATAAGGTATACTATACACGGTATTGCCCGTGCGTTCGACTTGAATCATAGCCAGACGGGGAAATCATATCTGTTATGATGTTGTGTGTAACAGATAAAAAATGGAGAAGAAACATGAATAATTCAAATGAACTGATTAACAGGATCAATGAAAAGTATAGCAGTATGAGTAAGGGACAGAAGCTGTTGTCCACGTATATTACCGATAATTATGACAAGGCGGTTTTTCTGACAGCAGAAAAGCTGGGAAAAGTCGTAGGAGTCAGTGAATCGACGGTTGTACGGTTTGCGACACATCTCGGGTATCGTGGATATCCTGAATTTCAGAAAGCATTGGAAGAACTGGTGCGTAATAAACTGAATTCTATCCAGCGAATGGAAGTGACCTATGGGCGGATCAGCCAGTCAAAGATTTTGGATACAGTGCTGCAGTCTGATGCAGAAAAAATCAAGAGTACGCTGGAACAGATTGACCAGAATGCCTTTGAATCAGCGCTGGATATTATTTTAAATGCAAAACATATTTACATTGTGGGAATCCGAAGCTGTGCCCCACTGGCAAGTTTTATGTCGTTTTATTTCAATCTGATGTTTGATAATGTACATCTGCTTCATACCAGCAGTTCCAGTGAACTGTTTGAACAGATGGTGCGTATCAGTGAGGAGGATGTGATTATCGGGATCAGTTTTCCGCGGTATTCGATGCGTACGTTAAAAGCCATGGAGTTTGCCAATAACCGGAACGCAAAAGTGATCACACTGACCGATAGTGTGCATTCCCCGATGAACCTGTATTCTTCCTGCAATCTGATCGCAAAAAGCGATATGGCATCTATTGTGGATTCCCTGGTGGCTCCGCTGAGTGTGATCAACGCACTGATCGTCGCCCTGTGCATGAGAAAGCAGAGTGAGGTGGCTGAGACACTGGAAGCGTTGGAAGATATCTGGAATGAATATCAGGTATATGAGAGTGATGAAATCAATTATATCGATGATCATATGAAAATGCGGTATGGAAAAGTAGATAACGTAGACCGGGAAGATTCCGGAATAGAGAAATAAAAACGACAGAATATCAGAATGATATTGTGTGATGTAAGAAAACTAACGAATAGAAGCGGAGAAAATGGATGAGCAAAGTGGCAGTAATCGGCGGCGGTGCCGGAGGAATGATGGCAGCGTGTATCGCAGCAGGAAACGGGCATCGTGTAACGTTGTTTGAACAGAATGAAAAACTGGGTAAAAAGATTTATATTACCGGTAAAGGACGGTGTAACCTGACCAATGCCTGTGATACCGAAGATCTGTTTGCAGCGATCATGAAAAATGCAAAATTCCTTTACAGTGCAATTTATACTTTTGATAATCATGCACTGATGGATTATTTTGCAGGACTTGGACTGAAGATGAAAATTGAACGTGGAAATCGTGTGTTTCCACAGTCGGATCATGCTTCCGACGTAATCCGTGTACTGACGGATGAACTGCACAGAAAAAAAGTGCGTATCTGTCTGAATACCAAAGTGCAGGAAATCGTAAGTGACGGTACAAAAGTGACCGGTGTGCGATGGGATTGTCACGATACACATCAAAAAAATCAGATCGAAGCATTTGATGCGGTGGTGGCTGCCTGTGGAGGTGTGTCTTATCCGACGACAGGGTCTGATGGAAGTGGATTTGAACTGTGTAAAAAACTTGGACATACGGTGACGGAGCTGCGGCCTTCCCTGATCGGAATGACCACAGCAGAGGAATATATTCCACAGCTGCAGGGATTGTCTTTAAAAAATGTAACTTTTTATGTAAAGTCCGGAAAAAAGACATTGTATTCTGAATTCGGTGAAATGCTCTTTACCCATCAGGGTGTCAGCGGTCCTCTGATACTGACAGCCAGCAGTTGTATTCCGGATAAATATATGAAACAGGAATTGCATTTTGAGATCGATCTCAAACCGGCATTAGAGGAAGAACAGTTGGACAAGCGTCTGCAGCGTGATTTTGCAGAAAATGTGAACCGACAATTTAAAAATGCCCTGCACGGGCTGGTTCCAGCAAAATTGATACCGGTGCTGATCGAACTGTCCGGCATTGATCCGGAGAAAAAAGTACATTCCGTTACCAGGGAGGAACGGTATCGGCTTCTGATGCTACTCAAACATTTTCCCGGAACGATCACGGGACTTGGCAGGATAGAAGAAGCCATTGTTACCAGAGGCGGCATTAAAGTCAAAGAAGTAAATCCGTCCACAATGGAGTCAAAACTGATACAGGGGCTGTATCTGTGCGGTGAAATGCTTGATGTGGATGCGGTGACCGGTGGGTTTAATCTGCAGATTGCCTGGTCTACCGGATATCTGGCAGGTATGAGTATCGAGTAGTATGAGAAAGATTTGTTATCTCAGTCGAGAAGACTGAGAGGAATCTTTAAAGAATATTCATAGATAAATGGAAAATTAATAAATGATAGATGAGAGAGGTTGGAAACAGATGAGTTTTAATATTGCAATTGATGGACCGGCAGGTGCCGGAAAAAGCACGATAGCAAAAAAACTGGCAAAAAAAATATCCTTTGTTTATGTGGATACCGGTGCTATGTATCGTGCCATGGGATACTACTTTTTGCAGCATGGTATTCGGGCGGAGGAAGAAAAAAAAATCAGGGAAGCCTGTGAAAATATTTCTGTTACATTGGCTTATGAAGGCGGCGTGCAGAAAGTGCTGTTAAACGGAGAAGATATCTCAGATCAGATCCGTCAGGAAGAAGTGGGGAATATGGCATCTGCTACAAGTGGTTATGGATTTGTCCGTGCAAAACTTTTAAGTCTTCAGCAGGATATGGCAGCACAGTACGATGTTATTATGGATGGACGTGATATTGGAACCTGTGTGCTTCCGAATGCACAGCTGAAGATCTTTCTAACAGCCAGTGTGCAGGTGCGGGCAAAACGCAGGTATGACGAATTAGTGGAAAAAGGTGAGTGCTGTGATCTGGCGGAAATCGAAAAAGATATCAGCGAACGTGATTACCGGGATATGCATCGGGAGATCGCACCGTTAAAAGCGGCAGAAGATGCTGTAATGCTGGATTCATCTGAGCTGAATATTGATGAAGTGGTGGAGGCTATTTATGAGTATGCGAAAAAGGCAGGGCTTGAGGCATGAAAGTAGAACTTGCAAAAATGGCGGGATTCTGTTTCGGGGTAAATCGTGCGGTGGATACGGTATATCAGGAAGCAGTAGAACATTCGCCTGTGTATACATATGGCCCGATCATTCATAATGAAGAAGTGATCGCGGATCTGAAACGGAAGGGAGTTCAGGTCATTCATTCGCTGGAGGAAGCAAAAGAGCAGGCGGAAGGCACTGTGATCATACGTTCCCATGGTGTGACAAAAGCGGAACAGGAAACATTGGTCGCAGACGGACTGCGTGTGATAGATGCTACCTGCCCATTTGTAAAAAAAATCCACCGGCTGGTGCAGGAATATTCGGATAAAGGTTACCTGGTCATTATTATCGGAAGCGTTGATCATCCGGAGGTGCAGGGCATAGTTGGCTGGTCGCATGCAGATCGTACAGTTGTCATTAATTGTGAATCAGATGTGGAAAGGCTGGATCTGAACGCATGGAAAAAGGTCTGTATTGTCGCACAAACAACATTTAATTACAATAAATTTCAAGAACTTGTTGAAATTTTCGGAAAAAAAGGTTATGATATTAGTGTTGTGAATACGATCTGTAACGCAACCGAGGAAAGACAGACCGAGGCAAAAGAAATCGCTGCCAAAGTTGATGCAATGATAATAATAGGTGGCAGGCACAGTTCCAATACCAGGAAACTGTACGAGATATGCAGTCGGGAGTGTGCAGATACCTATTTTATACAGACACTGGATGACTTTCATTTAGATCTACCTAAATCTGTCCGACTAGTGGGTATTACAGCCGGGGCATCTACCCCGAACAAAATTATCGAGGAGGTTCAAAATTATGTCCGAATTAACTTTTGAACAGATGCTTGATGCATCACTGAAAACAATACATGCAGGAGAGGTAGTTGAAGGTACAGTCATTGATGTGAAGCCTGAAGAAGCCGTACTGAACATCGGATGCAAATCTGACGGCATTCTGACCAGAAACGAATATTCTAATGACTCCAATCTGGATTTGACAACTGTCGTAAAACCTGGTGACACGATGGAAGTTAAGGTACTGAAAGTCAATGACGGTGAGGGACAGGTTCTGCTGACTTACAAGAGACTTGCTGCTGACAGAGGCAACAAGAGAATCGAAGAAGCCTTCAACAACCATGAAGTTCTGAAAGCAAAAGTAACACAGGTACTGGATGGCGGTCTGATTGTTGTTGTAGATGAAGTTCGTATCTTCATCCCCGCAAGTCTTGTTTCCGATACCTATGAGAAAGATCTGACGAAGTATGCAGATCAGGAGATCGAATTCGTTATCAGCGAGTACAATCCTAAGAGAAGAAGATATATCGGCGATCGCAAGCAGCTGATTGTTGCCAAGAAGGCAGAACAGCAGGCTGCATTGTTCGCAAGAATCCATGAAGGTGACGTTGTAGAAGGCGTTGTAAAGAACGTTACCGATTTCGGTGCATTCGTAGATCTGGGCGGCGCAGATGGTCTGCTTCATATCTCCGAGATGTCCTGGGGACGTATTGAGCATCCTAAGAAAGTCTTCAAGGTTGGCGAAAAACTGAAGGTCCTGATCAAAGAGATCAACGGCAGCAAGATTGCTCTGAGCCTGAAATTCGAAGATCAGAACCCTTGGAAAGATGCAGCAACCAAGTACGCAATCGGCAATGTTGTAACCGGTAAGGTTGCAAGAATGACTGATTTCGGCGCATTCGTTGAGCTGGAATCCGGCATCGATGCTCTGCTTCATGTTTCCCAGATCGCAAAAGAGCATATTGAGAAGCCCTCTGATGTTCTGCAGGTAGGCGAAGAGATTACCGCAAAGGTAGTTGACTTCAACGAAGCGGACAAGAAGATCAGCCTGAGCATCAAAGCGCTGCATGCTCCTGAGAAGAAGGAAGAGCAGGAAGACGGCGATGTAGTATCTGTTGATATCGACAAGGTAATCGCAGATCAGGACGCTGAATAATTGAAACGATAAGAAATAGAACGGGATGTACGTAAGTTGCGTACATTCCGTTTTTTATCGTATAGGAAACTTTGTTTCCATACGATAAAAACGCTCCGCGAGGATGCGCACTCGGCGCGAGAATGTGCCAAGGCACATTCTTTTTTCTGATTCATAACAATAGAATGCTCGCAGAGCGTGCATTCTATTGTTGATTGGATTTCTTACCAGCCTATTTCTTTGTTTTCACCAGTGCGCGCAGCAGCCCGGACAGATACTCTTTCTGGACAGATGCGTCAGAATTTAACAAGTCGTCGGCGAGCAGGAAACACTGGCGGTCTTTATGGTTTTCCCGAAATAACGGCAGCTCGTCCGGCACAGAGAAGCAGGGAAGAAACTGTCCTTCTTTTTTTGTATAACAGGTTGCGGCTGTCGCGGGCATGCGCTGCGATTTATCGACGTAAACGGCGACGGATTTGTGAATTGCGGTATCTTCTGCAGGTAGGTAGGAATAGTTTTTATAGTCTGGATAAAAATGCTTTAAAATGCCATCATAGACCGGCAGGCGCAGCAGCACAGTCCGTTCCCGGCCTGCGAGGAAGCAGTTTTTTAAAACAGTGCCGGAGCCGTGCAGGGACAAAGAAACCGGAAGAGGGATATCTGTCTGCAGGGTAAAGACTGCATTGGTCCGCGCTTTTCCAAAAGCGTCCTCGGTATGCTCAAGAGAAAGGGTGACCGGAGAAAAGCCCTGTTCTTCGAAAAATAGCGGGATTGCCATCACGCGGTAAAGGGTGGTCATTCCCTCGAGGTCTTCACGGTTGTGTAAAAGCAGGATGTCGAGAAGCTCTTTTGTAGGCTGTCTGGCGTAGGAATGATACAGCTCGATCAGCTCGCCGCCGTTAAAATGGTCTTCCCGATGGATGTCGATAAACTCCTCCAGCTGCTTCTGGCGACATCCCGGCAGATGCAGGAGGTTTTTATAAGGGCTTATTTTTTTGTAGATGTCGTGCTGGACGGACGCCGGGACAAAAGAAAGCCCGAATTTTTTCGCGCGGGTCTGCAGAAACGGAACATCGAAGGTTGTTCCGTTAAAATGTACCATGACCGGAAAGGAGGCGGCAAAGGAGAAAAACTGCTGCAAAACATCCGCTTCATCATCGGGCGTCTCCGCAAAAAACTGCCGGGTTTCCCAGCCGTTTGTGGTCAGATAAGCGCAGCCGATCAGATAGACGCAGGCGCTGCGCGCGGAAAATCCGGTGGTTTCGATATCGAAAAATAAAATGTCCTGAGGGGCTTCAAAAAAAGAAGCCAGCTCTTTCGTTGTATCGGATAAAATAGGGTTTTTTAAAGTTTTCATAACCGTATGATAGCATATTTTTGAAATTTCCTGTAGTATTTTGGCTAAAAAAATAGTATGATACAAGATGGAATGTATGTATACAATGTACATGTTCAGAAACAAAAAAGAAAAGGAAGGATGATTGGCGAATGGCTAAGTTGACATTTATGGGCGGCATTCATCCCTATGATGGGAAGGATCTGTCGAAGGATAAGCCCATGAAGGCAGTTCTGCCAAAGGGTGACCTGGTATATCCGCTGTCCCAGCATATCGGTGCGCCTGCAGTGCCTGTCGTGGCAAAGGGAGACCATGTACTGACAGGACAGAAGATTGCGGAAGCCCAGGGTTTTGTATCGGCACCGATTTATGCGACGGTTTCCGGTACAGTTAAGGCGATCGAGCCACACCGCGTCGTAACCGGTGACAATGTAATGAGCATTGTGATTGAGGACGACCATTTATATGAAGAAGCAGAGTTTGTTCCTGCAGACCTGGAGACATTAAGCCGGGAGGAAATTATCGGAAGAGTCAAAGAAGCCGGCATCGTCGGCATGGGCGGTGCAGGTTTCCCGACACATGTAAAACTGAGTCCGAAAAATCCGGACAGCATTACAGATGTCATCGTAAACTGTGCGGAATGCGAACCGTACCTGACCTCTGACTACAGAAGAATGATGGAGGAGCCGGAAAAGCTGATTGCCGGTCTGAAGGTAATGTTAAAGCTGTTCCCGAACGCAAAGGGAACGCTGGCAGTGGAAGATAATAAACCGGATGCAATCGCACTGTTAAAGAAGCTGACAAAGGATGAAACGGATATTTCCGTGGCTGCCTTACATACAAAATACCCGCAGGGCTCGGAGCGCCATCTGATTTATGCGGTGACAGGACGTGCGATCAATTCCTCCATGCTTCCTGCAGATGCGGGGTGTATCGTAGACAATGTTGATACGGTTGTTGCGATCAATCAGGCTGTGCGCGAAGGGAAACCGCTGATGCACCGTATCGTAACGGTAACGGGAGATGCAGTTGCAAACCCTCAGAACTTTATTGTCCGGATTGGTACCAATTACAACGAGCTGATCGAGGAAGCGGGCGGTTTTGTACAGGAACCTGCTAAGATTGTTTCCGGTGGTCCGATGATGGGCTTTGGTATTTTTGATTTAAACGTGCCGACAACCAAGACATCCTCCGCACTGCTGTGCCTGACTCATGATGATGTTGCAGATTCACAGCCGTCGGCGTGTATCAACTGCGGACGCTGTGTAGAAGTCTGTCCCGGCAGAGTTGTGCCCAAGCTCCTTGCAGACTATGCAGAACGTCATGATCTCGAACGATTTGAAGCCTGTAACGGTCTGGAATGCTGCGAATGCGGATGCTGCAGCTATGTCTGCCCGGCAAAGCGTCCTCTGACACAGGCGATCAAATCCGCGAGAAAGATGGTTCTGGCTGAGAAAAAGAAAAAACAGCAGGAGGCGAAGAAATGAGCGATTTACGCAATGTATCCTCCAACCCCCATATCCGGGCGAAGGATACCACTTCCCGGATTATGCTGACAGTAGTTATTGCACTGCTTCTGCCCGCATTTTTTGGTATTTACAATTTTGGCTTCCGGGCACTGGTTCTGATCCTGATCAGTATCGCAACCTGTGTTCTGACCGAATATATCTATGAAAAACTGATGAAAAAACCCATCACGATCGGCGATTTCTCAGCAGTCGTAACCGGATTGTTACTGGCATTAAACCTGCCTGTATCCGTTCCTTTCTGGATTCCGGTTGTCGGCGGCGTGTTTGCAATCCTGGTGGTAAAGATGCTGTTCGGTGGACTGGGACAGAACTTCATGAACCCGGCGCTGGCAGGCAGATGCTTTCTGCTGATTTCCTTTACCTCCCTGATGACGAATTTTAACTGCGACGCCTATACCGGTGCGACGCCTCTGGCAAGTCTGAAAGCAGGAGAAAGCGTCAACGTTCTGAACATGATTCTGGGACGCACGGCTGGTACGATCGGTGAGACCTCCGTGATCGCGATCGTTTTGGGCGCCTGTGTTCTGATCGTTGCAGGTGTAATCGACCTGCGCGTACCGGGCAGCTATATCGCTTCCTTTGCCGTTTTTGTCCTGCTGTTTGCAGCCCTTAGCGGAATTGCAATTAGCCCGGCATATCTGTCCGCACAGCTGGCAGGCGGTGGTCTGATGCTCGGTGCATTCTTTATGGCGACGGACTATGTAACCCGTCCTGTCACCAAAAAAGGACAATACATTTACGGTGTGATTCTCGGTTTTCTGACCGCGATCTTCCGTATTTTCGGCGCGAGCGCAGAGGGCGTATCCTATGCGATTATTCTGGGCAACCTTCTGGTTCCGTTGATTGAGAAGGTTACTCTTCCAAAACCATTTGGTAAAGGAGGAGAAAAATAATGAATAAGATTGTT
>OIAG01000637.1_pt1 | contig 15828 bp, 13 predicted proteins | sample 1580701 | NCBI WGS metagenome assembly OIAG01 (sample SAMEA3882551, study PRJEB24775) | human gut metagenome | biome: human-associated habitat; feature: intestine environment; material: feces | place: Netherlands | collected 2009/2010 | reverse complement strand
GAAGGGATTGCACCGGTAATCGAGGCTGTATATGGTGGACAGAGTGTACCTGGCGGTGAGATCATTGGAAAAATCCCGGTACTCATGCAGGTAAATAAAGGAGAAATATAATTATGATATTTGAAACACATGCACACTATGATGATGAACGGTTTGAGGAGGACAGGGATGCGCTGATCACATCTATGCCAGGGCGTGGTGTAGGAACGATTATCAATGTCGGTGCCTCAATCGAATCTACCAAAACAACGCTTGCACTGTCGGAGAAGTATCCGTTTGTCTATGCAGCAGTCGGTGTACATCCGAGCGATATCAGTGGCCTGAATGAGGAAACATTTGCATGGCTGAAAGAGCAGACCAAAAAAGAAAAAGTAGCTGCGGTCGGAGAGATCGGGCTGGATTATTACTGGGATAAAGAACCGGAAGTACAAAAACAGCAGAGATACTGGTTTGCGGAACAGATGAAAATGGCAAGAGAAGCGTCACTTCCTGTCATCATCCATTCCAGAGATGCGGCAGCGGATACTATGGAAGTGATGAAATCAGTACATGCGGAGGAGATACCGGGAGTGATCCACTGTTATTCTTATTCGAAAGAGATGGCACAGGAATTTATAAAAATGGGATATTATATCGGTGTCGGCGGTGTTGTGACTTTTAAAAATGCGAAAAAGTTAAAGGAGACCGTACAGGAGATCCCGCTTGATCGGATCCTTCTTGAGACGGACTGTCCGTATATGGCGCCGGAGCCGCACCGCGGGGAGCGAAACGATTCTTCATACATCCCGTTTGTGATTAAAAAGATCGCAGAATTAAGAGGGATCACGCCGGAGGAAGTAGAACAGGCGACGAGGGTAAATGCGGAAAGGCTGTTTCGTAATAAGGATATTATTTACAAAAAAGAATAGTTTGGTTATAATATATATAAGATAGTAAAGAGATGCTCTGTTCAATTGGAACAGGGCTTTATTTTTTTGCAAGTTCCGGTGTATCACTCCAGAAGCGCTTCGGAATGTTCTGTGCCTGAAGTTTTGGATTGATCCGTGCCTGGATCGCAATCTGGTCAAAAAAGGCCAGCCACAGTTTCCGATACGCAGACTCTTTTTCGGAGGTACGTTTTAAAAGGTCCTGATCTATGCCGGAGGCATCCACCAGCATGAAGTTCTTGCCGGCGGCATGGACTGCGGCAAGCTGCCGGTTCTCATCATATATCATAAAATTCTCCTGTGGGAGACGATCGGTGAAGTGCTCTGCTAATATCGGCAGGGCATTATTTTTTGGATGGATCGTGGAGAATAAAACACCATTTTCCAGTTCCGAAAAACGAAGAAAGCCGAGCAGGTGATGCGCTTCGTTTGCGGTAGCGCGCGACAATGTAAACAGGCGGTGGACATAAGGATTGGAGAGATCATGGATGGCGCGTGCTCCGGCGGCTGTATTCAGACCAAGTACAAGAGTGTGGTAAATAGCGTCGGCTTTGTCTAAGTCATTCTTTTTCGCGGGAACAATGGAGAGGATCGCATTTAAAATGGCATCGTAAAATTCACTGCCAAGCCTGCACTGGATGGTACGGGCGACTTTATCTGATTTTTCTGTGGAAGTTTCCACATGGATATACTCATAAAACAGTTGATAATTGTCCGGCTCATGGCAGACAACGTGGATATCTTCGTGCGAGCAGGCATGCGGGTATATGCGGGAAGAAGTGTCAGTCGCTGTGCTGCCGGCTGGATATTTTTTATTTTGATTTACTTTAAAATCCCACGCATCATAAATGCCGGAAAAAATTCCGTTGGGAGAATCTTCGCAGATAAATGTGTACATATTAATCCCCATTCTTGCGCTGTTTTTCAATGAAAACAACGTTTTCATTTGCATCTCAAGTTTGTGCGTAAGCACAAATCCTGCATGTGAAAAATCTTATTTTTCACACTAATCTCCATTCAGCATCATCAGGAAAACAAACTGAGCTGCTGATATCCTGCCTCACGTATTTCGCGTGGAATCTGGGTACGGTCGGCAATCAGGCTGCGGCAGATATAATCCTCGTCTAATTTTGTGGGATACATCATGCGACCGGAACAGGTGATAAAGTACAGGGCACGTTTTAGTACGACACCGATCTTTTTCAGATCGGAAAAATCGAGTTTATTCATACGTCTTGCCTTTACGATGCGGGAGGCAGATTTTGCACCGATGCCGGGAACCCGCAAAAGGGTGTGATAATCGGCGCGGTTGATCTCAACCGGAAAATACTCCAGGTGACGGAGTGCCCAGTCACATTTTGGATCCAGATAGATATTGAAATCCGGGCGGTCTTTGGTCAGTAATTCATCCACTTTAAAATCATAATAGCGCAGCAGCCAGTCTGCCTGATAGAGGCGGTGCTCACGTAAAAGAGGCGGACCACCCGGCAGAACCGGCAGGTTTGAGTCGTGGTTTACATTGACAAAAGCCGAGTAAAAAACTCTCTTTAAGTCAAACTTCTGATAAAGTGTCTCAGCAACGCGCATGATTTCATAATCGTGTTCCGGAGTGGCACCAATGATCATCTGTGTGCTCTGACCGGCGGGGACAAAACGCGGTGCTTTGCGGTAAATGGCAAGTTCATCCTTATTTTCCGTAATGCGGTTCTGGATCTGGCGCATTGGTTTTAAAATAGTAGTTCTGGACTTATAGGGAGCCAGTTTCTTTAAGCTGTCGGCGGTCGGAAGTTCTAAATTGACACTCATACGGTCGGCAAGAAAACCGGCTTTTTCCACAAGGACAGGATCTGCGCCGGGAATCGCTTTGACATGGATATAGCCGTTGAAATGGTAGACATTGCGTAGCCGGTAGAGGGTCTGATAGATCAGATCCATCGTGTAATTGGGACTGATCATGATGCCGGAACTTAGGAAAAGTCCCTCAATATAGTTGCGCCGGTAAAATTCTATCGTCAGCTCACAGACTTCATCCGGGGTAAAGGAAGCCCGTTTTACATCGGAGTTACAGTTGTTCTGGCAGTAGGCGCAGTTAAAAATACATTCATTGGTAAAGAGGATCTTGAGCAGAGAAATACAGCGCCCGTCCGCAGAGAATGAGTGACAGATTCCGCAGGCGAGAGAGTTCCCCATGCCGGTGCCATTGCCACGGCGGTCCACACCGCTGGAAGTACAGGCAACATCGTATTTTGCAGCGGCGGTAAGTATAGAAAGTTTTTCCATTAGGGACATATTTTGCTGGATGTTCATGTTGATCTCCATTTCTCATGGTCTTTTCATATTCTTCATAGTTACATATAAACGGGGTTGGATTATCGGTCGCATATTACTAAAAACAGAACGAGTGTTCGATAAAATCAATATAACACAAAATCAAAACACATGCAATAGAAAAACGAAAATATGTTCGATAAAATGAATAAAAAAATAGCATATAATTTTTAAAATCTACGAAAACATAACGAAACAGTATATATTTTATTGAAAATAAAGTCGAATATGGTAAAATTGAAACAACAGGAGGAATCTGGACAGAGGGGGAAATTGGTATGAAATCAATAAAAACAAAAATTATTGTAACTGTAATACTATGTTCGCTGGTATCTACATTTATCTGCGGAGCGATCAGTATTGTAAACTCAGTCAGCACTTCTTATGAAGATTCACAGCAGGAAATGCAGCTTAAGTGTGTGAGTCAGAGCGATGAACTTGATACCATGATGCAGAATGTTTCACAGTCAGTGGAAATGGTATACAGCATTGCAGTTGCCAAACTGGAACATGCAGCATCCTTCCGGACGAGTAAGGACTATGTGGATACTTATACAAAGCAGATGCTTCCTATCCTGATGCAGTCTGCACAGAACACAAAGGGAGCACTCACGGCGTATATCCGTTATAATCCTGAATTTACGGAACCAACAAGCGGACTTTTTCTAACAAGAGATAACAGTGACAGTGAGTTTGAGAGTGTGACGCCAACGGACTTTTCCATGTATGATCCGAGTGATGTGGAGCATGTCGGATGGTATTATATTCCGGTACAGAATGGAAAAGAAACCTGGATGGAACCATACTTAAATTCCAACATTGGTGTATATATGATCTCATACGTTATTCCAATCGAGGTGGACGGCGAGTCTATTGGTATCATCGGAATGGATATTGATTTCAGCGAATTTACGGATACGATCGATTCTTTAAGTATATTTGACAGTGGTTATGGTTTCCTTGTCAATGAATCTGGTAAGGTCATGTATCACAAAGATCTTGAGATTGGAAGTAATCTTGCGGATGCAGACAGCGGACTGCAGTCAGTAGTGGATGCGCTTGGAAATGAGCAGACGGAGGAGACTGCCGTTTCCTATACTTATCAGGGAAAAGATAAGGTCATGTATTATAAGACATTGGAAAATGGCATGAAATTTGTCCTTACGGCACCAAAAACTGAACTGCAGGAAAAATCCAGACAGCTTGCAAAACAGATATTCGGAGGAGCTGCTTTTGCAATGATACTTACCATAATTATCGGTACAGTACTCGGATTTACAATCACAAAGCCGATCACCCAGATCGACGGTATCGTAAAACAGACGGCTGAATTTGAGTTTGCGAGCAATCCGGCAAACCAGCACCTTTATAAAAGAAAAGATGAAACCGGAAGAATGGCGATATCACTTCACAACATGCGCAAGAATCTGCGTCAAATGGTAGCAAATATCCGTCATGTATACACAGATCTGAAAAATACGACAGAACAGCTTTCTGATACAACGAAACGTGTGCGTGAGATGAGCAGCGTCAACACAGATACGACGCAGGAACTTGCAGCAGCAATGGAAGAGACAGCGGCGACGATGGAGACGGTCAACACCACAGTCAGTGACATCAAAGAGCGCGCAACGGATATTGAGCGGTATTCAAAGGAGGGACGGGAGTCTTCTGTTGAGGTAAAGGAACGCGCAGGTCAGCTTAAGTTAAAGACGCAGGCTGCAAGCGAAAAAACGGTTCAGATGTACGAAAATGTACAGCAGAAAACAGAAGCTGCCATGGAGCAGGCAAAAGCAGTAGAAAAGATCAACCAGTTTACACAGGCAATCCTTGAAATTTCAAGTCAGACGAATCTGCTGGCATTAAATGCCTCAATCGAGGCGGCAAGAGCCGGAGAGGCAGGAAAGGGATTCGCAGTCGTTGCCGGAGAGATCGGTACGCTGGCAGCCCAGACATCCACGACGGTCGGCAGTATCAATGAAATCATTGCCGAGGTAAACCAGGCTGTGGCAAATATGACAGGATGCTTAAAGGAAAGTACGGATTTCTTAGAGCAGACAGTACTAAAAGATTATGAGGACTTTATGGGGGTTGCAGACCAGTATACGAAAGATGCAACCGTATTTGATGATGATATGTCTGCCATCAGCGGACAGATCAATACACTGTTAAGTTCCATCGTTGAGATTGCAGATGCCATGCAGGGTGTCAGTTCGACGGTTTCCGAGGCGGCTGATGGTGTGACGGATATTGCACAGAAAACACTTGAGGTTTCCGGAATTGTCCAGGGAAATGAAACACTTGTGGACAATAACCGTGAGAATATTGTACGGCTGAACAGTGTTATCGAAATGTTCCACGATGAAAAATAAATCTTTGCCTTATATATGATTTTTGTATATAATGAAAGACAGGGTGTCAGAGACGGACAGACCGTGATGGCATCCTGTTTGTATATTTATGGCGATAGGTCTGCCCATGGAATGCGCAGTCTGTTTATTGTATACAATATTTTATACGCAGAAATGGAGAATAGTGTGAAACATAAGAATTTTCACACGCAGAAATGGAGAATAACATGGATAACGATATTTTTTCACACTTTCCGGACAGGGAAACATTTGACAGATACTGGAATGAGAATTATGTTCCTGTTACATACGAGGATGTGGCAACGGTATTTCGCGATTTTGTAAAATCTGCAGAGGGACATATTTATCTTTCTGATTATGAGGAGAAAGGCTGTATTTCCAAGGAAGATTTCAAGGACAATCTTTCCCAGGAGGCGCAGTTTGCTTTTCAGGATGGACTGACGGAAGTATTTTATGATAAAAATCCGGAGCTTTATGAAACGGCATTTGCACTTTTTGAGGAGGCACAGATGACAGGTCAGGGAGATGCAAGTGTGGCACAGACTTTTCATGAGACATTTAACGGGTTGTATACAGAGTTTTTAGATACGCTGTTTGAGGAAATGTTAAGTAACCGGAAGGATTGAGAGGAGTTTTATGGCTACATTAGGGATTCCGCAGAATACGATTGCGGTTTTGCAGAAATATCATTTTAATTTTCAGAAAAAATTCGGGCAGAACTTTCTGATCGATCCGCATGTACTTGAGAAGATCGTCGAGGCCGCGGGAGTGACAAAGGATGATTTTGTTCTTGAGATCGGTCCGGGTATCGGTACGATGACACAGTATCTGTGTGAAAATGCCAGGGAAGTGACTGCGGTAGAGATCGATACCAATCTGATCCCGATCTTAGAGGATACATTAAGCGCTTATGACAATGTGACTGTGATCAACCAGGATATTTTAAAACTGGATATCGCAAAACTTGCGATGGAAAGAAATGGTGGAAAGCCGATCAAGGTCGTTGCAAATCTTCCTTATTATATTACCACACCGATCATCATGGGACTTTTTGAGAGCCATGTTCCGATCGACAGCATTACGGTCATGGTGCAGAAGGAAGTTGCAGACCGCATGCAGGTAGGACCGGGAACGAAAGATTACGGTGCACTGTCGTTAGCGGTGCAGTTTTATGCAAAACCCCAGATCGTTGTCAATGTTCCGCCAAACTGCTTTATGCCGCGCCCGAATGTCGGCAGTGCAGTGATCCGGCTGACCAGACACGAGGAGGTGCCGGTACAGGTGGATGATGAAAAACTGATGTTTCACATTATCCGGGCATCGTTTAACCAGAGAAGAAAAACACTGGCGAACGGATTGTCGAATGCGCCGCAGGTACATCTTTCCAAGGAAGAGATACAGGAGTGTATCGCAGAACTTGGAGAACCGCTTACCATCCGGGGGGAGGCGCTCACGTTAGAGCAGTTTGCAGCTCTTTCCAATATTATTGGAAACAGACAGAAAAAATAAAGCAAAATTAAGGAGGAGATTATGGACGAAAATCAGAACATGAACAATGGACAACAGACTTACGGGGATCAGCAGTATAACAACGGACAGCAGACCTATGGCAATCCGCAGTACAGCCAGAATAACTGGACACCACAGGAGCAGCATGGTCCGGTTTCAGATATTTTCTGCTATCTGTTACTGATCGTAATGCCGCTGCGTGAGATCATCAGCATGGTTGCGACATCATCTGTATTTCAGGCAATGACTTATGACAGCATTATGGATGGCAGCTATATGAATGTGATGTACAATGGAAGTTATGTGATATTTTCTCTGCTTAATTATGCATTGCTTGCGGCATTCATTATTTTTGTTGTCATCGACATTGTAAAGATCAACAAGCAGAATTATAAAATACTTGGACTGATCCTGTTTGCAATCTTTTTAAAGCCTGGTTATTATGTATGGCGGGCACATCTTTTAAAACGCAAAATGGCGTTTCCAATCGTGTATACCGTACTTTATGCACTGCTGATTATGGCAGAGATCGGATTTGTAATGATGCAGGCATTTAGTCTGGTAATGAATGTGATGTAAAAAATCTGAATGAGAAGTCTCTCTGTTTCATATATTAAATGGACAGGGAGATTTTTTTATGGGAAAAAGACGAAGAAAACGTGCAGGTTTCTGGCTGAAAGGAATATGTCTGATATTACTGGTGCCGGTTTTTATCACAACACTGATGCAGCGAATGCGTCTGGAAAACCTTATTTATGGAAAGGAAGGGGCGCAGGAAGTATGGAATACCATAGATAGTGTAGAGGGTATGGAGCGGGAAGTCCGGGAGCATCAGGAAAATAAAAAAGATATCTTATCAGGACAGGCAGAGACACAAAGTGGAGACAGTAAGGATGAGGATGAAGAAACTGAGATAAAAGTCCTGCAAATCGTGGCGCAGGAGATCGGGATTGATAAATCAGCGGAAACGATCAAAGCACAATGTGTGATCGCCAGAACGAATCTGTATGATGCCATGCAGGCGGGGACGAAGGAACCGGAGAGCATGCCGCCGGATCAGCAGCAGGAGCTTTGGGGAGAAAATTTTGATAAAAATTATCAGAAACTGAAATCCTGTGTGGAAGCGACGGCGGGGGAGACACTCTTATATAACAGAACTTACATATATGCGGCATATCATGCGATCAGCAGTGGGCGGACACGCAGCATGTCAGAGTTATATGAAGATGCAGACATGCCATATCTTGTTACGGCAGAATGTCATGCGGACACCATGGCGGAAGGTTATCTTTCCGTGTTTTATTATGAAAAAGAGGAGTTCCTGGAAAAATGCCGTGCGGCATATCCAGATGCAGAGCTGACAGAACCGGCACAGATTGAAATCGTAAGCCGCGATGCGGCAGAGTATGTGACAAAAATCAAAGTTGCGGGGGAAACATACGATGGAGAGCAGTTCCGCCATGCATTAGAGCTTCCATCTGCCTGTTTTACGATTACGGAAATGGACGATCATGTGCGCATCGTGGCAAGGGGCATGGGGCATGGATTTGGATTAAGCCAGAATACAGCAGAGGAACTTGCAAAAGAGGGATATGGCTATCGGGAGATCCTTGCTTATTTTTATGAGGGAGCAGTGATCGGGCAGGCCGGAAATTTATAGGAAAGAAATAAAAAAACAATCGTATAAACCATCCGGGATGTGGCAACACTATGGTTAAAAATAAATAATGGATGGTGAGAAATAATGAAAAAGAAAGGTTTTTTTGGGTACAGACAATATGTGATTGCAGGGCTGCTGATTGCTTTAGCGGCAGTTGGAACGACTGCGTTATACAGCAGCAGACAGGAAAAGGAACGGGAGCAGATGGAAGCCGAGCTTGCAGAAGAAATGCAGAAACAGGCAGACGATATTGCAGCAGAGGAGAATTCGGAGCAGTCTGCCGAGGCATCTGCACTGGTTCCCCCAAAACAGTCTTTGAATGAATTGGAGAATGAACTGGATGATCCTGCAGTAACGGCGGAACTTGCAGAAGAAAATAATGCAGCGGAAACGGAAGAAACAGAAGCAGTACAGAGCGTTCAGACGACAGGCAAAGCACAGACACTTCATTTTTCGGAGGATCTGCTCTGGCCGATGGAGGGAAACGTGATCATCAATTACAGTATGGATTCCACAGTTTATTTCCCGACGCTTGACCAGTATAAATATAATCCGGCAGTGATCATTGCAGGTGAGGTCAATGATAAAGTCTATGCAGTTGCCAAAGGCCAGATTAAGAGTATTGAAAATGATGAGGTGACAGGCTGTACAGTTACGGTCGATCTGGGTGATGGCTATGAGGCAGTTTACGGACAGTTAAAGGAACTGAATTTTGCAAAGGGAGATTATGTGGAGGCCGGACATGTATTAGGATATGTTGGAGAACCGACGAAATACTTCACGGTAGAGGGAAGCAATCTGTATTTTGAACTTGACAAAGATGGCACACCTGTGGATCCGGTAGCATATTTCGAATAAAAGAAAAAGCATTCTTCCTTGAATAAGACACAGTTCTATTTTATAATAAAAGACGGTATTCTTTTTATGGAGAAAACCTTAGAAGTGAATGTCTGGTGTGGAATGAGAGGAGGCAGTGCACATGGAATACGACGGATATGATGAAGTTGTCCGCGCATGGATACAGGGAGTGTACGACAGCCGGGGAAACGATGCAAAACGGACATTGAAGTTGTGTTATGATATTGAACAGTATGCAATGAAAAAAAATGATCCAAAGCTACTTGGATTTGCATACTATTACAGTGCAGAGACTTATTATCTGTTAAATGAAAGTGAAAAGTTTTTTTTCTGCATCAGCAAAGGCGTATCTTATCTGAATGAATCAAATCAGTGGGAACTTGTGGCGCGTGCATATAATCTGATGGCAATTACGGCGATCAATCGGGGAAATGAGCCGATCGCACTTGACTATTATCTGACCGGATTGAATTTCTGTACGAAATATCAGTTAAAACAGGAAGAAACCATGATAGATATAAATCTTGGAAATTTATATTTATCCTGTGGACAATATTTAGAGGCACAGAGATATTTTGAAAATTGTGGACAGCATGTAAAGGATTTTGTGAAAGATGATAAAAATTACCGCCTGATCACCTGTGTTTATATAGGAATGGGAACCGGTTTTTTGTATCGCGATATGCCGGAGCGTGCAGCACATTATGCAGAGCTTGTCTCGGATGAGTGCGCGGGCCGTATTGATGGCATTGAACTGCTCAGTTTTCGCTGTTTTAAGGCACAGGTATGCCATGCAACCGGAAAGACGGCGGCGCGTGATGAATGCATCCGGTTGATCTGTGAGGAGATCAATGCAGATATTCCGATCATGGATATTTTTAGTGATCTTTATGAATTCAGCCAGCTTTTGCTTGAAATCGGAAATGATGATGCTTTTTTGCGGGTAATGGAAATTTTAGAGCCATTGACATGGCAGTCAAAGATCGTCAATCTTCAGAGGCAGATTATTTCCCTGAAAATTAAGTTTTACCGTATGCATAAGGATAATGATGCATATTTAGAGGCTGCGGGGCAGTATTACGAGTTGTCCGAGATCATGGAAAAAGAAAAACAGGCGATGATCGCAAATATGCTTGATGTGCGGGAATCTTTAGAGCGGGCGAACAAAAAAAGACGCGAGATGGAAGAAGCAAATATACGGCTTCTGGAAAAGTCAGAGACGGATGCACTGACGCGCCTGGCAAACCGGTTCCGCCTTAATGATTATCTGGATCAGGTATTTGAGAAGGCATTATCAGAGCAGACGCCGCTTGCCATGGAGATCCTGGATATCGATTATTTTAAGCAGTATAATGATAACTACGGACATCAGGCAGGGGATGAGTGCATTAAGCGGATCGCAAAGCAGCTTGAGCTGATGCAGAATGATATGATATTCTGTGCGAGATATGGAGGGGATGAGTTTATCATTCTCTATCAGAATATGACGGAGGAAGCGGTCAGACATGCGGCGGAGGGATTGCGGCAGCGGATCATTGATCTTGGAATCCAACATGCATATTCTAAGGCAATGCCTATCGTGACAATCTCACAGGGAATCTGTTATGATATTCCGAAAGATGATACAAAGAGCTGGGATTTTCTGCATGCGGCAGATGCGATGCTTTATCAGGTTAAGAAAAAATCCAGAAATGATCTTGCACTGGGACACTTAGCAGATGTGAGTGACAAATAAAACAGGAAACATTTTATGAATGCGGCATAGAATATAACAGATAGAAACAAAAATCCGCAATCGAGTTTTTCACACGGAAAACCGGAAGTAAAAAGTGATGCAGTAGAATGGATAATATACATGATTGTCGATTGCTTTTAAATAAGAAGTAACACCCAGACCAAAAATCGGCGACGATTTTGTCGAAAGATGAGGTTTGGGGTACATAATTCCCGAAAATCCGCAGTTGATGCGAACTGTTGCGCGGGGGAATTTCTTGACAAAAGTACGGGCACCGTGTTATCATTCAGACTGTTGCGCTTATGGGGGCTGTTGATCAGCCCCTTGTTTTACGCGCGCCAATGGCGCACGTTTCTATAGAAAGGAAATATATGGAAACAGTTAGATTCGATCAGTTAGATTTATATCCGCAGGTATTGCGTGCGATAGCAGAAATGGGATTTGAAGAGGCAACACCGATCCAGAGTCAGGCAATTCCGGTTGTGATGTCCGGTGTGGATGTCATTGGACAGGCACAGACAGGAACCGGAAAGACGGCATCATTTGGAATCCCGGTACTGCATAAAGTAGATCCGAATAATAAAAAAACACAGGTTATCATCTTATCACCGACAAGAGAGCTTGCCATCCAGGTGGCGGATGAGATCCGTAAACTTGCAAAATATATGCACGGTGTAAAGATCCTTCCGGTGTACGGCGGACAGGAGATCAGCCGTCAGATCAAGGCATTGAAGGGTGGGGCACAGATTATTATCGGTACACCGGGACGTGTTATGGATCATCTGCGCAGAAAGACGATCCGCTGTGAGGCAGTGAACACGATCGTACTTGATGAGGCAGACGAGATGTTAAACATGGGATTCCGTGAGGATATTGAGACGATCTTAGAGTATATCCCGGAGGAAGGACGTCAGACGGTGTTATTTTCTGCGACCATGCCAAAGCCGATCTTAGATATCACCAAGAAATACCAGCACGATGCCGTGACGATCAAAGTGGTAAAAAAAGAGCTGACCGTTCCGAATATTGAGCAGTATTACTATGATGTAAAGAGAAAAGACAAGATAGAAGTTTTGACCAGACTCCTTGATTATTATAATCCAAAACTCTCTCTGGTGTTCTGTAACACAAAACGCATGGTGGACGAACTGACCGAGGAACTGCAGGGACGCGGTTATTTTGCAGAGGGACTGCACGGAGATATGAAGCAGACACAGCGTGACCGTGTGATGCGCGGTTTCCGTACCGGAAAAACAGAGATCCTGATCGCAACCGATGTTGCAGCGAGAGGTATCGATGTGGATGATGTGGAAGCGGTATTCAATTATGATATTCCACAGGATGACGAATATTATGTTCATCGTATCGGAAGAACCGGACGTGCCGGAAGAACCGGACGTGCGTTTACTTTCGTCAAAGGCAAAGAAGTATATAAATTAAAAGATATCATGCGTTACTGCAAGACCAAGATCGTTGCAATGCCGATCCCGTCCACGGATGATGTGGCACAGATCAAGGCTGAGAAGGTCATGGAAGAAATCGGAAGAATTATCGACGAGGAAAATTTAAAAGATACGATCGATATCATCGAAAAGCAGATCAATGAATCTGATTATACTGCAATGGACATTGCAGCAGCATTCTTAAAACAGGCGTTGGGACAGATCAATCTTGACAATGACAGAGAGGACTCTTTTGATTTTGACAATACCGGAGCTGAAGAGGGCATGGTGCGTCTGTTTATCAACATCGGTAAAAAAGACCGCGTGAAACCGGGCGATATCTTAGGTGCGGTTGCAGGCGAATCCGGCATGCCGGGTAAACTTGTCGGAGCCATTGATATGTATGATAAATACATATTCGTGGAAGTGCCGAGAGAATACGGAAAAGAAGTTTTAGAAGCCATGAAAAATGCAAAGATCAAAGGCCGCTCCGTCAATATGGAACCGGCAAACCAGAAATAAAAAGTTTAAGTCCGTGAGTGAAAATATTTCCGGTCAAAAAAATCCCGTGGGAAATGATTTTATAAATCAGTTTCTCACGGGATTTTTTTGTTATAGGGTAGTGAACCACTTTTTTACACCCGAAACTTCGTAGAAGATTACTGCCCGATTTTACTTACGATCGTGCGGTTGATCTTCATTAAGAAAAATGCAGTTGCACACACAGATACCAGTTCTGCGATCGGGAATGCCCACCATACCAGATTGACATTGCCGGACTGTGCTAACAGGTATGCTGCCGGGAGCAGGATCACTAACTGTCTTGCAATGGATATGCACATACTGTAGACTGCTTTTCCAAGTGCCTGGAAAATACTGCTGCAGGAAATTCCAAAACCGGCAAGCAGGAAACTTAAACTGATGATACGCAGCGCAGGGACACCGATGGAGAGCATTGTGTCGGAAGCCTGAAACATGGAGAGAAGCTGCTTTGGAAAGAGCTGGAATAAAAGCAGGCCGACTGCCATGATGCTGACTGCGTAGGCAACGCAGTGTTTTAAAGTTTTTGTGACACGCTCTTTGTTTCCAGCACCGTAGTTGTATGCCATAACCGGGATGACACCGTTGTTTAAACCAAAAGCCGGCATAAATACGAAGCTCTGCAATTTAAAGTAAACGCCGAACACTGCGGTTGCAGTGGAGGAAAACGCGATCAGGATACGGTTCATACCGTAGTTCATCACGGAACCGATCGCCTGCATTACAATAGAAGGAACACCGATCACATAAATCTGTCCGATAATATTTTTGTCCGGGCGGAAATGGTGCAGGTCAATCTGTACTTCCTTATTTTTTGTGTGGTTTAAAACAACTGCCAAAATACCGGCAATCATCTGTCCGATGACGGTTGCAGCAGCAGCACCGGAAATGCCCATTTTCGGGAGACCAAACAGACCAAAGATGAGAACCGGATCGAGAGCGATATTGATGATCGCACCGACACCCTGTGTATACATGGTATAAATGGTTTTTCCGGTTGCCTGCAGCATACGCTCAAACATAAGCTGCGTAAAAATACCGAAAGAAAGACAGCAGCAGATCGTCAGATACTGTTTTCCATAAACGATGATCTCTTCAATATCTGTCTGGCTGCGGAAAAACGGTTCTGCAAAAAACAGACCGATGATCAGAAAGAGCAGATAGCTGACAAGAATTAAAAATACAGCATTTTCTGCGACCTTATTTACTTTTTCGGTATCCTTTTCTCCTAAGGAGCGGGCTAAAAGTGCATTGACACCGACGGCGGTTCCGACACCGACAGCGATCATAAGGTTCTGAATCGGGAAAGCCATAGATACGGCAGTCAGTGCATTTTCACTGATCATGGCAACAAAAATACTGTCGACGATATTGTAGAGTGCCTGCACAAGCATGGAGATCATGATCGGCAGGGACATTGAGATAATAAGTTTGTCAATCGGCATGACGCCCATTTTATTTTCTTCCATATAAAAAGCTCCTTTGTAAAAATTTCCATAATTTACTCCCGGAAAATAAAAAACTTCCGGGAGCGCTACTTTCCTATATTATCATTCCTTTTACGGGAACACAAGCGGTAACTTCATCAAATCTTAATGTTTTGACTGATTGGAAATTCATAATTATTCCGTTACAATAAAAGCATGATCATAAAGAGACAGGTTTATGTAAAAATCTATCGAAAACCTGTGGAAAAGGGGAAAACATGTACAGTATACTGGTGTGCGACGATGAGAAAGACATTGTTTCAGCATTAAAAATCTATCTGATGGCGGACGGTTATCAGGTATTTGAGGCATATAACGGAAAAGAGGCGCTTGAGGTGTTAAAGGAACAGGATATTCATCTGGTACTGATGGATATTATGATGCCGGAGATGGATGGGATTGCAGCGATGGTGAAAATCCGTGAGACGAGCAATGTTCCGGTGATCTTACTGACAGCAAAAAGTGAGGATACGGATAAAGTGTTAGGACTGACCGTCGGGGCAGACGATTATATCACCAAACCGTTTAATCCGATTGAAGTGCAGGCGCGCGTAAAATCACAGCTCAGACGCTATATGCAGCTCGGAGGCGGAGCCATCAGAAAAGATGTTCTCTCAATCGGCGGAATCGAACTTGACGACCGCAGCAAAGAGGTGTCGCTTGATGGCGAAAAAATCTCGCTGACGCGCACGGAATACGATATTTTAAAACTTCTGATGCAGCATCCGGGACAGGTTTTTTCGCCAAATGAAATCTATGAGAAAGTGTGGAATGATAATCCTTTTCGGAATGAGAATACGGTAGCGGTACATATCAGACACCTGAGGGAAAAAGTGGAGTATAATCCAGCGGAACCAAGACACTTAAAAGTTGTCTGGGGGAGAGGCTATAAAATGGAAGTGTAAGTGAGAAAGGACAGTCGATATGAAACAGTTGAAACAATCGCCCGTGGCAAAAATCATTGCGTGGAT
>OIAG01000625.1_pt1 | contig 16008 bp, 17 predicted proteins | sample 1580701 | NCBI WGS metagenome assembly OIAG01 (sample SAMEA3882551, study PRJEB24775) | human gut metagenome | biome: human-associated habitat; feature: intestine environment; material: feces | place: Netherlands | collected 2009/2010 | reverse complement strand
TGACGAGGTGTTCTACGCCCCCCACAGCCGCCATACCGGCATCAGCCGGGAAGATGTGCTCAACTGTCGCGCCCTCCGCATCCTGGCCGAGAGCGACGAGGCAGGCCCGTTCCTCATGAGCACCGAAAATGGCCGCCAGATCTTTGTCACCGGCCACCCGGAGTACGATAAGTACACGCTGGATGCCGAGTACAAGCGGGATGTGGGCAAGGGCCTGCCCATTGCAGTGCCCAAGAATTACTATCCCAACGACGACCCGGAGCAGCCGCCCCTCTTCCGCTGGCGTGCCCACGCCCACCTGCTGTATGAGAACTGGCTGAACTACTATGTTTACCAGAATACCCCCTACGATCTGGGCGAGATTCAGCGCGTAAAGCACGAATAAATGCACAAAAACCGGTATTGCGTCAAAATTGCGCGATACCGGTTTTTGTGCTATACTGTTCCTGCGGCCCTTCTCCATTCCCCTAACCGCGGAAAGGAGGTGAACCCCTTGGAAACTCTCTCTACATTTATCCAAACCGTTGCCGCGCAGGTAGTTGCCTACTATCTGTGCACATGGATCGACGGTAAGATCGGCAAGGGCAGCAAACACTAAAAGAAGCCCCCGGTACTGACACTACCGGGGGCTTCGTGTTTCGGCATGAACCCGATGGATTCAATCTCTCTACATTGCCTATCTTTAGTATATGCAGTTTTGGGCAAAAGTCAAGCGATGAAATGTAAATTATTTTTTACGCCTTACCGGCTTTTTCTTGCGCACGCTGTAGCCAAAGGTGCCCAGCTTTTTGCCCAGTGCCAGATATTCGCCGTGGCTGTAGACGATGAGCCTGGCCTTGTCGAGGCAGAGCTTGCCATTTTCGTCCAGCAGGCTTTCGTCCACGTCGCAGGCGGCGACTTCAGCGAGGAAGAGGTCGTGGCTGCCCAGCGGGATGACCTGCGTCACCCGGCATTCCAGATTGACGGGGCTTTCGACGAGGATGGGGCAGTCCGTCAGCACTGAGCCGGGGGCGGCATGGAGGCCGCAGGCCGCGAATTTATCGAAGTCCCGGCCGCTCCTGACGCCGCACCAGTCCACCGACTTCACCAGCGCCTCGGTGGGCAGGTTGATGGCGAACTGTCCGCTCTCCTTGATGAGGTGGTGGCTGTACCGCTCGGGGCGGACGCTGATGGACACCATGCTGGGCTGGGTGCAGATGGTGCCCGTCCAGCCGATGGTGATGAGGTTGGGCTTGTCCAGCCCGCCGCAGGAGACCAGCACCGGCGGCTCCGGGTTCAGCAGGGTGCTGCCCCGCCAGCTCTGTTTGCTCATCCGTGATACTTCCTTTCGTAGGGTGCCCATGTCCGCTCGCTGATGATGTAGCGGGGGCGGGCCTTGGTTTCCATGTAGATCTTGCCGACGTATTCGCCGATGACGCCCAGACAGACCAGCTGGACGCCGCCCATGAAGCAGACGATGCAGATGGTGGAGGCCCAGCCGGCCACGACGCTGCCCCTGACCGCCTGCACGATGGCCCAGAGGACGCCGATGAAGCTGATGAGGCTGACCACGATGCCTGCCCCGGTGATGAGGCGGATGGGCTTGTTCGACAGACTGGTGATGCCGTCGAAGGCAAGGGCCAGCATCTTGCGCAGCGGGTAGTGGCTCTCACCGGCCAGACGCTCGTGGCGCTCGTAATAGACGGTGTCGCTGGGGTAGCCCACCAGCGGCACCATGCCCCGCAGGAAGATGTTCACCTCGCGGTAGTCGGCGAAGCTTTCCAGCACACGGGTGCTGATGAGGCGGTAGTCGGCATGGTTGAAGACGATGTCGGCCCCCAGCGCGTTCATCACATGGTAGAAGCCCTCGGCGGTGAACCGCTTGAAGAAGGTGTCGGTGTCCCGGCGGCTGCGCACGCCATAGACCACCTCGGCCCCGGCGAGATACTTCTTGACCATCTCGTCCATGGCGTTGATGTCGTCCTGACCGTCGCAGTCGATGGAGATGGTAATGTCGCAGCTGCCGCTGTGGAGCGCCTCCATCAGCCCGGCCAGCACGGCGTTCTGGTGGCCGCGGTTACGGCTCTGGGAGATGCCGATGAAGTGCTCGTCCTCAGCGGCAAACTTCTGGATGAGGGACCATGTGGCGTCGCGGGAGCCGTCGTTGACAAAGAGCACCCGGCTCTTCTCGCTGACAAGGCCCGCTGCGGCGAGGTCGCTGATCTTTTTCAGGAACAGGGGGGCCGTGATGGGCAGCACCTGCTCCTCGTTGTAGCAGGGGATGACGATCCATAGGATAGGTTTGGACATGATGAAGTTCTCCTTTATAAAACCATCCGCCGCAGCGCTTCCGGCTCCAGCAGCTTGAAGCTGCTCCGATAAGTCTCCAGCAGGCCGTCCCGCTGCATGAGGCTCAGCTCCCGGGAGAGGGCGCTGCGGTCGCAGTTGAGGTAATCGGCCAGCTGGATGCGGGAGTAGGGGATGGTGAAGGTAAGGCTGTGGTGCACCTCTGCCTCGCTGAGGAGGTAGGCGCACACCTTGGCCCGCAGGCTCTTGAGCAGCAGCAGATCCACCCGGCGGGAGAGGAGGAAGTATTTGTCGCTGATGGTGCGCACGAGATTCTGCAGCACCCGCTGACGGGCCGGGTCGGCCCCGGGCAGCAGGAGCTTTTCGTAGGGCATCAGCAGCACCTCACAGGGGGCGGAGGCCATCACCGTCACCGGGCTGGAAAGGCTCGAGCCACCCAACACGTCGCCGAATACGCCGCCCGGCCCCATCTGGCTGATGGGCAGACGCGCCCCGCTGGCGGCAGGGTGATAGGCTTCGATGGTGCCCGAGAGCACCACGCCCACCCGGCGGTTGGTCTGCCCGGCCAGCACGAGGGTCTCGCCCCGGCTGTAGGTGCGCAATACGGCTCCCACGTTGCCCAGCAGGACTCGGAGCGATTCGGCCTCCAGCCCGGCGAACAGAGAGGTGGATTGTAACAGCGGAAGATAGTTTTCCATACCCATTCCGTGAGGTTTTCCCCGGGCCCTCACCGCCCTTCTGCGATTCCGTTGCATACGCAACGGTATTTTTTCTTTTATTATAGTAAACTTGGGGGCGTAAAGCAAATGGTTTTTGCAAATTTTCTGCGGGAAAATTTATCCCGATGAAAGTGAGGAACTGTACAAAATGAAAAAACTGACATCTCTGCTGCTGTCGGCGGTGCTGCTGGTGAGTATGCTGGCCTGCGGCGCATCGGCCAAGACCAACACCAAGGTGCGGATCGCCGGCCTGAAAGGCCCCACCACCATGGGCCTCGTTAACCTGCTGAGCATGGAGAAGGAGGGCACTGCCTCCCTCGACTACGACCTGCAGCTCTACGGCGCAGCCGATGAGATCGTGCCCAAGCTTATCAAGGGAGACCTCGATATGGCTGCGATCCCGGCCAACCTCGCCGCCACCCTCTACCAGAAGACGAACGGCGGCATTCAGGTCATGGCAGTGAACACGCTGGGGGTGCTCTACGTCGTGGAGAAGGGCGACACCGTCCACAGCTTCGCCGACCTCAAGGGCCGCACCATCCTCTCCACCGGCAAGGGCACGACGCCGGAATACGTCCTGCGCTATCTGCTCCGGAAGAACGGCCTCGACCCCGACAGGGACGTGAAGATCGAGTATTACAGCGAGGCCTCTGAGGTCACGGCCCAGATGGCCGCGGCCAAGAAGGACGCCATCGCCGTTCTGCCCCAGCCTTACGTCACTGCCGCCCAGATGAAGGACAGCAGCCTCCGCGTCGTCCTTGACCTGACCCGCGAGTGGAACAAGGTCTGCGATACCCAGCTCATTACCGGCGTCACCGTGGTGCGCACCGAGTACGCCAAAAAGAACCCGGACGTCATCGCCGCCTTCCTGACCGACTACCAGAAGAGCGTCAAGGCTGCGAATGAGGACATCGACGGCACCGCTGCTCTGTGTGAGCAGGTCGGCGTGGTGGCCAAGGCGGCGATCGCCCAAAAGGCCCTGCCCAAGTGCAATATCGTCTACCGCAACGGCGAGGAAATGAAGAAGGACATCTCCGCCTATCTGCAGGTGCTCTACGATGCCTCGCCCGCTTCTGTGGGCGGCAAGCTGCCGGACGATGGCTTCTACTACACCGAGCCGTCCGTCCTCCGCAAGGTCATGGCGGCCATCCGCAACTCTGCAAAGTAAGTTTTGCAACGAAAAACTGCCGCACAGCTGTACGGCAGTTTTTTCACGTTATAAGACGAGGCCGGCACCGATGCCGATAAGAGCCGGGAGCAGCCAGCCGAAGCCGAGGCCGCTCAGAGGCAGGGCGTTCATGAACCCGGAGAGAGGGCCGAAGGGCAGGGCGGCGGGGATGCTCTGAAGGGCGGTAAAGAGGACGCCCAGCCGCCAGACCAGAGGGCGCTGGAACCGCTCCGGCAGAAACTCCACCACGATGAGGATGATGGCGATGGGGTAGATGGCGTTCAGCACCGGGACAGAGAGACTCAGGATGTCCGCGAGGCCGATGTTGGCCAGAAGCATACTCATCAGTGCGAAGAAGGCCGCGATGGCAGGATAGGACAGCCGGGGCAGCAGCTCATGGAAGTATTCGCCCACGCTGGCGATGAGTCCTACGCAGGTGTTGAAGCAGGCGATGACGAAGATGGCGGCTAACAGCACCTGTCCCACCCGGCCGAACAGGCCGTCGGCCAGCGCTGTCAGGACGGCCGCGCCGGTGTCACAGCCGGGGAACGCTGCCCCCGAGATGCCGCCGATGTGGGTCAGCATGGCGTAGACCACCAGCAGCATCCCGCCTGCGACGAGTCCGGCCCGGATGGTGCCCCGCCGCACGGCGGCTTCTTCCGTGATGCCGACGGCCTGTATATTCAGGGCGATGACGGCTCCGAAGTTGAGCGCCGCCAGCGCATCCATGGTCTGGTAGCCGTCCAATATTCCCTGCGCGGCGGGGAGGGCGGCGTAAGCCGCGGTGGGCACGCCATAACCGGAGGCAGCAGGGCGGAGGATGCAGCCCGCGAACAGCACCACGATGAGCACCAGCAGGGTGGGGCAGAGGATGCGGCCCAGCCGCTGGGTCAGCTTTTCGGGCCGGAGGGCCACGAAGTACGCTGCCGTGAAGAATACAAGGGAGTAGAGGAACTGCCCCAGCGCGCTCCGCCCCACCAGCGGGGTCAGCATCTCAAAGGAGGTGCTGGCCGTGCGGGGGATGGCGAGGCAGGGGCCGATGGACAGGTAGACCAGCACAGCGAACACCTGCGCAAAGCGGGGATGCACCCGCCCGGCCAGCACGGGCAGACCGCCCGCCCGCGCCACCGCCGCCACGCCCGCGATGGGCAGGCCGATGGCGCTGACGGCAAAGCCTGCGAAGGCGAGCCAGAGCGCCGTCCCGGCCTGTGCGCCGAGGAAGGGCGGAAAGATGAGGTTGCCCGCACCGAAGAACATCGAGAACAGGGTAAACCCCACCAGAAAGAGCTTTTTGCCCCGGAGGGCCTGCGTGGATTCGTGCATGGTCATCTCTCCCAGTCGTGCGCAGGAGCGCGTAAAATATGAAACACGGATTGCTTTATTACAGTGTAGAGTCTTATCCCCTTCATGTCAAGAGAAGAAAAGATGAAGGATTGTATTCTTTCACATGATGTGATATTCTGAAAGCGAAAAAAGAAGAGGAGCAGAGAAACAGATGGAAAAAACAAAAAAGCGCCGCCTTCAGCTCTTGGCGGCGTCGGTCTTCTGGCTGGGCGTCTGGCAGGCGGCGGCAATGGCCATCGGGCAGGAGGTCTTTCTGGTCTCGCCGGCGCAGGCGCTGGGGACGCTGGTGCAGCTTCTGCCGCAGGCGGAGTTCTGGCAGCGGGTGGCGTTCAGCGCTGGGCGCATCCTGCTGGGCTTCGGGCTGGGTGCACTGTCCAGTGCCGTGCTGGCGGTGGCGGCGGAAAAATGGGAGTGGGTGGACGCCCTTCTCGCCCCAGTGATGCAGCTGGTCAAGGCCACCCCGGTGGCCAGCTTCATCATTCTGGCGCTGGTGTGGGTCAGCGGCTCGTCCCTGTCGGTCCTCATCAGCTTCCTGATGGTGCTGCCCGTCCTCTACGGCGCGGTGCGCACCGGCATCGGGAGCGCCGACCGCCGGCTTCTCGAGATGGCGCAGGTGTTCCGCCTGCCACTGGGGCGGCGTCTGCGGGCTGTCTGGCTCCCGGCGGTGCTGCCTGCGTTCCGGCAGGGGTGCAGTGTGGCGCTGGGCATCTGCTGGAAGAGCGGCGTGGCGGCGGAGGTCATCGGCCTGCCCGACGGCAGCATCGGCGACGCCCTCTATCGGGCGAAGATCACCCTCTCTACCGGGGAGCTGTTCGCATGGACCTTCGTCATCATCCTGTTGAGTGCGGTGTTTGAAAAGCTCTTCCTCGCCCTGCTGGACAGGGCGGTGACGGCAGTTCTGGGCGAAGAGGGGGCATAAAAATGGGAGAATATCATAACAAACTGGAAATAAAGGGTCTGACAAAACGATTCGGAGAGAAAACGCTCTTCGAAGGCCTGTCCCTGACGGTGGACGGCCCGGCGGTGCTCTGGGCACCCAGCGGCTGGGGCAAGACGACCCTGCTGCGCATCCTGATGGGGCTGGAAGCGTCCACCTCCGGCAGCGTGGAGGGGGTGGGCCGGGTCGGCGTGGTCTTTCAGGAAGACCGGCTCTGCCCCCAGCTCACCGCAGAGGAAAATGTGGCGCTGGTGCTCCCGGCGGAGCAGTACAAGGCAAAAACGCAATACAAAGAGCAGATAAAGAAAGACCTTATACAGCTTGGACTCGATGATGAGGCCCTCGCCCTGCCGGCCCGGAAGCTCTCCGGTGGCCAGAAGCGGCGCACCGCCCTTCTGCGTGCCCTCTGGGCCGAGAGTGACACCCTCCTGCTGGACGAGCCGTTCACCGGGATGGACCCCGCCGCCATGAAAAAGGCCGCAGCCATGCTCAAAGCACGCTGCGGCGCAAAGCCCGCCCTGCTGGCGACCCACGACCAAGCGGCCATCCGGGAGCTGGGGTGGAGGGTCATCGAACTCGGGTGACTTGTATTTGCTTGTAATACGTCGAAAAGTATGATAAACTAAAAATGCCACCCGGAAAGGTGGCATCAAGGTGCTGTCTGTATGTTACAGGTGGTCATGCTTTCTGTCCCGCATCGCTGGTTCTTCTACATGGAACGAAGCAGGATTCCGGGAACGGAACTTTTTTGAAGGAAAACTTCCCGGAGCCTGCGGGCGAAGGGAGGGATGTCAAATGAGTCTGATGGAGCTTCTTACGCTGCTCGCGGTCATTCTCAGCCTACTGAGTCTGATCATCGATGCAGTCCGCCTGACCGTTGAGGTCATGGAAAAAACTTCTCAGCACAAAGACGATGAGAGCAAAAAAGATTGACTGCCCCAGACTCCCAAACCTGAGCAGTCAATCCTTTGACTAGAAGGGACAGGAAGCTGGCCGTTACGGACAGCACCTTTTCTAATAGGATTATAACATAACGCTGAAGAATTTGCAATGGGCCGGCAGGAGGTATCTGGATGGAGAATAAGAAAACGATGACGTATCTGCTCTGCATTGCCGCCGCAGGTTTTGTTTTTGGCGCCTACCTCTTCGCCGCCCTCCGCCCGGGGGTCTGGCTGCGGGACGCCTTTTTGTACCGGCAGGCAGACGGCAGCTTTTCGGGCAAGGATGCCTATGCGGCCTACACCCTGCAGCTCTCCGGGACGGAGAGCGAAGCCGAGGCAGCGTTCACGCTGGACGGAGAGACGAGGCATTACCGCATCGAGGCGAAGGACAGCGCAGAGGTAAAGCTCTATCAGGACGGGGCGCTTATCTTTGCCGGGAGTGCACTGGGCGACCCCGGGGACGCCATCCTCTGGCGGGAAGACGACGGGGACTTGGCCGACGAGGTGAAGGTCATCGTCAATGGCGAATACCAGAAAGATGACCTCTGGCCCAGCTGCGGCTGGCTCTATAATGTGGCAGTCGGCGGACGGCGGGAGACCCGGGGCAGCGTGGCTTTCCTGCTGCCGATGGGGGCGCTGGCGCTGCTGCTGTTTCTGGACCTCCGCTTCCCGCTGCTGTTCTGGAATCTCCGCCACGGGCTGGAGGTATCCGGCGGCGAGCCGACCGACTGGTACTACTCGATGCAGCGGATGGGCCGCATCACCGACATCGTTGGCATTTTTGTGCTGGCGGCCCTGAGCTTTGCCCTCCACTGAGGCTCACAACAGCTCGGCGAGGATGCTGTTCTGCACGATAAGCCCGGCGGGGGTGAGGGCGAGGGTGCGGCCGTCGAAGCTGGCGTAGCCGCTCTTCACACAGTTTTGCACGAAAGCCCGCTGTGCGGTGGAAAGCTCCCTGCCATAGCGTTTTTTGTATTCGTCGAGGTTCAGGCCCTTGCGGAGGCGGAGTTGTAAGATGAGATAATCCTCCGCCCCGCAGCCGCCGTCCATGACCGGCGCGGCCTCGTCCCGCAGGAAAGCCTCGGTGTCGGCCGGGTAGTAGAACCGTTTGCCGCCCATGCAGGAGTGGGCGGCGGGGCCGATGCCCAGATAGTCGCCGCAGTCCCAGTAGATGAGGTTGTGCTTTCCCTCATAGCCGGGGCGGGCAAAGTTCGAGATCTCGTACTGCAGATACCCGTGGTGCTCCAGCTGCTCGACGGCGTAGAGGTAGAAGTCCGCCGCCTCGTCGGAGGTGGGCAGACCCTCGGGGGGCGTCCGGCCAAAGGCAGAGTCCGGCTCTATCTTTAAGAGGTAGGCCGAAATGTGCGTCGCGCCGCCCTCCTCGATAAGCTCCAGCGTCTCGTCGAACTCGGCCTGCGTATAATGGGGCAGGGCCAGCATGATGTCGCCGCTGATGTTCTCGAACCCGGCCCGGCGTGCGGCGGCAAAGGCCGCACGGGCCTGCTTTGCGGTGTGGGGACGGCCCAGCGTCTTGAGCTGGCTGTCCCGGGCCGACTGGACGCCGAAGGAGATGCGGTTGACGCCTGCGGCGCGGAACGCCCGGAGGGACGCCTCTGTCACCGTCTCGGGGTTCGCTTCCAGCGTGATCTCTGCGCCCGGCAGGGGCTGGGCGGCGTCGATGAGGCGGGCGGCGTCTGCGGGGGCGAGGAGGCTGGGGGTGCCGCCGCCGAAATAAAGGGTGTCCGGCCGCAGGGGGGCGTCCGGCGCAAAGCGGGAAAGCTCCCGCAGCAGAGCGTCCACATAGGCGCGGGGCACGCCGCGCTGGCCGGGGGCGGAGTAGAAATCGCAGTACCGGCATTTGGAAAAACAGTAGGGAATATGCAGATAAAGTCCGAGGGACATCAAATATCACAGCCTTTTTCATGAATCGTTCATTTCTATGCAGTATACTATATTTTGTAGACCGGGGCAAGGCCGAGGCCGACGCCCTGATTTTGAATGGAGGATTCCCTATGGATTACAACAACTATGACCGCGGCTATGCGGAGCCTTCGATGAGCGCATCGGACTATATGACCCGCACCTACCGCTGGATGGCCGGCGGCCTGCTCGTCACCTTCGCAATGGCCTATATCACGGCGACCACGCCGCTCATTTATCTGGTCGATTCCCTCTACTTCCTGCTTACCATTGCCGAGCTGGCGCTGGTGTTCATGCTCAGCGCCCGGGTGCAGAGGATGTCCATCGATGGGGCGCGGGCCGCATTCTTCGGTTACGCCATCCTCAACGGCATGGTGCTGAGCTACTATTTCCTGCTCTTCTCGGTGGGCACGCTGGTCATGGCCTTCCTCGCCACGGCGGTCTATTTCGGCCTTATGGCCGTGTACGGCACCACCACCCATAAGGACCTCACCGGCTGGGGTCCCCGCCTGATGATGGCTCTGGTGGCCATGATCGTCACCAGCCTCGTGGGCGCGCTCTTCGGCTTTGGCTTCGGTGCCTCGGTGCTCTACTGCGGCATCGGTCTGGTGGTGTTCATGCTGCTCACCGCCTACGACACCCAGAAGCTGCGCCAGATCTACGCCTACTACGCAGGCGACGCCGAAATGGCCGAGAAGGCTTCCATCTACGGTGCACTGACCCTCTATCTGGACTTCATCAACATCTTCCTGTATGTCGTCCGCCTGCTGGGCATGAACAGCCGCAGCCGCAACAACTAAAGTGCTTCTTTTGGCCCTCGTCCGGTACGCTGGATGGGGGCTTTTTGCACGATGATTGACGGGATGAGAGGGGAATGCTATAATAAAAGAAAACGAAGGAAGGCCGGCAGAGCGTGGAATTGACGATTGAAAACCTGCGCACACTATCCAGTGGTGGGCGGATATTCCTGACTGCTCACTCTCAGGCTCGGCTTTATGAGCGGGGTATCCGCTTGGCGGATATTCGTCAGGCCATCCAGAGCGGAAAAATCATTGAATATCGCCCGGACGACTACCGATGTCCGTCGTGTCTGGTGCTGGGCGTGAATCTGGCTGGCCGTTGGCTCCATGTAGTGTGCGGTATCCATGAGGAGGCATTATGGATACTGACAGCTTATTGGCCAGACCTCGAGCACTGGAATGTCTCCTATACAGAGCGAAGAAAGAAAGGGGAATGAACATGACCTGCTTTTTCTGCAAGGGCGAGATGAAGCCCGGCACGACTATCCACACCGTACAGCTAAAGAACTGTGTCGTTGTCATCAAAAATGTTCCCTGTATGAAGTGTGAACAGTGCGGTGAGGTCATTCTGTCGGCAGATACGATAGAAAAGATAGAGCGTATTTTGCAGACCGTCGAAAAGGCTGTGGCAGAGATCACGGTCGTAAACTTCCCGGATTGTGCTGCATAAAAAATAAGGGAGCCGCCGTGCAGAGCGTTTGCACGGCGGCTCTTTTTTGTCAGAATGCCTGCTTTGAATCATGATAACTGTGCGATTTGCCAAAAATCGAGGAAAAGGTTGACAGAATGCGGGGGGGGGTAAAATTTGTGTGGTGATGCGGCGGACGATGTTTGCGGCAGCATCACACAAAGCTTATTTTTATTGAGGAGGGGTTTCGAATGAAACTGTTCAAAAAGGTTCTCGCCGTCGCCCTCGCGGGTGTGCTGGCGCTGTCCGTCCTGACGGGCTGCAACAACAGCAATAGTGTGGCTACCGTGAAAATGCTCGATGCGCTGAATGACTGGTCGAAGTTTTATGGTGAGGGTGTTACCTTCGAAAAGGGCGATGAAAAATTGCAGAGTCAGGTAAACGAACTGGTGGAGATCGTGGATAAGGTCGGCGAGGACATCGATTTTACAGATGCCAAGGACTTCCGTGATGTGTACGACGCCATTATAAACGATGAAACTGCAGGGCTGAAGCTGAAGGCTTGGGCAGCGAAGTTTGATCAAGCAAAAATTGATGATAAGGCTTCGCCGCTGTATGAGTGTGGATTTGCCGATATTAACGCAACGCTGTCTGCAAGCAGCAGCAAGAATATTTACTATGCAAGCCAGTTGATGGATGAATGTGAACCAATCAATCCTCCTGCGGGAGATCCTAGTAGGTGGGAGGAAGGCGACACGTCTTATGTTGCCGTTGCGACCGGCGAAGTTGGCGGTAAGAAGTACATGGTCGCGCTCTTTAAGACTACTGCTGTAACGAATCCGGATTATAATCCGAATCAGGGTAAAAATTGATAAGAATGACGGTGGCATTGATGAAGGTGCTTCTGAGGATTGAGCCTCAGCCGCAGCAACGCCCGCCCACTGAATCATGAACTCGTTAGGCCCCGGTCCGCCGGGGCCTTTTTGCGTCTTTATGAATAAACCCCACTCCATCGCTCCAAACTACCACCAAAGAAACGATTCCGTACACAAAGATGGATTGGAGTAACGAACGATGGAGCAATTCAGAAAGTTTTTGCGGGACAAGGCCTTTGCACTGGTGCTCACCGCCTGCCTGCTGGCGGCGGCAGCGGCCGGAGTGTGGGCCGTGCACACGGTGCGCAAGGAGCTGAAGAAAGATCTGGACGCGGTGCGCAGCCCGTCCAGCACCGCCCCCGGCATCGACGAGGGCATCCGCACATCACCCGGCCTTGCCGGAGAGGAGGAAGCCGAATGGCAGCAGCAGACCGCACCCGCCGCAAACAGCGTGGCCAATGTGCCCGAAGCCCGCAGCTCCTCCGGTGGAGCTGCATCCTCTTCTGGGGCGCAGTCTGGGTCTGGTTCGGTGCGCGAACCCTCCGCGCTGCAAACCGAGTCCTCGCCTGCCAGCAGTTCGGCTGCGCCTGCCTCCACGCAGCCTGTCTCGGGGCGCGTCTTGAACAGCTACAGCGGCGATGAGCTGGTCTACAGCAAGACGCTGGGGGACTGGCGCACCCACAACGGCGTGGATTACGCCGCCGAAAAGGGCGCAGAGGTAGCCGCCCCGGCGGCGGGTAAGGTGGTGGAGACGGGCACCGACGACAAGTGGGGTCCCGTGGTCGCCATCGAGGACGAATCCGGCAGGGTCTGGCGGGTCTGCGGTACGGCGGACGCCAAGGTGAAAAAGGGCGATACCGTCTCGGCCGGGCAGACCATCGGCAAGGTGGGCAGCGTGAGCTGTGAGTGCGCCGAGGAGAGCCACATCCATCTGGAGGTCATGCAGGATGGCCGGTATCTCGACCCTGTGAAGGCCATGAAATAAGCAGAAATTCCCGGGCAGGTGCAGTGGAACGCTGTGCCTGCTTTTTTATCGCGGTCTTCCAAAACAGCGCCGCTGCAGCAGGCAGTCCAGCCCGGCTGAAAAATGCGGACGGTGATGCATTGCTTTTGGACGTCGATTCTGGTATGATAAACTCGTATCAGTATGAAATGAAGGAAAAGCGGAGGGAACGAAGGATGAAGGTCTTAGTGATAGGCGGCGGTGCGGCCGGCCTGATGGCGGCGGGTGCGGCCCTGCGGCAGGGGCATGAGGTGACGGTGCTGGAACATATGGAAAAGCCGGCCCAGAAGATCCTCGTCACCGGCAAGGGCCGCTGCAACGTCACCAACGACTGCACCGCAGAGGAATTTCTGCACCATGTGCGGACGAACCCCCGCTTTCTGTTCTCGTCGCTGGGGGCGTTCCCGCCCGCCAAGACGATGGAGCTGTTCGAGTCGCTCGGGGTGGAGCTGAAGGTGGAGCGGGGACGCCGGGTGTTCCCGGTGTCGGACAAGGCCGAAGAGATCCGGCAGGCCCTTCTGCGGTACGCCGAGGGGGCGGACATCGTCCGAGACGGGGCGAAAAAGCTGCTGCTGGAGCCGCTGGCTCAGCCGGAGGAAGCGCCCGCCGCGCCGGAAAATCCCCGCCACCCCAAGAAGAAAAAGCCCGGCCCGGCCTGCCGCTGTGTGGGCGTGCGGGGCACCTCGGGCCGGGAGTACAGGGCGGACGCTGTGCTGGTGGCGACAGGCGGCCTGAGCTACCCCACCACCGGTTCCACCGGCGACGGCTACAAGCTGGCCCAGCAGGCGGGCCACACCCTCGTGGAGCCTGTGCCCAGCCTCGTCAGCCTCGTCAGCCACGACGCTGACTGCAAAAAGATGATGGGCCTCGCCCTCAAGAACGTGACGCTCACCCTCCACGAGGACGGCAAGGCCATCTTCGAGGAGCAGGGGGAGATGCTGTTCACCCATTTCGGCATCAGCGGGCCGCTGACCCTCAGCGCCTCGAGCCATCTGGGCGATATGAAAAAACACAGGTACGAGGTTTTTATCGACCTGAAGCCCGCTCTCAGCGAGGAGCAGCTTTATGACCGCATCACCCGGGATTTTGCTCTGCTGGCAAACCACGCGGCGCAGGGCGCACTGGTGAAGCTGCTGCCGTCCAGTATGCAGCCGGTCATGGTGGCCCGCTGGGGCATCGACCCGGCCACCAAGGCCAACCAGATCACCCGCGAGCAGAAGCGGGAGCTGGTGCAGCTGGTGAAGCACTGGCGGGTATCCATCGACGCCCGGGGCGACTTAGCCCATGCCGTCATCACGTCGGGCGGCGTGTCGGTGCGGGAGGTGGACCCCAAGACCATGCAGAGCAAAAAGGCGCTGGGCCTCTACTTCGCAGGCGAGGTGCTGGATGTGGACGCCTACACCGGCGGATATAATTTGCAGATCGCGTTCTGCACGGCGCAGAGCTTTGCGAATAATCTGGGATGACCTTTCCGTCTGCGAAGCCGTGGCGGAGAGGTTGAACCGTATTTATATAAAAGGAGATAGAAAAATGGTATCTGTTGCGATCGACGGGCCTGCGGGTGCAGGCAAATCTACACTGGCGCGGCGTCTGGCCGCAGAACTCGGCTACATCTATGTGGACACCGGTGCAATGTTCCGCACCATCGGCCTTTACGCCCTCCGGGCGGGTAAGGACCCGAAGGACAACGAGGCGGTCAACGCCCTGCTGCCCGAGATTTCCCTCAAGTTCGCCTTCATCGGGGGCGAACAGCACGTCTACCTGAACGGCGAGGACGTCAGCACGGCCATCCGCACCGAGGAGGTGGGCATGGCGGCATCTGCCGTGGGCGCAAACCCGGAGGTGCGCGCCTTCCTGCTGGGGATGCAGCGGGATATGGCCAAGACGCAGGACGTCCTGATGGATGGCCGCGACATCGGCACTGTGGTGCTGCCCGACGCGACGGTGAAGATCTTCCTCACCGCCAGCCCCGAGGCCCGCGCCACCCGGCGCTGGAAGGAATACCAGCAGAAGGGCGTTGAGGTCTCGTATGAGGAGGTGCTGGCCGACGTCTGGCAGCGGGACTATCAGGACACCCACCGCGCCGCAGCCCCTCTCCGACAGGCCGACGATGCCCAGCTTCTGGACACCTCGGAGATGAACTTCGAGCAGAGTCTGGAGGCCATGAAGAAGATGATTGTGGAGAAAGTCGGATGATACTATATTATATTATTGTGCCGCTGGCATGGCTGGTGTTCAACATCGGTTTCCGCGTCCGGTGTGAGGGCCGGGAAAATCTGAAGAAGGTCGGCACGAAGGGCTGCATCATCGCGCCCAACCACATCTCCGCCATCGACCCGGTCTTCATCGTCATCACCCGGTTCTGGGGGCAGCGGATGATGGTGTTCGCCAAGAAAGAGCTGTTTGAGATAAACCCGTTCCTGTCGTGGTTCTTCCGGTGTGCGGGCGCGGTCTGCGTCCGGGGCACGAAGGAGGAGGTCGGTGCCATCGACGACACGGTAAAAAAGTGCAAAGAGGGCGGCACTCTGCTGATCTTCCCGGAGGGCACGAGGGAGAAGGAAAATGCGTTCCTCCCCCTCAAGAGCGGCCTCTTCGTCGTCGCAGCTGCCGCCGGTGTGGACGTCGTGCCCTGCCGCATCCATTACGACACGCCCGACGGCAGGATGAAGCTGTTCTGCCGGGTGCGGGTGGTCTACGGCGAGCCGATGCCCGCCGCCCGGTTTTCGATGGAGGGCCGCCGCGACCTCAGAAAGCTGCGGGAGAATAAGCAGGCCGTCTTGGAGGCGTGGGAGAAGCTGTAAAGGCGGCTTGCCCTCTCCGTCACGGCTTCGCCGTGCCACCTCTCCCAAAGGGAGAGCTGTCGAGCAAAGCGAGACTGAGAGGGCAAGGACGCTAAGATAGGAAGGACGAGCAATGGAAATCAGACTTGCAAAGACCGCCGGCTTCTGCTTCGGGGTAGACCGCGCAGTCAAGCTGACCTATGGTTTGCTGGAAGAGGGGCACAAGGTGGCCACCCTCGGCCCCCTGATCCACAACCCCCAGACGGTCGAAGACCTTGAGCGCCGGGGCGCGATGGTGGCGGACACCCCTGCCGATGTGCCCGCAGGCTATGAGGTGGTCATCCGCAGCCATGGCGTGCCCCGCAGCATCTACGACGAGCTGGAGGCCCGGGGCTGTGTCTACCACGACGCCACCTGTCCCTTTGTGCGGAAGATCCAGAAGATCGCCGCCGAGGCCGAAGCCGCCGGTGCGGTGCTCGTAGTGGCCGGAGACGCCTCCCACCCGGAGGTGCAGGGCATCGTGGGACATACCCGGGGAGAGGTATTTGTTTTCGGCGATCTGGCCCAGCTGAAGGCGTGGAAAGGCCCTTCTGACCCCCAAAAGCCC
>OIAG01000623.1_pt1 | contig 16037 bp, 10 predicted proteins | sample 1580701 | NCBI WGS metagenome assembly OIAG01 (sample SAMEA3882551, study PRJEB24775) | human gut metagenome | biome: human-associated habitat; feature: intestine environment; material: feces | place: Netherlands | collected 2009/2010 | reverse complement strand
TGTGAATTTGTATACCATGTCCTTGCACAGGTGGTTACCATGTTGCACTTGACACAATGAGCGCCCCTACGATTTGCAAAGAAAATCAAAAAGTCAGGAAACTATGTTTCCTGACTTTAATTGCTGCATATCATATTTTCAGCTAAATTAAATTCACTTTTAGCTGTCCGTCAGGACAATTTAGCTATCCGTAGGATAAGTTTAGCTTGCATAGCAAATTTAGCTCACGCTTGCGTGAATTTAGCTGACGAAAATCAAAGATTTTCGTCAATACCCCCACCTGTCAAAAAATCTGACAGTCTGATATGTCAGAATATAGTTCTGACTTTCGTGGAAAGCGCTCTGAACCATATCGGGATTATACATATACATAATGCGGTGCTGAACGGCATCCTTATTTTCGTCAAAGATATAGCTTACTGCCTGAATACATTCCTGATTTGTGCCGATTTTGGTACTGCCGGTATAATGGCAGTTCTCGATAACCGAGGCAACTGTCGGATAACCGTCAAAGCACATTGCATCTTTTACCGACTGAGCAATGAGCGCCGCTCCTATAAAACCGCCCGAACCGAATTCGCCCATGCAAAGCCTTTCAAGAAGATCCCTGTCCTCATCGGTAAGCGTTACCTTGGAGCATTCATAGGTTTTGTCCGGATTGTCAATTGCCACAAGATAGCCTGCGTCCCATTGAGATTGGTAATCGACAGGCTCTTTCGGCGGAATTGCCGTAGCAAACGGAACAGTTGCCTGTGTTGTTGTCACGGGTTGAGTTGTCGCTTTTGTTGCCTTTGTGGCTTTTGTCTGAGGCTGAGTTGTTGCCTTGGTTGCTTTAGGCTTTGCCGTTGTTGTTTCAACGGGTACGGTTGTTGCGGAAACAGTTGTCGTCGGAACAATCTTCCGAATATTCGGATTTACCCTTGCCATTGCCGATTCTGTAGGAGTTTCTCCGGCATTGAGAGTACCGTTTGAGCAGACGAACTGCAAAACTACCAAAACGGATACTACAACAAGCACAACCGACAAAACCTTGTTTATATTTTTATTGAAAAACTTCATCGTTTCACCGCCGTTTAATACTTCTAAACACAAATGACGCACAAAAAGACACGCTGTCACACATATAATAATTATACCACGGTATGCATTTCTTTTCAATTTAAGCATTCTACAAAAATGAACTGCCTTTTTTAAACAATATTACCTAAGCGGACAAATTATTACCATAAACAAAAGCCGACGCATATGCACCGGCTTTTTATTTTGAAAATACTTATTTAAAATGACTGTTTCTCGGCTCTTCTGTACTTTGAAGGTGTTGTTTCGTAGTACATTTTGAATGCTCTGTTAAAGTTTGAAATGTTGTTGAAGCCCGACATACCTGCAATTTCGATAACGGGAGTGTCCGTTGTGGTAAGAAGCATTGCGGCTCTTATCAGTCTGAGCTCGTTAAGATAGTTTACAAACGTTGTATTCATAAGCTCCTTAAAGAGATGCGACACATAGTAACGGCTGAGACCTGTTGTCTGAGCTATTGTATCAAGAGTAATGCTGTCGCAGAAGTTGTTGTTGATATATTCCGTAATTCTGCGGAGAGCACGGTACTTTTTGCCCTGAGCCTCAACATCACAAATCTTAACAAGACCCGATGAGAAAAGAATATAGAAAATGTCGTACATTTTGCCGTGAACAAGAATCTGGAAGAACTCGTGCTTTTCGTTCTCGGCAGAAATAACCGTGTTCATATCGTCAATAAGATTGTTATAACGGTAGTCGCCTCTTGTAACCTTTGCAAAGTGAGTGCAGTTGCCTGTTACAAGACCTCTGATCAGACTCTGCGGAATAAACTCCTGAGTGAGCGATGCAGGATTTGAAAGGTTAAGAAGAATAACGTCAACTCTTGCGTTGCCTGTATTATTAATTTTATATCTCTGATTAGGTGAAATAAAGTAAATGTCGCCTGTTGAGAGCGAATAAGTGTCAGCACCCATTTCAACGGTCATATAGCCGTCCCTTACAACAGCCACAAGAACCTCGTTGTGAACATTCCACATATTGCTGTCAATAATCATTTCACCGCAAACTACTCTGTAAGCTGAACTCGATGCGGTTGCCGAACGCAAGAAATCAAAATTCATAATAATAACCCCGATTCTAAAAAATTATGTTTTCAAACATTTTGTGTCTAAAAACAACACAAATAATCACTGCAACAATATAATAGACTTTATGCACAATAAAGTCAATAATTACGACAAATGTGCAAAAAATAAATGTATAAACTGCAATTAGTGCAAATTTTAAATATTCCGCTGTCTGCTGTATGTTAATTGATTTTTAATTCTACGCAATAATGTATCAATTTATCTACTGATAATTGTTATAATTGTTTCCGAATCAGACATTATTATTTAACGATTTTAATATGAAATATTGCCAACCGTATGGCAATTAAAATGAATCGTTTACATTTTCAAGCTGTTTTTTAAATTCATCAACAACATTTTGCGGTGATATAATTCTGACCTTTCCGCCAAGACCGAATACCCAAGCGTAGAACTGTTTGCTTGTCATAATATCAACCGATACACCGAATGTTGTGTCGCTTTCCTTTGTAACAAAAATATCCCTGCCGAACCTGTCAACAATAACACCTATGCAATCATTGTCAACCGACAGCTTAACCGTAGCTTTTTCACCGCCGAACATTGAGAAAACGCCCTTTGAATAATCTGCAGGATCAAATTTTTCAAAGGTCTTTCCCCCGTCACGCTCATCGTCAAGCACCTCGATATCGTCCATTTTGTCAACACGGTAATGCTTTATACTGTCGGCACTGGTGTCATAGGCAATGAGATAGTAATTCTCATCATCCCAGCACAGCGCCCACGGTGAAGCCGTGTATCCGCCGTCCCTGATTTTTTCACGCTTGACAATTCGCTCCGTTCCCGAAAAATCGAGTTCCCAACGGTAGTATTTGAACGAGATTTTGCGGTTGAGTGCTATTGCATTCTGAATTTTGTCAACCGAATAATAAATTCGTTCATTCATTGTTTTGGCTCTGTTTGCGACAAAAACCTGCCGTTGCAGTTCCTTGCCGTCGTGAACACTTGCAAGCCCTTCAAGCTTATGAATGAGGGAAATGCTCTTTTTTTCGGTAATGAATTTTGAGCTTTGAATTGCGTCAACAAGAAGCTTCAACTCGGGCAGTTCAAATTCTCTGCTTGCAACATAATATTTAACGGTCGATGATTTGCTCTTGCAGATGTCCATTCCGAATTTTTCAAGCACCTGCAAATCATCGTAAAGACTTTTTCGCTCCGCAGTAATTCCGTACAACGCAAGCTCTGCCAGAATTTCACTTGAAGTCAACCCGTGATTTTCATCGGTCTTTTCAAGAAGAATTTTCCGCAGATACAAAAGTTTCTGTTTTTGCATAGGATTTCTCGACATAATACAGTCCCCCTCAAAGGATTATATATTTTTATGTGTTCATTATATCAAATTTTAGCCGAGATTTCTATATATTTTTACGGCGAGCCGCCGTTCCCAATTCGTGTAGACAGTTTTATAATAATAAGACATATTATGAATTGGATTTAACATAAATTTTCTGCCATTACTAAAGGGAGAACACGGTTTTCCTCTGCAATTAAACAGTTAAATTCATATAAAATAAAAATTGCATCAATGCCGTTTCGGGCATCAATGCAATTCATTTATCTCAACTATCTTCTCGAAAGGTCTGCGGTGGCACACCGCCGACCATAATTTTCAATTTTCCATTTTACATTAACTACTAAATCCGCTCATCATGCCCGTAAGCATTACGACAAGCGGCATTGTTGCAAGTGAAAATACCGTAGTTGCGGCAACGATACTAACCGACAGCTCAACATCCTTGTTGAACTTTGTTGCAAACATAGTTGTTGTTGCGGCAGTAGGGGCTGATGTGGCAATTACGCAAGCCATGGTAATTATGGGTGTGACACGGCACAATGACATTACAACCGCTGTAATCATCGGTAAAGCAATCAGACGGACTGCCGAAGAAAAATATACGCCCTTGTCAGTGAACGCCTTTTTAAAGTCAGCCTGTGAAAGGTAAAAACCTATAATAAGCATCGGGAGCGGAGTGTTCAGAACTGCAAGATATTCAACCGGTTGACTGATTATGTACGGAAGCTTAAAACCTGTAATAAACAGGATAATTGCAAGAAGAACACCGATAAGACCGGGGTTGAGAACAAGCTTTTTGAATGAAAGCTGCTTTTTGTCACCGCTCATTGAAACAAGTCCGTGCGTCCATACAAAAATGTTGAATACTGCAACGAAAATTGAGCCGTAAAACCAACCGTCATCACCGAGAATTGCCTTCTGGAGGGGCAAAGACATAAAGGCACAGTTTGAATAGATTGTTGCAAAGCGGATAACAGCCTTACGGCTTTCATCTTTATCATGAAAAATCAGGTTACAGATAAGTATTGACACAGCGAAAATAAGTGCAGAGCAGGCAACGCAAATTATAAGTCCGCTCAAAAGTTCAAACGAGAACTCCCGCTGAAAAGCAGAAATCATAACGCAGGGCGTCACAACATACAATACTATATCGGTCATGTGACGGGCGGAAAAATCGGTGATAATTTTCTTCTTACCGCAAATAAAACCGACTGCAATCAAAATGAACAGTACAAGCACCTGTTGTGCAATAATAATGAAATTCTCTCCCATAAATCATTCTTCTCTCTTAAATTAATCGCTATCATTTTAGCACAGTTGCAAGAGGTTTTCAAATGATGATGTGCTTTTTTTCGTTTTTTTTGACAGAAAAAACGACATAGTTCACAAATATGAGATAATAACATTGTGCATTTCAACTAACAGGAATTTTATTTTTTCGCAAATATGTATTAACCGCCGAATTTTTGTACAGTTTATTGACATTTTTTACTCTGAAATGTATAATATTTACAAAAGATAAAACTTTTATTTCTGCAATATTTTATTACTTTGAAAGAAGGATTTATTATGGCAACAACAAAGAAAACAACTGCAAAAACAGCCCCTGCAAAAACTGCTCCCGTTAAGGAAGAGCCTGTAAAAAAGACTGTTGCAAAGGCTGAGCCTGCTAAGACTGTTGCTGCAGCTACAAAGAAGGCTGAACCCGCAAAGACAGAAAATGTAAAGGTTGAAACTGTTAAGAAAGCAGAACCCGTTAAAAAGGCTCCTGTTAAGAAAGCAGCTCCAAAGAAGGTTGCTCCAAAGAAGGTTGCTCCAAAGAAGCCCGTTCCGGTTGAAACAAAGGTTAATTTCTTCGTAGAATATGCAGGCGCACAGGTTCCTGTTGAAGAAGTAATCAAAAATGTTAAGGCTACATACGGCAAGGATGCGAAGGAAATTTCAATCTATCTCAAGCCCGAAGAAAGCAAGGCATACTTTGTTGCCGACGGCAACGCAGAAGAGATGGATGTATTCTTCTGCTGATTGCAATAAATTTTGAATTTAAAACACAAGATTTAAAGACCGCTCAAAAGAGCGGTCTTTTGTTGTTTTAAGATGAATGTTGCGAAAAATCGTAGTGCGGATATTATCCGCCCCACGACCAAACAGTTAATTTCATATATAAAAAACGGTCGGGCGACAATGATTTGCATTTTGCAAACTGTCGCCCGACTTTAATTTTCAATTTTCAACTTTCAATTTTCCATACGCTCGGGCAATTTAACTCTCGCACTTGTAAAACTAACTTCTCGAGCGGGGAACGGCGGCTCGCCGTATTATCTGTCTTTCAAATCAACATATTCCTTGTTTTCGGAAATGCTCATATATGCAGGACGGATAATCTTACCGCAGTTGATAAGCTCCTCAAGTCTGTGTGCGCTCCAACCCGTAATACGAGCTGTTGCAAAAAGCGGAGTATAAAGCTCACACGGAATATCAAGAAGGCTGTAAAGAAGTCCGCTGTAGAAATCGACATTTGCGGCAACGCCCTTATAGATTTTACGCTTTCTGCCGATAACCTTCGGAGCCAGTCTTTCAACTCTCTCATAAAGATCAAATTCATCATTGTGACCTTCGGCAAACGCAAGCTTTTTAACAGCACCGTGAAGAATCTGCTGACGGGGGTCGGAAATTGTATAAACTGCGTGTCCCATACCGTAGATAAGACCTTTTTTATCAAAAGCCTGCTTGTCAAGGAGCTTCTCAAGATAATCTTCAAGAGCGTCCTCGTCCTCCCAGTCCTTAACATGCTTTTTGAGATCCTCAAACATATAGTAAACCTTAACATTTGCACCGCCGTGCTTAGGACCTTTGAGTGATGCAAGTGCCGCAGCTACTGCCGAGTATGTATCAGTACCCGAAGATGTTACAACATGTGTTGTAAATGTTGAGTTGTTACCGCCGCCGTGTTCCATATGGAGAATGAGCGCCATATCAAGAACCTTTGCCTCAAGCGGAGTATAGTGTCTGTCGGGACGAAGAAGCGACAGAATAACCTCGGCTGTTGACATTGTAGGCTCTGCACGGTGGATATAAAGGCTGTTATCACGCTGATAGTGATTATATGCGTGATAGCCGTAAACCGACAAAAGAGGGAATACGGAGATAAGCTGTATACACTGTCTTAAAACATTGTCGATTGATGTATCGTTAGCGTTCTTATCATAGCAGAAAAGTGTGAGAACACTTCTTGCTATTGAATTCATCATATCGTTACTTGTGGCCTTGAGGATAACATCACGAACAAAGTGCTGAGGAAGGGTTCTGTACTGAACGAGAAGCTTCTTAAAATCTTTAAGCTGTTCTTCGTTAGGCATATCGCCAAAGAGAAGAAGATATGTAACCTCTTCAAAACCGAAACGGTCATCCTCAAGAATACCGTCAACGATATCCTTTACATTATAGCCCCTGTAACGAAGCTCACCCTCGCAAGGAACAAGCTTTCCGTCAACAAGCTTATTCTGTGTGATTGTAGAAATATATGTAAGACCTGTGAGAACACCCTTACCGTCAAGGTCACGCAGACCTCTTTTTACATTGTACTTACTGTATAAATCTGTATCAATAACGGAGTTATGCGTCATTTTCTGAGCCAGAGCATGAATCTGCGGTGTAACATCCGAATACTCGCTGTTTGTCATAAAAAACACTCCTTTTTAAAATTCACAATAAATTGAAACTATATTTTATGTATTATAGCACATTTTTTAAAAAAAGAAAATGTACAATTCTTGCAGAAGTGTCATAACGATTTTAAACCTTATATGTAGAATTTGCATAATTTTCTGTCTTTTTATTCATCATTATGCAACTTTCGGGATGTTTATTTATAAATGAAGTATAATTTTGACGGATATAAATCTGCAATCCGTCATTTGAGGGTTTAGGGCAGAAAAATACGGAGCAGGAAAAACCTGCTCCGTAAAAAACAACATTATTTTATTACTTGAGATATGCGCCGTTAGTGCCGATCTGACCGTCAATTCCGGTGAAACCGTCTGCACAGCAAACATAAACTCTCATATTAGCCCTACCAACAGAAGATACTGTAAGTGTGCCGTCTGTGACATACTTAACATCGCCTGTAACTGCATCAATGTACTTGCCGTTAGGAAGGTTCTTGAATGTAGCACCGCCTGAGATAGTTACACAAGCAAGGCTGTCTGTAGCGCCCTGTGTGTAACGGCGAACGAATGCCATATTACCGTCAACATAAGTCTTGCTTCTTGTATACTGACCCTTCTGAAGTGCAGGAACTGCTCTTCTGATTCTGTTGAGCTGCTGAATATGAACAGCGAGAGGTGCTTCAAGTGTGCTTGCAACAGCACCGCTTGCGTTAGAATATGTACCAAAGTCTGTTGCTGTTACGTCGCCCTCGAGGTAGTCACCGAAGTATGCACGACCTGTTGTTGCAAGAGGTGCGTTAGGACCTACGTCCATAGGAACACCCTTCTGGAACTCAAGCTCAGAACCGTAGTAAAGACACGGAATACCACGGAAAGTAAAGAGTACATCAAGGTTCTCAGCCCATGACTGTGTACCGCCGTCGTAACGGCTGTCCATATCAGGACCGTAGTCGTGAGAATCAACATATGTTACATTCCATGATGAGTCATTGTAGTACGGATCTTCTTCACAAGCACGGGTAAATGCGTTGCTTGCATTTGAGAAGTTCCAATGCATCGGGAAGTCGATTACGCTTGTGCCGTTTGACTTGCTGTAATCAGGTGTGTGATACTTAAGACCGTCAAGATAAACATTATCAGATGTGGGCTGATTTGCTGTACTTGCGTTGCTGTCATAGTGCTTAAGTGTAAGATTAATGTTTGCAGCCTGATCATTTGTAAATGAATCGATGTACTGGCTGTCTGATTCAGCCCATGTATAGAACGGAGCTGAAATTGCAGGAATGTTGTGGTTCCAGAATTCACTTACACGAGTACAAACCTCACCAAAGATGAAGAAGTTTTTACCGCCTGTCTTGAGCCATGACGGGAAGTAATACTGGTTAAGTGTAAGTCTTGAAACGTGCTTTTCAGTATCAAGTCTGAAAGCGTCAACGCCCATGTTGATATAGTTGTTATAAACGTCGTTAAGGTAATTAGCAACTGTAGGATTCTCTGTGTTGATATCAACGCAGTCACCGGCAATCTGACCTGTCTGTACAGTCGGGCTTTCCCAGCTGAGGTCTTTGAAGTGGTGATAGTAGTTTTCAGTGTCGTGATTACCGGAGTCAAGCTCCTTAGTATCCTTCATGATATTAAGTCTTGCAGCATACTGATACTTAGGCTCAAGGTCATTGTAGTTCGGGAATGTTTTAGCAAAGTCGCTTCCCTCAATAACCTTCATGCAATCTACAGAAGCAAGATCCTGAATTGAGTCGTATTCCTTTGTAAACATAGGAGCAAGAGTTGCCTCACCGAAGTTACCTGAATGGTTAACTACGATATCCTGAACAATCTTGATGCCCTTTTCATGAGCGGCATCAATAAGATCCTGATATGTAGCGCCGTCGCTCTCATAACGAACATCAACTGTTGAGAAGTCCATTGCATGGTAGCCGTGGTAATCGTAGCCTGACGCATTTGTTACAACAGGAGTAATCCAGATTGCGCTGAATCCGAGAGCCTTGATGTAGTCAAGCTTGTCGATAAGGCCTTTGAAGTCACCACGCCATGCGGGATCGCTGTCGGGGTTGTTTGCCTGTGAGTCGTCCCAGCAATGAACATCGTTACCTGTGTCACCGTCATAGAAACGGGTTGTGATTACAAAATAAATTGTGTCTTCACGCATGTCAACACGGTCAAATTCCTGCATATCTTCAGGATTTTTGCTTGACCATCTCTTATTTTTGTACCACCACTCGCCTGTGTTTCTTGTGAGTTCCGCAGACTGCTTTCCGTTTGTAACAAACATCATATTGATTTTTGTTACATCGTTGAAAGTGTACTTGTAGTAGTTGTTTCCCTCGGAAGTCATCTTAACGCCGGGGTACTCCGTGCTGATGTTTTTCGGAAGACTGTTCCAATAATAGATTGTGGGCGTGCCTTCCTCACAGTAGTAATGTACTGTGATTGTGCTTGATGCCGAAGTGTCGTTATCGTCATCTGTATTAGCCGCACTTACGGACATAACAGATACCGTGCAAATTACGCAAATCGACAAAATCAAAGCAAGCAATTTTTTGATTTTTGCCATAGATTTTCCTCCTTTTGTTATACTTTGTACAACATAACATACAATTATATTATAATTTAGACAGCCTCATATATTTTTCTTTTAAAGAATTATTACAACTTTGATGCCGCCAAAGATTAAGCCCTCAATTTGGCTATTATATACAAAAAGGAGCGACAGATTCTGTTTTTTCAACTCTTTTAAAGGGTTAAGTCAAATCTGACGCTCCGTTAAATTATATTTTATATTTTCAAGCTTATATTAGGTTCAAACTTTGCGACTATTGCTTTAAAACGAATTTATCAAGTGTGTTTGCAATACCGTCATTATCGTTTGATTCGCAGATGTAATCGGCAATCTTCTTTACATCGGTTTCGGCATTACCCATTGCAACGCCGAAGCCTGCATAACCTATCATTGTCATATCGTTGTAGTTGTCGCCGAAAGCGGCAAGCTCTTCCCTTTTAATCTTGAGTTTATCAAGCAAAAGCGGAAGCATTGAGCCTTTTGTAACACCAAACGGCATAATCTCAAGAAAATAAGGTGCGCTTTTATATACATCGAGCAAGCCGTCATAACGGTCTGCAAGAATTTTCTGATACTTATCAAGCTCATCGGGTTCGCCTGCAAGAAGAATTTTGTTGATATCAAATCTTACAGATGAGATAAAATCGTCAACAACAACCATTTCAGCCTTGATAACGTCCCTTTCAACATAGGTATAGTCATTAACCTTATTATCCGAGATGATTCGCCTGTCATCGTATGTGTTGATTGTAATGTTTGAATCCTTCAAAACATTCACGATGTCGGGAAGATATTCAAGCGGAAACAGCTTGCTCACCATAGTTTCGCCTGTTTCGCAATTGATAATCCTGCCGCCGTTGAAAGCCATAATAAAACCGCCGAAACGGTCAAGCATAAGGTCTTTTGCTATCGGCATAATTCCTACGGGATGTCTGCCTGACGCAAGAATAATTTTCTTGCCCTGCTTCTGCGCCTCCATAAGAGCATATCTTGTACGGGGAGTAATCTCCTTTTGGGAGTTTGTCAGCGTACCGTCAATGTCAAGCGCTATTAATTTGTAATCCATGAAACCACCCTTAACATATCAATTTCTAAACACAATCAGTATGTTACAGTCAAATTTGACCGTATAAAATATACCACAAATCGCCCAAAAATGCAACTAAAAAGCCGATTTTAGCCCATATAAAAGCTATTTTCACCATTTTCCCGCTTTGTCTTTTTTGCCAACAAAAAACGGACGAAAAGAGAATTTTCCTTTCGTCCGAAATTAAATATATTCAGCTTTTATTTATTCTTCCGATTTTGTATCGTTGTCGGATTCAGTCTTTTGTTGCAATTTTTCCTTCTGCAAACGGTCTATAATTTCGTTGATGTCGCCGTCCTTCAGTGATTTGTCATGTCCCGTAAGTATTCGTATTATAACGACAAGCTCATCAATGAATATCAGCAGCAGCGCCGCAATAAAAATCAGCAGTCCCCACGGTGAGAAGAAAAGGTTGTACAATGTGTCAATGAATCCAAGCTTGCACACCATAATATAAAGCACATCTTCGGTTGAAATTTCAGGGTCGGGAGTATCGTTTGCAATGCCCTTTGTCTGTAGCTTATATGTGCCGTCAGCTGTTTTATACGGTGCAACTACAACCTTATGAGTCACGAGAAGTCCCTCGGTCTGCCCACTGCCGCGATAGGTGATAATATCGCCGACCTTGAGGGCGGTCGGATCGTCAACGCTCTTTCCGAGAATAACATCGCCGATCATAAGCTCGGGCTGCATACTGCCCGTTGAAACTCGAAGCACGGAATATCCGAAAAGCGAAGGTGTTTTTCCGTTCACCTTTGAACCCATAAACACAATTACGGTCAGCACAAGTATTGCAAGCACTCCCCAGCAAATTATATTTTTAATTATCCGCAGGGTTTTATGTAGCTTTGATTCATGCCTTTTCCTTATTCCATTTTTTGATTTTGGGTGTTCGGTTGTTACAGATGTCACTTCAACCGCATTTTCAAAATCGTTATTTTTATCCATAAATTCCTCCACGGCAAGTTGCCGTTCCCAGTTCGTGTCAGTAGGGGCGGTCATTGGCCGCCCGCCTTGATGAAATTATTTGTTTATCCACATAGCTTTTGATATGCTAAAAGTAGTGTATAATATGTTCATACACTTATGTTTTGATATAGCATAAATCATGCATCCAAATTTGCACGAAATTGCGTGCAATCGTGTGCAATCGTGTGCAATGCACACGAACCGGAGACCTGACACAAACTATTTGTTTATTAACACATTATTTTATATAACAAAAATGCGTATATGTTCGTTTTGGTTTTACAACCAAAACGATTGGCGAACACGGTTCTCCGCTACATTATAACAATTACATTGTGGCATTTATAAAATATGTTTTACATATAATTTGTGCGGTTACTTGCGGGCGTCCGATGAACGCCCCTACAGAATAACAACAACTTTGCAACATTTATCGGATTTTGTTGCAAACACTATATATTTTTTCTACCCTTGCTTGCGGGCGGATTTTATTCTCTGCTACCGATTATAAATTATAATAAAAAAGGGCTGTAAAAACAACCCTTTTGTAAATTTAAAAATCTAAAATTTTAAAGTGAAATTTGCAGATCGCCAAGTGAATATTCAGCGCTGGATGCTGTATCGTTTTTGATATACCAATACACCTTTGTAACAACAGGATCGTTGTCGGCTTTGCCTTCAATCTTCATATTCGTAACAATCGGAATATACGAGCTTTTAGCCGGTTTTTTGCTTACGGTAAGCTCACATTTTGCCGTTATTTTATCACCGTACGCACCCGTAGATGTAACAGTAACAGTAGTCTTGCCTGCCTTTTTGGCAGTAACCTTACCGTTATTGTCAATTGTCGCGACACCAGTATTTGACGATGTGTAAGTCACTGTACCCTGTGCCTTTGCTCCTAAGTCAAATGTCTCACCTACTACAGCTTCTGCTCTAGAATAAAAACTTGAAATTCCGGCAGACGGATCTGACTGTTTCATAGCTGTAGATTCATTTTCTTTAAAAACATAAGTATTATTCTGAGCTGTAATTACTAAATCATTACCGAACCACTTTTTAGAATCACCAATACCAAGCCAAAGCTTCGCGTGGTCGTGTTCCGTAGAAATTGTAACATATGATATTTTATAATCTACATTATCATAATTAACAGACTCACCTTCAATGTATCCGCTAAGTTCTTTATCAGTAGGATCGGTATCTACATTCTTCCAAGTGTGCATAGTGTACTTCGTAGGGTCATCCACATTCGTAGCTATATACAAATTCTTCTTATTCACATTACTCGGTGTCTTGGTAACATAAGATGTTGTTTGTGAATCGGAGGTAAATCTCCTGTAGGTTCTGAGGGGGCTGTTCACACCGACAGAAAGTTTGTTAGTTTCCGAATTATTAAGGAACAAAGAAATTGACTGCGATGCCGTTCCCGTGTTCTTTACCTCTGTACAGAAATATTTTGTTTCATGGGCGGGAACAGTTGTCGAACCACTAAAATCAAACGGAACAGTATTATATTCACTGCCGTCAGGTTTTGAAGCATCATAAGTAACAGCAGTAATATTTTCTCCGTTTGTCACATTGTAATCTCCGCGCCAAGAAAGGGAGTCGCCCTTTTGCACATCAGGACGATTAAACCACGAAAAAGTCGTAGTTGTTCCACACAACAAACACAGTACAAGTCCGAGTACAATAACAAGTGTAAATTTAGATTTCTTCATGGTTTCACCTCCGTTTTAATAAATTAAACCAAAATCATTAACCCTTACACACTCACATTCAAAATCTTAAGTGCTAATACTAATAGTTTAAGTCAGTTGCTAAGGAGTAAAGGTGTAGTATCCGCCTACTTTTTTCCTTTGATCGCTATTACTATTACTTTCATTAGAAATCCAGCAAGCGTTATTACTTCCGAATTGATTTAATTCAATATCAACTGTTTGATTTTCTCCAGAACCTCCGTTGCTTAATACGACAAATTTAATTTTTGAAGTATCCAAATCAACAGAATAAATATTATGTTCGTTATGAGATCCAACTATAGTCGTTAATTGTTTACCGGGCCAGCTTACAGAATTGTCACCATAATATATATAAAAATCGCTCCAATTAAGAGTATTTTCAAAATAGAATGTCTTGACAGATGAGGATGAAGAAAATGTTGCACTTACAGTTATGTCTGAACCATCGACAAGATAGGTTGAAGGATTACCTTCAAGTGTTTTTGATTCACCTGACGGTTTAGTTACAATAAAGTTACAATAATTACCGCCTGCAATACTTGTAGCATTAAGAGTAAGACTTGTACCGTCATAAACCTCACATGAACCGCCCTCTGCTATCGTATTAGAACCTGCGGTAACAGTAATATCAGCATTATCTACATTTGAAACAGCAACTGAATGCTTAATATTACTGCTTGACTGCCAGCCATTCTTGTAATATTTTTTGTCTTGTTGTAAAGTTATATTTTCGGATTGATTACTACTACTGCCAATTGAAAAAATAACACGATTCCAACTCTCAGATGAAGAATATGAGTATTCCCACACTTTTCCGCCTAAATACGTCATAGGCTTTCCTGGAAATGCATCATTATTATTATCTTTACCATCTTCCCACATATAAGCACAGACTTTATCCCAGTTATAAGTGTTATAAAAGTAGATTGTAGTTAAATCGCTCTCAAACTTAGCATACAGAGTGATTCCCTTGCTAACTTTATTTAAGGTTATAGGTGAAACATCGTTGTTTTCAGTGGAATACGGTTTATTACAAGCCATGTCCGTATACCAACCGGCAAACTTGTAACCTTTTTTGGCAATTGCCTCAACTTTTACATCATTGCCTTCCATAACAGGTTTAGATGAAATTTTATCGGCTTTTTCGTTGCCAACCTTTACAGTACCGGCTGTAACAACATTTTCGTTGTTGTACATCGCTTTGGCTTCTACCGTATACAAAGCCTTAAATCTTGCGTACAGTTCATATGTCTTTACATCGGAATATGGTATATTAATTTTTGTAGAATAGACGTCACCATTTAATGTACAATCTTTAACCGCTACCTTCGGATCTGCTGCATCCTTAGTCGCATACCAACCGATAAAAGCATAGCCTTTTTCAGGCTTAGCATAAAAAGTAACTTCTCCGTTACGATTTACCGTTGTTGTTACTTCAGACGCATAATTATTATTATCAAAAGATACATTACCGGCATCACCGGAAGGAGGATTGTTACCGTGCTGAGCGTATGCTTTTACAGTATAAATATCAACTTTGAATTTCGCATACAACTTCTTGGAGGTCTCAACATTAGCCAATTCATATTTATCGCTCAAATTCTCCGGTACACTATTACAGTCTGCATCTGTGTACCAGCCGTCAAAAACATATCCGTCATTAGCTTTTGCGTAATATGTAACTGTGCTGCCTTTAACAGCATTGAGTGTAATGTGTGTTACATCTTTGGAATCTACAGTCGAATTTTGGTTTCCACACTTAATTTCAACTGAACCGCCCGTTGTGCTTTCAGAAAGAACTTTACCGTCATATGTTCTGACATAAGCCTCAAATGTCATCGACTCAGCATAAACGGCTGTAAAGTTATAGTTACCTGAAGCTGTCGGGGTAAAATAACCGTTGCTGTCAATGCCGTCTGCCACGGTACTTGTACCGCTGATTACCCAATTTTTCAATACGAAACCTGTTTTAGGATTTGCTTCTAGCTTAACCTTTGTACCGGGGGTTACAGAAATTGTAGTACTTACCAAACTATCATAACTAACTTTAGGATCTCCTGCATCATTCTTGCCTGCAGTAACAGTAATAGTAGCAGGTGGATCCCAATAACCTGTTTTAGCAGAAGTAACAACAAAATGCGTTGAATTGCCTCTGTTAGGAGCAGGAATTTCATATTTTTTATTGTTATTTGTAAAAGAAAAAGTCATGTCGTCTGCCTTTTCCTTTGCAATATAACCGACCCATTTATTCCTGTCATTAGTAAATGGCATTCTAACTTTACTGTAAGAGTCATTTTTATCCGGAACCATATATACACTTGAAACATTGCCTGTATCAGGGAGTACATCGGTTTTGCTTGAAACACTGATTTCAATCACTTCGCCCCATGTACCGTATCCGGCATTACTGCTATTATGATTGCCATAGGCGGTGTAGTACATACTGTCGCCTGAATTGAGCGACTTCATATCAGTAGACCAAGTGACACTTCCCGAGGTGAACTTAACTATTGTATCGCCAGCGGCGGGTGTGT
>OIAG01000614.1_pt1 | contig 16122 bp, 19 predicted proteins | sample 1580701 | NCBI WGS metagenome assembly OIAG01 (sample SAMEA3882551, study PRJEB24775) | human gut metagenome | biome: human-associated habitat; feature: intestine environment; material: feces | place: Netherlands | collected 2009/2010 | reverse complement strand
GGTAGGCGGTTAGTCCTTCAGCAGAGGGACTGTGACCCTCTGATTACATAGAAACCCGTAAGGGAATCCAAGGAAAGGAGGGCTAAGCCATATGAGTATTGTTGACTTTATTGCAGTAGTAAGCTTCGGCTTAACCTGCTTTGGAATCGGATATTCCTTTGGTAAGGATAATAATAAGACACAAAAATAGCCGCCCACGTCTGGTAAACTAAGCGGCATTTTTGTCAAACTAATTTACTTGGGCTAACCGTCTATCGGTAGAACCCTTTCTATAATTATACTAACACTATATAACTAATATGTCAAAGAATTTATTTCGCCTGGAAAAAACATAAATAAAAGGGGTCTGACCCCAATGTGGTTATTTATAATCGTGTGTTTTCAGTGTTGTCGTAATCAGGTTGTGGACCGGCGTATCGTCTTCCACGACCAGTATCAATGTCTTATTCATTTAAATTCACCTCACTGAGCGGCAGCGTAAAACGAAAATGACAGCCGTGCGGAGCGCAGTCACGAAGCACCAGTTCCCCGCCATGCGCATTTACAATGGAGCGGCACAGCGCCAGCCCAAGGCCAAGGCTTCTGCGGCTGTCACTCACCTTATTTTTTCCGGAATAGAACATTTCAAATACATGCTCCCTGCACTCCGCCGGAATGCCGGGTCCATTATCCTCCACCGCAATCCATACGTTTTTTTCTTCTTTTCCGGCTGTAATCCGGATCTTGGATCCTGCCTGTGTATATTTTACTGCATTGTTGATCAGGTTTACCAATACCTGTACAATCAGCTTTGCATCCATGCGGGCGAGCAGTACATCTTCCCCGCAGTCCACCGTAATTTTATGTTCGTTTTTCCGCCGTTCTACATGGCGCAGCGCCTCACGGACTACATCCTCAACCACCTGATCGGATAACTGCAGTTTTACACTTCCATCTTCTATTTTCGTAAGCGCAAGCAGATTTTCCACCAGTTCAATCAGCCATCCGGCATCCTCATAAATATCCGAAAAAATCTGTTTCCGCATCCCTTCGTCCAGTGCGTCAAAGTTACTGATCAAAGAGTCTGCATTGCCGAGAATTGATGTCAGTGGTGTGCGCAGATCATGGGAAATCGTCCGCAGCAGATTCACCCGAAGCTGCTCATTTTTCGCCATGACTGCCGCCTCTTCTTTTTCTCTCGCACTTTGTTCCCGATCCAGTGCCATGGCGCACTCTCCCAGAACAGAAAGCAGGATACTGTTCTCAAACGCATCCAGTGGCTTTTGTCCGATGAAAATGCCGATCACACCATATCTGTTCTGTGCCGCATAGATGGAAAGGTACAGATACGGTTCTTCAGAAAAACGTTCTGTCATAGCTCCCGCCCGTTTCCGGTTTTTCAGAACCCACTGCAGGATTTCCTGTTCTTTCACATTAAAAACTTTTTCTGATTTTATTCCTGTTTCGGCGTTATAAAGAGTTCCCTGCACAATGCCGTTTTTCTTTTTTTCTACCGGCGCCACAACCAGATTTCTTCCCAGAAGCTTTATCAGCTGCGTTGCCGTAATATCAAAAATTTCTGACGCATCCTCTGCCTTTTGCAGAAGCTGGCTGGTATTAAAAAGAATCTTGGTTCGAAAGGCATCTCGTGCAGAAAGCTTTGCATTTTCTTTCAATTTTAAAGCAAGCGTACTGGTCAGGATTGAAGTGCCAAGCATGATCGCAAAGGTCACCGGATAGCCGGAACCATACGCATACAACGAAAGCCTTGGCTCTGTCATAAAATAATTAAACAGGATAACACTTGCCACAGAACTGATTACACTACAGGTATAACCGCTGGTCAGAATAGATGTCAGCATGACGCCAAACAAATATACGGTAATGATATTGGCATCGGTAAAACCGAGCCGAAAAAAGATTTCTCCAATTCCGGTCGCAGCAGCCAGAATCAGAACCGTAAGCATCAGTTCTTTCCAGGAAGGCAGCTCCATCCACTCCAGAAATTTTTTTCGTTTCTGATATCTCCGGTACACGTCTGAGTCTGGAATGATGTGAATTTCCAGATCAGGCACAAGATCCGTCAGACGCTCGGTCCACACCCTTCGCTGATGGAAATAGCCCTGCTTCATCATGCTCTTTCCAATGACAATCCGCGTCACCTCGGAAATTCTTGCGTATTCTGCAATCTGCAGGGCAATATCCTCACTGTGTGTCGTTACAATTTCTGCCCCGCTCTGCTCTGCCAGACGAACATGCTTCTGCAGCCTTGCCAGATCCTCCGGTGTTTTTTCTGTTTTTTCTGCTGTCTGCACATACAATGCCGTAAAGCCGGCCTGAAACGCCTGTGCCATCTGCGCCGCAGTCCGAATAATTTTTTCATTGGATGGCGAAGAGGACAGACACACCAGGATATGCTCTTTTTTTTGTTTTTCTTTTTCCAACTGTCTCACCCCGCCTCCTATTGTAGATCATAAACGAAGAGAAAGCTATAGTCAGGAAATCTTTTTTTCTCCCGTTCCCTGTTCTTGTTTTCTGTTTTCCGTGAAATTTTGTCCCGTTTCCGGTTCCTCTCTTCTGTTTTCCGTGAAAAATGTCTCTATCTGATCTACGAGCACGCCTCCAGACAAAAAACCGACCAGGGTAACGAAGAGCAGTCCTACACTTAACACAGAAATCACCTCTCTTTCAGATTCGAAAACATTTCTGGATCGCTTTATATTCACCAAGAACCAATATGGTAGCATCGCCATTCAGAACTGTCTCAGGAGACACCGCAACATCTGTTTTTCCATATTTTCTTGTTGCCAGAATATTAATACCGTATTTTTTCCGGATATCCAGCTGGCCGACATTTTTTCCAATCCAGTTCTCCGGGATTTCAACCTCAAAAATCGCATACTGACTGTCAATTTCAATATAGTCAAACACATGATCCGAGCTGTAACGAATCGCTGTCCATTTTGCCATCTGTTTTTCCGGATAAACAACCTGATCCGCTCCGTTCCGCAACAGGAATTTTTCCTGTACATCCCGTTCTGCCCGGGACACGACCCATTTTGCGCCCAGCTCCTTCAAAAGACACGCGGTTTCCAGCGAATCCTGAAAGCTGCTTCCGATCGTCACAATACAGACATCATAATTTCCCACACCAAGGGATCGCAGAAAGTCTGCATTGACACTGTCACCGATCTGTGCATTTGTCACATACGGCATCACGGCGTCGATCCGTTCCTCATTTCGGTCTACCGCCATCACCTGATGTCCAAGCTGATTCAGATGCATGGCAATATGTCTCCCAAATCTTCCTACTCCAATCAGTAAAATATTTTTCATCTCATCTCTTCCTCTCTTCTTATCCTACATTTATTTTTTCCAGCGGCATTTTTGCATGTGCGCTCTTTCTCCCCGGCATCGCAGCATAAACAAGCGTCAGACCGCCAACCCTTCCAAGAAACATCAGTGCGATCAGAATTCCTTTCGAAAGAACACCGAGCTGCGGCGTAATTCCAAGCGTCAGGCCAACCGTTCCAACAGCAGATGCTGTCTCAAACAGACACTCAGAAATCGGCAGATTTTCTGCCACACTGATCACCATTCCTCCCATCAGCACCAGAAAAAGATACATCATCAGAATCGTAGATGCATTTTTTAATACCTCCTGGCCCACCCTGCGTCCAAACATCTGTGTGTCCTCTCTCTGACGGAACGTAGCAGACGCATTAGCTGTCAGCACGGCAAATGTGGTAATTTTCATTCCGCCAGCCGTTGATCCCGGTGCTCCGCCAATCATCATCAGAACAATCATGATCGCCTGGGAGGCACCTGTCATCCCGGAAAGATCTGCTGTATTAAATCCGGCCGTTCTTGTTGTCACGGACTGAAACAATGCGCAGAGCGTCCGCTCCTTGACCGGCATTCCGGCGAAATCCCGGAAGAAAAAGAAAGCCGCCGGAACAAAAATCAGAAACAGACTTGTAAGCAGGATCACCTTGCTTTGCATGCAGTACTGACGAAAATGGTATTTTTTTGTATAGATATCATCCCAGGTCAGAAATCCGATTCCACCTATTACAATCAGCCCCATAATCGTAAGATTAACCAGTGGATTTCCCACATAAGAAGTCAGGGACGGATACAGATGATCCGTTTTTCCAAGAAGATCAAATCCTGCATTGCAGAATGCGGATACAGAATGAAACAACGCCATCCAGATTCCTTTTCCGCCGTAATCCCGTAAAAAAACAGGCAGAAGAAACAACGCCCCCAACAGTTCAATTCCAAAGGTTCCTTTGAGGATAAAACGCGTCAGGCGCACAATTCCGCCCACCTTCGGGGCAGAAATCGCATCCTGCATCGTGCTTCGCTGCATCAGGGAAATTTTTCTCCCAGAAAGCATCGCAATCGAAACAGCGATCGTAACCACACCAAGACCACCGATCTGAATGAGCAGCAAAATCACGCTCTGTCCAAAGACGGACCAGTAGCTTCCTGTATCTCTGACTGCCAGTCCTGTCACACAGGCGGCTGATGTTGCAGTAAACAGTGTTTCTGTAAATGGCGTTACATTTCCTTCCCGCGAAGCCACAGGAAGCATCAAAAGCAGTGCTCCTGCCAGAATTACCCCCGCAAATCCAAGAATGATAATTTCAAACGACGACCATTGTTTCCTGTATCGCAGTTTTATACTCCACATTTCTCTTTTTACTCCTTCTTTTTGATTCCTCCTTATTTTAGAGACTTCCGTTTTAAAAACGTATAAATACCTTTTCCATGGCATTAAGATTGTATAAAGATTTTTCGAATTTCAAGCCCAAAAACAGGAACCGCCCAAAAGTTTCCCACAACAGTAATGGGGTCTGACCCCAATGTGTGTATATTCTTCTTTTATCGCAGTAACGCATTAGTTGGTTAAACTACCGATTTTTCTCCTTTTGAAAGTAGATTCTTTTGTCATAAATATCAAAAAAGTATTTACAAATCCTTACGTATCAGTTATTATGTATATAATCTATTGAGAAGTTCGTGCAGAATTATGCAATTTTGTTTTTAATAAATACTCTGTTTCCTTTCCCAATGGCATTTTGTTGACTTTTTACGTCAAACAGAACGGATCAAAGGGTAAAATACCAAATTTTTTCGCAAAAAATCACTCAACGTAATTACAGATGAAATCGGATCCCTATCCCGAAAAAAACATCGCACCTTATTTTCGAAAGGAGATAGCAATTTTATGTTTCATTTTCTAAAAGGAAAGAACAAAGAAAATGTTCTTTACGCACCTTGCAAAGGAAAAGTAGTTCCGCTTTCCGAAGTCCCGGATCCTACCTTTTCCGAAAAAATCCTGGGGGACGGATTTGCAGTGATTCCGTCTGAGGGAAAAATTTATGCACCGACAGACGGTGAAATAGCCATGGTATTTGATACTCTTCATGCCATCACGCTCACAAGCAGCTCCGGAGCCGAAATCCTGATCCACATCGGCCTGGATACGGTTACACTAAAGGGCGCACCGTTTACCGCACACGTTGCAGTCGGCGATCAGGTCAAAAAAGGAGATCTTCTGATGGATGTCGATCTGGACAAGATCACCGGAGCCGGATTGAACACAGTCACTCCGGTACTGATTTGCAATACCGATGATTACGAGAAAATCAGCTTGAAAAAAGAGGGCGAAGTTTCCTTAGACGAAGCCGTTCTCAGTATTTCCTGATCTTTTTTTGATCTTTCGTCAGATGAATCTTCATCCTCTTCTTTTATGAAATGAAATGTACGCTTGAAGGCTTTTCTCACTTGCTTTTGTGAAATGTACGCTTATAGCCTTTTCTCACTTGCTTTTGCGAAATGCCCTCTCAATGTCTTTTCTGCACTTGCTTTTGTAAGTATATTGGGTGGATTCGGTAAATTCACGTATCTAATTGGAGGTATCCAGTTATATAAATTATCTTTTAAGGAGGGAGAAATATATGAAATTTCTTCAGAAACTAGGGAAAGCCCTCATGCTTCCTGTAGCAGTACTGCCGATCTGCGGTATCCTGATGGGTATCGGATACCGGCTGTGTCCGGCAACGATGCAGGGCGGCGAGATCTCGGGCGCAGTAAACCTGATCGGTCTGTTTCTCGTAAAAGCAGGAGCAGCTCTGATCGACAACATGGCAATCCTCTTTGCAATCGGCGTTGGTGTCGGTATGTCAGAAAAGAATGACGGTACCGGCGGAATCGCAGCTCTGGCATCCTGGCTGATGATCACAACACTTCTTTCTACCGGAGTTGTTACAACTATCATCCCGTCCATCGCTGAGAGTGCTACAAAGACGCTGGCCTTTGACAAGATCGAAAACCCGTTCATCGGTATCCTGGCCGGTATCATCGGATCTGCCTGCTATAACCGTTTCAAAGACACCAAGCTTCCGGACTGGTTATCCTTCTTCAGCGGCAAACGCTGTGTAGCAATTGTTTCCGGTGTTGTTTCTATCGTTGTATCTGCTGTTCTGTTACTGGTATGGCCATTACTGTTCGGTGCTCTGGTAGCAATCGGTAAATCTATTGTCAGCCTTGATGTTGTCGGTGCCGGTATCTATGCATTCCTGAACCGTCTGCTGATCCCGACCGGATTACATCACGCTCTGAACAATGTATTCTGGTTTGACACGATCGGTCTTGGTGACTTGAAGCACTTCTGGGCTGGTGAAACATCTGCTGATGTAACCTGGAGCCTTGGTATGTACATGTCCGGATTCTTCCCATGTATGATGTTCGGTATTCCTGGTGCTGCACTTGCTATGGTAAGATGTGCAAAACCTGCAAAGAAAAAAGCTGCGATCGGTCTGGTAGCTTCTGCTGCAGTCTGCGCATTCATCTGTGGCGTTACAGAACCTTTTGAGTTCGGATTTATGTTCCTTGCTCCTGTTCTGTACGTAATCTATGCATTACTGTATGGTATCTTTACTATGATCACAGTTGCTCTCGGCTTCCGTGCAGGATTCAGCTTCTCCGCCGGTGCGATGGACCTCCTGTTCTCATCCTCACTGCCCGCAGCACAGAAAATATGGCTGATCATTCCGCTTGGAATCGCAGCATTCCTCGTATTCTACTTCGTATTCCTGTTTGCTATCAAGAAATGGGATCTGAAGACTCCTGGACGCGAAGATGACGATCTCGAAGCAGAGAAAAAAGTAGAACTGGCAAGTGATAACTATACCGCAATCGCAGCTAAAATTCTGGAAGGCTGCGGCGGAAAAGAAAACATCACAAGCATTGATAACTGCGTTACAAGACTGAGACTGGAAGTGAAAGATATCACTGCCGTAAACGACAAGGTAATCAAATCTGCCGGTGTGGCAGGCGTGATCAAACCTGGCAAAACCTCTGTACAGGTTATCGTTGGAACAAAGGTTCAGTTCGTAGCTGACGCTTTCTCCAAGCTTTGTGAATAATATTTACCCAGGTAGTCCAAAAGGAGCATATCGCTGATGCGGTATGCTCCTTTTAATTGCGCAAAGTTTTCCTTATTTTCTGCCCTTTCGCAGAGCAGGAACCCGGCTGTTGTTTGTCAAATGGCTGCTATCAAAACCAAAGGTCGGATTACTGGTGGTTCCGAAAACGTGTGCATATATGTGGGGAATCGCCGTGTGACCTCAGCTCTTGTTCTAAGCACCGAGCAGCTTTTCGGGACAGGTACAGCACAGTACATCGTTTTGTAAATGTATTTTTTTAAATCTTGTTATGAAAAGGAGTGCGAAAAAACGTAACTTTGTTTTTTCGCACTCCCATTTTCTCTCCCAAAAAACGCCGCAGCTCTCGTCTTACTTCGCGCTGTCTGCATCAATCACGGACTGGATCTGTTTCATCAGCGTATCATAATTCTCCTGATTGTCGATTCCGCCGAGCATCGGTTCTCCCACAATATTTCCATTTCGATCGACTAAGATTGTGGTCGGAAATGCCATAATATCGGAAGCATACTTTCCTGCAGCGGAAGCAGAGTCAATGGAAAGATTGCGGTATTTCGCACCCTGGCTTTCAAGAACCGCTGCTGCTTCTTTGATCGCATCCTGATTTCCGTCGAAGGTTTCTGTGTTGATGCCTACAACCTCGCCTCCCATGGATTTGATTGCATCGTTTAATTCGTTCAGCTTGGATAACTCAGCAACACAAGGCTTGCAGCCGGTAAACCAGAAATTCACGACCGTTACCGCATTTTTGGAAAACAGACTTTCGTCAACTGTGTTGCCATCATAATCCTGACCCGAAAAATCCCGGAACGGAGATACCTCTTCGGAATCGTTTTTCGCGTCGGTATCTTCCGATGCTGTATTGCCGTTTTCCATTTCCGCTATCTGTTCCTCGATTTTTCGTATCGTTGCAATATCATCCGTCAGTGTATTCAGCTCGTCCTCTGAAAAAGAGTCCTTGTTGGCTTCAACCGTGTCTGCCAGATAATCCCCATAATTTCCGCTCGGATCAGCCGTGCTTTTATTCATCATGCCAAACACCTTGTTCCATACATCCGCATGATCTGAAAAAATCTGGTTCTCCTGCTGATATAAATCGTCCAGCTTTGTGCCGGAAGCCCCTGCCGTTTCGGTTCCGGATTCCGCAACAGATCCCGTAACAGCTTCTGTGCCGGATTCCGTCTGGGTTGTCTGCGTTTTCTTTGTGTCTGCAGCCTCTTTTCCGTTGCATGCGGTAAGTAATAATGCTACGCTGAGTGTAAAAACAGGGATAAAAGTTCTTTTGGTTTTCATAAATTATGGCTCCTTTTAAGATAGTATAATGTAAAAAACAAAAATTCAATATCATCCTTCGATGCTTCGTGATCTGCTGCTAATCAATGGTTTCTGATCTCTGACTGTTGAGCTCCGGTGTCCTTTTTCTGACACGTTTTTCCCATAAACTGATAGTGGATCGCATCCTTCGGGCAGGCCTTGATGCAGGCTCCGCATCGGATGCATTCCGGATGATTTGGGGTCCGGCACACGTCGATATCCATTTTACATGCCCTGGAACACTGATTGCATCCGACACATTTGCTGTTTTCAATCGTGATATGTAAAAAGCTTACCTTATTAAATAAGGAATAGATTGCCCCAAGAGGACAGATCCATTTGCAGAAGGGTCTGTAAAACAAGATGCTGAGCACGACAACCGTAATCAGAATACCGAATTTAAACGAAAACAGCTTGCCCAGTGCAGACCGGATTGCGGCATTTCCGATGGAAAGCGGGATCGCCCCCTCCAGAACGCCCTGCGGACAAATATATTTGCAGAAGAACGGATCTCCCATCCCGATCGAATTCGTTGCAAACATCGGCAGAAGAATCACAAAAACAACAAGGATGATATATTTCAGATACCGCAGCGGCTTCAGTCTGGCCGTAGAGAATTTCTTTCCGGGGATTTTGTGAAGCAAATCCTGAAACCATCCAAACGGGCACAAAAAACCACAGATGAATCTTCCCAGTGTCACGCCGAGTAAAATCAGGAACCCGGTTATGTAGTAGGAAAACTTAAATTTGGATGATCCGACAACCGCCTGAAAGGCTCCGATGGGGCACGCTCCCGTCGCGGCAGGACAGGAATAACAGTTTAGTCCCGGTACGCATACCGTTTTCGCTTTGCCCTGATATATTTTGCCCTGAAAAAAATTGGGGATATGAGGATTGGTAAGCAGTGTGGCCGCTGCCTGGATCCACCCGCGTATTCCGGCTATTTTCTTTGATCGTAACTTCTTTTTCTTATCCAATTCCGACACACTCCAGACATAATTTAATTGCTTTCCCAAGCACAGCAGCCGCTTCCCCTCTGACGGCGCCATAGCCCATCATCGCTATGCCTGTGATAACTAGAACAATTTGAGATATTTTTCTGCATTTCAAAATGTGGTTGCTCCTTTGATTTTATTGATTGACCAGCTGACTCTGATATTATACAATAGCTGTTGTAAAATCATTGTTAAGAAATGGGCAGGTGAAAAAAATTTTGAGATTATTAATCGTGGAAGATGAGAAACAAATGTGTGACACAGTTGCCAGAAGTCTGTACGCCGCCGGGTACGAGGTAGATACCTGCTATGATGGGGCGGAGGCTCTGGAATGCATCCTGGCAGAAAATTATGATCTGATTGTCCTGGATCTCAATCTGCCCGGCATGGACGGAATGGATCTTCTAAAAGAGCTCCGAAAGGAAAACGAAGAAACGAAGGTGCTGATCTTATCTGCAAGAGGACAGATTGCAGACAAAGTAGAAGGACTCGATGCCGGGGCAAATGATTATATGGAAAAGCCGTTCCATCTGCAGGAGCTGGAAGCGCGGATCCGCAGTCTGACAAGAAGAAAATTTGTGCAGAAGGATGTCTGTCTGGAAAGTGGCGGGATCAAATTCGATACCATCAAACGAGAGGCCTATGCCAACGGAACCCTGGTTTCCCTGACAAGAAAAGAAAACGGAATTTTGGAATATCTGCTTCTTCACCTTGGCAGACCGGTAAGTCAGGAAGAATTGATCGAGCATGTCTGGGATGCCTCCGTGGACAGCTTCAGCGGATCCATCCGCGTCCATATGTCTTCGCTTCGGCGAAAGCTCAGAGCGGTACTTGGATATGATCCGATTTTAAATAAAGTAGGCGAAGGATATCAAATACGAGAGGAGGCCAATCGATGAAAAAAATATCACTGCAGTGGAGACTTACCTGTATCATTACCCTGTATATTGCGGTCATCTGTGGATGTCTGACCCTGCTTGTCTATAAAAACGGAATTTATTATATCGATTCCCTGCAGGAGACCGTAGATGCCCGGGGCGATGATGCCGGAGATCAGGGCGGAGACGGTACCGCAGACGGTTCCGATCAAATCTATATCAGCATTCCGGAGGACAAGTGGGATGAATTTGCCAGAGATTTCTCTGTTCAGGTGTACAACAATAAAGCAGACTACAAAAGAAACAGCCTGATCCTTTCCGCCTTATTGGCCCTTCTTGGCGGTGTCGCTACCTATTTTATCAGTGGCCATGCACTTCGGCCCATTCGTGAGTTCTCTGAAAAAATCGAGGAGGTGCAGGCACAGAATCTGGCCGATTCGCGCATTGAAGAAAACAAAGTAAAAGAGCTGAACCAGCTTCGTATTTCGTATAACAAGATGCTGGAACGTCTCGCAGATGCTTTTGAAATCCAGAGACAGTTTACGGCAAATGCAGCACACGAGCTTCGAACCCCATTGTCTGTCATGCAGGTACAGCTCGATTTATACCATTCCACCCCGCATCCGGGCAATGACGCCGACACCTTACAAACACTGAAAATGGTGACGGAGCAAAACGGCCGGCTCAGCAAAATGGTCAAGACACTGCTCGATATGAGCGAGCTTCAAACGATAGGACGAGATGAAACCATCGCCGTTGACGCTCTTGTCGATGAAGTATTGGTAGATCTGGAACCGCTTGCCCAGGAAAAAGAGATAAAACTAATCGGAAACTGTAAAGATACCACTATGGTCGGAAGTGACATTTTGATTTACCGAATGGTATACAATCTTGTTGAAAATGCAATCAAATACAACCATTTCGGCGGACAGGTTACCGTAACCGCATATCGGAGCGGAAAAAATATCTGCCTGTCCGTAGAAGATACCGGAAGCGGAATCCCGGCTGAATTAAAAGAACGCATATTTGAACCATTCTTCCGCGTAGATAAATCCAGAAGCCGCCAGCTTGGCGGAGTAGGCCTTGGGCTGGCCCTGGTTCGTGAAATCGTGCGCGTACATGACGGCAGAATAACCGTTCAGTCCAGCCCGTCCGGTGGAACGATCTTTGAGGTAGTTTTTACACAGTGACATCATCCCAAAAGCCAGTCGATGACATCATCTGTTCTGCAATGTCTGAAGTGCCGATTCCAGCGTATCTTCGTCCATTGCGTATTTTCCGTCCTGCATTCGGACAAGCGCGCCATATCTTTGTTTTTCATTATCCGTTAGTTTCGGAGCATACTCATATTTAAGGTCTTACCAAAACGGCGGGGCCTTGTAAAAAGATTTACCTTTCCCCAGCTGTCAAGAAGCTGTTCAATCAGTCTTGTCTTATCAATATAGTAAAAACCTTGTTGGCGAATTTCCTTAAAATCTTCGATACCAACCGGAAGTTTTAACGTCGCTGCCATTCTTCCACGCCCTTTCCGAAGCTACATTAACAGGCAAAGGATATTATATCCCAGTGCATTTTGATTTTACCATTTGGGAACTCAAATGGCAAGTTGATCCTATCTTCTGCTTTGCCTCGTTTACGGCACATCAATCCGTCCGAAGCGGTAGAACATTCCGTATATGTAGGTCACGCCCCGGATGTCGCCCAGAGCCTTTGGTCCACGCAACTCTAGGGGTCTGACCCTATGAAAATCTGAGTAGACGGGAACTATCGTACTGCTGGAAAACCCTGGTAAAAAGCGAGTAAAACGGCAGCCGTCTCCTTTTCGAGACCCCTGCCGTTTTACTCGCTTTTTCTATTCATTTTCATAGGGCATACCCCCATGTGTCTCGTTTGCTAAGGTCATGGGAATATTAGGAAAATCTTTTAATCTTATCTTTGTATCAGAATTATAGTGATCTTCTTTTGGATTGACCGCCTTGGGACCGGTCCCCGATGTACTATAAGTTACAATATGCTTAACAATAGAATCCTATCTCATCCGTCACAAATGCCTCTTTCCATTTTGCACAAATAAAGAAAAACTGTGCTGATATAAATTCCATCAATTCATTCAGCTCTTTCTTGGAAATTTTACTTCCATTACTTGCCAAAATGCATCCACCTGACTTTGTAAGCCATATTTTAGTCGCATTTGGAGTAGGCTTACCTTTTGATATATGAACATGAATTGGTTCTCCATTTTCATTAGACCAAAAATATACCGTATATCCACATACCATAAACAATTTAGGCAATTTGAATCCCCCCATTCTCCGCATACCGGTATAGCAAATGAGCATTACTATGCAGGAGTTCTTCAAACATTGCTATTTCTTCATCCGAATATCCTTGGCGTTCTGTCCATTTGTAATCAGGCAATTCACACCTTGCCGAATCAAATCCATCTTCTGTTGGTCGTTCAAAGTTTACAATAACTTTTTTCATTCCATCTTTTTCAACAATTTGTGAATGAACAATCTCCGTTTCATCTGCCAGTGTCATATATGGATACATCATATCAAAACACTCCTTTCTTTTTTTGTGCAAGTGAATCCCCGTTAGTTCACAAAACGCCATATTTCTAATTTTGATTATACACAGCAAGACATGCGTTTGCAAGAACAATAACACCTATGAAAAAAATTTGCTTCTCACAAAACAAAAAAGAGGGCACGCGCCTTTTGGCGCATGCCCTCTAACTATCTACACTATCTAATATTTTTTATCCTTCAATTGCGATATGCTTCTTCTCTTCTACTGCTGGCTTTACTTCCTTCTTTGCAACAGTTACTGTCAGCATACCATGCTCAAAGTGAGCCTTGATATCATCTTCGGTTGTATCCTTGCCAACATAATAGCTTCTCTGGCAGGATCCTGCATAACGCTCTCTTCTTAAGTACTTGCCGCTCTTCTTATCTTTCTCGTCCTCGTCAAGACCCTTCTCGGCGCTGACTACCAGATAACCATCCTTAAGCTCAACCTGTACTTCATCTTTCTTGAATCCCGGAAGATCAATCTCAACCTCATACTTATCGTCGAATTCCTTGATATCAGTCTTCATCAGGTTTGCTACATGATGTCCGTACAGCTTACGCTCTGCGTTTTTCTCTGCTCTGTCATCTATAAATGGAAATTCAAAGAAATCATCAAAGAAATTATCACTAAAAATGCTCGGTACTAACATAATCAAAATCTCCTTTCAAATCACTCATCATTATTTTTCCAGTTTATTTTTCATCCGCAGCTTTGCTGTTTCCAAACTCCAGATTGGAAGTTCCTTGGAGAACCTGGAACATTCAACTTTTTTGTTCCTTTTGTTCTCTCTGTACCCCTCTCTTTTGTTCTAGCTGTACTATAGCACGTATTGTTAGCAATGTCAAGAGTTGAGTGCTAATTTTTTGTGAAAATTTTGTGAACTAAGCCACAGGGACAGTAAAAAAGCCATTTTACCTGTCCCCAATGGCTTTTGTGAAGGGGAGCCGTCAGGAAAAACAGGTGTTCCTTTATTGTAAACAACTCGGTATCAATTACAAAAATCTTTCGGAAGAAGAATTCCGCTGGCTCATTCGGATTCTCCAAAAGTCAAAGAAAATGGGGACGCCGGTCAGTCAGATAAAGAAGCGCAAATGAAAACTTCCGTTGCGGGAAGGAATGTTCCTGCAACGGCAGCGTCTTTTATTCGCCGGTATATGCAATTTCTATCTCATAGCCGCCGTTCTCATAGTAGGCGTGGGAAAAATAGTATCTTATTGTTATTTCTGAAATATAAAATTTGAATCATAAAACTTCTTTCCCTCTCAAATCCATTTTTACCATACCAACTACTAACAATCCAATAAAAATTGCCGTGTCCACAAATAACAGTACAACAACACTTTTTACCACTCCGAAAGTAAAAAGTATGGAGAAGATTTCCACTGACAACACAATAAAACACATATAATTTGTCAAATACTCTGTTATAATTTCTCCATAATAATTGTTCATCTGCAATTTCGCATAGATAAAAGGTTTTAATAAATAACGGATTATGATACATATAACAGGACAAATAAAAATCCAATTTTTATTAACTAGGGATGTTGCCACTCCTTTACTCCATTGTACTGGAATTTCTGTCGGCAACTTAGAATAAGACAAAGCCCCAATAATCAAGCATAGTGAGGTAATCATAGTCCAGGTAAGCATACTTCCCCATATATACAAAAAGCTGACTGAATCCAGTTTGAAAACAGTTCGATTATCTTTCCAATAGTCATGCAAATCTATTACATACTGTTCTACCTGTAATTTTTCATAACTAATACTTTCTTCATCCAGCATTTTTTCGCACATAAGTTTCGCCTTATTCAAATCAGTAATCTGATTTTTTAATACTTCCTTTTGCTTCTCAAGCATTTCCTGCAATGTTACTTTTTCGGATATAATACTTCGTATATCTTCAATAGAAATTCCCAATGTACGTAGATATGCAATCTTCTTTATATTTTCCACATCATTTTCAGAATAATCTCTATAACCATTACTTTCATTTCTCGAAGGCTCAATAAGTTTTTCCTTTTCATAAAAACGGATATTAGAACGGGATAAACCTGTTCGCTCTTCTACGTCTTTTATAGTCATATTATGCCCCTCCTTTCGAGCAACTCTATTTTACTTAATAATAAGCTATAAACAAGGTTTACAGTCAAGCATTTATCAAAAAACTTTTCTCTGTTAATTACAAATCAATTCTACAATCCTTTCAAAGCGTTCTTGTGCCGGTTCTTCTCTATCTGTAAGATGACTATTCAACCTGCCACTTGTAAGCAGAATAATATAAACCGCTTTCTTATGTTCTCTCAGATAGTGTTCACTTAGCCATAAGCTGCCTTATTGATAAATAGCGGTGTACTACACCAATTTTTACACCATTTCCGCATAAATTGATGAATTAAGATGCACCCAGATAAAAACGTCAAAGCCGCAGAACCCTTTAAAATAAGGTTCTGCGGCATTTGATAACACAAGACAAAAACCAATCGCAACTAACAAGAGTTGAGTGCTTCCTTTCCACCGGGACAGGTACTGTGGCTTTTTATCTGTCCCACTGGTTCTATCAACAATAAAATTTAATCGTATCTGTAACAAAAAACTGTTTCCATTTTGCACAAATAAGGAAAAACTGAGCTGAAATAAATTCCATTAACTCATTCAATTCCTTCGATGCAATTTGACTTCCATTGCTTGCTACAATGCATCCCCCAGTACGGGTTAACCAAATTTTTGTAGCATTCGGTGTTGGTCTGCCTTTTGATACACGAACATGAATCGGCTCCCCTTCCTCATTCGACCAAAAATATACAATGTATCCGCTCACAGTAAATAATTTAGGCAATTTTTATTCCTCCATTTGCAGCGTATTTGTATAATAAATGAGCATTGCTATGGAGCAGTTTTTCAAAGAATGCGATTTCTTCATCA
>OIAG01000550.1_pt1 | contig 17477 bp, 12 predicted proteins | sample 1580701 | NCBI WGS metagenome assembly OIAG01 (sample SAMEA3882551, study PRJEB24775) | human gut metagenome | biome: human-associated habitat; feature: intestine environment; material: feces | place: Netherlands | collected 2009/2010 | reverse complement strand
ATTACTCTCCCCACAAATAGAGCCAAACTAGAGCCATTTGATAAAACAAATGCCGAAAGCCTGCATATACAATGGGGTCCCTCCTCTGCTACGCAGCGGTCCTCCCCATTGTCATGAATACAAGCTTTCGGCATTTTAATTTGTTTATTCCAGCTCAATCGTCCCAGGCGGCTTACTCGTCAAATCGTAGAGTACGCGGTTGACGCCTTTCACCTCATTGATGACGCGGGTCATAACTTTGAACAGCACGTCAAACGGGATTTCTGCAGCTTCTGCGGTCATAAAATCAGATGTGATGACTGCGCGCAGCGCAACTGCATAATCGTAGGTTCTTTCATCGCCCATAACGCCAACAGAACGCATGTTGGTCAGCGCTGCAAAGAACTGTCCCAGTCCTTTGTCGCAGCCTGCTTTGGCAAGCTCTTCGCGGTAGATAGCGTCTGCATCCTGAACGATGCGAACTTTCTCCGGAGTCACCTCGCCTACAATACGAACACCCAGACCAGGACCGGGGAACGGCTGACGGTATACAAGGTATTCGGGAATGCCAAGTTCCAGACCGGCACGACGAACCTCATCTTTAAACAGAAGACGCAACGGCTCGATGATTTCCTTGAAATCAACGCAGTCCGGAAGACCGCCTACGTTATGATGAGACTTGATCACAGCAGATTTACCGAGACCACTCTCGATTACGTCCGGATAAATCGTTCCCTGTACGAGGAAATCCACAGCACCGATTTTCTTTGCTTCTTCTTCGAATACTCGGATAAATTCTTCTCCAATAATCTTACGTTTTTTTTCAGGATCAGAAACACCCGCCAGTTTGGAATAGAAACGTTCCTGTGCGTTTACGCGGATAAAGTTTAAGTCGTACTGACCGTCCGGGCCGAATACAGCTTCTACTTCATCTCCTTCGTTTTTACGAAGCAGACCATGATCTACAAACACGCAGGTCAGCTGCTTGCCGACCGCCTTGGACAGCAGAACTGCTGCAACAGAAGAATCCACACCGCCGGAAAGTGCACACAGCACCTTGCCGTCTCCAACCTTTTCACGGATCTGGTGGATCGTTGTCTCCACGAAAGAATCCATCTTCCAGTCGCCTGTGCATCCACAGATATCATATACGAAATTGGAAAGCATCTTAGTGCCTTCCTGAGTATGCATAACCTCCGGATGGAACTGTACTGCATACAGCTTCTTCTCTGCATTTTCCATTCCTGCAACCGGACACACTGGTGTATGAGCTGTAATTTTGAATTTCTCCGGTGCTTTTTCAATATAATCGGTATGACTCATCCAACAGATCGTGCTGGGGGATACATTTTTAAATAATGCAGATTCTGTATCCACTGCAACCTCAGTCTTACCATATTCGCTGACAGGCGCAGTTTTTACGCTGCCGCCCAGCATATAGGACATAAGCTGTGATCCATAACAGATTCCCAGAATCGGAATACCCATTTCGAATATCTCTTTCGGGCATCTGGGGGAATCCTCTCCGTATACACTGTTGGGACCACCTGTAAAGATGATACCCTTAGGGTTCATTTCCCGGATCTTATCCAGACTGAGCGTATAAGGATGCACTTCACAATATACATTACATTCTCTGACTCTTCTGGCAATCAGCTGATTGTACTGTCCGCCAAAGTCAAGAACAATAACAAGTTCCCGATCCATTCGTCTCCTCCTCGAGTTAATTTTGAAACAACAGGGCCAACAGTCTGAAAAAGTGTACCCGCACTCCATGACCACTGACCTGATATCATCATAATGAACAATTATAGTTGGAATCCCCTGTTCTGTCAAAGGTTTTCCATGCCGTTTCCTTTTCTGATTTACGAAAAAGATCGACCATCGCACCGATTAATCATTCACCGTCTAAAGTCACTGCAATTCGGTAACCTTATTTCAACTTTTTTGCGCAAAATGCTCCCATTTATGTCCCTTATATCGGAGCACATAGAAGATTTCCCGCACAACCCAGTCGATAAACATCGCCATCCAAATGGAAACCAAGCCAAAGTGACAAACATAAGTGAATACGTAAGCAAGCACGACTAGAAATACCCACATGGAAAAAATAGCAACACTCATCGGCCAGACTACATCGCCTGCTGCCCTCAGTGTATTCGGAACGCCAAACGCCGGCATCCAAAGAAATGCACTTGCAACCGCATGGATCCGTACAATCTGAATCGTCAGCTGAGCTGCATCCGGTCCGAGATTGAAAAAGGTTACCAGTATCGGAGCTGACAGGTAAAGAATGATCGACAGACAGCTGATCCCGATCATCGCATCCCTGCAAAGACGTCTGGTATAATAACGCGCCTGGTCATATCTTCCTGCGCCAACGCATACGCTGACTACCGATACGATCGCAAGGTTGATGGCAAAGCCCGGCAGGTTATTCCAGTTCGCAATTGTGCCCGTAACCGCATTTGCAGCGATCGCAGAAGTCCCCATTGTTGCGACTGCACTCATAACGAGAATTTTACCCAGCTGGAACATGCTATTTTCCAGACCGTTTGGAATCGCGATATACAGGATCTTCTTAATCAGACTGCCATTAAACTTCCAGGTAATCTGCCCGCAGAGGTTGATTTCTTTTTTGGTTTGGAACATCAACAAAAAAATCACAACTGCCGCTACATATCTGGAAATGGTAGTCGGGATCGCAACGCCTGCTACACCCATGTGCAAACCATAAATGCAGATCGCATTGCCGACCACATTGATTACATTCATCAGCAAGGACACCCACATCGTCACCTTTGATTCGTTCATCGCCCGAAACAACGCCGCACAGGAATTATATATGGCAAGTGCAACAAACGAATACGTCGTGATAATCAGATAGGTCTTGCTCGCCTTCATAACGTCATCCTCGATTTTACCGAACATCAGACGCAGCAGCGGATCATGTGCCGTTATAAAAATAACGGAAATAACGAACGCGAGCAGTGTGGCGAACAATAAGATCTGCCATGCCGACTTACATGCGTCCTCTCTTTTCTTTTTCCCAAGGAAATGTCCTGAAACGACTGCACCGCCGGTTGCCAGAGCAGAGAACACATTGATCAGCAAAATGTTGACCGTGTCTACCAGTGAAACGCCTGAAACCGCCGCTTCTCCCGCCGCAGAAACCATAATCGTATCCGCCATTCCAACAGCAATTGCAAGAATCTGTTCAATGATCAGCGGTATAATCAGTTTCCGCAGATCCTTCCCCGAATAAAGCATTTTCCCCTCCATCCCGCAAAATATGCGGTTTTTTATTTCTCATTTGTCTGGCTTTTTCCCTTACGCTGAGTATAGCATATTTTCCCTGTCCCCGTAATATCTTGTAAAAAATGTTCTTTAGGGGATTTTATGAAAGAATATATTGAAGAACGTGCCCTGGCAGTAGCCGGCTATATTATCGAATCCAACGCGACCGTCCGACAAGCTGCCCGTCAGTTTGGAATCAGCAAATCCACTGTACATAAAGATATCACGGAACGTCTGATGCAGGTCAATCCGGCTCTGGCAAAAGAAGCACGAAAGGTACTCGATATCAACAAATCCGAGCGCCATATCCGCGGCGGTATGGCAACCAAGGAAAAATATGAGCACGAGCATCTGCTGCACGCCTGCCAGAGAGCCGTATCCTGAATTTGACAGCACTCACCGCAGCAGTTCCAACAGTTCCTCGCGGGTCAGACCCTGCGCCTGCAGGCTCTCCCCTCCGAGGATTCTGTCTGAAAGCTGCAGCTTGCGTTCCTGCAGCTCCACGATTTTCTCTTCAATCGTCCCTTTGGCAAGAATTCGGTAAACATTGACCACATTTTTCTGCCCGATCCGGTGTGCACGGTCCGTCGCCTGATTCTGTACTGCGCTGTTCCACCACGGATCGAAATGGATCACCACGTCTGCTGCCGTGAGATTCAACCCGGTTCCTCCCGCTTTCAGGGAAATACAGAATACCGGAACTTCATCGTGCGCAAACGACTCCACCATTTCGATTCTTTTTTCTTTCGGAGTCGCGCCGGTCAGCATGTGGCTTGCAATCTTTTCCTCCTCCAAAATCCGGTATAGGCGCTCCAGCATCGTTGTAAACTGAGAAAACAGGAGTACCTTGTGCCCGTTTTCCACTGCGTTTCGGATCAGCCCACGCACAAGCTCTGTCTTTGCAGATCCTCCTTTATAATTATCATACAAAAGCGCCGGATCGCAGCAAAGCTGTCTAAGGCGCGTCAGTTCTGCCAGAATTTCGATCTTATCCGTCCGGATTTCCTCGTCGGATTTTTCCTCCAGCATCAGCTTCATACGTCTGACATGGGCATCATACAGCTCTTGCTGCTCCCCATCCATATCGGCATACAGGTTTTCCTCCAGCTTGTCCGGCAAATCCTGCAGCACTTCTTTTTTCAGGCGCCGCAGGACGAATGGACGGATCAGCCGCTGCAGCCGCTTCGCAGCGTCTTCGTCCTTATGCTGGACAATCGGCTGTTCCAGCTCTGTCCGAAACCGCTGATAGCTGTACAAATACCCGGGCATGAGATAATCAAAAATACTCCACAGTTCACTCAGCCGGTTCTCTATCGGTGTACCCGTCAGCGCAAGCCGGAATCCAGTCTGAACCTGCTTGACTGCCCTCGCCGCCTGCGTTCCGTGATTTTTGATATACTGCGCTTCATCGATCACCTCGCAGAAAAAATGAAGCTCCTGATAGTCTGTGATATCCCGACGGAGCAGATCATAGGACGTGATCAATACATCCACTTCTTTCCAGCGATCCAGAACTTCCTTGCGCTGCTGAACATTTCCCGTTACCATATCCGCTTTCAGCGAAGGCGCAAACCGTTCCAGCTCATGCTTCCAGTTATAAACAAGTGACGCCGGGCAGACGATCAGGCTGCATCCGGTGTGCTCTACTAATAGAAAGCTGATGACCTGCAGCGTTTTTCCAAGCCCCATATCGTCCGCCAGAATTCCGCCGAACTGGTTACTGTAAAGCATTCCAATCCACGCGGCACCGGCTTTCTGATATTCCCGTAAAATTCCTTTTAAGGAGTCCGGCACATATTCCTTTTCGAAATCCGGATTCTGCAGCTTCTCGATCCGACTCGCGAAAGATACATCCCGAATTACTTCCATCATGGCGTTTTCCTGCAGCGCCTCATCCAGATACAGCATCCGGTACGCCGGAACCTCGATTTTGTCCTGCATCAGCTGCTTATCTGTCAGCTGCAGCGCCTGGCGCACCTCCTGCAGGGATTCCAGACCATTTTCTTCCATATTTACAAAGTCGCCGTTCTTGAGCCGGTAAAATTTTCGTTTCCGATCATAACGGGACAAAATTTCCATCAGCTCTTCCCTCGGCATATCCTGAGAAGACACTGTCAGCTCCAACAAGTCGCCGCCCATGGAAATTCCAACGGATACGCCGGGCGACGGCAGAACCCGCACTTTTTTCAGCGCATCGGAAACATACACCTCACCGATTGCAGAAAGCTGCACGATTCCTTCTGTCAGGAGACGATAAAACAATTCGTCGTCCTGATAAATAATCATTTCTTTTTTCAGATCATCATAAGTATTGCAATAGGAGCTTAAAATCCGCGCTGCTTCCGACTCGCCGACAAGATCCCGTCTGTCAATATCCCCTGTCAGATCATATACACTATACTCCCGTTCTCCATAGCAAGCGATTGCACGACAGCTGACCAGTTTCTCCTGTGGCATATCCAGATAAAACTGGAATTTTACTGCCGACAATTCCGTTTGCTTTTCATCGACTCCTTTGATCTCGCATTGAAAATGTTCTTTTAATATCGGCATCAACTGTCTGAAAAATGCCGGCAAATCCTCTTCCTGCAAAAAAGCCGTCCGGTTCGGGAGCTTTTTCATACAGTCCAAAAACTCGGTCACTTCTCCCAGCCCTTCATTGGAAACCCGATAAATCAGTCCGTCCTTAAAATACACCTGATCCCGTTCACAGGCATATCCAAACACATTTTCCAGGGAAAGCTCTGCACCACCTTCCGTTCCCGTCAGCTGCAATCTGCGTTCCAGTGCTGCGTCCGTGACATGCCAACGGCTCTCCGTTCCATCCAGCTGTACATAAAATACCCGGTTTCCCATCGCATCCAGAAATCCATCCAGTCCCCAGCCATCCAGCACGATCGTCCGAGCTTTCGGGAGCGCTGCCCGATACAGATAGGAATAACCGCTCGTCTGCAGATATGCCTTTTCATAACGGCCAACCCACTGCTCCAGAAATTCCACAAGCGGTCGCGATTCTTCGGTAAAGCTTCCTTTTATATGAACAAATTCCAGACTTTTTCCATAGGAATAGCTGCTTTGCTCCCGAAGCGCGCGGATCATGGAAAAAATATCCTTTACAATATACATCCTGCCGATCCCGATCCGAAATTCCGCCCGGCATTCACGCGTATCACAAATAAGAAGCGGCTCCAGCCGCACCTTCCCGAAGCTTTCTTCCTGCAGAACCGGAAGCATGTGCCGGGCAGTCTGTTTCTGCAGAAGCTCTTTTAACTGTCTGGTCGTCTTCCGCTTCGAAACACCGGCAAGAAGCATGCCATCGCTTCTGGAGGCTGTAGTATTTCCCGGTGACCTGAAATTTTCCTGGATCTTTATCCCGTCCGTTGCTTCACCGATTTCTTTCTGGATGCCTTCCAGCCCACGCTGTTTCAGGAACTCCGACAGACTCATATGCTCTTCTTCCACCCGGTCCGGATTTTCCAGATAATATAAAAGCACCGCCGTACAATGCTTGCACAGACCCTCATAGGAATAAAATGCAGGACAATCGCACCATGCCTCCTGCACGCTGTCTTCTTCCTCATCCAGCAGGATCCTCACGTCATAAAGATTTCTCCCGCTCCCTTTGACGTCCGCCTGAATTTGCCTGCCTTTTTTCGTAGTTTTTATCTGAAAGCGCCTGATCTTGCCCTGCCGCCAGATATCTACCCCTCTGGAATAGGAATACCCTGCCAGCTTTCGAATCTGTTCCCGTGTGATCATGCTGTAAGCCTCCGCTCCCGCTGTCTGCGGTCCGTTCCTGCTGCCCCTGCCTATGGCTGCGATGCAGCCTGACTGCATTGTGATCTCGCCAACCTCATCTTTTTATTATAGCAAGGAACTTTCTCTCCTACAACACACGCCGCGGGATTTCCGGAAAATTTGGTATTACAGTTCACTCGTCTCTTACTGTGGGCTGATTTCATGCTCGCATGAAAATCAGCCTGAAGTAAGGGACGAAGGGAGCGCCATTCCATGAGCAAAAAGAATCCGCTGCACAGCAGCGGAAAGCATCGAAGAGGCAATTCATGACAATAGAATGTTCGCGGAGCGTACATTCTATTGTATTGCGAATAGCGTGGTGAACTGTTTTCACTCATCCCTTACGATTTTATGAACTGCTCTGCGCTTCTGCTTCCAGCAAAAAACCAAAATAAACTGCCTGCCGTCTGAAAAAGGAGGCGTCTTCCAATATTTCATGCTCCTGATGACGTCCCTGCGGCACGATCAGGGAATCCAATTCTGTTCCGAGATAACTGCTCAGCGCATAAAAATTGTCCAGCGATGGCAATGCCTTGCCCTGAAACCAGTTATAGATAGACTGCATCGCCGCCAGTCCCAAAAATTGTTTGATTTCTTTTGCCTCGATATTTTTCTTAATGCAGGCTTCTTTTAACCTCTGTCCTGTCCGTAACACGTCGATAAGCGGATATCCTGTCATTTCTGTCCCTCCTTGCTGTCTCTCCATCTTCTCTGTTTTGCCCTTCTCCCGTTTGTTTCCTTTCTGTCTGCTTTTGTTATTGTAACTGTTCCGTACCCTCACAGTTACGCGCAAAAATCCATTTCAAATCGGCTGCGCCGATAGGATTTTTGCCTTCTCGTCTAAGTTTTCTTACGGTCAGCGCAGTAAATGCGCAGACCTGCGGAACAATTACTTGTTATTTTCTATTTATTCTACCTCATTGCGTGTCCCATTGTACGGACTCGCACCAAAAGATTCGTTACAGCTTACTGGAAAAGACCCGCCGCACAGCCATGCGGAATTCCCGCGCCCGGACAGCGCTGACCGTTCTCATGGATTTCAACCCGTCCGGCAACTCCGGCAGGTCTGCATCATCAATCAAAATTTAAACTATCTTTCTATCTTTTCTACCAGACTAAATTCTGTTTGCTTGGGGCACAACTACCGGGGAGGGTAGTATGTCTGGGGTCCGTTTTGGGAATTTCGTGCGGAGGGTCTGAGCAATCCGTTTTGTTATACGTATCATTCTGTCCTATTGAAGAGGATTCCAAAGTTTTGCATCCACCTCCAAACAGGCTCGGCGGATTCAGGTCTCCTGCTGCTACACTTCGATCCAGGTTGCAGCATTTGACAGCGCAAGCTTCGTGTCCAGCTCCAGAAGTAATTCTTCCCTGCTCTCCTGAATCCTTTCTGTCAGACTGCGGAGCTTCGACAGCTCCTGTGCAGAAAGGATAGGCTGCGGCGGCTTGAGCTGTCCAGCGTTGGCACGGCTGCCTTTCTCCTGCCCGGCGCTGCCTCTTCCTGCAGACGGATTCTGTAAAATCACTACATTTCCTTTCAGCGCCGGGCGGCGTCCAGACGGATTCTGACCGTGCTTGGAAAACGCCTGCTGTTTTTTCAAAATGCTTTCCAGGCGATTCGTCAACAGCTGCTCAAATGCAGTGTCGGCTGTCTCTTTATCGTTCAGGCGGCTGCGCAGGGCGACTGCCTCCGAGACGGTCATATAGCCGCGCGAGGTATCCAGCCATGTCTCTCCGTTCGATCTGGCGACCGCGCTGCAGATCGAATCATACCGGAGGATCAGGGCCTGGATCTGCTGCAGGGCGGCATCGAGGTGCCCACCGCAATGCGCACTTGTCCCGTCAGATACCGCACCATGCCCTATGTTGCCAGACACAGCTGACTGTGCCTGCTTTCTGCCTGTCTGAGGCGCGTCGAACCGCGCGCTTCTCCGTTCTGCAAAAGCGCCGTCCGTGCCTGCCTCCCTTCCCAGCTGTCCGATCTTCTTCGTGATCCGCTTCTTTAAAAGTTCGCGCTCCTTCAGCGCCTCTGTCACCGTCATCCTGCTCTTCATCGTCATCGCCCCTGTCTGCATTGTGAACTCCCCATCGCCTTATGCCAGTGGGATTGCGGCAGCCTGTTTTTTACTCTGTTATCATTTTATTCCAGATTTTTATGTCTGTCATCCAGTTACAAACTGATTGACAAACTGATGTTCTGTGCGTTAAAATATTTGTTTTTTACGATACCTTCCGCTGATTCGCAGCTCAGCTTTCCTGCGAAAAGAGACACGCGAACTGCGGCACATTTTCCGGGTCGATTCTTGTCAAAAATTTCGCATTCCTATATACTGATATAGGATGATGCAGGATTGTGAGAATGCGCAGCATAGAACACTCTACAGGCCTCAAAGTCAGGGGCTTTTGCCATGTTGCCCACGGATCCATCCGGCATCATAGATATAAAAAACCACTCCGCAAGGATTGCCCTGCATGGGATTGTCACTGCTGCAGGACAGAATGAGAGGCATTATGATACAGCTTCAGACAAAATTCAGTCGGCAGGTCGATGAACATAACGTTCTCCCGGAATATCCGCGACCGTCGCTGGTTCGTACTTCTTATTTGAATTTAAACGGGCGTTGGGAATGCGCCTTTTCCAAAACACCAGAAATCCCGCTTTCCTTCGATTTGAGCATTCTGGTTCCGTTTTCCCCTGAATGTCAGCTTTCGGGCGTTTCCAGACAGCTAAAGCCCGGCGAATATCTCTGGTACCGCCGCACCATCCCTCTCGCAAAACCGCAGCAGGATAAGCGTATACTGCTCCATTTCGGCGCTGCAGACCAGACGGCGGAGGTCTTTGTCAATCGGATTTCTGCAGTGCGTCACTGCGGCGGCTATCTGCCTTTTTCTGCAGATATCACGGATTATCTCCAGGAGGGCGACAACGAACTGATCGTCCGGATTCAGGATGAAAGCAACACATCCTGGCATGCGCGCGGCAAGCAGTCCTTAAAGCCCGGCGGCATGTTTTATACGGCGCAGAGTGGCCTGTGGCAGACGGTCTGGATGGAAATTGTTCCAGTCAATTATATCGAACAGATTTTTTATCACACCGACTATGATCAGGGACTCGTCCACTTAAAAGTGCTGACACAGCATTCCGCCCCGGTCGAATGCGTGATCTCCGGCAAGGACATGGAGCCGGTCTGCATAAACGGTATGACCAACTCCGAGCTGATCGTTTCTCTGCCCGATTTCCATCCCTGGACACCGGAAGACCCGTTTTTATATCTCGTCAGCCTAAAAAGCGGCGTCGATCGCGTATCCAGCTATTTTGCGATGCGAAAATGCGATATCCAGACCGCGCCGGACGGCACACAGCGCTTTTTCTTAAACAATAAACCGTATTTCCAGGCGGGCGTACTGGATCAGGGCTACTGGCCGGAAAGTCTCTACACCGCACCGACGGACGAAGCGTTGACCGCCGATATTTCGCGGATGAAGAAGCTCGGCTTCAACATGCTGCGCAAGCACGCAAAAATCGAGCCCGAGCGTTTTTACTACCACTGCGACCAACTGGGCATGCTCGTCTGGCAGGACATGGTAAACGGCGGTTCCGCCTATAAGCACTGGTTCGTCACCTATCTGGCGACTTTGATGAACTGGAATCATATTTCTTTTTCCGACGATGAAAAGCACGCCGGTCTGCTCTCCCGGCTCCATCCCGAGGGAAAAGACGAATTCCGGCGCGAAATCACAGAAACCATCGCCTTTTTGTACAACCATCCCAGCATCGTCGTCTGGGTTCCATTTAATGAAGGCTGGGGGCAGTTCGACGCGCTCGCGGTATGCGAACAAATCCGCACGCTCGATTCCTCCCGGCTGGTCGATCACGCAAGCGGCTGGTTTGACCAGAAGGGCGGCGATATTTTGAGCCTGCATTATTATTTTCTGAAATTAAAATTCAAACCGGAAAGCAAACGCGCGGCGGCGCTGACCGAATTCGGGGGATATTCCCTTTCGATCCCCGGACACAGCTGCTGTAAAAAAGTATACGGCTACAAAAAATTCAACTCCACCGGTACGCTGACCTACGGCTATATCGACCTGATCCGACAGACGATTCTGCCCGCTGTCAAGAAAGGCATCGGCGCGACCGTGTATACACAGCTTTCCGACATTGAAGAGGAAACAAACGGAATTTATACTTACGACAGAGAAATCTGTAAAATTGACCCCGACACGCTCCGCAAATGGAACCGGGCGCTCAAAGAAGCTGGAGAATGTAAAACATATGCCGACCATACTACCGATCACTGATTTTCTTGACCCGCAGCTGGACATCTATGCCCGTCTTTCCGAAAATCAGCTGTTAAACCGCTGCGACCCGCAGAATGGAATTTTTATTGCTGAAAGCCCAAAGGTCATCGAACGCGCGCTGGACGCCGGCTGCATCCCGATCTCTTTTCTGACGGAGGACAGACATCTGGAAAATCAGGCGCTTCCGTTTCTGGAACGCTGCCCGGATATCCCGTTTTTTTCCGCCCCATTTGAGGTGCTCACACAGCTGACAGGCTTTGCCCTGACCCGCGGTATGCTCTGCGCTATGAAACGTCCGAAGCTTCCCTCTGTGGAAGAGCTTTGTCAGGCTTCCAGCCGTCTTGTTATTCTGGAAAATATTATGAACCCTACCAACATCGGCGCAATTTTCCGCTCCGCTGCCGCTCTCGGCATGGACGGCGTACTGCTGACCTCTGACTGCTCCAACCCGCTTTACCGGCGCGCGATCCGTGTCAGCATGGGAACCGTTTTCCAGATTCCGTGGACCTTCCTGGACAGCAGCTGGCCGCTTCCGGGGATTTCCGAATTAAAAAATCACGGCTTCCACACCGTTTCAATGGCGCTTCGCTGTGATTCTGTTTCGATTGATGATCCAAAACTTTCTTCCAAACAAAAGCTCGCTGTCATCCTCGGCTCCGAGGGGGAAGGACTGTTGGATGAAACCATCGACAACTGCGACGACACCGTCTGTATCCCGATGTTCCACGGAGTGGATTCCTTAAATGTTGCCGCTGCAAGCGCAGTCGCATTCTGGGAGCTGGGGAAAAAATAAACCAGGTCTCAAGGCAGCCCGTCGCGCGCCTCAGTTCAGCAAGAGATAATCTGCTGTTCAAACCGTATCAAAATGGTTCAAAAACCCCGGAAAATCAAGGTTTAATAGTGATAAGGTACTATTTAGCTTTGCGAGGGGCAGAGAACGGTGTGACCTCAATGGTCACGCCGTTTTTCTGCGTCCAGGGGTAGATTTCGCAACAACAGGCTCGGATATCACAGGAATCTCTACATCATCCACGAAGTTGAAATAGATTTTTACCTTCTGTACCCGCTTGCCGCTGGATTTGTCCGGTGGAAACACCTCAATTTTCTTGATATACTCATTGACTATCGTAGGTGTCAATTTCTGCACATCCACATACTTCTGTGTCAGGGCTACAAAGGCATCCACATCTGCACTCATGGTTTCCTGCGTTTCCAGCCATTCTTCCGTCACTTCGATTTCGAGTTTTAACCGCTCCTGCACCCTGTCCCACTGAGCCTGTGATACAATAGCATCCTGCGTATCCGGCAGGATGAACATATCCTCCGGGGAATTGGGAATCCGCTGTTTCAGCTTATAGGATTTGGAATAGATCTTGAAATTACAGGTACAGCCTGTGTATTCCATCCGTTCCAGAATACCAGCAACGGATTGTCCAGCCCAATGATACGGTCTTTCCGGCATCGGTTTTCCTTTGCGCTGGGCATACAGGGCTTTTGTCGTCAGGACTTTTTGATCTTCCAAAATTCTGGCTATGGCATCCGGTCCTTTTCCTGAAACAGTCAGGTCAAAGATATATTTGACGATAGGAGCTGCATCTTCGTCCAAAATCCAATGATCTTTGTCCGCAGGGTCACAACGGTAGCCGTAGGGCGGCTTGCCCATGTGCTTGCCGCTGATTCCTCTTTGGTGGAGACTAACACGGACTTTCTTGCTGGTATCACGGGGATACCACTCGTTGAACAGATTACGGATTGCGGCGAAGCCCTCGCTGTCTCCCCGGTTGCTGTCTACGCCATCATTTATAGCGATAAAGCGGACATCATAACTCGGAAAGATAATATCCGTATATTGTCCAACAGTCAGATAGTCACGACCAAAGCGGCTGAGGTCTTTGACCAGCCAGCAGCCCACAAGCCCCTGCTTGACAAGCTCAAAGCCTTCCTGCACACCGGGACGATTGAAGTTCGTCCCCGTATAACCGTCATCCACCAGAATTTTCAGGTTTGTATACCCGTGGTCACGGGCATATCGGGTTAAATACTCTCTCTGATTTGCGATACTGTTACTCTCGCCTTCCTGGGCATCCTCGTTGCTCAGACGGCAATAGAGAATGGTAATTTTCTGCTGATCCAACATAATATCCTCCTTCGGTGGTTGGTCAGCCGACAGTACCGTTGTGCATATTGGAATTATATCATGCTTTTGTGTCGCAGTCATTAACAAATCACCCCCTTGTCAGAAAAAATGAGCCGTTTTACCTTGTCGGTAAGTGGCTCATTTCCATCACACTCCGTTTCAATCACATACCATGTGTTTCCGATCTTGCACTCAATGGTTTTGCAGAAAGAGGACTGTGCCGCTTCCCAACGCTTGCGGCATTCTTCCAGAAAATCAATAGGCGGCTCAAAAATCGGATCGAAGCAGGAGCAAATATCAATATAGCCGATGGCATCGTTGATTTCTTCCATCGGGGCATCTTCCATAATCATCTTGTTAATTTCATCTACGGTTTTCTTCATAGGCAAATAGTTCCTTTCTTAAATTTCCATGTCCTGTCCACGATTGCGGGCAGGGTGTTTGTGTTCATACAGTTCCTTTCCCCTGGCGAGGATGGCATTGATAAAAGCCCAGACCTTTTCAGATGCAATCTCAATCGCATCCAGGAAAGGCTGGGCTTTTTGTTTCAGCTCCTCATAGTCTTTGTTCAGTTTTTCAAAACGGTCTTTCCATATCTTTGCGTTTTTATCTGCCTGCTCGAATTTCTGCTTGTATTTCAGCTTCTCAGACTTTTCCGCAAAGCTGCTGACCGCATAATCCTTTAGCGTGCGGCACTCATCCGCCGTCATGGTAACATTTCCCGTAATGGGATTTTTCTTGCCCATCGACTCAATCTCATGTGCAGTCATAGCAACAGACTTAGCAGCCTGAGTTTCCTTTTTCAGAGCTTCCAGTTTCTTTTTCTGCTTCTCCGTGGCAGCTTTGGCATCCGCTAAGCTCTGCTCGGCCTGTGCCACCTGTCCGGTCACAGCTTCCAAACGCTGCTGTTCGGCCTGTACCTTGAACTGTGTCACCGTCAGATGTTCCTCGGTGCTGCCACGCTCTCCACGCTCCACATCGGTATATCCGGCAGCACGCATGAAATTAAAAAAGTCATCCTGCAACACGCTGTAGGATGACCTTAAAATCTTTTTTCCTTTTTCATTGAGCTTGGGATTTCCGTCCTCGTCAAGCACCGGTTTGGAGTCCCATTTCTTACTTCGGCTGACTTGTGTGATCGTTTCCTTTACCGTTCCCCGGAGAGCTTCATCCTTACATCGCTTCGACCAAAGGATCTGCTTTTCCACTACCGGAATATAAACCACATGGAGGTGATAGTGGTACACATCCTCGCCAAGAGCTTCGGACATTGCCCGGTTGTGCTCATCGGCGTGCATCACAGCAGAGAGGATATACTGCTCACCGCCTACGATCTCCACGGCGGCTTTATAGGCATCAGCATAAAACTGTTTTGCAAATTCATAGCCGCCGTGGTTGTAGAAATAAGCGGAGTTCACATCAAAAACCAACTCGCCGTATTTGATGGCATCCGGTTTCAGACCTCTGGTGGAGATCACGCCATCCTGTTCCATTTGCTCAAACATTTTCACATAATCATCGGTGGGAGTCTTGAAGTGAACATTCAGCGGAGTGCGTTCCGGCACAATGTCTTGATTGCTGTAACTGTCCTTTTCTCGCTCATTGTGTTCCTGTATTTTTGCCACATCGTCCGGTGTCGGTAAGTCCTGATTCCGGGCTACGGTGCGGTCTATTCCATCATTTCTTGCCATAGATTTTTTGTCCTTTCCTTAAAATTTGCAGACAGCGGGGAGCTGCGGAGAGGCACTTTTTCAAAGTGTAATAACCCACTATAACACTTTCATCCATACTGGCTGCAAAGTGCCGTGGGCTCTCCGAGGGCTCTCCCGAGGGGGAGTGCGGTTGCTGCGGCAACCTCTGCTGACCAATGCGAAAATGTCTGCAACTTTTCCCATGGTCAGCCCGTCTGCATGAAGCTGTTCCGGTGAACTTCTCTTTGCAGACGGCGGCAGCGAAAAGCGTATCTTTCACTGCCATCCATAGACAGCACTGCGGTGTGCCTATGGGGACGGGAACTACGAGGGGATGTTGCCGGGGCATCACTTCTCCCGTCTTTGCTGCCATACGATGTCGTATCCCAGCACATCGGCAAGCTCCAATACTTCCTTGTATCGTATACTTTCCCGCTGTAATTTTGCGGACAGGTTGGAAACGCTGTCGCTCCATCCGTACTCGTCCGAGAGCAGGTCAACAACTTCCTGCATGGTCATCCCGGCACGGATGATCTGTGCCTTTATTTCGTTGCGTATATTCATATTGATAAAATCCTCCATAATTCAGTTCATGTGTCGGTGCAACCTCTGCGCTCCAAGGTGGAGTGGATGCACCGAACAGTGAAAAATCTGCAATCTCCGAAATCCGTTCAGAATTTCGCTTGTGATGTCCTGTCCATATATGACCATATCCCACTTTGCCGTTTTGTGTGGTTTGGTCTGGAACAGTGAAAACACCCATTGTTCCGTGAACAGGGTACACGGTTCAGAGAAGCACGATTTCGTGAAATAGTTTCGTCCTGCGGTCAAAAACTTTGCTGTTTCCATTACCATTGATTTTTAATGCCCGAAAACAGGTCAGCTTTGAAAGCTGCTGTTTCCTATAACGGAAGAAAACAGGGGTAAATGCTGCGTACATACGTACAGAGCATGACTGGCAAAATCAATCCCGCCAGTCCTCCGGTACGTACGTACACGGCGAAACATCGTAAAATCCATTTATATGAGGTCTTGCCACAGCTTCCACGCCCATAAAGCCCCACACCCGCCGTCCGGCAGAGTTGGTGATGTTGTTGCAATGCTCCAGATTGAATCTCCCGGCATTGGCAATCATGGCATCGCTGAAGCTACGGGCTTTCAGCGGTGCAAGGGAGTTTTCCTCACACCACATCCGGTAGATTTCATAGAAATCCTTAGAGCTGATGGAAGCATCCGCTTTCAATCGGATGTATCCCTCCGACTCCATGAAATCAAAGATATTGTTGTTGTCACGCTTGACCGCTTCCCGGTTTTCCCGGATACGGTCACTCTCCGTAAACTTAAAGTTGTTGGCAACAAGCCGCTGCAAGCCTTCAAATGCCCACAGGAAGATACCCTCGGCTTCAGCTTTCATCTTCTCTGCAAGATCAGGATCGTCAGCTCTGTCCACCGGCTTTTCCTTGGTGGTCAGCACAAGCTGTCTGCGATAAAATCCGTCACTGCGGTCATACAGGGCTTGCAGATCACCGTTACTGAATGCCAGCAGCCGGGCGAACATCCAGCCCTGATAACTCTGCTTGCCTTTACGTTCCAAATCCATCTTGCCTTGTGCTGTCACGATGGATTTTACATAGTTGGTCTGGCGCAGAGCTTCCATCCGCATATCATCATCTACGCACAGCAGGATGTGCTCCAGATCGGCACGGGCAAAGCGGTTTTCAGAAATCTTGCCGATGCTGCCGTCCTTCATGTTTGTGCCAAAGATAGCCGAAAGCACCGCACCGATTTGGGATTTACCCTCGCCACCGTTGCCCTTAATCACCATCATGCGCTGTCCTTTGTTGGAGGGGATCAGGCAATAACCGATAAACTCCTGCAAGGTGGGAATGTCTTCCGCATGGAGCAGTCCATTCAAAAAGTTCAGCCAGATCACGGGCGCAGGAGCATCGGGATTGTAGACAACAGGCAGACGGCTTCGCACGATAGCCGGTCTGCCCTCGGTAAATGTGCCGTTCAGTAGCAGCGTACCGTTGAACACATGGATGCGATCCTGCTCCGGTGGGAAGTCAGGCACTTGCGCTTCCAGTTTCAGCACTTCCAGAATGTTGGTGATCTTCCGGGGGATGTTGTTCACGGCACAGAATTTCAGCTTGTCGTAAATCTCCCCACGCAGTGGGAGATCGTCCGTCACTCGACCATCGGGCGTAAAAAAAGCTCCGTTTGCGAAGATGATTCTGCGCTCATGCAGAAATTCTTCACAAAACAGAGCTTCG
>OIAG01000531.1_pt1 | contig 17991 bp, 19 predicted proteins | sample 1580701 | NCBI WGS metagenome assembly OIAG01 (sample SAMEA3882551, study PRJEB24775) | human gut metagenome | biome: human-associated habitat; feature: intestine environment; material: feces | place: Netherlands | collected 2009/2010 | reverse complement strand
TTTCCCTGTAATCTTTCTTCCATACACATTTACCGCCTTTATTCTCCAAATCCGCTTTCCACCAAGGCTGCAAGAGACGCTGCCGCCTGCTCTTCATCTGTGCCTTCCGCAGCAATCTCTATTTTGGTTCCCTGTCCGATTCCTTCCGCCAGAATCCGTACAACGGATTTTGCATTCACCGGTACTCCGTTTTCCCTGCAAATCGTAATCTTGCTTTCATATTTTTTGGCTTCCAGTACAAAATCAGAAGCCGGTCTGGCATGCAGTCCTGTCTTATTCACAATCTCAACCTGTTTTTTTGTCATAATTTATCCTCTTTTTTATTCGTGGAAAGTACGCTGGCTCCGTTCGTCCTGATGCACTCCCGATACCAGGCAAAGGAATCTTTTTTCTTTCGTTCCAAGGTTCCTTTTCCTTTATCGTCTTTGTCCACATAGATAAAGCCATAGCGTTTTTTCATTTCACCGGTGCTTGCACTGATCAAATCGATACATCCCCACGGAGTGTATCCCAGTAACTCCACACCATCATTTACTGCTTCCCACATCTGTCTGATATGTTCGCTTAAATAAGCAATCCGGTAATCATCATGAATCTGTCCGTCTTCTGTCACACGATCCACCGCTCCCAGTCCGTTCTCTACGACCATCAGCGGAATCTGATATCTGCCGTACAGTTCATTCAGGAGGTAACGTAATCCCTTAGGATCAATGATCCATCCCCATTCGCTTGCTTCCAGATAGGGATTCGGCACACCAAGCATCATATTCCCCGCCGTCTGTATCACTTTCGGATCTGCCGTGGCACAACGGGAACTGTAATAACTGAAGCTTAAGAAATCCACTTTTCCATTCTTCAATATTTCATCATCCCCGGCCTCTTTTCGGATCTGTACCCCATTTTCCCTAAAAAAGCGTTCCGCAAAATAAGGATATGCTCCTCTTACGCACACATCTCCGCACAACCAGTTGCTGCGTTCCATCTGTGCCTGTGCTTCCAATACATCTTCCGGACTACAAGTATATGGATATACACCGGCCGCAGACAGCATACATCCCACTTTATTTTCGGGATTGATCTCGTGTGCCATTTTTACTGCCTGTGCACCGGCCAGAAACTGATGATGCAATGCAGTAAATCTGCGACTCTTTTCTGCCGCAGTCTCGGGGGATCCCAGTCGTTTTCTCCCGAACAAGTCTTCTCCGTCCTCGGGTAAAATGCCCCCTGCAAGGAGCGTTCCGAAACGGCTGACCAGTGTATTCATTTCATTAAATGTCAGCCAGTAATGAACCAGATCCTGATACTCTCTGAATACCGTCTCACAATACCGCAGGAAAAATGCAATCGTCTGTCGGTTGGTCCAGCCGCCGTAATGTTCGCACAGATAATAAGGCATTTCATAATGAGACAAGGTAACTAACGGTTCTATTCCGTATTTTTTACAGGTTTCAAATACTTTCCTGTAATACGCAATCCCGGCACGATTGGGCGATATCTCATCACCTTTGGGAAAAATACGGGTCCATGCAATCGAAATCCGGAATACTTTAAATCCCATTTCCGCAAATAGTGCAATGTCCTCCTCATATCTGTGATAGAAATCTATAGCTTCGTGACTTGGATAGTTCTCCTCAGGGCGGATCTGTTCCGTGAATCGCCGCGGGGACGTTTTTGTCCCCGCAGTAATGTGATCCGCTACAGAATCTCCTTTCCCGTCCGCCTGCCAGGCACCTTCTGCCTGATTGGCTGCCACGGCACCGCCCCATAGAAATCCCGGTGGAAATATTTTCTGCTTTTCTTCCATTATTTTTCTTCCTTTGCCTGTGCTTCTTTTGCTACCAGTTCCTTTTCATATACTTTGAAGAACGGCCAATAACATGCAAACGCCACTGCAAAAGCAATCACCGGAATAAAGATATTAGTCCAGGACAAAGTCGTCAGATACTGTGCAAATCCAACCGGAAGGGTCGCCGTAATGGATATGTAAGCCGGTTTGAAAAATCCTATCATATATCCAAAATAACAGATGATCATGGTAATTACAGGGTTCAGGATAAAGGGAATGCACATGATCGGATTATACATAATAGGATAACCGAAGATCACAGGCTCGTTAATATTAAACAGACCGGGCACGATCGCTGCCTTGCTGACTGCTTTCAGCTGTTCGGATTTCGAGAACAGTCCCATCACGCAGAGCGCCAGTGTATTGCCGGTTCCGCCACAGCAATTGATAATACCGAATAACGCGATCGGCATAAATACAAGCGCCTGACCTGCCTCATGATTGGCATAGTTGGTTGCATAATACTGCATTAACGGTGCTGCGATTGCCGCATATACCGCCACTGTTCCATGGACACCCATCGTCCATAACAGACTGGCAATGATTACGATAATAATAATTCCGGGAACACTTGTCAGTGCTGCCAGCGGCATTCCCAGCAGACCGGTAATAAGTACCGGAAGCGCTGTCTGTGTCAATGCCACACAGCCATAACCCAATACCGTCCAGATAATCGCATTTACTACCAGAGGAATCAGTGAACGGAAGGTATCCTGCAGGAATTCCGGAACCGCATCCGGCATCTTGATAACCAAATGATGCTTTTCAAAAAAATGTGTCAATTGTACGCTGGTCAGCGCTACAATAATGGCTACAAACATACCCTTCGCATCAAGGGCTACCGTATCCATTCCGGTAAAAGTTCCGCCCGCTTCCCCGGCCAGTTCTACTGTTTTGATCGGCGCGGCTGCAATCAAAAAGATCAGAATCGAATTCAGTCCTGCCATCAGTGCCTGCATTTTTAAAGACTTTGCATAAGAATAAGAAATGGTAAAAGCTACATACAGCGAAATAAATCCCATAGACACCTTATACGGTACCATAAGTGCACTATAGATTCCGGAACTCTGATCGATAATACCGATCGTCTGTAATATGACTGCCAGTAATTGGAATACCGCTCCCAACAATATTACACCCATTACCATCATCATGCCGGAGGAAATCGCCTGTATTCCCTTATTCCCCACTACTTTTTCCCCTGCTTTTTTCACCCATTGCATGGGCTTGCTTTCATAAAAATTTGCCATACCTTTACTCCTTCCCTGTTGAAATACCTTCTTTTTACGTTTTGCAGACTTATTGATACAAGTCTTCCACCTGCTTCATAATATTGGCCACATTACCGATTGCATAATCATATGCCGGAATCACTGCAATAGGTTTTTGCGTATTTTGTTCGATTTCACTCTTTTTATAAGATACCTGCGGTCCCAACAGAATGACGTCATAGTTTTTATATACATCTTCATATGCCGACATTCCCACTGCTTCGATCTTCAGGGAAATTCCCTGTTCCTCTGCATATTTTTCCATCTTACGCATCAGAATCCCGGTAGACATCCCACCTGCGCAGATCAATAATACTTTTCGTTCCATACGATTCCTCCTTGCTTTTCGCTACTTTTGATATAAAACGATCATTTCCCGGATCAAATCCAGTGCCAGTGCACTTCCCATCAGATGATCCTGCGCATGACACAATAAAATACTTACCTGCGTCACTTCTCCGGACGCATCCATTTTCAACAGTTCTCTGTGAGATTCATGTGCTGTTTGAAGACTCTCTTCTGCCTCCTTCAGAAGTTTCTCTGCGTCTTCGAAATTTCCTTTTTTCGCCTCCTGCAGTGCAGCGAAGGCATCTGATCTTGCCTGTCCGGAATTGGCTATGATCATCATCGCGATTTCTTCCAACTTTTCCTGCATGTTTTCTTCCATTTTGTGACCTCCTTTTCTTAGAGCTGATATATAATCGTCAGAATATTTGCTATCTCATCATCATTGATAATGACATGAAATGTCTTTTCCAACGGTTTTACTATTTTAAGCAGTTTCTTAAATTCCTTGTCATATTGAAGCAATATTGCTGCTTTTCTGGGATTTGTGGCAACTTCCTGTTTTGCAAGCAGCCTGTCAATACAACAGGAAATATGAATCAACAGACCGGCCTCCGCATCCAAAGATAACTCCATAATCGCCGCATTGATTTCTTTCATAATATCCGGCAGTATTTTTCTCAGCTTTTCAATATCGGTGTGCGTCAGCTGCTCTCCCAGATATGCAAACATTGCATCATAATCTATCTTTGCTTTTGCCTCTTTTTCCAGTCGGAGTAATCTTGGAAGGCTCTCTTTTCTGGCTCCGAATACTTCACTGATCGGCAGAAAGGGAATCGCAAACATTCCCGGATCATAGGTTCCCACAATGCACTGAACCACTCCCGTGGTCATCAGGCGTTTCAGGTTATCACGCAACAGTTCTTTGTCTGTAACCGACATCGGGATCACCTCTGTATCTTCCAACTGTCCATATTTTTCGATGTAACGCTTCAGTTCCTCTGCTCCGCCTTTCCCGGTGGTACAGAGCGTTACAATGTATTTTCTGTAGCAGTCCAGACCATCTATGCTCTCCACTGTGCTTTGCAATATCTTGTCGGGATCATTTTCTGTAAGGGTTCGCCTTGCAAGCTCAATTCCAAGTGTAGTTACCGGAACTCTGACCTGCCGGATTGGAATTTCCAGTTCATTTTCTATCTCCAGAAGCATTTCTCCCAAAAAGTTGCTATCATAGATGACCAGAATTCCCTTGCCCTGCTGCACTTTTTTCAGGAAATTTCTCAGTGTCCCATATACCTCTGCAGAGGCTCTCTCACTGGTAATTTCATAAGAAAAAATATTATCCAGCTTTGTCATGTTACTGACCGTCTGTGCAATGGAGGAAGCTATTCCCACACCGTAGAATGCAAATATCAATACCGGTCTTGCATTTTCCGTCTTTTCCTCATTTTGATAGCACAAAAACATTGTGAGAAGTAAGATTTCTTCCATGGACAATTCCACTGCGTATTCTGCTTTGATCTGCTCCGCAAGTTCTTCGCTTAGCAGATATTCTGCTCTGTGATACACCAGTATTTCTGCAATACTTTCTTTGTCCGGAGCGTTTTTTTCTCTTTTTCCCGTAATCACTGCATTGAGATGAAGGCACAGCCCATATAGTACAGACGGAGAAAAATTACGTTTCAGCTGTTCCTTTGCCTTTTGCAGAAATGCTTCCACAATATTGATCAGTTTTTCTTCCACCAGGATTTCCAACTGTTTTTTATCCGTCACATCCTGTATCAGGGCTTTCTGATATTTATCAAAAGTCCTTTCTACCTCCATGCTCAGCAAAAGATTGATCTCTTCCTCCTCTATTCCTGTCTCCTTTAATGTTGCTGCCTTCCGGCTGATTCTGTCATATAGTGTTCCGTCTTCCGGCCTGCTGACCCGGATTTCTTTTCCGCTGAACGTGAATCTCTGTTCAAAATCGATCAACTCCTCTGCTTCTCTCCGGTACTTTAACATGCCTTTGCGCACATTATTGGAAAAATCGCTGATAAATAATGAAATATCTCCTGTTTTCCCATATTCTCTCACATAGGCATTGGCGCAGCCGATCTTGATATCTCCTTTGAGCTGATAATAATTTGCTTCACACTCATAGAAAAGCAGGCATGTCATCAAATCTCCTCTGACGATCAGCGGTCTCTGTATCCGCACAGCCTCTTTGGAAAAAAGGTGTTTTATCATTTCCATCCGTTCCCTCAGCGGCCGCTCCGACAATGTCGGTAACTGTAACTGTACTGAAAATTCTGCCAGGAACTCATCCGACAGCTGTTCTTTGTCTGTACAGCTTACCGCCACCGCATATTTTCTGGATGGTGACTGCAGATACTCCAGCACCCTTTTTCTGGCTCTCGGGCTTAAAAACTGAATATTATCGAAAAATACAAAGCCCTGCTCCGACTGTTTCCAGCTGTCATCCGACTCAGCACTGACTTCTCCGCCTGCTGCATAATCGTGGCAATCGATGTGAAGAAACGGAGCATTTTCCGGCAGAATCTTCTGCTCCACCGCAAAACGGTACATTCTTTGTGCCAAGCGGCTCTTACCGGTTCCACGGGCTCCCACCAATAACGTATTGAGACTTCGCTGTGGATAGAGTACTGCTGCCTTTGCCAGCTGAATGGTCTGCCTCAGACTTCCGTCCGCTCCGATCAAATCAGAAAAGCATTCTTCCAATGTGCTTTCTTCTCTTCCAACCTTATAGAGAACCGGTCTGCCGTTACATTTTTGTATCCTGCCTTCCTGTACCAGAAGATTCAGTATGCTGCTTACATTCGTTCGCTGTAGTTCCATGGCATCCGCTATGTATGCGGTGGATATTCCTCTGTCTGCCTTTTCATCTGCATGAAGTCTGATAAAGTCATATACCTTTTCTTTGTTTGATTTCATAGGGTGCATCTCCTTTTCAACGTTTGCATCTATGTGTATATCCAAAGAAAATTATACACTCTATACAATATGCAATCTATCATTTTCCGAATATTTCGTCAAAAGAAGTTGTGTATCTGTTTTTGTCATAAAAAATATATTTGTTCATTGATTTTCATGATTTTTATTATGATTTTTTGGTACTTTTTTACAGAACCATAAAAAGAATCCGGATGAAGGATCATTCGGATTCTTTTTAGTGTATATGATTTTATTTTGTTTTTCAGAAGTGTATAAGTTTTTTGTTATGGTGTTGTAAATTCTATCGGCTGCGCATCTTTTCCATACGCATCCCATGCCTGCAGATACTCCTCCTCGGTGCTTTCCACACGCTGTCCCCGGCTGTCCAGACGATAATAGGTTTCATTGCCGTTCTCGTCAAAGCTTTCTGTATTGGAACCGGTCAGTACCAGCTGTCCGGTCGCTGTATCAAGGTTGTACACTTCGATGCTGTGTCCGGAGGTCACGTAGAACCCAGACATTCCGACGCAGATCGGATATGCGGTTCCCTCACTTAGGAGCTCGCCGATCTGCACCGGTGTTCCATCTGCTCCGCTGCCGTAGACGTAACAGTACATGGCATAGGTATGCTCTCCGTCCTGATAAATCCCGTCCGACAATAACAACAAAGTCGTATCACCAAGCTTTACCTGCGCATACGCTGCATCTTCCTTTCCCGTTACAAAACCGGCGGTTGCACCGTCCTGCATATTCATCCATGTCGTAGTATTACCATTCTGCATTGGAATCCAGTCGGCAGAATTTTCCGCTGCCTGTTTCTCCTGCTCTGCCGCACTTGCTTCCTTCACCGCCTCTGCCCGTTCTCTCTGTTTATCCAGTGCCTCCTGCAATGCGGCGTCCGTCTCCTGTTGTGCATTGACTTCGTCTGCGCTTGCGACATTCCCGGCATCCACACCATTTTCGCTCTTTCCGGCCTCATTCGTCAGCAGGATTGTGGTTGTCGTCCCCTGCTTTGGATTCGTCAGAAAACATACCGCTACGATCACACAGACCACCACAGCGGCAAGCACCACCCAAAAGGTCGGCTTCTTATAATTCAATATCTCTTTCACTCTCTTTTTCACCCCAACTTCTCCAAAGGCCAACGGGCATACCGTCACCAGCCGCCTTTGTATACTACAGGAAAGCAGTGCATAGGAATAGTCTTTTCGCTCCTGAGGATTCAGCTTCTTCACCGCGCTCTCATCGCATGCCAGTTCCAGATCGCTGCAGAACAGGATGTACGCTGCCCAGACAAAAGGATTGAACCAATGAATCGCTAAGATCAGAAATCCAAGCGGCTTCCACCACTGGTCGCCCCGTTTCAGATGCGCCTGCTCATGAGCGATGACGTAAGGGTACTGCGCTTCATCCATACTGGAGGACAGATAGATCTTCGGCTTATGCAGTCCCAGGATAAAAGGAGATTTTACCTCATCACAGATCCACAGGTTCTCCCTCAGCCACATAGCTTCCGCTACCTGCCTCCGCACCCTGACGTAACTGTATACCGCATAACCTGTAAAAAGGATCACACCTGCCAGCCAGAGAATGGTGAATATGGATAATAGCCGTTCCGTTATCCTCCATGCTCCTGTTCCAAATGCTCCCATTCCACTTCCGGTAATTCCGAACACTCCGCCCATGCCGGATCCGGTTGCGCCCATGCTGCCGTCTAAAGCTGCCTGGGAAATATTGTCGGAAAAATTAGTTCCGTTTTGCAGCGTATCAGCCCGGAACGCATTCCCTGCCGGACTGCCTATCATATTTCCGTACAAATAGCCCGACAATATCGGCAGCTTCGGCATCAGACTGAACCGGCTCTCCGGCACAAAAGGGCACACCAGCCGCAGTCCCACAAGCCCCCACAGCACAAGATTCACCCACTTCGGTGCCCGTTTCAGCAAGCGTCTGAGCACCATTACGACAGGGATCATCCATGTCGCGGCAATACTCATCTGTAATACACCCGAAAATATGCGGCTCATCCTTTTCCCCCTTCTGCCTCATCGATCATCCTACGGATCTTCGCAGCTTCTTCTGCGGTCAGCGCACGATCTTTCGTAAATGCGGCAAGGAACGCAGGCAATGACCCCTCAAAGGTGTCTTCCACAAACTGTCTGCTCTGCATCGCATAGAACTCATCCCTGGAGATCAGGGAAGTCACCGTTCCGTTGTCATTGCGAAACAGCCCCTTATCGCACAGTCTGCGCAGCACATTATGCGCCGTGGTGCGCTTCCAGTGAAATGCTTCCTCCGTCAGCTTCACCAGCTCCGAAGAAGACACCGGTTCGTGCTCCCAGATGATATCTGCATACCGCGCCTCGACCACACCTAACTGAATCTCTGCCATGTTGTTTCCTCCTATTACTGTTTTCCTGATTACATAGATTTCTTTTGATCTTCTTATTTTACTTTTGCAAAAGTAGAGAGACCACATGTTGTGGTCTAACTACAGACTACAACATGTGGTCTCTATTGTCAAGTATCTTTTCTATTGCAAATGATATGTCTGTGGCCATCCTGCCCGTTTTCCGCACTCGATCTCCCGGCCGATCCTTTCAAAGATATATTGGTTTTTGTGCTCCAGATCGATCATCTGCAGCAGTTCCTCATCCGTCAGCTCACGCTCCGGCTCATAGAACCTCGCATCACTGATGCAATAGGCAAGCTCCTGTCCATCATATTCTTCCGGATCAGTTATGACCTTAATTGTTGACTCTGTATAGGCATTTTCCACTTCATACTTTTCCGTCCATTGCTCATAGCGGCTCTGTTCCTCTGCTGTCAGGTTACGACTGTCTGTTCCCCATACATCTACTGGTGCAGAAGCCAGTAAGGCATATAATTCATCAATCTCCGCATCCGTCATCTGTTCATATCTGTCAAAATAGGAAACCTCGGAATACTTCTGCTGCCATAGTTTTTCCCGAAGGCTGTAGTCCAGTTTATGCAGATACTCTATAATCTCCAGCCACTCTTCCTCTGTGAGCACAGTATCCGGCAGATAGATCAGACAACCGTATTCTTCTCCGGGAGTACTTCGGACTGCCACACCAGTGCCGGAATAGTTCTCGTCTTCGGCTAGTTCCCGGATCTGTCCCGCCGGATATTTGCCGTCCGCTTCGTATTCTATTGTCAGCTGCTCATAAATGCTCCGTTCTCTCGCTGTCAACTCTCTACTGAATTCCGCTGTGACATTGCCCTGCTCCGCTACCATCTCCAAATGCCCCAACTCCTCGGTACCAATGTCTGTCATGCGTTCCGCCATGTACCTACGGTAACCAACGATTCCGACGGCAGCAGCAGAGACAGCTGTGGCGGAAAGTATTACTACCGCCAACAGGATGCCTGCTACCCGGGGAAAGCTTTTGACTCTCCTGCCTGCAGGACTCTCCTGCGCTGCCTGTTGTCTGATCTGTGCATAGGCTGCATCCGCCCTATCCAGTACGATCTGTGGAAGTTCTATCTCTATTTCATTCATCGGTCTCATTTTCTTCCGCCTCCTTCCTCTGTCTCCGCATAATATCTCGCCAACTGCTCCCGCCCTCTTGCGAGCCTTGTGCGCACCGTACTGTCGGGCAGCTGCAGTAATTTTCCGATCTCTGCTGTCCGCAGTCCTTCCGCATAGAACAGTACTACGATCAGGCGATATTTTTCATCCAGTCCCCACAGGGCTTCCTTCCATTCCAGATTGGCCTCCGCCTCTACTGTACTCCCCGTTTCCTGCTCCGGCAATTCCTCCACGCAGACCATCCGCCTCCCCAGGCGCAGGATATCCTTGCATTTATTAATCAGAATACGGATCATCCAGGTCTTGAAATACCGATTTTTCTGCAACGTGTCTATTTTCTCCCAACAGGTGAGAATCGTCTCCTGCATGGCGTCCGCAATATCCGCATCCTGCGACAGGATTGCACTGGCCGTACGGTACATATCCCGTTCATGAAGCTGCATCAGCTCCGTGAAAGCATCCGGATTCCGCTTCTTCGACCTGCGCACCAGTTGTTCTACCTCTCCCATATGCCTCGTCCTTTCTTCCTCATAAGTATACGTCTTATGACTATTAGACGGAAGAGCACATGGAAATGTCCCGTTTTGGTCAAAAAAATAAACCTACCTTGTCACTTGGCCAGTACAGGTAGGTTTATTATATAAAATTTTCCAACCACTTACGGTCTCTGTCCCATAGCGCCTTCCAGTGTCAGGGTCTCACCACTCATATACTTGAAGTCGGGAGAAGCCAGCTGTACGCAGACGCGGCCGATCTCCTTCTCCACATCGCCGTAATGTCCCATAGGAGGCATCTTGACATTTGCCTTGAAAGCATCGGGATATGCCTGCTCGAATTTCTCCAGCTGCGCGGTCCATGCCAGAGGACATACAACGTTGACATTGATGCCATCGGGACCCCACTCGGTAGCTGCGACTCTGGTCAGTCCGCGGATACCTTCCTTGGCTGCCGCATAAGCGCACTGTCCGAAATTACCGAAGAGACCTGCTCCGGAGGCAAAGTTAATAACAGAACCCTTGGTCTCCTTCAGATAAGGATAGCAAGCCTTCATATAGTAGAATGCTGCATACAGACCGGAATATACCGCCAGATCAAACTGCTCGGTGGTATGATCTGCGATGGTTACGCCAGAAGCGGAAGCCTGCGCATTGTTGATCAGTACATCGATCCTTCCGAAAGTGTCAATCGCCTGCTTCACCACATTCTGTACGATCGCTTCATTGTCCGAACCGGCGCTGACATCTGCCTGTACGGGAAGTACCTTGATACCGTACTTTGCCTCCAGTTCTTCCTTCGCATCCGTCAGCTTCTGTACATTGCGTCCGGTCAGCACCAGATTGGCACCTTCTTTTGCATAAGCGGTTGCGATTCCGTAACCGATGGATCCGCACTCTCCGTTACTCAATACCGCTCTTCCTCCACCGGTGATGATTGCTGTCTTTCCTGTTAAAAATCCCATAAATAACCTCCCTTTCCAATCTGACGATCTGCTATTCTAAAATATACCATGCCTTCCGGAACATATGTCATTGATTTCTATTTATGATACAAGTCCATGTAAGCACTTACATTTATTATAGCACACTTGTCAGACTTTTCCACAACTTTTTTCACATATTCAGTATTTATTCCCACTACTTGAGAAAAATACTCACCAATATCCCCACGATTCCGCCAATAATCAGCGCAGCCGGCACACCGTAAGCATCTTTTTTTGCCAGCCGCTCCCACTCGATACGTGTGGGGGTCATCTTCGTATGGCTCATGCTCTGATAGCAGAGGTAAATATGTTTCCAACGGCACAGGTAGCCCACCAGATTATAGATGCCATCCAATAATATTCCCACTGCCAGTACAAACAGCATTGTAATTCTCCCCCGGTAGAAGTCTGCCAGCGCTCCTGCTATCAGAATCAATACCGGATAGCCATAACGATCCAAATATGCCAGAATGTACATTACTGTCGTAGAATAACTGCGTTCCGGCTTCTTCTCAACGATCACTTCCGTTCACCCCCAGTCGCTCTGCCTCCTGCAGGAACCTGACTTCGATCTCTCCCGGCGTATGCTCCGCCAGATCCGGTACGGAAAAAAGTTTCGGCACTTCTCTGTTCTCTTCGCCATGAAGCAATGTCTTCAGTTCCAGTTCCAGAATCTCATCGTCGATCTGTTTCCAGCGGCGGTTCTCCTCTTCCGTCAGATCGTCCAGATTGAAATGTGTGAGAATTGTTCCCATGATCTTACTTTCAATCTCCAGATAATTGGTCAGATAGATTTTCACCGGACGGATGATATCCGATATATATCCCTCGCTGGCATCATGGAGCAGGCAGGCGAGCTGCTGCCTCTCCGACCACCCTCTGGCTTGCGCTTCCGCAGCACAGTTGAGCGAATGCTGTCCCACCGAATAAAAATAGGTCAGCTGTCCACCGCCCCGACACAGTAAGCTCAGCGCATGAGCGATATCCTCAATATATACATCCCCCGGTGTCATCTGCATGGGATCAAACTTTCTGCCAGAATATGTAGTCATGGTGTTCATAAGTGTCGCTCCTTATTTCTCCGCGCGGATCAGGTTCTTATAGAATCTGACAGCTCCGGGCAGACAATTATACTCAATATTCTCGTTCAATCCATGCATTCCCTTCATCTGCTCCGGTCCATAGATCACCGGTGCAAAACGGATACAGCTCTTACAGATAGGCTGATAGAACTGTGCATCTGTCGCGCCTGTCATAACATAAGGGCTGGAAGGCAGTCCCGGGAAAGTATCTGCGATGGTCTGCTCCACCAGATGAAATGCTTCTCCGTGAATATCCACAGGCGGCGTATAATCATTGGCATGCAGCACTTCGGTCTCCAGACCGTATTTGTCTGCCACTTTTTTGATGATCTCCAGGCTCTCTTTCTCTCCCTGATGGGGAATAAAACGCATGTTGGCACCCACATAAGCCTCCTGGGGCAGCACATTATAGGCATCGGATCCCTTCTGTACCGTAAACGCTATCGTGGTCTTTAACATCGCTCCTGCCTGTGCACTGAGTGATGGCATCACCGCTTTTAATAAGGGGCCAAACAGCCACAGATTTCCAAATACCAGTTTCATTCCAAACCCGGCATAAGGCGCCAGTGCTGTGAACATGGCGGATACCTCCGGCAACATCTTTTTCCGGAACGGTGAATGCGTCTCCACTTCATTGACGAATGCCGACAATCTGGCGATAGGGGTTCCCTTTACCGGTGTGCTGGCATGGCCGCCGTTGCTCCTTGCGGTAAATTTCACATCCGCCTTGCCTTTTTCAAATACTCCCACCATGGCAAAATTACCGTGGATTCCACCGATAGGCTCCGTGATGATACCACCGCCCTCATCACATACCAGGAACAGTTCAATCCCCCTGCGCTGCAGCTCCGCTACGATCTTCGGTGCACCGTCCCCACCCCACTCTTCCGTACAGGAACTTGCCAGATAGACATCAGTGGGTGGTACGAAGCCCTCTGCCAACAATTCTTCCACTGCCTGGAAAAATGCCATCACAGAGCATTTGGTATCGGACGCGCCTCGCCCCCATACCTTTCCTTCCGCAATATCTCCGGAAAAAGGTGCATGGATCCACTCACCCTCCGCCGGCACTACGTCCTGATGGCTCATGAGCAGGACCGGCTTCTCAGAGCTTTTTCCCTTCCAGTAAAATAACAGGTTGCCGTCAATCTCTGTCTTTTCCAGTTTCTCATGTACCAAGGGAAACAATTCTTCCAACACTTTGTGGAACCCCAGGAACTTCTCCACCTCTGCCACATTGGCATGGGAGGTGGTATCATACTGGATCATTTTGGAAAGTTTCTGTGCCAGTGCCAGGGATTCCTCCTCCGGTTCCTCTGCCACGTAGGAAGAAGTCTTCCCAGGCATCAGTAAGGTACGGATCACCGCGATCAGTAACAACAATATAATTGCGATGATCACTGCCAGTAAAATGAAACCTATATATTTCATATTTCCTCTTTTCCGGGCGCTTCCTTCTATTACTCACATAACCTGACAGGTTTGGCCCTTTTTCCATTCATCTGTTTTCTGTTCGTATAGCCTTATGACTATTCATCCCCGGTATTTGCCCTGTCGGGATCAGCTTTTGTCTGTTCCGGGCTCTGCATATTCTTTTTCCGGAACATCAGATATGCCACACCGATGGCAATTGCACCGGACGGAACGATCATAAAGCTGGTGGAGCCGATCAGTGACGGCACCAGAATAAACAGCAGACTCATAAGGATCAGCGGCAATGCGGCGATCTTCATATTTTTGCGGTAATATTTATAAGCCATGGCTCCGAACAGCGCCGGAACCACATTTTCAAAGGCCGGCTGTAACACCTCACTCTGCAAAACGGGCTGCAGGGGTACCATCAGCAATACTCCCAGTGCCAGTACCAGGATCGTCACCAGAGAAGAGGTAGCAATAGAGATTGTGGAAATGATCTCATTCTCCGGGGTTCCTGTCTTGGCTCCCACCATATCTCTGGCATTGACGGCACAGGGAATCTTCATATTGATCAGATTACCGGTGATAAAGGCCAGATATCCACCACCGGCTCCCAGCATCGGTGTGTAGATCAAAAACTCCGCGATGCTGCTGACCAGCCATACGATTCCCACAGAGAGAAACCCCTTGCCGACAGCCCCCAGATCCGGATACGCACCTAAAAGCTTACCGATGAGAAACGGTGCTCCCACCAACATCACCAGCGTAATGATACTCACAGTCCGTCCGATGATATGTGTTTTCTTCGTATAGGCCTGCCAGGTATCCGAAGTCTGCCCGGTCTGCTCCTTTGTTGCTTCTACATTATTCAGTTCCTTATTATCTATTGTCATGCTATCCGTTTTCATATTAAGCTCCATTCCGCAGACGATTCCTTCCGTTGGAGGAATTGCGAATCAAATTTTAAGGTTGTCACGTCAGCCTTTACAGCAATCCCACCAGTACGGCTGCTGTCATGCCGATGATCATGCTTCCGGCAATGGAAAAGCTGTCCACCCAGGCTTTTTCTTTTTTCTCAATGAGGTATACAAATCCTGCCATCACCAGTGCCGATACCGCCATTACCACTAACGGAATGTAATCTCCGTGAAACGTAAACAATCCGTTCTCCGATATAAAACCGCCAAGATATCTTCCGATGTAGGTGCTGACCAGTCCGATGAACATGGCAGTCATTGCCATATCTCCGAAACCCGGCTTGCCGGATTTTTTATTCGAGGTCAGCTTTTGTGTATATTTTTTATTCAGGAAAATGGACAATGTCATTCCCCAGATAATGCAAATACTCATGAGCAGTGCAATCGTGGAAAATGCCTGCGGTGTCATTTCCGCAGCAGACAATGTATCCATTCCCACCTGCTCCGCTGCTGCCTGTGCCACCTGGGTCTCATAATGCAGGGCACCGATCACGGATAATCGAAGCCACGGCCAGGGCGTTCCCAGACTTCCCGACAGGGCGATGACACCTAACAGAATCCCCACACTGGGCAACAGGGAAAAGGTCGCACTGGAGATAATCGTACGCTTCATTTTCGTGGTATCCATACCGAGTGCCTGCCCGGCGCAGTAAGCCCTCACCAGAAAAATCACACAGACCACCGCCACAAAAGCAATGATGCCTCCGCAGATCAGGTACATCGGTATGCTGTTCAACTGACTTAAGATTGACATGTCTCTTCCTCCTTCAGAAGTTCTCTGATTCTATCTTCCTGTAAATGCTCTCCGATGACGATCAGCACCTCCTGCCCCACTGCGACAGACTGCATCGTATGACTGTCCGGTGTAGCATTCAATTCCATCCATTGTCCTGCTCCGTTTTTCACAAAACCCTTGATCCGGAATACTTCTCCACAGGACTGGTCGGCAAACAGTCTGGGCACTGCCCGTTCCAAAGCCTCCGATGTAATCTTCTCTTCCATGAAAAATAAAGAATCGAAGCTCTGCCCATTCTCTAAATCCATCTTGCGGTAACTTTCCAGACGATAACCGCATTTGGATACTTCCTCTAAAGCTTCTTTTGTCAGATCCGTGAGATCCGTCTGTAAGATATCCTTCTCAGAGTCGATTCTCCGGTCGCAGCGGATCTCTTCCAGTGCCCGGTTGAGATGTGCCACCGTGTCCTCACACTGTTTTCTGGTGGCTGCATCCGCATGGCTCAGGATCACTTTCCCGGCATTGGCAGCCTCCGATGCCAGCAGATAGTCCGCCTGCTCTGATAGAGGATCCTCCAGTCTTGCATCCAGTATGGCGATAACATTGCCGATCTCATACCACTGATCCAGCGGCTCTTCCCGCAGTACATCAAAAAACTCATCTACATCATAGATTCCCGACGGCTCCACCAGCACCCTGTCATAACCGCACATCCGCATGGAGATCAGCTTCGTACGGAAGCGCCTCCTGTGGCTCTCCGCATCGCATCCTCCGGCGATCATTTCCAGTTCACACTGGTCTCCCCGCAGTTCATGGAGCATCAGCATATCCACGTTGATGGCACCGAAATCATTTTCCAGAATGCCGATATGCAGTCCCTGATCCATCAGGTACTCTGCGTATTTTTTCAGAAAAGTAGTCTTTCCGGATCCCAGGAAGCCTGTGATTAGATCGATCGTTACCATATATCGTCTTTCCTCTCTGTTTCATTGATTTGCATAGTGATCACTTCTATAATTCTTTCTCATAACACCAGTAGGAATGTCCGAAAAGCTCACATTCCCCTGCTGTGGTAAAATGCAATTTTTCATAAGAACGCAGGGCTTTCACGTTGTCCTTTGCCACTAATATGTGTGCCGCCTTATAACCCTGTGATTTCAATTCCGCCATAGCTTCCCGCAACAGGATCCTGGCAATGCCACGATTCTGATATTCTACCGCCACTCCCAGTCTGGACAGCTCTGCCACCGGGGTAAGGTCCTCTGACCAACAGGACAGTGCCTCCACTTCCGGGTCATCGTCTATGGAGATTGTGCCTATTAATCGTCCTCTCGTAACCGGCAGAGGTTCCGCTGTCTGCTCTTCCGACAGCCTCGCCCCCTGTTTTCTCTCATCAGGTTCCAGCATTTTCTCATACAGGCAAAACAATGCATTTCTCGACAGGTCAAATTCCACTTCCCGTTCTGTGGGATAATTTTCTGTCCAGACACAATATTCGGTTCCGATCAGTGAACGGTATAATTGCAGGATCTCTTCTGCTTCTTCTCTGCGTGCCCTGCGAAATTCCATGTTATCATTCATGCTGTCCTATCCTCCGTTTACACCTTCAGTGTCTTCAAATATTCCTTCTGCTCCGGTGTGATCCGGTAGCTTTCCCGTGCTTTTTGTATGGTCTTATTATGTGTCCATGGATTCAGGCGCTTCTCTTCGATATAGCTGACGGCAGCATCCCACTGTTTTGCCAGTGCCGTGGCATAGAACCAGGCAATCATCATGTTCACATAATATTCTTCGGAATGCACCGCTGCCGGGATCTCCAGATATTCCGGTCGAAAATTCTCATCCAGAAAATGCATCATCAGCATTTCCATTCCGAAGCGGCAGGTGTAGGGGTGGTCCGAAGCTGTCCATTCTTTTATTTTTTTGATTAATCTGTCTCTGTTTTTCTTAAACACCTTCGGAGAAAAAATATCACACACTGCCCAGTTATCCACATGGGGCAGGAAACGTTCCACCTCTTTTACACAGGTGTCGTAATCTTTTATCTCCGCCACCAGCAAGGCATGCAGAATATTCTCATCGTAATAAGTATGCGGCAGTTGCATCAAAAACGCTGCACTCTCCGGATCCTTGGCATATTCTTTTGCTAGCTTCCGTATAGCCGGCGTGCGGACGCCAATAATCGTCTCCGCCGGGATCGTCGGGATCAGCTTGCTCTGAAAATCACGGTAACCTTTATCTTGCACTTGAAACAATAATCCCTGTGCTTTCATACAATTCTCTCCCCAATTCCTGCTTTTCTGTTTATTGTAACACAAGCTATATGTATATGCAAAACAGTCATGCATGTAACTGGAAAGTTACGCGAGCAATGAGCCGCGCATAGGCATAGTGAAGACAGCGATGGG
>OIAG01000520.1_pt1 | contig 18173 bp, 20 predicted proteins | sample 1580701 | NCBI WGS metagenome assembly OIAG01 (sample SAMEA3882551, study PRJEB24775) | human gut metagenome | biome: human-associated habitat; feature: intestine environment; material: feces | place: Netherlands | collected 2009/2010 | reverse complement strand
CTTGTAAATTGGATTTATGTTATATCCTTTGTGTTAAGTTATCTGTGTACAAAGTGGAATACATGCACGTTTTCGTCATTTCGATGTGTGTATTTTCGGTAGGCAAGATTAACTAAGTTTGCGCGTGTTATTGAGGTATGGGGACTAAAAGTCCCCAAGCCTTTTTCATTCACTTAAGTAATTCGGGGTGGCTTTTTGCCATCCCTTTTTGTATTTAAGTGTAGAATGAGTCAAGTACAACTATAGTAGATTTTTTGTAAGGAAGTTGTTATAATAAGTATAAATAAGAAAAACTGTTTATTGAATGTAATAGAGTTTCAGTAATTATCAATACTATCTGTTGAAATGTTGCTAAAGGGGGAGCCTTATGATTAAAGAATGCAGTAATCGTCATGAGTTAGCATTAAGACATGCTATTAATGTCTTAACGAATGATTATCGAGAATACGTGAAGAGTATTTATTTATACGGTAGCTATGCCAGAAAAGATCATAAATACAATTCTGACGTGGATTTATTTGTATGTGTATCTGATGATACTACAGCACGAGTAGCTGCACATATGAGAAGTGATGTGGCTCCAGATGATTATAATTTGCCAATGGTGGAGCTTATGATAAGTAAATCTGGTCTCAGAAATCCAAGTTACCAGTTTACAAATAATCTAAAAAAGGAGGCTATTTTGCTATGGAAAAATCATTAAACTATCATGATTTAGCTGAAAATGATTATGAATTTCTCTCATACGATTATGAACATGGTCGTGTTGGTAACATACTCTGTTCTGCTTCTCAGAATATTTGTGAAAGATATTTGAAACATGTAATAGATTCTGAGTGTAAGGATATGGATACTTCAGCAGCATTACACTCGCATTCTTTGAAGTATTTACGTAGGTTTATCACTAAGAATATTCCTGATTTTGAGTGTGATTGGAGTAAAATTATGCCAGCCGATGGTTATTATTTTACAACCAGATATCCTGGGGATGATGCTTTTCTTGTAGGTAAGCAGGATGTAGATGATTGCTGGAAAGCAGTAGAATACACAAGAGAACTTGTTAATAAGAGATATCCTTCTACTGAAGCAACAGACACCGAAGTTGTAGATGCTGAAGCAACAGATGATGAAGTTGCTACTGATAATTTAACAACTAAAGATGAAGAAATTAAAGAGTCCTCAAGTAAAGAGTTAAATAATACAACAAACAGTACAGGAGATTGTCCCTGACAGTATGAAACTGTTTTAATTAAATAATCAACTAGAACCTAGGAGAGTAAAATCTCCTAGGTTTTTTCATTCACTTAAGTAACTCGGGATGGCTTTTGCCATCCCTTTTTCTAGTTAAGTGAATAAGGTTCAGTAAAGGAAAAACAATGATGAAAGGGAGGAAAAAACTTTGAAATCAAAAAAGAAAAAACGCTTACTGATCTTGATTGGTATTCTGATGATTTGTCTGTTACCAATCTCATTTCTGTCAAAAGTATTAGTTCCTTGGGCAGAGGAATTAGGTGAAGTCACAACAGAGGCTGGTGCAGCACCGCCGGGTGATGCCACTGTGACGGATGCTGTAACAGATGAGAAAGAGGGACAGTTGGTGAATATCAGTGATCCTATTTTGTCTTGGAAAGAGGTACAACTGTTATATGCACCACAACCACATCAGGAAACGCAATTCCCTCATATACATGATTTTTACTACGGACGATTCTATAAAACCAGTTCTAGCTATGTCCAGGCAACATTATATTGTATTGCTATAAATGCTAGTGATAAGGCATATGCTACACATGGTTTTTGTTACCAGCATGGTGTTAGTACTGATAATTATGGTACAGTGCTGTCTGCTGTAGATGGGCACAGTCAGTTTACATCACAGGATAGCTATACGAATATAGCAAAGGCTTTAGCTTATGCGAAGCATTGGTCACCAATGCCTGGTGTTGTATGGAATGGGTTTACATCTGATGGTGGCGATAATGAACATACAAAAAATGATAATGCTGTTGTTGCATTAGCATGTAGTTATTTTTCTGGTGCTAGCGAAGAAACTAGTAAAGCATCGACTATTTATGGATACGGAACCGGTTATTATGGAAATAGTCCAAGGGCTTATATTGATGCATTGAATGCTATTTCCTATAAGGATTTACCATTTTTGGTAGATGGTGTAAATGGTGTGAGTAAAGGGAAACGCTGTGGAGTAACAGGTAGAACAAAAGCTGACAAATCAGAAGATGGGTTACTCATGTCCGATGTATTGACAGTAGATGCTTCCTCTGATTTGGTTTGGAATTATGCAATTCCGGCAAATTATAAGTTCCGTGTTTATACAAATGCTGAATTAACACAGTATACAGATTATAATGCAGGTTCTACAGTGAGTCTTCGTGGTGGAAGTAAGTTCCGTGTATATGCAAATCCCATAGTTGGAAATAAAACTGTGACGTTTGATTTCGGTAATAATACAAAATATATTATGTACCTTACATGTTGGCTTTCACCGGGAGGATATCAGAATGTTGTAACGGGTGATCTGAGCTTTAGCCCATTTAGTTTTCAGCTTGAGTGGGAGGGAACTTCCCATGTGGCATTAAAGAAAACATCTTCAAACCCGAACTGCTCAAACAACAATCCTTTATACGATTTGGCAGGTACGCAGTACACGGTTTACAATCAGGATGGAACACCGGCAACAACAATTGCAGGTACTCCGGCTATCCTTACGTGTAAGAGCGATGGCACAACCAACATGTTGGAGATGTCGATTGGAAGCTACAAAGTGAAAGAGACAAAGGTTGGAAAAGGATACTTGTTAAATAAGAATGAAATCCCAATCACTCTTACGGCAGACAATACGGTAGATAATCCTTTAGTAATTAACACTACAGATCAGCCGGTAGATGACCCTATCTCTGTAATTTTGAAGAAAGAGAATGATAAGAATGTTGCTATTAAGGGTGCTGTTTATTGTATCGAATACTATCCGGGAATTCAGACATACAGTGAATCAGAAGTGCAGACAAAGCATACAGGTTCTGTAAGTAAATGGTATTTTGAGACAGATGCAAATGGTAAGGTTAGTTTTGATTTATCACCGACAGCATCAGGTTACATATCAAGCCCGTTCTACACAAACCCTTTAGGTGGTAGAACAATACCTTTAGGAACAGTAATAATGTATGAGAAAAAAGCTCCAGAGAACTACACAAAGAGTTCGACTCATTGGGTATTTCAGGTAAGACAGGAAGGTTCAGGTGGAGAAGCTTGGTTATACGGAATGGAAGGCGGTACAGAGAAGCGATACGACGACGGAACCACAGTATCCGACACCAATGCACCAAAATTTACGGATACCTATATTCCGGTCAATCTTACTGTACAGAAAAAGAATGGAAATCCTACACCACAGCAGGGCAGTACAGGGGATGTTACCTTAGAAGGCGCAGTATTCGGATTATATGTGAAGCGGGATATTGTGGACGAATCAACTGGTGAGACCAAGGTAAAGGCAGAGAATTACAGTGTTGATACACCTCTTACACATAGTGACGGTACACCGGTTATTGATCCAACAACTGGTAAACAGGTAATTGCTAAGGCAGGTACAGCAAAGGCAATTCGTATAAGTACAGTAACAGGTAAAGATGGAAAGATAAGCTTTAATGGTCTTTTCCCGGCAAAAAATGCAGATGATTATTATGTAGTTGAGTTATGTGCACCAAAGGATTTCTACAGAGATAAAGCAGAACATCCGGTAGATTTACGTGATAACCGAACAGATGCTGAGAAGAGTGATGTGAATTACACTGCGCTTTCAAAGCATTTAGATGTAACGAATCAGCCAATCATGCAGCCGATTCATGTTAAGAAATACGTGCCAGTAAAGGGTGGTAACACTACTAAGATTGAGCCATTGAATGGCGCAGGATTTAGCGTTTACTTAATCAGTAGTCTTAAGGGCGATATTTCTGCTTGTAAGGTTACAAATGCAGATGGTAGTGTTTCATACAACTTTAAGAGTTATGACTTTAGTAACGAAACAGGTGAAGTAGTTACTGATGATGGTGAAAGAGTCTTGGTTACTGGTTCTGGCGATAATGACGATGGAGAAGTTACTTCAATTGATCTTATGCCGGGAACATACGTAATCGTAGAGACAAAGACTCCAGAGGGTTACGAAACAGTTGATCCTATGGTAGTCACATTACCAAGATACAGAAAAGATTCAGCAGGTAATTTTGTGCTGGACGCAAATGGAGATCCGAAGATTTATGCTACAACAAGTGTATCTCCGACTGATATGCAGATCGAGAAATACCTGAAGATCAATAAGAAGGACAAGAGTACAAACGAATTTGTTCTTAAGAATAAAGCCAAGTTTAGCATTTGGGATATTTCAGGGGCAGATAGTTCTGAATACAGTAAAGATCCGAAGACTTATGGTAAGCAGGTTACTCAGCAGAGACAGACAGAGAATGGCTACACAGATGTTTCTATCTTTGAGACAAATGATGAAGGATTCTTGTTGTTATTTGAAGCATTTAAATACGGTGAGTACACAATCGTAGAGGAAGAAGCGCCAACTGGATACGATAAGGATGACAATATCACCTTTAGTGTTCGACAGGATGGCATTTATCTGTGGGCACGCAATCAGTGGGTAAAAGCAGAAACTTATTCGAACAAAGTTGGTGACACAGAATATGATTTCTGGGAAGTTAACTTCTATGATGCACCATTCTCATTAGAGATTGCGAAAGCTGATTGGGAAACTGGAGACTGGGTTCCTAATGCAGAGCTTACAATCTACAAAGCTATGGATAAAGCTGGTCATATTGCGATCGGTGAAGATGGCAAACCAGTTGTTCTTGTAGCGAGAGATGAATCTGGTAAAGATGTAGAAGCTGTCTGGGTTACTTCAGCAGGTATTAAGAGATTCGATAAAGTTCCATCTGGTTGGTATGTAATTCGTGAGACGAAGACACCAACACAGGAGGGATATGCTACTTGTCCGGATAGAGTTGTTTACGTTGGTAACGATGAAACAATTGCTCCAAATGGCAAGATGACAATTAGCGGTGACGAAACCGTTTACTTTAGCTTCACATACGACGATGATGGTGTAACTATTGCTAACGTGCCAGAGTACGAGGCAGATACAAAGAATGGCAAAGTTGCATTGTACGACAAACCTATTACTGTAGAGATCAGTAAGATTGATGCAGCAACTGAGAAAGAATTACCGGGAGCTGTGCTTACTCTTTACAGAGTAGACGAGGATGAAGACACTGTTATTGAGACTTGGACAAGTACTAAAACAAGTCATGTTGTTAAATATTTGACTCCGGGAAGATACAAGCTTCATGAGGACACTGTACCTTTAGGATACTACACAACCGAGAACACTATTGAGTTTGATGTATCTAATACAGAAGAGATTCAGAAGTGTGTAATGGTGAATCATCCAATTGAGGTTACTTTTGATAAGCAGAGTGTTAACTTAGGCGGTACTTCGCTTCCGGGGGCTACATTAGCTCTTTACAGAATTAGTGAAGGCCCAGCATTTGCAACAGCAACTGATGCAACAGCTAGTGATGCTAGCAATTCAGATGCAACAGTAAGTGATGCAAGTAATTCGGATGCTGATGGATTACAATTGGTAAAACGTTGGGTGACTGACGGTAAGCCATATACAATTAAATACTTAACTCCGGGCGATTATAGACTTATTGAGGAAAAGACACCAGAGGGTTACACAACTGCAGCAAGTATTGACTTTAGTATTTCAGACCAGAAAGCAGCAGAGGCTGTTGTAATGTATGACGAGCCTATTAAGTGCTATGTACAGATTTTCAAACATGGCGAAATGCTGACAAAGACTGAGATTGTTGAGTGTGAATACGGAAAGTACACAAAGTTTAAGTGGGAAGATGCTCCTATGAGTCAGATCTCGTTTGATGTGTACGATGAAAATGACAATCTTGTTGACACAATTGTAACAAATGAGAATGGTACAGGCGTAAGTACCGATTTAGCTTTTGGTTCTTACAAGATTAAAGAGCGCGTACCTGATGGTTGGATTGATAAGCATGTTGTTTACAATGTGAAGTTTACTTGGTTACAGGGTATGACAGAGACTAATCTAACAGCTTCTGTGACTGTTAACAATGAGAGTTGTAACACACAGGTCAATATCAACAAAGTTGGTGAAGAAGCTGTACTTAATAGCAAGGGTGAATACGAATATGTAGAGAAACCATTAAAGGGTGTACTCTTTGGTATTTATGCGAAAGATGCTATTAAGGATTACAGTGGTAAGGAAATTGCAGCAGCTGACACTTGCGTTGGTTATGCAGTAACAGATAGTAATGGTGTTGCTTCGTGCGACTCTAAGTTAGTTCGTGGAGAATACTATTACAAAGAGCTTAAGACAGCTGGTCCTCAGTACGTTATGGACGAAGATTTGCATCCTTTCACATTGATTCTTGCTAATTCAAAGATTTCAACATTCAATGTGAATGAAACATTGCCAATTAAGAATGTATTGGCTAGAGGTAATATTAAGGTTCTGAAGGTAAACAAAGATGGTCGTGCTCCATTGGCAGGTGCAGAGTTTGATGCTGATGGTAAAATTGTAGATCATCTAGTAACCGGTGCTGATGGTACAGCAATGACTAAGGTTCTACCTTATGGTAAGTACAGTTTGAGAGAGACAAAAGCTCCGACGGGCTTTGTTCTGTCTAAGGCTACTTTCGATACTGAGATTATTGCTAATGGAGATGTTCCTTTGTTGGAGATTACCAATAGCACTATCACCAAGCTTGGTTCTAAGGGAATCTTTATTGTAGTCGGTTTGGCAGTTATTTTTGCAGGACTGGTTACAGTAATCTGTTTCAAGCTTAGAAGAAAGTAATCTAAGGGTAGGGTGGCGTAAAAGCCACTCTATCTTTTTATAAGTTTTTATGATAAACTCTAGACAGCATTAGAAAGGGAGAGGATGATCCTATGGAGCCATTAACACTTTTTCCAAGTAAGAAAGAAACATATTTTTTAATGAATAAGAATGATCTGTTACTTGTTTTTTATAAAATAAGTGCAGGGAGTGGGTATATATTTAATATTGATGAAGCATCAATTCGAAGTATTCCACCAAGCTTTAGAGATATTAATTCGTTTCTCAGTTCAAGAACTATCATCGCTAATAGAGATTCCATAGAGAAGATACTTAGCGAAATTGGTTTGAGAGAGAGGTTTGATCTAGCATTAGCTAATTACGGTATTTCTATGAATGATACCTTATGGATAAAACGTGCTGATGATAATATGACTTGGGATGTAATAAACCCGTACAATAAAGAACGTGTTTTTGACTTGGCTTGGTTTTGCTCCGACAAAGCTAAGAATAATTTACATGTAGGAAGACCTGAATACTCTACCGATGGTAATTTCCCTAAATGCTGGGTAAAGCAGAATGGTGTTGACAAGCTTATTAAGTGTGGCGGTAGCGGTGTATATAATGCTGGATTGGAGCCTTTTAGCGAAGTACTTAGTTGCCAGATCTTAGAAGCTCTAGATTATAAAAAATATGTACCTTATAGTCTATGTGAAATTGATTATACAAAATTTGGCTATAAATTCCACAATAGCAGTTATATGAAAGAAATAGTTTCTCCAACCGTAGAGGATAATATACGAATTGCTTCTGTTTGTGCTAGCTTTACAAATGAACAAGTTGGTTATGTCCCTATGCGTTACTATTCTGAGGGTAACTCCTATCAGGAACTTTTACAAAAGGCGGATTTTTGTGATGATCTTTCTATGATGCTATTATTTGATTGCTTATCTTTAAATGTAGACAGACACACTGGAAATTTTGGGTATTTGGTTGATAATAATAATTTCAATCCAATTGGGTTTGCACCAATATTCGATAGTAATTTGGCGCTAGCTCCTTATTGGGTGGATTCTTTAGACGGAGATCTGAGTTCATATGCTGCAACTTGTTCGTCCAAGTTTGGAGACTCATTTATAGAATTAGGTGATTTTATACTACGAAATCGTCCAGATCTTACAGAAAAAGTTAAAGCTGTGGCAAAATATTTTGAATTTAGGATGACGGAGCCTTATTCATTTAAGCAAGAGCGTTTAGAAGCTCTTAGTGCTCTTGTGCGATCGCAAGCAAGCCTTATTCTTAAAAATATGTAGATACTATGATGAAATAGATAGTGCAAAAGCTATCTATTTTATTTATGATGGAGGTTAATTATGAGATTAACAGAAGTAGAAAAGGATCTATTTAGTGTAGATCCACAGTACAGTTTAGTACATTGCGTCTCAGCAGACTTTGCTTTAGGCGCAGGAATTGCAAAACAGTTTGATACGCGGTTTAATATGCGATACGAGTTGTTTGAAAAATACGGGAGTTATCATTTCACTGGTGGTAAGTGCCTGAAGATTGGAAGTGTTTTCAACTTAGTAACGAAAGACAAGTGCTGGCAGAAACCAACATACAAAGCACTGCGAGAAGCTTTGGAAGATATGAAGAAGCAAGTAGTAACATTAAAAATAAAATACTTGGCAATGCCATTAATCGGATGTGGTTTGGATAGGCTCGAATGGGATCGAGTACGAGAACTTTTAGAAAAAGTTTTTGGAGACACGGATATTGATATACTGGTTTGTTATAGATAAGGAGTTTTGGTACTCCTTATTTTTTTGGAGGATTTTATGAATTTTTCGAAGATGATGAAGAATGTAAAAGTCATGGATAAAATAATCGATAACAAAGATTTTAAGTTATTAGAAAAGCAGGATGATGATATGCTTGTTAGTATCGGGAAGCATATTCTTATACATCATTTCTCAGATATTAAGGAGTATCATAAGCAACTTAATGTCTATGAAAGTTTACCACGTGAAAAAAAGTTGTTTTTCATAAAAACCTGCTTAGAAAATGATAAGTAGGTGATAATGTGTATTGCAAGATATGTGGTGCTTTCTTACATAGTACACAAGGATACTGTATGTCGTGTGGGTGCAATCTAAAAGGTAATGTGTCTATGAATCCATTGCCTAAAAGAAAAGAAATACCTATTCCGGTACAAAAGACAACAGTGAAAAATTATTATGTGAATGAGTGATACAGAATGGAGGACTAATGACAGCAAAGACACATGTTTTAGGAAGTATGTCTCTAGCTTTAGGTGGTTACATACTGATGGATAAAGGTGGATTACTTATTCCTGATGTTGAACCGCTAATACAGCTTGGCATCATACTTCCGTATTCCGTATGGGCAAGCACTGTACCAGATTTGGATCAAGCGCATGACTCTGTAGCACAGAGCAGTCCAATTAATTTGTTAATACAAAGATTTTTCAAGATAGTAAAAGCAGGTCACCGCAGTGTTAAATCACACGTGGCACCTGCTTTTATTTCGTTAGCAATTTATTTAGCTCTGGCTTTTAATATGATTGGCAAAAATCTAAATGGGACAGAAATTACCATTCTTGCTTTAGCTGTTCTAGGAATAACGGCAGGCTTAGTAAGTCATTTCTTGTTAGATATCATGACAAGAGACGGAATAACAATTGGAAAAGTGAATATTAGGGTAGTTCCGGACACAGCTTTGTTTGGAGCTGGAACAGATTATGAAAGGATAGTTAGGAGATTGCTATATGTGCTCACAACTGTTCTTTTTATTTATATTTTATTTAGGGAGGTTGTGTAATGCAGTTTGTACCATCATTTGTTCAGGCTCAGATTCTTAATTATCTGAATGATTCTGAATATAACGCAATTTTGAAATCAGTATCTGTGGATGATATCTGTAGAGCTTTTGCTAATGATCCAACTGTCGGATCTGTCACAACAGGAACAGTAAGAAAAGCTTTAGATGATATGCTTATTTATAAGCTTATTGACCTGGGTGTAAAAATAGGTAGAACATACACGTATTATATTACACCGCAGGGTTCAGCTTTTTGTAAGATTATGGTTGGTGAAACACCAGACAGCGATAAGAAGAAAGGGAAGTAGTTATGAAAGAAGAATATGGATTTTTGTGTGTAGGACAGGCAGCAAGTAATATCGGCGTTCAGTTTGAACGCCTTGGATACAATGTGTTATACGTTAATACATCGTCTGAGGATTTGAATTTATTAAAAGACTCAAGCCATAAGTATCATGTAGAAGGCGGAGAGGGTTGTGCTAAAGATCGTGATAAAGCTAAGGCTTTGCTTGCAAATGATATTGACACTTTGGTTGATTTAGTACGAACTAAATTACCTGAGAGACTTATCTTCGTTGTGTTTGCCAGTGGCGGTGGTACTGGCTCCGGTTTATCACCGTACCTTTTGGGCGTTCTTGTAGAAGAATTTGGTGCAGATGAATATGATCCGGAAAAGCGGTTTGCGGCAGTGACAATTCTTCCAACAGATAAGGAACCATTACAGCCGGCAATTAATAGCTATAACTGCTGTAAAGAGTTGTACGATGTAGATGGTTTGGGTGCTATCTTCTTCCTTGATAACAACACTCGGGATAATAAGTTCACAATCAATGATGAATTTGTCAAGGGATTAGACGAGATCCTGAATATCCCTGAGAGACACAAGAGCACTAAAGGTAATGTCGATAAGGCGGAGATCAAGAAAGTTATTTTCGAGACATCGGGAATGGCAGCATTCACAGTAAAGAATCGTAATTGCAGTACAGCTCCTCAGCTGATTGCTTCTATTAAAGATTCTATTTTTGCGCCAGTTGACACGTCAGGAACAGTACTGTATTACGTGTTCAGTACGACTCAGGAGATTGACCGGAATGCAATTTTCACAGAGTTTGGTGAATCATTGGATGTATTTGCTACGTACAATGAGACAAGAAATATTATGCTTATGTCAGGTTTAAAAGCACCAACTGAGCGTTTGGATAAGATTGCTAAGCGTGTACAGGATAAGAGTGAGAAGATGCAGCAGGCATTAGACAACTCCTATGATAACAAGCTTACTAAGGAGATTGGTTTAATCACTACTCCTAAGAAAAAGAAGCGCACAATTGTAAAAGAAGTAAAACATGACAATGGTGTCGTAGAAAAAGTAACAACAAAAGCGCCAAGTGCAAAGGATCTCTTAGCTCGTTATAAGAGATAGAAGGAGGGCTTATGCAGAAATTAAGTAATCGTATGCAGGTACTTCATAAGAAGTTTGCGGAACAGTGGCTGGTGTTATTTTTAATCAGTGGTTTGTTTATCTCAACGATTCTTAAAATAGCAGAAATCGGACCAGATGTTTCAGATGTAATAGTATACATTCTGTTTGGTTTCTTTATTCTTATGATAGTGCTTGCCGTAATATCCATTTTTGGATTTTTTGTAAATTTGTTCAAAGCAGCTGGGTACTTTAATCCACTTCCAGTGTTGCTAAAGTTTCATAAGGTTACTTTGTACAGGGCAAAAAAAGTAAGGCAGTTACCTGATTCACTGACTTCAGACACAAAGATTGTTTGGATATACGGTCCATTAGGCTCTCGTTATTTTGTCCTTTTAGCAGACGAGTTAGAGCCTACAGATAAGGGGGTTATTGATAATGATCAAAAATCTGAATAGTTTGCTTGAATTGGCAGCAGGACACTCATACAAGGTTTTGGATGTGACAGATACCATGGTTTCGGTATTACACAGAAAATGCGGTAATGAGTTTACAAGTACGGTTACTGATATTGCGAGGGCGGGATTTTCCTGCCCTCGTTGTAATGAAACCCGAGCAGATAAAATGCTTACTACTTTACAAAATGAGCACTCTAAGGAGTTATATGAAGCAGTAAAAGCTAAGTTGCCTGCAGGGTATAATATTTTTGGCAGTACTAAATCTGTTGATGAGCAGATTAAGGTGGTATATGCTGGTGGAGAATTCACAATTTTGATCTCTGATTTGTTAAATGATTGGAATCTGCCGGACTGTCTTATCCACCGAAGCAGCACCTTAGTACCATCTGTACAGTTACAGATTATTGATCTGTTTATGGAAGAGCATGAGGAAATTTTAGATGATTTCACAGAGCTCACAGATGAAATTCGGATCAAAGATAATAAGCTGGGAGTAATCAAGACAACTACAGTAGAAGCATTATTAGAAGGGATTATGAGTAGATATGGTAAAAATACAGAGCAAGATATCCACTTGCGGTAGCTTGTTGGAAGTGAATACTGTGAAACCTGATAATTCAGTTAATTTCACAACAACGATTGTTGATATTGTTAATGGGCATCCTAAAGTGGCTAGTAGAGTTGAGCATGGTTCGATCAATGTGAATGCTGCTAATAGTGAGCACGAAGTGTGTTTGCAGAATGCCCTAAAGGAGAGAAAATGATTAGTACTAAAACATTAATAAGTCGCATAGAGAAGGCGCTGGAAAAGAATCACTGCAAAGCTGTAATCAGCTTAGTTGATAATACATTGTGGATACAGGGATCAATAATCACGGGAGATTATGATTTAACAATTTACAGTAAAGTATCAGAAGCTGTGAATGAGATTGTAGATGATTATGTAAAATTTGAAGCAACAGCTAAGCTGGATGTTTTGGATGATATTTATTATCGTATTAGCACAGAGCCTATTCTCGGAGCTATCAGTTATGTAAGTAAGAATTTTTCTGGAAAGAAAGTTTACGTTGGGTACTGGAGCACTAAGTTGATGAAGTTTATTTCTTCTGAACTTCTCACTGAACTCGGTGTGACAGCAGCGGAATTAGATGAGCGCACAAGAAAGGATATGCTTAGTAGCGTAACTATTTCGGATATGTTAAGTGCTGTATCAGAAGATATGCTTACTTCCTTAGAGAAAGAGAATGTAAGAACTGCAGTCAAGACTAGCGACACTATCGCTGAAGTATTGATTAACAGTGAACTTTATAAGGTTCTTGCTGGTGTGGGAGTGATTACGTTAAAGAATCATGATGTAAGTGGTGTATTAGAGCTAACCGAAGTTCTGGAACTCATAGCAGCTAAAAAGAACTCAGATTTGTTATTTGTTCCTATCAAGGATGACACATTTTTGGTAGATACTATCGGAGCTATTTGGCGGTACGGGTTAAACCCTAATAAGTACACAATAGCTCAATTACGAGAGGCTTTATACAAGTTATTGTATACATATAAGCCTGAGTCTAAGGATACAATATATCGTTATAGCAGAAGTAAAAAGAAATTGATAGCTTTGTAAAATCCTTTTGTTGCAGCTGTAATTAGCTGTAATAATTAAAAGGAGGTATTCTTATGAGAGATTACCACAAAGTTTTTAAAAAGTGGTCCACCTGTGCCACAGAAGATTTATTACAACAGGACGATGCGGGAGCCAGAGTAGAGTATGCAATACGTACAGGACTCCCAGAAGACCGCGCTAGGGCAATAAAGATGATGGATTTTGTGCCATATAATGTCATAGCTGGTTTAGAGTTATTAAATGAGGACAACTATGATGAGGAATTGAGATTATATGAGACAACACTGATTCCTGCATTATTGACGAGTCATTTAATAAATGTTACAGAAGATCAGGAAGTCTTAGCCTATTTTGTTGATAAGGTGAAGAATCATGTTGATGGTCTACTTAAGCAGGTAGCTGATCTTCTTCATGTTTTACAGGTGAAAGTAATCACCAGAAATTCTCGACAATATCTTAGATTGTTATCATTTCGATTCACAGATTTTGAAATTGCATATCTTAATTATGTATGGCTTAGACGTCACACAGGAACTGCATCTCTGAAAAAGCTGGAATACAATGTTTTACAGGCATTGGCTGATAGTCCAGATGCATTTACAGAGCAGCAGAAAATTGTAATTGAAGAATGTATTAGTTTTCATGGATTGGAAACTGATAATGTTTTATGGACGAGTCATTTTGATGCAATAACTGTCACGAATAATGAAAATTGGAATTACTTGTATGGTTTATGCAGAGCAGATAAAATGTCTGTAAAGTGTATTCCAGTGCATCCATTTTTATCTAGTGATACATGGAAATTTCAGAGATTGACATACGATGAGAAATTGATGTTCCTTGATTCTGATGTAGCTGGATTACCTCATACATTGGCATTAGAGGGAATGTTGGACCGTGTTGATTTTCATGAATACATGAACACATTCAATAGGAAACTTCCGGATGACACATTTGCAAACTTAGTACATTTGCATGTAATTGATCTTAATGATATCTCTTCGGATAATCTTCATGATTATTTAACAGGTTTAAAAACGGAAGAGGCTGTTATGTATTTCTTAGAGCATAAGGAAGTGCAGTCATTAGATTTGCTTCGCACGAGTTATTGGTCATATGATTTAGACGTATACAAAGATTTTCTTTCAATAGAAAATAACAAAAGATTGCAATCAACTGTTTTAGATTTAGCTTTTGATATAGGGCATGATAAGTATGTTGCGGTACTTGTTCAAATGCTAGAAAATCGAAAGATTGTGGAATTATACGACAAAGAGCTAATTAGATCAATTTTTAATGAACTTGCAGAAACCTATAAAAATACCATTAGTTCCTATAAATTAAATAAGATACGAGAGAACGTATTGTCTCCTGATGAATTAGAAGCTTGGAAAGCTGAAGAACGTGAGAGGGAAGCTAAGGAATCCGAAGAAAGGAAAATACGGAAAGCAGAGGCAAAAAGTCGTGAAATAAAGGATGCGATTGATGCTTGTACGTGTTATGTTGAATTGGATTATGCATTCCGCGAATTAACTTCGTCACGTTATTATGATGAGTCAGAAATTCTGAATGCCATTTATTCTAAAGTAGTGGACACACATGATGACTGGGAAAGAGATGAGTCTTACACCAGGATTTGCTATGCTTTGTGGGATAATAATGTTATGAGTTTTGAAGAATTTCAGAAATCAGTTAATTCAAAGGAGGCTTAATTATGGATAAGGTATTGGAAAGATTGAAGCTCATTGCAGCGTCTCAGTTCGATGTCGATGTTGAGGATGTTGATACATCAGATTCATACGATGATGAGTTTGATTCTGATGATTACTATGAGGATTAAATAAAGGAGGGGATCTTGTGCAGCAGTACTCAGAAGAATACAAGGAATCTTTAGCTAGCGAATTTATGGAATTGCATGAACTATACAATAAGGTCATAGAACAGGCAGGAGAAGGTCCATACAATGAAGAAGAGCAACAGATAATCTCAGATTATGAGGATGTTTGTGAAGAGTATGAAGAGGTATTCAATAAGAAACCTAAGTACAAGATCCCATTTTTTCAAAAAATTTACAGTAAGAAGGAGCTCCCTGCCAGTAAAAGAGAGCCTACTTATTGTGATAGTGTTTCTGTGGAGATTCGACATCTTATACCGGAGAATTATCTACTAATACATAAGGGAAAGGGGGCATCTTAATGGCTGTAAGGAGAATGGATATCTTTGGTGACGACTCTACGGAAGATGTAGAAACAGGAGATATCTTTTATCATAGTTCTGCTGAAAGAAGTAATAGGTTTAGTGCAGAACATAGTGAACTGGATGATAGACATTCTGATTTTACTAAGCAATCTGAACGGAACACTCCAACTTCAAGTACAAAGAATGTAGAGCGTGTTTACGATTATGGAGGCCGCCATAAATTCACAGGGGAGCTATACGAGGAAGTCCCAGATGAATATGAGGATTCACACAGAAAAGAATTTGAACAATCACGGAGTAGGATGCGAGATAGGGACAGAGAAAGAAATTACGGTAATGAACACCATCACGAGTGGAAGAGGAAACCGCAATATCATTATGAACATAGCCCGCACCATTCCGGGAATGTACAGAAAAGCAATGTCTCTCCAATAATCAAGCTACTAGGTTTAGTATTACTTATTATGGGAGTTATTTTTGTGATAAAAGGACATCCAGAATATTCAGCTGTGGTCGTACTTGTTATCATTATGTATGTATTGAATTTTTTCACAATAAATAAGAAAGGGTCAGGCAGTCGAAGACAGAGATAGTCTCGCTGCCTTTTAATAATTATGGATGTTAGAATTATTAGTATTGTATTAGTAATAGCTATTGTAATTTGCATTCTGGCACTTATTGCTATTTCAGTAATACCTGCCAAGAAAAAGAGCTCTGTGACTTCAAAAGAGCCAAAGAAGCCAAAGGAGCCAAAGGAACCAAAGTCACCAAAGGAACCAAAGTCACCGAAGGAACCAAAGGAACCCAAAGAGCCAAAAGAGCCAAAAGAGCCAAAGAAATCAAAAGAGCCAAAAGAGCCAGCTAAGACTAATGAGTCTGTTAAAACAGAAGAAATAAAGGAGCCGGCGAAGGCTAAAGAGCCACTTAAGGAAAAAGAAACAGAGGTTGCCGATAAGAGCGCTGCTGAAAAAGAAGAAGTAACAGTTTCTGAGATGAAAGTAGATACACAGAAGCCATCAAAGGTTGACGTCTCGGAAAATGAAATAACATCAGAGGGTACAAAAAAGATTCAAGAGTCTGTTAAGAATCCAGAACCTGTTGTCAAACCAGAAGTAAAGAGTTCCAGTGGTTCTCTGAATCCTCCAAGAAAAAATCCACCAAAGGAGAATACAACTCAGACCACCGAGCAGCAGAATGAGATTACGCGTTTTAAGAGTTTCAGTAACAAAGATGCTTGTATGGCTTTGTTATCTCTTATTGCAGAGGAATACAGTAAGCAGCAACCAAAGAAAGATGAAGTAGTTATAAACTACTTAAAAGACGATGCTTTAGAGCTTGTGTGTGATCATGGTATTTTCTATCTTAACAACGAAGAGATTTTCTTGAATGGTAATATGCTAGAGGATACTCATGTATATGTTATAACTGCTGGCAAGCGTGTTATCATTAGATTCGGTGTAAACTTTAGTTTACCTGAGGGTTATGAGTTATCACTCTGTTCTAATGATGCCATGCTAGCAAAGAAGGGGTTGCAGCTCGTAAGTGCGAATGAGAACACCAGAAACTCTTTACGGGTTTCCTTAGTTAGTACCAAGGAGTGTACAATAACTAAAACTGATCATTTGTTTTATGTGAAGATAATGAAGGAGTTGATTCAATGAGAGTAACTATAGAGGGTACTAATTATTGTGTTAACACAATAGCTACAAAACTTAAAAGTGCTTTAGATCGAATGGGAGAAGGTTATCTCTTACATAATGATTCCACAGGATGTCCGGGTACAAAAGCTCGGGCATTTTTTAGTGTTGATAATGAATTCTTAAATGTGTGTGATGTACTAGTGGATGCTAGAGTAGACGTCACTATTATACGAGAAACTCCAGATACTAGATTTACCACAAGATCTCCTAGAGGAACTAGAGCGTTTACTACGGATATTCTTATGCTAGATGTTCCAGAGCAGATGCTTGATTTTGAAGATTCAGAATCATATCAGGAACGTATGTCTGATTTAGGTATTTCAGTTTAGGAGGTTTTATGGGAAAATTAAAATGTATATTGATAGCTTGTTTAGTGCTTTGTCTGATTGGTTTAGTTAGTATTTCTATCTTCAGTAAAGAGGCAAAAGAGGTTACATTAGAAAATAAGCAGGATAAAGAGCTTGCATCAGACACAGGTATTAACGTGGATGATCAAATAGAGCGTTATGTTGGTACAAGTGAAAGCAAAACCACAGAGCATGAAGTAACTTACAACAACAGGAAAGTTGGATTTTTAACAATTGACGATTCGGCAGTTAATTATCCAGTTATGCAAAGCGATGATTTGGTTTATTATACGCAGCATAATAGCAGCGGAAAAATAGATTCAAAAGGAGCTATTTTTCTCGATAGTCGTATTGCAGCCGATGATGCACGAGTATACTTGCTCCATGGCTTAGTAAATGAAGAAGGCTCTATGTTTTCAGAGTTAAGTAATTATTTAGAAGAGTCATACGCCATGGAGCATCAGTCTTGCAAGTTTACGGTTGATGAAGATGTAAACGTTTTTGATTTATTCGCCGTAGTTACAATGGAGGCTGATGAGCCAGTAATAGACTTAGAGTGTGATAGTGATTCTAAGGTAGAGCGCCAGTTTAATTTACTAAAGGGATTGTCACTTTATGAGTTTGATAAAACTTATACCGAAAATTCCAAGTTACTGATATTGAATACAATGAAAGGGAATACGCATATTCTGGTGTGTTAT
>OIAG01000517.1_pt1 | contig 18198 bp, 15 predicted proteins | sample 1580701 | NCBI WGS metagenome assembly OIAG01 (sample SAMEA3882551, study PRJEB24775) | human gut metagenome | biome: human-associated habitat; feature: intestine environment; material: feces | place: Netherlands | collected 2009/2010 | reverse complement strand
AAGAATCATATCTCTCATTGCAGTCCAAAATGTTCTTTTCCACAATGCAGGTATTGACACTTTTAATTAGTAGTGTTATATTACATGTAGAACAATATAAAAGTAATGCCCCCGGGATTTTTCCCGGGGAATTTTATACGCATACGTTCAATATATGACAGTCCGGGAGATCTGTCCTCTGAGAGGACAGATCGATCATCCGGGACGCTACAGACTATAATATAAGGGAAGGTGAATACCATGGCAGTAAAAAGAGATTATTACGATGTTCTGGGCATTGACCGGAACGCAGATGAAAAAACAATAAAAAAAGCCTATCGTAAACTGGCTAAAAAATATCATCCGGATACAAACGCCGGTAATGCAGATGCCGCAGATAAATTTAAAGAAGTAAACGAAGCCTACGATGTCTTAAGTGATCCAAAGAAGAAAAAAATGTATGATCAGTTTGGTCATGCCGCATTTGAAGCAGGAGCTGATCCTGGAGCCGGCGCAGGTGCCGGTGGATTCGGCGGATTCCAGGGTGGCGGCAATGGCAGCTATCAGGAATTTCATTTTAACGGTGAAAATATGGACGATATTTTTGGTGATATCTTCGGAAATATGTTCCACGGCAGTCACGGCGAAAGCCGCGGTTTCGGCAGCAATGGCACATATGAGCATTTCACCGGTAACGGTGGCGGCTTTCACAGTGGATTTGGCGGAAGTGGCTTTCACAGTGGCAACGGCTTCGGCGGATTCCATCAACAGGATTTTCCGCAAAAAGGCTCTGATGTGAAGGCCAGCATCAACGTTACCTTTGATGAGGCAGCTTTTGGTGCAGATAAAAGGATCTCTCTGTCCGGTCCGGACGGAAGATCCGGTGCACCGCAGACACTTCAGATTCATATTCCGGCAGGTATTGATACCGGCAAGAGTATCCGTCTGAAAGGAAAAGGCATGCCCGGAACCGGCGGCGGTGAGCCTGGTGACCTTCTTCTGAAGGTTACCGTAGGAACACGTCCTGGCTATGAACGAAAGGGATCGGATGTTTATACCACCATTTCTATTCCTTACACAACCGCTGTTTTCGGCGGTGAAGCCACCGTTCCCACCCTTTACGGAAATGTTATCTGTAAGATCAGGGAAGGTATGCAGTCCGGTTCCAAGATCCGCCTGAGAGGAAAAGGCATTGTTTCCATGAAGAACCCTTCCGTCCGCGGTGATCAGTATGTAACCATTCAGATCCAAGTTCCTCAGAATCTGAATTATTCCGCAAAAGAGAAACTCCATGAATATGCAAAGGCCTGTGGACTGGAACGGAGTAATGCCACCGGATCACATGTAGCATAAAAGTTAAAATAAAAGAGTATCACAAAGCTCATCACTATCAATGAGTTCCTGTGATACTCTTTTTTGATTTTAAAGTAAGATCTGATATAGCTTATGACAGCGTCATATCTCCATCTTTCACCCATCCGAGCTTACGTACAAACATATTGATCAACGGGCAGAGAACTGCCGGGAGAATAAAAGAGATCAGGAAAAGTCCTGCCCAGTCCATAGCTGTAACAGCTGTCTTGGTTCCTTCTGCAATATCATTCATCCATCCTGTATACACACCGATCTGACCTACAAAACCGCAAGTACCCATTCCTGAGGATACAGCAGTTCCGTTCATCTGAAGCCTGAACAAGCAGGTTGCAATAGGTCCTGTGATAGCAGATGTTACGATCGGAGCGATCCAGATCCTTGGATTTCTGACGATATTTCCCATCTGAAGCATGGAAGTTCCAATTCCCTGAGAGACAAGGCCACCCCATTTGTTTTCCCTGAAGGACATGACCGCAAAACCTACCATCTGCGCACAGCAGCCCGCTACTGCAGCGCCGCCTGCCAGTCCGGTAAGTCCCAGAGCCGCGCAGATCGCAGCAGAAGAGATCGGCAGCGTTAGTGCGATTCCAACAAATACAGAAACCAAGATTCCCATAAAGAATGGCTGCAGATCTGTTGCCCACATGATCACGCTTCCTACCTTCATGGCAGCTTTTCCAAGAGCCGGTGCCCACCATGCGGAAAGACCTACGCCCACACCGATGGTTACAAGAGGCGTTACAAGGATATCGATCTTTGTTTCCTTTGAAACTGCCTTACCGATCTCAGCTGCAACAATGGCAACAAACAGTACAGCCAGAGGACCGCCTGCTCCGCCAAGTGCGTTGGAGGCAAATCCAACGGTGATCAGCGAAAACAATACCAGCGGCGGGCAATGCAAGGCGTAACCGATGGCTACTGCCATGGCAGGGCCGCTCATGGCAGATGCCAGAGAACCTACTGTATACTGGGTATCATTGACTGTGGCAACTGCCATAGTCAGAAACGGAATGTGAAACTGTGTGCCAATGGTGTTGATGATCGTACCGATCAGAAGGGAACAGAAAAGTCCCTGTGCCATAGCTCCCAGTGCATCGATACCATATCTCTTCAGAGAGATCTCAATATCCTTCCGTTTCAGAAATGCTTTGAATTTTTCCATTTTTAAACTCTCTCCTTACCCTGATCCGCTTCCTGCCGGATCAGTTCTTTTATTTGCAAAAAGCCTCGCTTACTTTCTCAAGTTCCTCGCGGATGGAAATATGCTGCGGACATACTTCCTCACACTGTCCGCATTTTACACATTCATCTGCACGCTTTCTGCCATGACTGACTACCAGCCAGTCTTCCTGATGCGCTGCGGCGGCTTTATTTCCGTACAATGTCAGATAATTCATTGCTGTAAAAGAACCGGAAATTCCGATTTCCATCGGACAGACCTTTGCACAGTAGTTACAGGTTGTGCATGGGATCAGAGGAATTTTGCTCATAGCCTCTCTTGCCTTATCAAGAGTCTCCTTCTCACTGTCAGTAAGGCCATTGAAATCCTTCATAAAGGAAAGGTTATCCTCCATCTGTGCAACATTGCTCATTCCGGAAAGTACGGTGATCACGCCTTCCAGATTTGCCGCAAAACGGATCGCCCAGGATGCTGTGGATGCTTCCGGCTCTGCTTCCTTCAGAAGCTTTTCCACTGCTTCCGGCGGAGTTACAAGCATGCCGCCTTTTACAGGTTCCATGATAATGACCGGTTTTCCATGTTTTCTGGCTACCTCGTAGCAGGCTCTTGACTGGATCGCCGGATTTTCCCAGTCTGCGTAATTGATCTGCAGCTGTACAAATTCCATTTCCGGATGTGCAGTGAGAAGTGCATCCAGCTCCTCCGGTGTGGAGTGGAACGAAAATCCTGCATGTCTGATCAGACCGGCTTCCTTCTGTTCACGGATCCAGTCCCATAAACCGTACTCATCAAAATATTTTGTTCTGTGCTCTCCAAGATTGTGAAGAAGATAAAAGTCGAAATATCCTGCCTTTGTTCTCTCCAGAGATGTTTTAAACTGTGCAAGAGCTTCATCTCTTGTCTTACAGTTGATCCAGGCTGCCATCTTGGTGGCTAGCTGATATTTTTCTCTCGGATAACGCTCTACCAGCGCTTCGCGGATAGCATCTTCGCTTCCTGCATAAGCCCATGCTGTATCAAAATATGTAAATCCGGCTTCCATAAATTTGTCCACCATGACTTTGGTCTGCTCCACATCGATCACACCTTCTGATTTCTGCGGAAGTCTCATAAGGCCAAAACCAAGTTTTTTGATTTCTTCACCTAAATATGCCATATCTTTCTCCCTTCTTATTACATACCGGAAAATTCCTCATATCATCTGATATATCACCGGATAAGCAATATTTCTGACACAGATATCTCCCGGACCGTTATATTTTTGCCGCAGAGAAACTGCGTTTCTCCTATTATAACGATATTTTTCCTGGTGGTAAACCTTTTTCTTTTACAAGTGTCAAGACAATGCCAGGATATAAAAAACAGCTGCCGCACGTTTATTGCACGGCAACTGTCTTTTGTCCTATCAGTTCATCTTTGTTCTTTACACCTCAGATCAAATATTTTAAACTGATATTACTTATAATAACCATATATCGAAAGGCAGAAAACTCTCATGAAAAACAAGCAGGTCATGAACCGCCAGACTTCATCAAAAGAACTTCATCTTATTTCCTGCGGCTGGGAAAAATGTACACCGGAACAGTCCTACGGCCCTGGTGTCCGGCGATATTACACCATCCATTTTGTGCTGAGCGGACAGGGATATTTCTATATGAACAACCGGAAATATACCTTGAAAGCCGGACAGTGCTTTTTCATTCCTCCTGTGACCAGCTCTCTCTACAAAGCGGAACCTTCTGATCCCTGGACTTATATCTGGATCTGTTTCAACGGGGAAAACGCTCCAACGCTTTGCGAACACTGCCATCTTACCGGGGAAACTCCGGTCCAGCAGCTGAATTCGGTTCTTCCATATCAGGAAACTATTCTTGAAATGATGGCTCATCCACAACTGACGCCTTCCGGTGAGGCCTATATCCAGAGCGGTCTTTACCGGATCATTGCCCTGCTGGAGGAAGAATTTCATGCTTCCTACACCACCATGGAATCCAATGAGAATTTTTACATCACACAGGCTGTTGATTACATCAAAAAAAGTCCGCTACAGAATATCACTGTGACAGATGTTGCTGACTATCTCCATATCAGCCGCAGCCACCTTTACGGACTTTTTAAAAAACATCTTGGAACCACACCCCAAGCATTCCTGACTTCAGCCAAGATCATCAACGCCCGGGAGCTTCTGACCATCACGGATATCCCTGTCTCCAGCGTGGCGTTCTCCTGCGGATATCAAAATCCATTTGCCTTTTCCCGTGCCTTCAAAAAAGAAACCGGCATGACGCCACGGGAATACCGGGAAAAATATCATCATGCCGAGGATCTTCTGGATTGCTGAACCACTTTTCCTGATTTACGGAACAACTACCTTGGCATTATAGTATTCCACCGTAGCATCCATGGTCGGACCTTCGTTGTCAAACCAGTCATAAGTGATAGTTTCGCCGTTTTCTCCCCATACCTCCGGGCAGTCGATTTCTTCCCAGTCAAGCGGAACAAAATGCTCTTCCTGTTCTGATGCACGCAGCATGATCTGATGCAGCTCCTCAAATTCCTCCGGATTCAAAACTCCAGGTTTTGCGGATACAAACAGTGGTGTACCGCTCTTTGCAAGAACGTCTGCCCACTGACGATTTTTCTCCCATGGGATCATTCCGAAAATACCGACACAGTCTGCATCAATATGATAAAACGTATTGTGCTGCGGAAGACGGAATGCCAGCGTATTTACGCCCATTCGTCTGGTACGCTCCCAGATACGTCCGCTGGTATCGTCACCGGTCCGGTTCAGATGCATCAGGCCTGCGCCGAGATGTCCGATGGTATTGCAGCCGATGATCACTGCGTTGTTGCTCCGGGAAGCATCATAAATCTCCTGATAAAGCATTTTTACGATTTCTGCGCTGGTTTTGGTCTGATCATAAAAATGCCATTTCTCCATGGAATTGTCTCTTAAATTCGCCTCAAATCCCCATTTCCCAAAGAGATCAAAGGTAGAAAAATCATGCTTGATCAGCGTGTATCCCCAATCACAGATCCTCTCGATATCTTTACGGATATATTCCAGTGCATCCGGGTGGGACGGATCGAGACAGTCATTATAGGAAATCCTCCACTCATCCGGGATATTCTCATCTTCATTAAGAAGCAGACGGACCCAGATACCCGGGCGGACACCTTTTTTCTCCAGCTTGTCTGCAAGACCTTTCATATCCGGAAATCTGTCATTGCCTTTTGTCCATGGTCCACCGTTGTATTCATCCAGGCGGTGATGCTCCTGCCAACAGTCATCAATGACCATGAACGGAGGATTTTTTACACCTTCGGTCAGTTTCAGGATATAATCGGTATCACTTAAGATCTCCTCTTCGGAGCTGTCACCGTAAGCATAGTACCAGTTATTGCTTCCATATACCGGAAACTCCGGGAAGATCGGATCTGTACACATTTTTTCACAGAATTTCTGTGCAGTTTCAAAAGTATCTGCTCCTTCTGCTTCCATGCAGACGATCTGTGCGGCACACAGCTTTCTTCCTTTCAGCTGTACTCCTGTATTTCCGCAGCGAACATCCAGAAACAAAGTAATTCCTTTGGTATCCACCTGCCAGCAGCACATAGCAGAAGGACGGACCTTTACGCCAAAGCAGAGAACCTTCTCAGAAAGCTTCGCCAGAAAATACCATGGCAGATAACGGTTTCCGCTCATTCCATGCCATTCCGCATCACCATAGGTACGTTCCCAGGCATCTCCCAGAAATCTGGCTGATTTCGTGATCTTATAGTTCCATCTCAGCTTCACACATCTCACTGCATCCTCGGATGTGACAAATATATCCTCATGTTCACCTGCGTCCTGAAATTCCACAGTAGTTGCACCGGCAGCTACTGTCGTCTGCCCTCCCTGGCACACAAGTCTCTCCTCTTCTGTTTCCACTGTTACATAATCCGGTACCCCAAGCTTAAAATCTGCATATTTTTTCTGCATTATTCTCTCCTCCTGTACTTTTTCATTTACATTTTGCTTTACCTACATACTCATGAATACTGTCTTTCTATCGTCTGTTCAACTCAGAAGAATGTACGAAAAATTTTTTTAATACATTTTGTCTATATGCCTTATTATATTGATTTTTTTGGTTTTTTCTATGCTTTAAAGTTATTATAACATTGCAGAATGTTCAATCTGCATAAGCTTTTCAGACCTTGTCCGATTCGCTTTTTAATATAAGAACATAAAGGGCTAAAGGTGGAAATTAGTTTTTCATTTTACGGAACACAAATTCTTCACAATTTTTTAGCACTCACCTCTTGACTTTGCTAGCAACAGGTGTTATATTACATATAGAACAAGGAAGATAAAAAAGAACTTCCAGATGTTCAGAATAAAACCAAACGATCACCACTGCGGAATAACCCGAAGTGGTAACTATATACCGGCAACAGTTGGATTTCTTGATCCACCGGAACGGCTTTTCAATTTGAAAGGAGAAATGACTTATGATGTTCCCGAGTGTATTTGGAGAAAACTTATTTGATGACTGGATGGATGATTTTGGATTCAGAGATAATTTCTTTAGCGGAAAGAACCCTCTTTATGGCAAACATGCAAAAAATATCATGAAAACTGATGTACGTGAAACAGATAAAGGCTATGAGCTGGATGTAGATCTTACAGCTGAAGGATGGTTATCTTACCATCTCCGCTGCCAAGGGTCTTGACAAAGACGAGGAAGACAAGAAAGGCAATTATATCCGCCGTGAACGTTATGCCGGCAGCACAAGCAGAAGCTTCTATGTTGGTAATGGTGTAAAAAACGAAGATGTCCATGCAAAATTTGAGAACGGTGTTCTGAGACTTTCTATTCCGAAAAAAGCAGCTGAAGAGATTGAAGCTGATAAATATGTATCTATTGAAGGCTGACATTGACTCACTCTCACAGGGGGAGGATCCATAGGGATTCTCCTCCTCTTTTTTATACGCAATAATACATATGACACTCTCTTTCCAATTTGCTACGTACTCACAAGTACTTTCACTCTATAGTAATGATCCTTTTGTCAAAGTTTTCATGATATTGGATATTTTTTAACAAATACGCTTGATTTTTTGAATATTTTTTATATATTTTGCATTATATTATTTCATTTTTTTGAAATTAATGGTATAATATGCACAGCTAATCGGATATTTGCAATCCGCATTCGGTTAAATAAATCTGTTTCGTAATCCTTCAGGATAATTCTCCTGAACAACCACGTAAAACACGATCACGACAGGAGGTTTTTATTATGGATCAGGACAACATCATAAAAATTTATGCACGCACTGACAACCGCATACAGCTTAAAATGATTCCGGGACACTTCGTAACATCCCAATCCCATATCACACACTACCTGGATCTCACTACTATGAAATCCAGATGCGCTGAAGCACAGCGTATTGCATCCGCTCTCGCAGCAAATTACGAAGCATCCATTCCGGTAGACACCATCGTCTGCATGGACGGACTTGAAGTGATCGGTGCTTATCTCGCCGAAGAACTGACCAAAGCCGGCGTCCTTTCCATGAACGCACACCAGACCATCTACGTCATCACCCCTGAGTTCAACAGCACCGGGCAGATGATCTTCCGCGACAACTATGAACCAATGATCAATGGAAAAAACATCCTCATCCTAAATGGTTCCATCACCACCGGATCCACATTGAACCGAGCTATCGAAAGCGTTCTGTACTATGGCGGTAAGATCCGCGGCGTGGCAGCCATCTACAGCAGTGTAGACAGTGTAGCCACACTCCCTGTCCACTCTATCTTTCAGGCCAGAGACATCCCGGACTATCACTCCTACCGCTCTGACAACTGCCCACTGTGCAAAAACCGCCAGAAGATCGATGCTATTGTCAGCAGTTACGGATATTCTGTATTATAAGATTCATATCAATCAACGAATCCCCCATGGATAGCAAAACCAGTGGGGGATTCTCTTTATCTTTTCTTATTATAATTGATATTCTCTGTACATGGCTTCACGCATTTCTTTATCTGTAACAACCTTCTGGATCTCATTACCACGATCATCAAGTATAAGCCTGTTGATCAGAACACTAAGTCGTTCTTCCCCCTGGGCCATTCCCTGAGCCATTCCCTGTTCTCGCCCCAGTGCTTCAGCCTGTTCTTTAGCTTCCGCCATCAGTCTTGCCCTTTTCTCAGATTCCAGTTCCAGAACATGTCCACCCATAATCTCACCTATTCCTTTCCGGACTTTCTCCTCATTTCTGAAAATATGATCAGATATCCGAGTTATCAGTCCAATCAGATCACTGAACAGTTCAGACCTTCCAGATTCAGTGATCTCTACCTCCAGTTTACTCCGGATCACTTCATATTCATTCAGTAATTCCTGAAAAAGTTGTGGATTCTCACTCATCTCATGCCCTCTTTTTTCATATCGCATGATATAAAAAGGAAGCAGCATAAGAAGACTCTTTTCAAATATCTTATCTTTTGTATAATTCTCTACTTTAATGGCAGGCACTCTGTACAAATGACATCCTCCATCCGGAAAAACCACATCCACTTCCAGAAAATCCGGCGTATTCCTACTATTCCTCAGATACAACACACAAGAACGTGGAAACTCCATCCGATACCTCCGTCCCTGCTTTCTGGCAAACTCAACAGCAGTTGCAAAATCATACTCTATCATCCGTACAGCCATTGTCGTGTCATCCGTACTCTGACATTCTATATGATAAATCCTGTTTCCGATCAACAGCCGCGAATCCGTAATAATCTCACCATCCACCCGCTGATACTCATTACGCAGCTGCACAATCTCCACATCAGCCGGGTATGATGTATGAAAAACATCATTGATCAAAGGCACGACCAGAAACGTCATTTTCTCCATCATAGTACGAAAAACATCATCAAAAATCGTATTATCTCTCAAACAATACTCCTTCTGGTATATACAATTATACCATCAACTAAACACTTCAGAAACCCTGTATACAGTTTTTATAAATATTTTTGAAAAAACGCTTCAGACATTGAAGCAAAAAGGAACCAAATAAATGGATAGATCTTATAAGATATACAAATCATATCACACATCCCACCACAACACCACAAAAACCCATCTCCAAATTTCGACACCACCTTCCAACGTCCAGCAACGCACCGACATTCACAACCTCCCTCCAAACCACAAAGAATCTCAAGCTTCCAAACTACAAGCGTCCAGCAACGCGCCGACGCTCACAACCTCCCCGGCAAACCACAAGGAAACTCAGCCTTTCCTCCCAACCATCCAGCGCAGCGCTGATGGCTCATCCAACTCCCGTCAGACCACTCTATCCCTCCCAACATGACCGCACAGTGTGAGGTTTGCAGCAGAAGTCCGGGTGCTTTGGAGTGAGTCTTGGTCCATACTTAGCGTCTGAGGTGGTTCACGGAGAGGTACCCGGCGGCCACAAGCCGCAGGGTAAGGCCCATCTGTCTGAGCCAGGTACGCATCAGCGTACATGGCGAGTTATGGGGTGCCCTGCACGACAGGCGCCTCAGACGCCTAGTATGACCCGGCGAAACGACCGCACCAGGCACGACCATGCAGCCGCCCCGCTGGCAGACTGTCCGTTCGTCCCTCCATTCATCCCACAAAAAAAGAGCCCCCAGGCCCAAACACCCAGGAACTCTCCCAAAACCAAACAACATCATCTCCTCCGCAGCTTCCTCAGTTCCCTCTCCAACCGATCCGCACGCGCCTTCTCCCTCAACGTATTCGCCCTCTCTTCACTCCGCCCCTGTTCAATCCCTTGAGTGATTCCCTGGCTAATTCCTTGGCTAATTCCCTGTTCAATCCCTTGGGCGATTCCTTGACTGATCCCCTGTTCAATCCCCTTATTAATCCACATCTGCTCAATCTCAAAACTCTTCATATATGCCACCGTAACCTTTCCATCCTCTTTAACAACCCTGACCATCTCCAGCAACTCCCTCAAAACATCATTTACCGCATTCACCTCCCTGGTATCCTCCAAAAAATGAAGCAGCGCCACCAGCTCCTCAGGCACACCCGCACCATCTCCCTTCGTATTCAGAAAAACCGTCCTCAGCCCATCATCATACTCCATCTCCGGAATCTCCTCACACATATTCCGGATCGTATACACCATCCTACCCCGATCAAACGGATCATACGAACAGACAAAAATAACAAAAACCCTCTTAAGCTTCCCGAAACCCTCACCCTTCTTCAAACACCGGCTATCAATGATCGCATGATAAAACCTCACCCGCTTCGGCAGATCCTTCAGACTCACAACATCACCATTATTATCCGGCTCAATATCAAAAACAGAAGGATCCGCCAAAACATCCATCAGCTCCTCCTCAGCCAGAACATCAAGCCGCGCCCCGCGAAAACCCTCATCCCGGCCACCAAAAGCCCTCTGCGCAACAACCCGCAGCCTCCCGATCTCACGCCCCAGCACCACCTGCAGCAGCAACCTGCAAAACCTCTCACCAATACCAGGAAACGTCATCACCGCGTTAAACAAAAAATCATCCAGAAGATTCATATCCTCAAGCCGCTTCCTCTGCATAAGCTTCCTCCTTTCACTATGATGGCAAAAGAAAAAACCTCACACAACCAACCGGCTCCTCCCCGCCATATTTATACAACCAACCATATGGGGATCAGATAGCCGAACGGCCCAGAATGTTCCCAGATATGTACCTTCAGTATAACCACCCCACCATCAAAAGTCAACAAAAACCCTTCGACAAAAACCGCCAAAACCTCATTCCACTGTATCCACCACCCTCCCGTCAGACCACCACACCTCACACCCACACAAAAAAAGAGCCCCCAGGCCCAAACACCCAGGAACTCTCCCAAAACTCAAATATCCAATTATCATCAATCGTTACCAGTTGTCACCAACCATCACCCAACGCGCAACCGAAACTTCTGAATCTCCTTCTCACTGGAAACCCTCTCAATCTCAGCCCCAAGACTCCTGAGCTTCTCCTCAAAATTCTCATACCCACGCTGGATATAAACAATATCATCAACAACCGTAACACCCTCAGCAGCCAGCCCCGCAATAACAAGCGCAGCCCCCGCACGAAGATCCGGCGCACTCACACGCGCCCCCGTAAGCTTCCTCACACCATCAATAATAGCAGAGTTCCCCTCCACCTTAATATTGGCACCCATCCGGGAAAGCTCATCCGCATACTTAAACCGGTTCTCAAAAATACTCTCAGTAACAATACTCGTACCCTCAGCCAAAGCCAAAGTAACCGCGATCTGCGGCTGCATATCCGTAGGATAACCAGGATAAGGCAACGTCTTCACATGCGTACGATGAAGCACATGCGGCGCACGGACACGAACCGCATCATCAAACTCCTCAACCTCACACCCGATCTCCTCAAGCTTAGCAGTAGTAGCCTCAAGATGCTTAGGAATAACATTACGAACAGTAACATCACCACGAGTAGCCGCAGCAGCAAACATAAACGTACCAGCCTCGATCTGGTCCGGAATGATCGAATACTCCGTACGATGAAGCGTCTCAACACCACGGATACGGATCACATCCGTACCGGCACCCTTGATATTCGCCCCCATACTGTTCAGGAAATTCGCCACATCAACAACATGCGGCTCCCTCGCAGCATTCTCAATGATCGTACGACCAGTCGCCATAGAAGCAGCCATCATAATATTAATAGTAGCACCAACAGAAACCACATCCAGGAAAATATGGCTACCATGCAGATTCTCCGCCTTGGCAACAATAGCACCATGACAGATATCAACATCCGCACCAAGAGCACGGAAACCCTTCAGATGCTGGTCGATCGGCCTGCTGCCGATATTACATCCACCCGGAAGCGGAACCTCCGCATGCTTATACTTACCAAGCAAAGCACCCAGAAGATAATAAGAAGCACGGATCTTCTTGATAAACTCATAATCCACGCTGAGATTGCCGATAGTAGAACCGTTGATCTTTACAGTAGACTTATCAATACGCTCAACCTGAGCCCCGATCTCGGAGATCGCCTCAAGCAGAACATTGATGTCCCTAACATCTGGCAGATTCTCGATCAATATAGTTTCATCAGTCATAATGGCTGCTGACAATATCGCAAGCGCCGCATTCTTCGCACCCGCAATATCCACTTCTCCAACCAGAGGATTGCCGCCTTTAATCACATACTGTTCCATAACACACCTCTATTATTTACTCCTCTATGAGCAGAAACTTTCTCTGAATTTACTGCAGGAACAAACGTTCCGCAATACCGTTTTTTAGGTCAGTTGTATATTATAACACATATTTCAGATTTGTAAACAATTTATGACGAAAACCTGTCACAACCCATGACCCGAAACACTCCAGCAAACCGTTTCCACAAGCCAACAGTTACGCCTTATCTCCCCTGTTCTTCAGTGCCTCAAGCACAACCTGGAGACTCCCCTCCAGATCCTTATCCTCTTCATCCACCACAATGTCCGCATATTTCTCATACAAAGGAACACGCTCATCATAAAGACTCGCCAGCGTCTGCCCCTCCTTGAGCACAACACCACGCCCCTTAAGATTACCAAGACGCCTGGAAAGAAGCTCCAGCGAGATCTTAAGATACACCACAACACCCTCAGACCTCAGATGCTGCATAGCCTCATCGCAGTAAACCACACTTCCACCGGTAGCGATCACCGTATTCTCCACCTGGATCGAAGCATTCACACGATTCTCGATTGCCTTGAAGCCCTCCGTACCCTCATCCTCGATGATCTTACTCAAAGTCCTCTTCTCCGCCTTCTGGATCAGAAGATCTGAGTCAATAAACTGGTAACCAAGTACCTTCGCAAGTACGACACCGATGCTGCTCTTCCCCGCACCAGGCATCCCTATCAGTGTAATATTATTCATACTGTATCCTTTCATTTTAGCATAACAGCTGCCAAATCTCAACAAACGTTACGGCTCCGCAGAACCTACCGTTTCTCTCTCCCTGCCTTTCCCGACGTCTTTAATTTCCCTGACATCCCTGGCTTTCCTGACACCTTCAACTTCCCTGACGTCCCTGGCTTTCCTGACGTCTTCAACTTCCCCGCCATCTCTGCCATCTCTGATTCCCTGTCTGATTTCTTATCCAACTTCTGCTGCTTCTTCTGCTGCTTCTTTTTTACGCTGTAGCCGAAGGTTCCCACCTTCCGGCCACCCGCCAGATACTCCCCATGGGAATAAACCAGAAGACCCGCATCATTGAGACGAAACCTGTTGTTTTTATCCATATAAGCTTCATCCGCATGGACCGCAAGCACATCAGCAAGAAACATATCATGAGACCCCAGCTCCTTCACCTCACGCACCCTGCACTCGATCGAAACCGGAGCCTCCCCGATCATCGGTGCAGAAACAAACTGCGCTTTCTCTTTCGTAAGGTTCAGCTTCCGGAACTTGTCCACATCACGTCCCGAACGGACCCCGCAGAAATCCGTTGCAAACGCCAGCTTCTCCGTTGTCAGATTGATCACAAATTCACCCGTTTTCCGGATCATATCATAGGAATAACGGGAAGGTCGGACAGAAATATAAGCCATCGCCGGATTGGTACACACCGTACCCGTCCACGCAACCGTTATGATATTATCATGCCCCTCACCATCGGTAACACTCACCATTACAGCCGGCAGCGGATAGATCATGTTCCCCGGCTTCCATAACTGTTTCGCCATTTTCCGTCACCTCTTATGCATAATCGCTGTTCATCAGCTGAGCAGCCTCCATCATAGCCGGGATCAGCTGCTTCTTTCTGGAAACCACACCCGGCAGACTGAAGGTATCTCCATCCGGTTTCCGCTCAAAAGCGATCTCCGCCATCTGCTGGCTGCCCTCCCCGTAAAACAGAAGCTCTGTAGACTCCTCCAGGATATTCGTCAGCATAAAATAAACTCTCGTGATATCATGACGGCCACACTCACTCACCATAAACGGCATCAGCTTCTCCTTGATCTCCTTAAGCTCCTCGCTGTCCATGGAACTGATCTGACCCACACCAAAGGAAACATTACCCTCACCGATAAACTTCTTGTAATCCTGATAAAAAATCTCCTCCGGAGACTTATCCTTCAGATTACTTCCCGCAGAAAACATCTCTCGGGCAAACTCCTCGATCTTGATCCCCGCGATCAGCGCAAGAGCACTGGCAGCGATCTTATCCGTCTGCGTACAGGTCGGTGAACGGAACATCAATGTATCCGAAATAATAGCCGCACAGAGAAGCCCCGCGATCTTTTCCGGGATCTCCAGTCTCTGCTCTCCATAGATCTCATAAAGGATCGTACCCGTACATCCCACCGGCTCATTACGAAAAGCAACCGGTGTCATGGTCTGCAAGGTACCCAGCTTATGATGATCGATGATCTCAAGGATCTCCGCCTTCTCGATATTATCAACAGCCTGATCCACCTCATTATGATCCACAAGAACCACTTTCTTTTTATGCATATCCAGAAAATTACGTCTGGAGATCGTACCGATACACTTACCATGAGGATTGATCACCGGAAACGCCCTGTGACGGTTTTTGATCATAACATCCTGGATATCATCCGTAAAATCCTCGGTATTAAACGTAACCATGTTATCCCGCTTCATAACAAAACTGACCGGAATACTCTGATTGATCAGACGCGCAATATTAAACGTATCATACGGAGACCGGATGATCACGATATTCTTCTCATGAGCAAGCTTTATAACCTTCTCGGAAACCACGATATTCAGCCCCACGATGATACAGCTGACATTCTGGCTGATCGCCTGAAGATGATCCTCCTCACGGTCACCCATGATGATCATATCATCCTCCTCAACGTAGCCCTCCAGCATCTTCGGGTTGGCAGTACCGACAAGCACACGCCCCTTCACAAAATATCCGTGTCCGTTACCTTCCACCACTTCACCGCCAACAGTCTCGGCAATTCTCTGATACTGCGTCCTCGCATTGGAAAGAAGATAACTGTCTGTAGTATCCATATAGGTCTTTGCGATATCACCAATCGTCACAAGCCCCTCCAGACACCCATCCTTATCCCGGATTGGAAGAGAAACGATCCCGTTCTCCTGCATCAGATCCCAGGTATTCTTCAGCGACATATTCTTATCCGCCTGCGGACTGGTCCGGATATCCATATCCTTGACCTGCGTACCGATATTTCCCAGATAAGCCGGCGGCTGTACGCCAAAACGGTTCAGCACATACCTGGTCTCCTCATTGATCTGCCCCGCTCTCTTCGGGATATATTTTTTATTCTGCGTAGTTCTGTTCTTAATATCCGCATAAGCAATAGCCGAACAGATGGAATCCGTATCCGGATTCTTATGTCCGATTACAAATATTCTCTCCGGTTTTTTCATACACATCCATCCTTTTTCATCCAAAATAATCATAATTTAATATTTGCAAACAAAGCACCCAGGGAAGTAGTAGCCTCTTCCCCCGACTCCGGAAGCTCAAAAGACTCCTCCTCAACCTCCTTAGCCATCAGATCCGATGCCTCTTTAATACTCAGGCTCAGCTTACCATCCTTGATCGCGATAACCTTCACCTTAACCTTATCCCCAACACTCAAAACCTCAGAAGGCTTCCGGATCCTCTTCTCACAGATCTGAGAAATATGCACCAGCCCGGAAACCCCGTTCCCAAGCTCCACAAAAGCACCATACGGCTGCAAACTCTCAACCGTACCCTCCGTCACAAAGCCAACCTGGATATTGGAAATCTTATTCCGTTTCTCCACTTCAGCCCTCTCACGAAGAATCTCCCTCGCCGAAAGCACCAGCCTCTTCTTCGCCTTATCAACCTCGATCACCCGCACCTGGATCGGCTTATTCAGAAACACCTCAGTATCCTCAACAAACTCCAAAGCAAGCCTGGATGCCGGAATAAAACCACGGACACCCTCAACATAAGCAATGGCACCCCCGTTAACGATTCCCTTCACAACAACATCCAGCACCTCACCCGAATCCTGAAGCTCCTTCAGCCTGTCCCAGGCAAGCACATCCGCAGCATCCGCTCTGGAAAGAAGAATATTCCCCTGACCATCATCCCTGCGAAGAACCATCGCCTGAACCTCATCCCCCGGCTGAACAGCCTCTTTAATATTAAACCCCGGCACCCGGGAAAACTCCTCCACCGGAATAAAACCCTCAGCATAAAACTTAAGGTCAAGAACAACCCCCGACTCATCCACACTCACAACAGTCCCTGAGATAATATCCCCCTCATCGATCCTCTTAAAAGAAGCCTCCAGCTCCCTCTCAAAATCCTTCATAGACTCCGCCATATCCAGACCTCCCATTCAAACAAAAAACAAACCACCGCCGCCCCCAAAACAGCCGACAGCACTATAATCCTAATCATTATAGCATGCACACCCCACCCGCGCTATATTTTTTGCACTGGAAATTTCTTACCCCCTTTATTTCTCTCCAACGCACAGGACAGACTCAAATCAGCCCATTTATCACAACCTTGATGCTTTCTTTATTTCTCTCCAAGATGCTTTCTTTGTTTCTCTCCAACGCACAGGACGGACTGCCGGAGGAGCGGCTGCATGGTCGGGACCCGGTGCGTCGGAGTAAGCCGCTGGTCATACTTGGCGCCTGAGGCACCTGGCGGGAAGGTGGGGCTGTCGCATTAGCAAATATTTTTGCTGGGCGGCAGCCCCGTTTTATGCCAAAATGGCATCGAAATTGATTACCATTTTGATGCCATTCTTTACAAGCGCAGTTCGTCCCTAAGCATCCCTTTCAGCATGCCTTATTTCAAACTGTTTTATTTTCAATTATCAAAATCTATGCCTTTTTTAATGCAAAAAGGTGACTTCCCGTCCTTCCTGTCTGAATCTTACAATGAAGTTTATTGATATTTCGCCCCATCGCTAAAAGGATACTTTCTGCCAAGGCATTTACCTTTCCACGGTACAGGTATCTCCGAAAGTTCATGTCTTCTTTCACATCAGCAAAAGAACCTTCCGCCTGAATACTTCGGTTCATCCGGAGCATAGTCCCATACTCACTCGTGATCCGTTCCAGATCTTCTGCACGTTTCTGACTCATCGTCTTTGAGACCATCAACACTTTATTGCGTTTTTCCATAGGCGTTTTGCAGTTGTTCCCTTTGATACATTCTGTTTTATAAGGACAGCCAGTACAGTCTGAACATCTGTAATAAGTTTTTATACTGACATATCCACTCGTCGTTTTACTTCTCCGTTCATTTGTGACAGTCAGTTCTCTTCCATTCCGGCAGATGTAACTGTCCCTGTCCGCATGATACTCCATATTTTCCCTTCTGCTAATGTCCTTTTTGTATTTTCGTGTTTTTGAGATCTCATAGTTCTGTGGCTTTATGTAGGCAGTCTGTCCGTTGCTTTCAATGAAAAGATAGTTTTCTTCACTTTCGTACCCGGCATCTGCAACAATTTCTGAATACTTAAATCCCAGGTAGCTCTCCATATCTTTCAAAAAAGGAATCAGGGTACGTGTATCGGTGGGGCGCGGGCTGATATCAATCCATGTGATGTATTCTGAATCCACTCCATGCTGAATGTTATACGCA
>OIAG01000499.1_pt1 | contig 18818 bp, 18 predicted proteins | sample 1580701 | NCBI WGS metagenome assembly OIAG01 (sample SAMEA3882551, study PRJEB24775) | human gut metagenome | biome: human-associated habitat; feature: intestine environment; material: feces | place: Netherlands | collected 2009/2010 | reverse complement strand
TGCGCCGAGTGCGCATCCTCGCGGAGCGTTTTTATCGTATGGAAACGAAGTTTCCCATACGATAAAAAGACCGCAGACAGGAATTGTATATTCATCCTGCATGCGGTCTTCGCATTTACTAGTACAGCGTTTCGTAAATAACGATGTACTAGTTTTCTCTGATGAGTTATTTGCAGCAACGCCCTTTTCACAGCCTGCGCTTTTATTTTGCAAGCAGCAGCATAATGTCATTGGAGCGCGCTACAAACTTGGTCATCGCTTCCGGAGAAAGCGGTGCGTTCTGGAGCTTCGCCAGATCATAGAGCTGTTCGCAGATCATCTGGGTGTTTGCATCGTCTTCGTGCTCCGTAATGTAGGTTACGAGCGGATGGTTTGCATTCAATACCAGCGTCTCGCCCTCTGCACCGAACATGCTCATATCCATGCCGCCGCCATACATCTTCATCATATCCTGCATTCTTCTGCTCTCTTCGGAAACCGTCAGAACAGAGGATACCTTTTTATTCTTGAGCTTTTCGATCTTTACCTTGATCTTGTCGTTTTTCAGTGCTTTCTGAACCAGCTTTTCAACCTTTTCCGCCTGCGCGTTTAATTCTTCCTGCGTCTTCTTGCTGGTCTTTGTCTTAAACGCATCGGTTAAGTCAGCATCGATTCTTGCAAAATGAATCCCCTCATTCTTTGCTTCCAGCTGAGAGATAAAAGGCTGGTCGATCCGGTCGGTCAGCATAACGGCATCCATTTTGGCAGCCTTGAACATGTTGATGTACTGGCTCTGCTGTTTTTCATCTGTTACATAGTAGATGGTCTTGTCTTTCTTCTCTTCCTCAGCGGAATCTTCGCTCTTGTCCTCTACGACTTCTGCTTCTACCTTTTCGCCGTTCTCATCCACAGCACCCTCCTGTGTCTCATCCGGGTCAGTCTTATTGACTTCCAGGCACTCGGGCAGGGTCATATATTTGCCGTCCAGATTCTTGAAGAGGATGTAATCCGTCATTTTCTCGCAGAATTTTTCGTCCTTTAAGCAGCCGAATTTGATAAACGGAGCGATATCATCCCAGTATTTCTCGTATTCCTCCTTCTGGGTCTTGCACATGCCGGACAGCTTATCCGCAACCTTTTTGGTAATATAATCGGAAATTTTCTTTACAAAGCCATCGTTCTGCAGCGCGCTTCTGGACACGTTCAGCGGCAGATCAGGACAATCAATGACGCCCTTTAACAGCAGCAAAAATTCCGGAATTACTTCTTTAATATTATCGGCAATAAATACCTGATTGTTGTACAGCTTGATGACGCCCTCGATGGATTCGTATTCCATGTTGATCTTCGGGAAGTAAAGGATACCCTTTAAGTTGAACGGATAATCCATGTTCAGATGAATCCAGAACAGAGGCTCCTTGTAATCCATAAATACCTTGCGGTAGAAATCAATGTACTCTTCCTTTGTGCATTCACTGGGGTTCTTCGTCCAGAGCGGGTGAGTATCGTTGATCAGTTCCGGACGCTTTGTAATTTTGAGCTTATCCGGATCTTCTTCCTTTTCTTTCTTCACTTCTTCGATCACATGATCGCTGTCGAGCTTCTCACTCGCAAGAATCGTCTGTGTCTCAGGTGTATTGGCTCTGGAAACGTAAATTTCCACAGGCATGAAGGAACAATACTTTTTGATCACTTCGGTTGCCTTATACTCGTTGCAGAACTGCAGGCAGTCCTCGTTTAAGAACAGGGTAATGCAGGTACCGACTTCTGTGCGGGTACCATCCTGCATGTCATATTCTGTGCCGCCGTCGCACTCCCAGTGAACCGGCTTTGCATCCTTCTGCCAGGAAAGGGTATCGATATGCACCTCATCTGCTACCATAAATGCGGAATAGAAGCCCAGGCCGAAATGACCGATGATCTGGTCGTCGTTTGTCTTATCTTTATATTTTGCGATAAAATCTGTCGCGCCGGAAAATGCGATCTGGTTAATGTATTCCTCCACCTCATCCGCAGTCATGCCGACACCGTTATCGATAAACTGGATGGTCTTTGCATCCGGATCAACGATAACATCCACTCTGGGCTTGTAGCCTTCCGGAAGCTCGTATTCTCCCATCATATCCAGCTTCTTTAACTTCGTAATGGCATCGCAGCCGTTGGAAATCAGCTCTCTGTAAAAAATGTCATGATCCGAATATAACCACTTTTTAATAATCGGAAAAATATTGTCGCTGTTAATTGATAATGCTCCGTGCTTTTCAGCCATGAAATATCACGATCCTTTCTTTCTCAGTTCGTTTTCAGATGCCTGGAGAAGCTTTCCTCCAAGCTTTATCCATAGTGTAGTCCTGTCGTTTCAAAAAGTCAATAAAAAATTAGCACTCATTTTGACTGAGTGCTAATAATTCTTTGAAAGCCCGCATGGTTGCCGCGTTTCCCGCAATTCTAAATTTTTCATAAACAGGGTACAGCACACTGTCGGGCAGTTTTCATAAGCTGAAACGCAGCGTCCGACAGGGCAGTTTTCATAAGCCGGAAGCGCGACGTCCTGCCGGAATGCCCAGCTATTCCTGCTCACTCCTGATGCTGGAAATACATCTGGTATACTTCAAAAAAGCTGGAAGTTTTGACATCGTCCTGATGAATCATCGTGACGGAATTCCAGAGTTCCTCGTTGAGCTGACGTACCAATGTCTGCTCAAACGCCGTATATTCCGTATCGAATGCCTCGCTCTGGCGCTGTTTTACTATTTTTTCCTTATTCGCTTTGGTCTGCGCCTCGTCGAACGTGCTGATACATTTTAAAATATAGTAACTTCCGTCTGATTCCACCACGTCACTGATCTCGTCCTTGCCGAGGTTAAACGCCGCCTTTTCCAGTGCTTCCGAAACCTCGCCTTTTCCAAACGACTGCGTCACCGTTTGGTCCTCGCTCTCTGCCTGCGCAAGCGTCTCAAAATCCACGCCTTCTTCCTTTGCCTTGCCAAGCACCTGGGAAGCTTTGGCAGAATCGCTGACCCTGATCATATCTACCGTGATGGTGCGCGCTTCATCGTCACTGACCTCCGGATTGACATTTTCTACAATCGTCTGATAAACCTTTTCTGCAAGCGCATACTCTTCATACATCTTCGTAATCAGATCCTGCGTCACGTTGAGTGCCGTCACTTCCGCGCTGTTCAAGGAAGTAAAATATTCCCTGCCCGCCGCTGCCGCACGCTCCTTTTCCTTATCATCCAGCGTCACTTCTTTTTTCTGGGCGAGCAGATTCATCACCTTGATTCTCGCCAGCTGTGTCAACACCTGTTCCCGTTCCTCCTGCTCCAGCGAAAGCTGTCCGTCGGAAGCGTTCCAGATCTGGCTTCCATAGACGGATTCATACTGATTCTGCATGTTCGTCAGATATACCATCACCTCCGGCAGCACACAAGACGCACTCGAAATCCGGAATACCTCGTTCTTTTTCAGACCCGCCGTCAGAACGACCTTCGTATTTTTCCCGCAGCCTGCCAGCGCAGAAATCATCATAACAGCCGCGCCCAGAAGCGCTGCAGCTTTACAAAATTTTGTTTTTTTATTTATCATCAATTTCTCAACTTTCTATTTTTATATTTTTATAGGAAAAAGAATGTGCTTTGGCACATTCTCGCGCTGAGGCGCAGTTGCTTCGGCAACCATCTACCCTTGCGCCGAGTGCGCATCCTCGTAGAGCGTTACTTATCGTATGGAAACGAAGTTTCCTATACAACAATAGAATGCACGCTCTATGAGCATTCTATTGTCATGAATAAATAAAGACCACAGCAAAAGCCGTGGTCTTTATTATAACGATCTTCCATCGAGAAGTCAACGCGCGACAGCGCACTCTGAAAAGTTTAAAACATTTTTCAAACTTTCCTCTCGATAAAAACTCCCATATGCGGGAGCAGGATTTTGCTGTCCAAATCCTGATATAGCTCGGGATTCTGGAAATAACGTGTTCCGGGTTCATCGATTCTGCACGGATAGGAGCTGTGGTTGACGATGACCGTACCGTTTTCAAATTCTGCGCGCTCAACGCCCTTTTTCCGGGTCAGTGTCGTGCCGAATTTTTCTTCCAGAAGCATCCCTACGGGATCTTTTTTCAGCATGGTCAAAGGGTACAGCTCGTTATTGCGCTGCGTCAGCGGAACGTGCGGTGCGATTCTGCCGGTGTATTCAAAGCCGTAGAAAAATCCTATTTCGCAAACGGTTCCCTTCCCAAATGTGCGCTTGACAATCGCAGGCTTTTCGTCCGTTTTCCAGACTGCGAACACGTCGGCGTTTTCCTCCTCGAAGCTGCCAAACTGCGTTCCGGTCAGCATTCCCTTTTCGCCGCTGCACTCAAACGCATCCTTTTCATGGGAAAGACAGCGGCTGCCAACGCTCGCCTGTGCAAGCAAATCCATCGGTCCGTGCAGCAGCATTCCGCCATTTTTTACCCATGCTGCAATGCCCTGCTCCAGTTCAGAATCCGGGTCAAGCGCATAGCAGTCGTTTGCCGCGAGCACGAGCACCTCGTACTGATCTGCTGTCTGATCCTTGAAAATGCTGCCATCTACAACGTCAACGTCGATCTGCCAGTCCTCCAGAGCCTTATACCAGCCCAGAAGATCCAGCCGCCTGTCATGATTGTGCTCCGTGTCAAACGTCTCTGCAAGCGCCATCGCAGACGGGAACAGCACTGCTGCCTTTGCAGCTTTTCTCACTCCGAGCCTCAAAACAACCTCTTTCCACCAGCGGTTGCCTTCTTCTAAAGACCTGCAGAATGCTTCCGGCATCCGGTGTAACACGCCGCCGTCGTCTAACCCGCACATGCCGTAAGACGCATATCCGGAAGCGCCGGACGCCGCCATCGAGGCGACCGCCTCACACGGAGAAATCCACGCATATAGGTCATTATAAACAAATCTTCCCCAGTAAATGCCGCCGACAAAGGATCTGCCACGATTCATATTCCGCATCATACTGTGTTGACATGCTGTCACATAGCAGTCCGGGTCACCGTTTGGAAGCACCGGCACAGAAATAAAATGCGCCGCATCCACATACGGGGCAATCTGGTAAAAATCAGCGCCTCGCACCGCCGTATCCCACAGATCAGAAAGCCCTGCACCGGTTAAAAAGCTTCCATCCACGTTCAAAAAATATCCCCACTGGCTCAAATCCGGGCACAGATACAGCTGCGGATCAAGTGCATGGAGCTTTTTCTGCATCGCTTCAAAATAAAGCACCAGCTCGTCGCTTTTCCAGCGCTGGTTGTCCATCCATACGCGGCATTTTTCATCCCGGTCTTCCAGCTCTTTTTCCGAAAAACCATTTTTTCCAGGATAACGCAGTTCAAACCAGTATTGCTCGGGTTCGATCGTTTCAAAGCTGTTTGCTTCCGTTTTGTAGAAGCGGTTAAAGGTTTTAATATCTCCGTTATAACGTTTTTCAAGCCAGCTGCGATAGCGCTTTTTTCCATCCTCATCGAAGCTCGGTGCAACGACCGGGTCCCACATGCTGCCCAGCGTTTTTTTTTCTTCCCCGTCCACTTCGATCCGGGTCATATTTTCACCGTACATCTCTAAAAGCTGTGAAACGTGCTCCGTCATCGTCTCCTGCGCTTTCTCCGACCAATAACGATACCAGCGACCGTCATTGCCTTTTGCCGTCACAACAGATTCCCCGAACACCGGCGGGCTAAAGCGAATATTCGGATACAGGTTATCTGCATTCAGATAAATTGCCAGAAATGTATGGCTCATCCCCTGCTTTTTGATCTGCTCCATCATAAACTCCTGCATGCCGACATACTGGCTCGCAGGCTTTCCCTCATAGCGTTCCCGAAAATCCTCCCAGTCCTTGGAATCGAGCAAAACACTATTGAAGCCGAGCTTTTTTAACAGCTCCATCCCCTCTGCGACAAACGCCTGATCGTCATACGCCGGTCGGTAAAAATTGCCGAACCAGACGTTTAAGTACGGCGCTCCGCTCTTTTTTTCAGAAATCATATACCCTCCTTTTCTGCCGTAAATGCAGCAGTCTTTCCTCTGATAACGCTTTTATCTGAATGCTGCCTTCTTGTCCAAATGCTTTACAGCTTCAGGTCATCTTCTTTGATCCAGCCGATTTTTCTTAAAATCTGTCCAAACACCAGGCTCAGCACCGCCGGAAGCACGAAGCAGATCAAGATCATGCCGATCCAGTCAAACGCTGTAATCTGACTCCGACTGCCCGCTGCAATTTCTTCCAGCCAGCCGGTATAAACGCCGATCTGTCCCACCAGTCCGCAGGTTCCCATTCCGGAGGAAACTGCGGGTCCGTTCATCTGAAGCCGGAACAGACAGGTCGCAATCGGTCCGGTGATGGCTGCCGCCAGCGTCGGTGGAATCCAGATGCGCGGATTTTTTACGATATTGCCCATCTGCAGCATACTTGTGCCCAATCCCTGGGAAATTAGTCCGCTCCACTTGTTTTCTTTGAAACTCATCGCCGCAAAGCCGACCATCTGCGCACAGCAGCCCGCAACTGCCGCACCCCCGGCAAGCCCGGTTAAGTTCAGCGCCGCGCAGATTGCTGCAGAGCTGATCGGCAGCGTCAGCGCAACACCTACAATAACCGATACCAAAATACCCATAAAGAACGGCTGCAGCTCCGTCGCCCACATGATCAGGCTTCCGACTGCGCTCGCAGCAGCTCCGATTGTCGGCGCACACCACATCGACAGCAGCACTCCGGAAAGGATTGTCACCAGAGGCGTGACTAAAATATCAATCTTCGTTTCCTTGGAAACCGCCTTGCCGCATTCCGCCGCCACAATCGCAACGATCAAAACTGCAAGCGGTCCGCCCGCCCCGCCCAGCGAATTGGCTGCCGCCCCGACTGCAAGCAGGGAAAATAACACCAGCTGCGGTGCCTGCAGTGCATAGCCGATCGAAATTGCCATCGCCGGTCCGGCCACGCTTTTTGCAAAGCCTCCGGCGTCCACCAGCACCTGACTTCCGATCTGCTCTCCCAGCGTTCCGATAATTGTACCGATCAAAAGCGATGCAAACAATCCCTGCGCCATCGCGCCCAACGCGTCGATTCCATAACGTTTTGCCGAAAAAATAATGTTTTTCCGTTTCAGGAAACGCTGCAGCGCATTTCCGGTTTCTGTCTGTTGTACTTTCTCACTCATCTCTCATCCCTCATGTCTCCGGATTTTTCATCCAATTTCTGCCGGCACTCTTTCCAGGAAGGGTGCCACAGTAGTATCTTTTTCATCTTACCACATCTGTAGTTTTTCTAACAGCATAAAAGGCATTCTTCTTCTGTAAAAAATGAGCTGTTTTCCCTATTTTCATCCATTTTATTTTCTGCTATGATACAGAAGGTTTTTATTTTCCGCAGACTTTTCCAATATTTCAGGAGGCGCATGATTTTTTCGTGAACACAAAAAAACAAACAGCAACACAACATCTTTTCACCAATAAACAGCTTCGGACGCTGCTTGTCCCCATCATGGTCGAGCAGCTTCTGTCTTCCCTAATGGGAACCGCCGACACGATGATGGTCAGCAACGTCGGCTCCGCTGCAATTTCCGCAGTTTCTCTCGTTGATGCAATCAACATTTTAGTGATTCAGGCGCTCTCCGCGCTGGCGGCAGGCGGCGCGATCCTCTGCTCCCAGTACCTCGGCAGTCAGAACCTGAAAAAGGCGAAGTGTTCCGCAGAGCAGGTGCTTTTCGTTATGCTCGTCCTTTCCTGTTCGCTGTCGCTTTTATGCCTGATCTTCCGTTTTCCGCTGCTTCGTCTGATTTTCGGCACTGTAGACACGGACGTTATGGCAAACTCCCAGATTTACTTTTTCTTCACACTTTTGTCGTTCCCATTCATCGGTCTATACGATGCAGGTGCTTCCATTTTGCGTGCACAAAACAACACCAAAGGTCCTATGACGATTTCCATCCTTTCCAACTTCTTAAATATCGGAGGAAATGCGATCCTGATCTTCGTCTTTGGCATGGGCGTCGCCGGCGCGGCAATTTCCACCCTGGTTTCCCGTATTTTCTGTGCGATCGTCGTGATCTGGCAGCTGAGAAACCCTGCAGAACAGATTTATGTACGCAACTACTTTTCTATCCGTCCGGACTGGTCTTTGATCAAACGCGTTTTATTCATCGGCATTCCATCCGGAATTGAGAACAGCATGTTCCAGTTCGGTAAGCTCGCCATTCAGTCAACCGTCTCCACTCTCGGTACGGTTGCCATCGCCGCGCAGGCAATGACCAGTATCCTGGAGGCATTAAACGGAATCGCCGCCATGGGTGTCGGCATCGGACTGATGACCGTCGTCGGTCAGTGTATCGGTGCAAAACGGAAAGATGAAGCGATTTATTACATCAAAAGGCTGTCCTGGCTTTCGGAAATCGTCATCCTCATCTCCTGTGCCGTCGTCTATCTGCTCGCAAAGCCGATCACTATCCTCGGCGGCATGGAAGCAGAAAGCGCCCGCCTCTGCCTGCAGATGGTCGCATTTATTACCATCACCAAACCGATTTCGTGGGTGCTTTCCTTTATTCCCGCCTACGGCATGCGCGCAGCCGGCGATGTGAAATTTTCCATGATTACCTCCTGTGCCAGCATGTGGCTGTGCCGGGTAAGCCTATGCATCTTTTTATGCCGCTTCTGTGGCTTCGGTCCCATCGCGGTTTGGATCGGCATGTTCGCAGACTGGAGCGTGCGTGCGGTCGTTTTCATGCTCCGCTTCCACTCCCGCAAGTGGCTCCAGCACCATGTGATCGACTAAGTTCACCCGTGCCTTTTTGCAGCCTGATTTCCTGCTCGCAGAAAAATCAGTCTGTAAGAAGGCACGAGGGGAGCGCCATTTCATGAGCAAAAGAAGCTGCGAAGCAGCGGGGAGCAGCGAAGCTGCGATTTTGCGAATGGCGCGGGTGAACGGCATCGTTTCAACAACATTCACCCGCAGCATTTTTGCAGACTGATTTCCTGCTCGCAGGAAAATTATAAAAGTGAACCGATCCATCCGATCAGTCCAAGCACCCAGCTGACAAAAATTCCATACAAAATAACCGGTCCGGCGATCGTAAAAATTTTGCAGCCGATTCCGAATACCTGTCCCTCCTTCTGAAATTCAATCGCCGGGGCGGCTACGGAATTGGCAAAACCGGTAATCGGAACCAGCGCCCCCGCCCCGCCCCACTTTACCAGAGACGGATAAAGGTTAAAGCCGGTCAGAAGTGCGCTCGCCAGAACAAGAGAATCGCACACACGCTTCCTGCTGCCGCATCGTCCAATCCGTTTAACTTCGCAACGTTCAAGATAATCTGTCCTACCGTGCAGATTGCACCGCCCGTCACAAATGCATGCAGCATCTGCAATGCAAGATTGTGTGTCGGCGTCACCTGTTTGACATATTTTTCATACTGTTTCTGAAAAGACTGATCTGTCTGATAATTTTCCATAAGCTGTTCCTTTCCGAATCTGAATCTGCTGCACGATCCATCGTTTATAACGGAATTTTTACCGAAAAATAGGATGCCAGAAATACAACAGGCTTCCAACCGCTTTTCCCATCGCAATGGAAATCACCATCAGCCCGAGTCCGTGCCGAAAACCGATCCGACGCGTCAGAATCGGAATGGAGTCCAGCATTTCTGCAATTGCAAGTGCCAGACAGCCGACGAAAATTCCGGCAAACAGACCGGTCAGGGCTTCCGCCGTCAGAACCAGCCACTCAAAAGCTGCTCCCGCTTCCAACCTTTTCTGCAACCATTCCCTGCCAAAAATTACTGCACCCGGAAATACACTTGCCAGACAGCCGACGAGCGTTCCAAAGACAACCATTTCCTCGTACAGAAAAATTTTTTCCCCCGTGTGGGTCTTTCCTGCAAAGCGTGGCACAAGTCCTACCGAAAGCAGCACCGTAAAAACGCCTGCCGAAACGAGAATGCCTGCGCCCAGTCCGACAACCACCGGCAAAAGCTTCGATAAAATCACAATTTTCCCCCCTTTCAGACGTCCAGCGTCTTTTTTTCCCGATCTGCAGTTTCTGTCAATGCCTGATTGACGTCCGTTTCATATTTACGCATTTCCACTTCGATCGGTGTCGGATCGGACGTAATCCTCCTCCCACCGATATGGTTGAAAAACACCAAAATGCCAAGTGCCAGCCCGATCGAATACGCGATTTCCAGCGCTGTAACCGACTGCGGCTCCTGTCCGGTCAAAAGCTCGTAAATTTGCCCGAACACCTCGCGAATCCCGATGTCGTTATGAAACGCCATGATCGTAAACGCTGCGCCAAAAAAGCAGATGCAGCAGACAAAGACGATTTTGCACACCTGCCAGAAGCCCGGATAACGACTGACTTTTACCTGCTCCACCACCGTTTCCGGCGCGCCGATGCTTTCCACCTCCAGATTCGGATTGTCCTGCTGCAAAAGCGAAATCACAAAAAGCGCGCTAACCACCCGGCGCCCCTTATCTTTTTCCTCAAATCGGAAAACAGGAAGCGTTCTGCATCGATTCTGCACGCTTTGCGTTTTACAATATAATTTTCCAAGATCGCTGATATGCACGCTTTCACCGGACAGCTCTGCGTTTTGCTCAAGCTTTAAATACAGCACTTCTTTCGGCATCTGTATGTTCCTCCTGTTTCACACAGTATGCACCCGGGCAAAAAAAGTTATGCAGATCAGACGTTTTTTCTTTTTCGGGCTGTCTGCAAAAATCGTACCATCTGCCGCCAGCTGGTTCTACGCACTGCCCTGCTGCCATCGCTGCCGCCGAGCGCTTTCTACAGCTATGCAGTCCTCATCGCTGTCCTACACCCCCGACCGCTCTCGCATGCGGATCAGGATTTTCTTTTCCATCCGGCTAACCTGCACCTGGCTGATACCGAGTTTTTTGGCGATCTGGGCCTGCGTCTGATCCTCGTAGTAGCGCAGCCGGATCAGGATTTTTTCCTGTTCGGGAAGCTCGTCTATAAGCTGTTTTAACAGCATCCGGTCTACCAGCCGGTTCTTTTCTGCGTCCTCCCAGGTGTTGTCTGCAGACCGTGCCGCAAGCTGATCCATCAGCGCGATCTCTTTCCCATCCCCCTCATAGACCGGCTTTGACAGCGATTCAACCTCCCCGGCTGCAGCGACCGCCATGACCGCGTCTTCATAGGCGATTCCTGTTTTTTCACACAGCTCGCGCAGCGTCGGGTCGCGTCCCTCCTGCGTCTGAATGCGCGCAGCCTCCTGCCGCAGCTTATAATTCGCATCCTTTAATGACCGGCTGACCTTGACCGGTCCATCATCGCGCAGAAAACGCCGGATCTCTCCTGCAATCAGAGGAACCGCATATGTAGAAAATTTGACATCGTAGCTTAAATCAAAATGATCAATCGCTTTCATCAGTCCGATCGTTCCGGTCTGGAACAGATCCTCTACCTCGTATCCCCGCCCTGCAAACCGTTTCACAATATGGTGAACCAGTCCCAGATTTTCTTCTATCAGTATTTTTCTGGCAGACGCATCTCCTGCCTGCGCCTTTTCGATCAATACTGATATTTCCATGTGCTACTCCTCTTCTTGATCCGGATCACTGACCCACGGCGCATTTCCCAGTTTCTTTTCCATGATCACACGCGTCCCCTGCCCCACGGTCGATTCCACCTCCAGGCAGTCCATAAACGCTTCCATAAAAGAAAATCCCATACCGGAACGTTCCAGATCTGGGCGCGTCGTGAACATCGGCTCCATCGCCTGTTCCACATTTTCGATCCCGCAGCCCTGATCGGTGATTTCCATTTTCAAAAGATCCTTTTCCAGCACACAGGAAATTTCAATCGTTCCTCCCTGCTCCTTATATCCGTGGATGACTGCGTTTGTAACTGCCTCCGAAACGGCAGTTTTGACGTCCTCGATCTCCTCCAGTGTCGGATTTAAGGGCGTCAAAAACGCCGCTACAGCAACCCTCGCAAAGCCTTCGTTTTCCGGCAGGGCTTCAAATTCCACTTTCATGTTATTCATGCTTTCCTCTCATTTCTGCGCACGCTTTTTGCGCATGCCGAGTTTGTGTCAAGTGCGCGCAGACACAAATCTCGAGATTGAAAAATTTAATTTTTCAATCTTCCTCCTCATACCTGTTCTACATGATGACCTGCCGCCTTTAGCAGCCGGTTCATAATTGCCTGTCCAAAGCCGCTTTCCGCAAAAGATTCCGAAAACAGGATGTCCAGATTTTCATCATCGAATTCCCGCAGAATCCGGTAAAGGCTTCTGCCGACCGCCGCTTCGTCCAGACGGCTCCCAACGCTTTTGATACTCGCCGCATTGCTGTTTTGACGGTAGGCTTCCATCGTCTCGTCCGTTGCGATGATACCAACGCGGTGCCCGTCTGCCGTCGCCTGACGGCTTTTTTCACAGATGGCTTCCTTCACCGCGTCCTGCGCACCCTCGATAATGGTCAGGTCTCCCTTCGGTGCATAGTGACGGTAACGCATTCCGGGTGCCTTGGGTCTTAAATGGCAGTTTGCATCCAAAATCGTCTTGTCAACGTCCACCTGATTTGCAACCTCTTCCAGCATCTTTTGCGTCACATAACCCGGGCGCAGGATCATCGGAACGTCTCCAGTCAGGTCTACGATCGTAGATTCCAGACCAATGCCGACTTCCTCGCCGCCGTCTAAGATCATCTCGATCCTGCCGTCCATGTCCTCTTTTACATACTGCGCCAGCGTCGGGCTCGGTCTGCCGGACGTATTGGCGCTCGGCGCTGCAACAAATCCACCCGCCGCGCAGATAAAGCGCTGCGCAATGGAATCGGACGGAAACCGCACCGCTACCGTATCCAGACCGCCTGTCGTTTCTTTGGGTACAAGCGCGGTTTTATTCAAAATCATCGTAAGGGGTCCCGGCCAAAAGCGCGCTGCCAGACGCTGCGCGATTTCCGGAACCGGATCCGCGATTTTGTAAATATCTTCCCACCGGCAGATGTGCACGATCAGCGGGTTGTCGGACGGACGCCCCTTCGCCGCATATATTTTCCGTGACGATTCCGGATTCAGCGCATCTCCGCCCAGTCCGTAGACCGTCTCTGTCGGAAACGCAACCAGCCCGCCGGCTTTGATGATCTCGCCTGCCCGAAGAATCGCTTCCCCATCCGGATGTTCTTTATCCAGTGTAACTACGATTGTTTTCATGTTAATTTCCTCGTTTTCTCGTAAAAACCCGTATACAGTATAGCACAGAGGATACAGGGATGCAAACAAATGCACACGGAATCCTGCAGCGGCCCTTTCGCCGCGGTTTGCAAGCCCGGGCGGTTGGATTTATAATATAAATAAAATAATTACAGAAAAGGAATCCCACACTCATGAAAATTCTCGTAACCGGTTTTACTCCGTTCGGCGGGGAAACCATCAATCCCTCCTGGGAAGCCGTCCGCGCTCTGGACGATTCGATCGCAGGCGCAGATATCATCAAATGCGAAATCCCGACCGAATTTGAAGCTTCCATTGATGCGCTCAAGGCTGCAATCGACGCACATCAGCCAAATGCCATCCTCTGTGTCGGACAGTTCGGCGGTAGTCCATCCATTCAGATCGAACGCGTCGCCATCAATCTGCGGGACGCCCGCACCCCCGATAACGCAGGCTTCCAGCCGCACGACCAGCCAGTTGTTGACAGCGCGCCTGACGCCTTTTTTTCGACGATTCCGACCAGGCAGATCACAGATCGGCTCCGCGCAGCCGGGATTCCCGCTGCGCTCTCCTACTCCGCCGGGACTTATGTATGCAACAACCTGCTCTATGCTGCGTTATATGAAAGCTCGCAGGCAGAAAAAGGAAACTCTGCACGCTGCGGTTTTATCCATGTTCCCTATCTGCCCGATCAGGCTGCTGCCGTTTCCAATGCTCCCAGTATGAGTCTTGAACTTATGGTACAGGCGTTGACGATTGCAGTGGGGACAATTGCAGAGTGCAGATAAATTTTTCCGGAATTTCAAAATTTTTTATATTTTTTTCAAATTTTATGTAACCATTTGACACCCCGGCAGGATATATAAGTAGCATGTCTGAAAATTCTGCTGTATCTTCCTATTCTAAAACCCGCCGCATCGGTGACAAAATCGCACCGGTGCGGCGGGGTCCTTCTCATTGCCCCATCTGCCGCCCAAGAAATCCGGACGCAGACTGAATCAGCTTTCGTTCCACTTCCCCCATACCGGGCGTTTTGCTCTGCCCCAGCAAAACCACCGCGCCAATCACGTCTCCCTCACAGTTAATCGGGCTGATTGCTTCGCAGACATATTCCTCCACGCCTTCCGGCGCGATCTGCACAAATGTGCGGTCTCCACGTGTCGCAAGAACAATCTGGCGGCTTTCGATCTGCTGCTCCATTTCCCGGCTCAGCGGTTTTCCAATCAAATTTCGGCAGCCTCCTGCCGCCGCGATAAACTGATCCCGATCCGCAATCAAAACCGTATGCCCGGAGACCTGTGCAAGGCTTTCTGCATATTGCCTGGCAAAGGTCGTCATTTCCCCGATCGGAGAATATTTTTTCAGGATGATTTCTCCCTCCCGGTCGGTATAGATTTCCAGCGGGTCCGCTTCCCGAATCCGCAGCGTTCTGCGAATTTCCTTCGGGATTACGATGCGCCCGAGGTCATCAATCCGACGGACAATTCCTGTTGCTTTCATATAAAAAAGTTCCTCCTGCTTCCTACATACTTTCCATAATTTGTGTGATGTGGGTAGTATGCGGAAAACAGGAGGAATTATGCAAAGCTTTTCTTTTTGTCTGCTCCGACATATGTCTTTTTTAGCGGATAAAATTCGTGCAAAACTGTTTCTCGGTATCGGGATACGGAACGCCTGCTTTTTTGCCTGCTTCAAAGCAACGCATCATCCAGATCATATTTTTTGCAAGATTGCGCATCGTCTGCATCCCTTCTTCGTCCTTCGGCGCGTCCTCCGCCGTCAGCCCGTGCACCATATTCCAGTAAGTCGAGCCTGCGGTCGGCATCTGTGCGATTCCGAAATATTTGTTCAACGCGTCCAGCGAAGCCGTCGTCCCGCCTCTTCTTGCGATTGCGACTGCTGCGCCGGGCTTGAATTTGAAGTTTTCATAGCCGTTGCTGCTGTAAAATGCGCGATCCAGGAAATCGAAAATTCGTCCGCTCGGGTGTGCAAAATAGACTGGCGTTGCGAACACAAAGCCATCCGCATCCTTTGCCTTTTCCACAAATTCATTCACACCGTCATCCGTAAACACACATTTTCCGGTCTTTCCACAGACATTGCACTGCAAGCAATCTGCGATCGGCTTACCGCCGACCTGAATGACCTCCGTTTCAATCCCCTCTGCACGGAATACCTTTTCCATCTCTTCAATCGCTGCCATGGTGGTTCCGCGGAGGTGGCTGCTTCCATTTACAAACATAACCTTCATGCGATAAAATCTCCCTTCTATTGCTCTGTGCCTGCGCAGACAGGAATTTATTGTTCCGGTTGATTCACATTGACAACCCTGACGCTCTTCGGCAGACTTTCCTGTACGAGCGCTTCCGTCAGGATCACTCCGCCCTCGAAGCCCGCGAAGGTCACGGCGTACACTTTCCCGAATTTGGAAGACGTCGCCAGGAAATAGCGGTTTGCGAGCTGCGTATTTTTCACCGCAGTCTGCTTGACCATCGCTTCCCTCGCGTCCGGCGTCGTAAAGCCGCCGTTTTGTTCTACGCCGTTCGTCCCGAAAAATCCCTTGCTGAAATGGTATTTCTGGAGATTCACAACTGCTTCCGCGCCAACGATCGCATCCGTTGAGCTTTTTGGCTCCCCTCCGATCAAAATCACATGGAAGCCCTTGTCCGCGAGCCGCTTTGCATGGGTCAGCGCGTTCGTCACATAGGTTGCCTGTGCTTCGCGGATATATTCGATCATCCAGCCGGTCGATGTTCCGGCGTCCAGATAAACACAGTCATCCCGCTCGATCAGCGACGCGGCATAACGCGCGATCGCCTGTTTTTCTGCGATCTGGAGATCTTTTTTCTGCACCATCGAAAGTTCTTTGTTGACAATCTGGGCTGTACGCAGGGCAATCGCCCCGCCGAACACCTTTGTCAGCCTGCCCTCCTGATCGAGCGCAATGATATCACGCCGGATCGTCGATTCCGAACTGTGGAGAATTTCCTTCAGCTCCGCTACTGTGATGCTCTCCCGCTCATATACCAGCCGTACAATTTCTTCCTGACGTTTTTCTGTTAACATAATATCTCCATTTCGATCACGTTTGTGTACGCGGGCTGACCGCGCCGTTTTCACACCATCGTAGGATCCCCGGTGCTTCTATGTTAGCATACAACATCATGTGATGTCCATCCAATGTGACGTCTTCCTTTCCTTTGAGCGTAAAAAGCTATTCTTTTTTATCCATCGGAACCGTTTCAGGCAACTTTCTTTTTCAGTAATCCAAGGAGTGCGGTTGATACAATCGTTCCGATCACGAGCGCTACCAGATACATCATCGCGTTTCCAACAACCGGGAATACAAAGATTCCGCCGTGGGGCGCCATCAAAGTACATTGAAATACCTCGGAGAGTGCGCCGGAAATTCCTGCGCCGATGATGCAGGCAGGCAGTACGTGGAGCGGATCGGATGCTGCATACGGGATCGCGCCCTCTGTGATGAATGCCAGACCCATAATGAAGTTGACCGGACCGGACTGTTTTTCTTCTTTTGTAAACTTATCTTTAAAAAGTAAGGTAGCAAGGGCGATTGCACAGGGAGGAACCATTCCGCCGATCATAACTGCTGCCATAATATCGTAGTTGCCTGCCGCAATCGAAGCGGTTCCAAATACATATGCCGCTTTGTTGAACGGTCCGCCCATATCAACAGACATCATACCGCCCAGGATAAAGCCGAGCAGGATCTTGCTGGAGCCGCTCATGCTGGCAAGTCCGGAATTCTCATAACTCCTCCGTTCTTAAACCGCTTATCCTGCGGAATGTATTGTTTTCAACAATGCTTCGACTTCAGCCCGGGTCGCAAGCTGTTCGGAAAATGCGCTCGCGCTTCCGGATGCAATCCCCATGTGGAATGCATATTCGTAATCCTTTTTTTCAAGGTATCCTGCGATAAAGCCCGCTACCATCGAGTCTCCTGCGCCAACCGCGTTGACAACCTTTCCCTTCGGCACAGGGCTCATATATTCGCGCCCGTTCTCGTCAATCAGCACAGCACCTTCTCCTGCCATGGATACGAGGACGTTTTTCGCGCCTTTCTCCTGCAGATTTTTCGCATAAGGGATGACCTCTTCCCTTTTTTTAAGCTCTACGCCGAAAATCTCACCCAACTCATGGTTGTTTGGCTTGATTAAAAACGGGCGATAGGGAAGTACATTCATCAACAAATCCCGCGTCGCATCGACTGCGATTTCAACGCCTTTGTCCTGCAGATCCGCCATGATGTCCATGTAAATCGTATCCGGCATGGACTGCGGAATGCTTCCCGCGAGCACGAGGATGTCACCCGCCTTTAACTGATTGATCTTCTCCCGAAGCGCCGAAACCTGATCCGCCGCGATGTCCGGTCCCATTCCGTTGATCTCCGTCCCGTCAATGTTTTTCAGTTTCACATTGATTCGGGATACTCCCTCTGAAAGTGTCAGAAAATCCGCATGGATGCCATCTGCCGCAACTTTCCGTCTGATTTCCTCTCCGACAAAGCCTGCCAGAAATCCGAATGCTGTGCTTTCAAAACCGAGATTTTTCAAAACATAGGATACATTGATTCCTTTTCCGCCGGCAAGCATCTGTTCATAGGATGTGCGGTTCGTAGCTCCTAATCTGAAATCGTCAACCCCTACGATATAGTCAAGCGACGGGTTAAACGTTACCGTGTAGATCATCTGCCCTCCTCCTTTCTTCTTCGCTTTTGTTAAGTTTATTGTATCGCCAAACTCGTCCAAATTTAATCGTGTTCGTTCGCAAAAATGCAGATTCGTTTTTGTCTATTTTGACGTTTTAAGGTTGTTTCTGAACGAATTTGAACGTTTTGGTGAATTGGGTTGGTGTTCACGGACGCAGGGCTTATCATTCATTTCCGTTTAATATTTCCACTAGTCTTTTTTCTTTGATAATAGCAATTCCCTGACTTTCATCGCCCAATAGGATCAGATTATCCCCTGGCTGAATATCAAATATTTTTCTTGCTTTTGCCGGTATCACAATCTGACCTTTCTCTCCCACTTTCGTGATTCCAAAAACATGCTTTCCCTTTGGCGGAACACCCAGGCCAAGATCATTGCTGTTTTCTCTGTCATAATTTACCAAATCATCCAGACTTACATCCAATATTTCTGCCAGGAGTTTACACTTCTCAATATCAGGTAAAGATTCTCCTGTTTCGTATTTTGAAAGTGTCTGTCTGCTTATGCCAATCTTTTCGGCCAGCTCATCCTGCGAAAATCCATGCATTTTACGCAGGGATACAAGGTTGTCTTTAAACATCTTTTTTCTCCTTTTTCAGTCCTAATACACACCAACAGATAATCGGTATCCTTCTGATGATTTCATACAAAAGCAATGCTCCTGCAAATGCACTGATTCCCACAACTATATAGACAATCCCTTCCGGAAGTTCTGATGTAAAACTTCTAAGGTAATAAGCTACACAAGCTAATGGAAGATAATGAAAAACATAAATTCCCCAGGATTTTTTTGACATCCATCTTGATACTTTGTTTTCCAAGTTTCCATATTTTTTCATAAATGCCAAAATTGCAAGAATTGCAAACCAGCAATACAAACTTGCTGTCATATGATTCACAACCGGTTCA
>OIAG01000485.1_pt1 | contig 19179 bp, 10 predicted proteins | sample 1580701 | NCBI WGS metagenome assembly OIAG01 (sample SAMEA3882551, study PRJEB24775) | human gut metagenome | biome: human-associated habitat; feature: intestine environment; material: feces | place: Netherlands | collected 2009/2010 | reverse complement strand
TTGAGCTTTGAAAGAATCCACTTGTCCATTACTGCAAGCTTATCATACTCAAGGCTGTATTTTGTAGCATCAAAATTGTCGATATTTGCATAAAGCACGAAGAATGCGTATGTGTTCCAGAGTGTTCCCATAAACTTACGCTGTCCCTCAAGCACGAGCTTTCCTGAAAACTTCTTTGGAATCCATGGAGCTGATGCTGTGTAGAAATACCATCTGATGGCATCTGCACCGTATGTCTCAAGTGCATCAAACGGATCTACCGCGTTGCCCTTTGACTTGGACATCTTCTGTCCGTTCTCATCCTGTACATGTCCAAGCACGATGACATTCTCATAAGGAGCCTTGTTGAAAAGGAGTGTAGACTCAGCCATGAGTGAATGGAACCATCCACGTGTCTGGTCAACTGCCTCTGAGATAAACTTAGCCGGGAACTGCTTCTCAAATACTTCCTTGTTCTCGAATGGATAGTGGTGCTGTGCAAATGGCATGGCTCCTGAATCAAACCAGCAGTCAAGTACCTCTGGTACACGGTGCATATCCTTGCCACACTCAGGACACTTGATTGTCACAGCGTCGATGTATGGTCTGTGAAGCTCTACCTCTGCTGCCTTTGGATCTCCTGCTTTTTCGGCGAGCTCTGCACGGCTTCCGATACACTCTCTGTGTCCGCATTCACACTCCCAGATATTGAGTGGTGTGCCCCAGTAACGGTTACGTGAGATAGCCCAATCCTGTATATTCTCAAGCCAGTTTCCGAAACGTCCTGAACCGATAGACTCAGGAATCCAGTTTACTGTATTGTTGTTTCTGATAAGATCATCCTTTACTGCTGTCTCCTTGATGTACCATGACTCTCTTGCATAGTAGATAAGAGGCTTGTCACATCTCCAGCAGTGTGGATACTCATGCTCAAATTTCGGAGCATCGAAGAGCTGCTTCCTGCCGCTTAAGTCCTTTAATACCTCAGGATCTGCATCCTTTACCCACATACCGGCAAACGGAGTCTCTGCTGTAAGCTCTCCCTTGTCGTTTACAAACTGTACAAATGGAAGGTCATAATTTCTTCCGACATTGGCATCATCCTCACCAAATGCAGGAGCGATATGAACAATTCCTGTACCGTCTGACATAGTAACATATGTGTCACATGTCACGAAAAAGCCCTTCTTGCCCTGCTTATCGGCAACCTGCTTAGCACAGTCATAAAGCGGCTCATACTCCTTGTACTCAAGGTCCTTTCCTTTGTATGTCTCAAGCACCTCATATGCCTTCTTGCCTGCCTCTGCGTCCTCTTTTGAAAGAAGCTGTGAGAGCACCTTGTCTGCAAGTGCCTCTGCCATATAATATGTGTAGCCATCAACAGCCTTTACCTTTACATATGTGTCATTAGGGTTCACACAGAGTGCCACGTTGCTTGGAAGTGTCCATGGAGTTGTGGTCCATGCGAGGAAATATGCATCCTCTCCTACTACCTTAAAACGTACTACTGCTGATTTTTCTTTAACTGTCTTATAGCCCTGTGCCACCTCCTGTGCGGAAAGCGGTGTTCCACAACGAGGACAGTAAGGAACAATCTTGAAGCCCTTGTAAAGAAGTCCCTTGTTCCAGATTTCCTTGAGAGCCCACCACTCTGACTCAATGAAATTGTCGTCATATGTGACGTATGGATTGTCCATATCAGCCCAGAAACCTACTGTGTTGGAGAAATCCTCCCACATACCCTTGTATTTCCATACAGACTCTTTACACTTCTTGATGAATGGCTCAAGTCCGTAGTTCTCAATCTGATCCTTGCCGTCAAGGCCGAGAAGCTTCTCCACCTCGATCTCAACAGGAAGTCCGTGTGTATCCCAGCCTGCTTTACGTGGCACATATTTGCCCTTCATGGTCTGGAATCTTGGAATCATATCCTTTATGGTACGTGTCTCAACATGTCCGATGTGAGGCTTTCCGTTTGCTGTAGGAGGTCCATCATAGAATGTGTATGTCTCTCCTTCTTTTCTGTTTTCCATAGATTTTCTGAAGATATTGTTCTCTCTCCAGAACTGCTCTGTCTTCTTCTCGCGTTCAACGAAGTTCATATTGGTGTCAACTTTGTTGTACATGACTATCTCTCCTTATTCTATATTGTTCGTGAACATCCCAACATGCACCTCAAATTCGACTCTTACGAGGCTTCCTTGTGGCTTACTCCACTACAATTTTCGGTTTATGGAATATTCACAAAAAAGGCACACATTCCTGTAATTAGGAACGCGTGCCTGATACGTCTATACCACCTATTACAATGTACTTAAGGGAAATACCCTTGCATACCCGCCCCTGTAACGTAGGGAATACGTCAGAACCTACTCTCGCAACGCTGTATGGCGATTTTAGCCTGCGGCTCAGAAGTGATTTTCAAAACGGCTCTACTCATACCGGCTCTCACCTGCCCCGGCTCTCTTTGACTTTCCTGCCATCTCTACTGTCTTCGTCACTGCCTTTTACTAACTGTGTTTAAGTATATAACTGAAAAGCCACTGTTGTCAAGATGTAATTGATTCTGTAATAATTTGATAATAATTAACTCTAATAAATGCCATCATAATCAAAATTCTGATAATCAAAATCATCATAATCATAAGAATCATAATCATAATCGTAATCCTCATAGGAATCGTCATCATTATAATACTCATAGCCCTCATCAAAGCCCCTCATGAACTCCTTTTCTAAATCTGTGCTTACATTTGCGCCTGCCACAACCCAGAATATGATGCTGACTATAACTGAGATGGCTGCTGTTGCTATACCAACTATACCAAACACCTTGTTGTTGCCCTTTATGATATGTATAATACCAAAAATGATAGCAAGCAGAGCTGTCACATAATTGATGCATGTACAAAACAGTACAATAGATGCGATTCCAAGTACCAGAGAAGCTATACCAAAGCCATTGCTGTTCTTTGGCGGCTGGTTGTATGGATTAGCTCCATACTGTGGCTGATTGTAGGCTGTCTGTCCGTATGCAGTCTGATTGTAGCCACCCTGTCCGTTTGGCTGCTGGCCATACTGCGTCTGTCCGTAAGCTGACTGATTAAATGAGCCCTGAGCATATGTGTTCTGGTTGTATGTACCCTGGGCATTTGGATTCTGATTGTATGCGCCCTGGGCATTTGGATTCTGATTGTATGCACCCTGGGCATTTGGATTCTGATTGTATGTACCCTGATTTGCATAACCATATGCACTGCCCGGATTATTGACATATCCGTCTGTGCTGCCTGTCTGGTCTGATGACTGTCCATATGCATATGCATTCCCACTTTCCTGCTGGGATACAGACTGATTATATGTGTCTGTCGGCTGATTGTATGTGTCCTGCGGCTGGCTGTATGTGTCTGAGCCATTTGCTGTTTCTGAAGACTGACCGAATACACCTGTATTGTCCGGTGTGCCTGACGACCGGTTGTCATTGTTCATATAATTGTTATCGTCCATAACTTCCTCCATATATCCTATTGTTTATGTAGCCATTGTGTTATTGTGTTAGAAATATTTTATCATATATTACAATAATGTAAATATTTTTATCATAAAAAATATGTAAAAATGGCAGGAGCAAATGCGCTCCTGCCGTAAAAAACATATTACTGCTCTTAGAAATCAAATTTCTGACTAAGCTCTTCCTCATTCTCCTCAACAGAGTTTTTGAGGTCATCCGCAAGCATATAGATATTTTCCAGTACCTTCTTGCACTTTGCCATGCTCTCGACTGTGGTATCAGCCATGCGAAGTCCCTCTGTTGAAGAAGCTGCGACCTCTTCTCCGGTAGCTGAAAGGTGTGTGATATTGTCTGATATGACTGTTGTTGAATCAAGAATCTTTTTGATACTCTCCTCAGCCACATTGATATCCTTCATCAACAGCTCAACGGCCTCTCCCATGGCATTAAACTTTTCTCTTGTATCGTCGATAAGCTCATTCTGCTTCTCTACCGATAATACTGAGTTCTCGATACTCTCGTTGGCACGCCTTGTGTCCTCATTGAGCTTGTTTATAATCTCTGTAATATTGGCTGATGCATCCTTTGTCTGCTCTGAGAGCTGTCTGATTTCATCTGCTACTACCGCAAAGCCCTTTCCTGCTTCACCTGCCCTGGCCGCCTCAATTGAAGCATTGAGAGCAAGCAGATTTGTCTGGTTAGAAATATTGATAATCGACTCAACAAAGCTCTTTACTTCCTCTACCTTAGCTGTAAGACTCTGAATAACTGACACTGTAACATTGCTTGCCTCTGCCACGTTGTGTGCCTGCTCCTTGAGTTCTTCCACAACATCAGCTCCCTGCTTTACGGTCTCATCAGTCTGGCGTGAGGCATCTATCATAGCCTTGATTCCACTTTCTGCATTGTCTGTATTTCCCTGAATATCAACACACATAGCTGCCTGCTTCTGGATAGCCTCCGCAGTGCTCTCTGTGCTGTCTGCTATCTCCTGGATTGAACTATGGCTCACCGCAACAGACTCATCGAGATCATTTAACATGGTCATAGCCTCGTCAAAGTGCTTTGAAATATTCTCCGCAACCATTACCATCTTCTTATTGCTGTCCACCTGTGCCATAGCAGATTCTTTGATTTCTTCCATATTTTCATCGAAGAAATGGGTAAGAAGAATCGTGATGCTGTCTGACGCATATCCCACAAGTACAAGTACAAAAACTGCTATCACATCATTCTGAAGAACTGTACCCCCTATTCCAAGCTGCATTACAAGCCTGATGACGCTGGATATGATTATTACTGCGTTCATCACCATCATCATCTTTATATCCAGATATATCATCGCTGCAATAACAAGCGGCAGGGCATATGTCCATGTACCGATTGTTGAATTGATCAGTGCGATAATAAAATATCCTGCTGTCATGGCGCTTACAAGTATAAGCGCACCTGTTCTGCTGTCTCTTTTTGTAATAAATGCAATTACAGCTATTACTATTACTGCTATTGCCGCAACAAGCTGTATACTTATCCTGGTAATATCAGCATCTTTTGTCCCAACTGCTGCAAATAACGTAAATGCTATATATGCAAATACTATGATTACCGCCAGGAATACACGTTTGTTGGCTCTGTTATACTGTTGACTATTCATAAAATCCCCCTTCTTTTGTTTGAGTTTTTAGAGTAGCTTTATTATACAACATTTTTTTATAATAATCCACTACTATTTAGTGCCAACGTACCATTTTTCTCATTTTGCTCCTGATTTGAAGAAAATTCTCCTTTCAAATAAACATTTACACAAAAACACCCGGCAGTTATCCTGCCGGGCATTCTGTAAAAAAATATTTATTCTTTAACTCCACCAAGTGTAAGTCCTGTAACAAAGTATTTCTGTAAAAACGGGTAAATACATATGATTGGAAGCATTGTTATAACTGTTGCTGCGGCACGAACTGAGGTAGGTGTAACTGCGCCTACAGCATTTTTCATTGCTTCTGCTGATCCTCCCTGATTTGTTACAGCTGAAAGAAGCTTCATAAGCTCATACTGTAATGTAGTAAGCTTTGTACTCATACGGTTATAAAGCATTGCATCAAACCATGAGTTCCACTGTCCTACTGCTACGAATAAAGCTACTGTCGCATATACCGGTTTGCAGAGAGGGGAATAAATCTTCAGAAAAATGGTGGTATATCCTGCACCGTCAAGCTGCGCTGATTCCTCTAAGCTATCAGGAATTCCATTCATATAGGTCCTGATAACGAGCATGTTAAACGCACTGACCATTCCAGGGACTACATAAACCCAAAAACTATTGGTAAGCCCAAGTCCCTTGTACAGGAGGAAGACAGGGATTAATCCACCATTGACATACATTGTGATAACCCAAAACAGGGATAAACCTCTTTTGAACAAAAATCTTTTTCTGCTGACTATAAAAGCAAGGATTGCATTTGCCACCAGTGCTAAGACTGTTCCAATTATTGTTCTGGCAACAGTAATATATGCTCCTGTTATAAGATTATTTTTTTGCAAAACCGTTATATAATTCTTCCAGGTAAACTTTCTTGGTAAGAGGTAAATTCCACCTCTTAATGCATCTGTACCATCATTAAGCGATATCGCAAGTGTATTAAGCACCGGATAAAGCGTTATGATCACAAACAGTACCATAATGATGCAATTTACAATTGGAAATATACTTATCTTCTTTTTCTTTTTGCTCTTTACAGAGCCTGCTGTTATATCTGCCATCGTACAAGACCTCCTTAAAACAACTGCTCTTCACCATTATGTTTGGCAATTCTATTTGCAATAAATATAAGAATTATACTTACCACACTCTTGAATATACCTGCTGCGGTACCTATTGCATAATCTCCCTGGCTTATGCCCCATTTAAGTACATAAATATCAATAGTCTGTGATACATCCTGTATCAGACCGTTTCCTAAGAGATACTGTATCTCAAATCCTGCATTTAAAACATTACCTACATTCATAAGAAGAAGGATTATAATAGTTGGTTTGATTCCCGGCAGTGTTACATACTTGATCTTTGCCCAGCGTCCCGCTCCATCAATAGATGCTGCTTCGTAAAGTGAAGGATCTATTGATGTAATGGCTGCAAGATATATGATTGCATTCCATCCTGTTTCTTTCCATACATTGGCAAATGCCACTATCGGCCAGAAATATCCCGGATGTGCGAAAAAGTTTATCGGTTGGTCTATAATATGCATATTTACAAGGAACTCATTTACAATACCTGTTCCTGAAAGCATATCGTGTAAAATACCTGTTACAATGATCCATGAAAGGAAATGTGGAAGATATGATATAGTCTGTACTACTTTCTTTCCACCCTTTGATGCAATCTCATTCAGTAAGATTGCAAATGCTATGGCTGTGACAAAAGTTACAACCAGATTGATAACACCCATTGCAAGTGTATTTCTTATAACACGGATAAATGTCATATCCGAGAACAGCATCTTGAATTTGTCCAATCCAACAAATGCAGAATGGAATATACCAAGTCTTGGTTTGTAATCCTGAAATGCCATTGCCCAGCCAGCGAGCGGTAGATAATAGAATATAACTCCATATGCCACCATTATTGCTGCCCAGAACAGCAGCACTTTCTGACGTTTGACTTCTTTCCATGTAATTTTTGTTCTAGGTTCTCTGACCTTCTCTTTTTTGTTTTTTCTCGTTAATGACATGACACCACTCCTTAAAGTCAGCAGGCAGATAAAACGCTATTATATCTGCCTGCCTTAAATTTCATTTAAGCTTTATTTGAATTTAGCAGCCTGCTCTAATCTTTTATCAAGCTCGGTCTGTAATTCACCCAGGAAATCCTGTGGATTACATGCATTGTATTTATCCATGTATGTATCCCATGCACTGTCAAAGTCTTTTGCCATAACAACCTTTGGAAGCTCCGCATGCTTAAGTTCGCCAATCTTTGTCCAGGCTACTCCACCAGGAGTGTCTGTGGTAAAGTTGTTAGAGAATGACCACATCGGATACCAGTCTCCAGGTGCATTGTTTGTTCCAAGCATTTCAACGTATGTCTTAACACCATAGGCATCGAAAACCTCTTTTACATCACTGTTAAGACCATCATAGAACTCTCTTGCCTGTCCATCAGGTTTGTTGGCATTGATTCCATCATCACTTGTTCCATTGTACTGTGGGAAGTATGAGTATGGGCATGAATGAGAGGCCTTGTATGCTGTATCAGAAGCCTGCTTTCTCTCATCTGCTGTTTTGTAAAACTCACCATTCTCATCTACTTCATAGTCAGTACCCTTGACACCCCAGTATCTGAGATTGTGGATATCCTGATCAAGAAGATCATTTACAAACTTCATGGCCGCATCTACATCATCACAGGATGTTGTAACAGCAAGACCTGTTGACGCGTTGAAAGCGCCGCCTGCATTGTGCCACTGATTGTCACGGCCGTCGATTGTTACAGGTACTGGAATGTAATCGCATCCCTGCTCATCAAGGCCTGCCTGTTTAATTGCATCACCTGCTGTGTATGCAAAATCCCACCACTGGTCAATCATTCCAAGTACACGTCCTGTAGAAAGCTTAGAGATATATTCATCATATGTCTGTGTGAATGACTCAGGATCTACAATTCCCTTATTATACTCTTCATTGAGCTTCTTGAAATATTTAACTGCTGTATCAGATGTATTATAGTCAAGTACTTTCTTTGTATCAGGATCTACCATACATGATCCATCGTTTGGATATCCGTCAAGGAACTGTGGTGCATTCTCAAGACAGAAATATCTCCAATCTTCACAAAGGATTGTATATGGAATATTTTCTGTTCCATCAGCCATTGTTGGATTTGCTTCATTATATTTCTCGATGAGGTCAAAATACTGATCCAGTGTCTTGATCTCCGGATAGTTAGCCCATTTAAGTACTCTTGCCTGGATCCAGAATGCCTCGTCATTGTGTGTGCAGACTTTCTCGTCTCCCTTTATGCAGCTAAACTGTGGTATCCAGTAGATATGTCCGTCATCCTGACGAAGTTTTTCCCACTCAAGTTCTGTGAAAAGATTTTTGATGTTTGGATATTTCTCGATGTAGTCATCCAATGGAACAAGTGCGCCTGCATCATATAACTGCTTCTGTCCACTTATACCGTCAATGAAATCAGGATACTCGCCACCTGCGATCATTGTTCCGACTGCCTCATCTGCTGTCTGTCCGGTAAGCCAGGTTTCCTTTACCCTTACACCTGTCTTTTCCTCGATGATCTTCTGGATTTCATTATCATCATTGATTTCAGATCCCGGTACAGCAAAGAATGCATCAAACTCTTTCGCACCTCCAGAGCTACCTTTTTTGCCACTATCATTGCCACATCCGGCAAACAGTGTTGCTGCCATAGTAGCCACAAGCAGCATGCTTACAAATTTTTTTCTTCTCATATTGTAATGTCCTCCCTTTTGATAACTTAATTTTATACTTTTTAAGTTTTCAAACAATCGGAGTAACTATAGTCAAAAACAGGGTAAACTATAGTTTCTCGAAAAAACTATAATTTACCCTGTTTTGCAGTAATATATATTATTCTCCACTTTGCATCTGGCGTCTGAAACGCGCCGGTGTACAGCCTTTTACCTGTATAAACCTGTTCACAAAATAATCCATATCATGATATCCGACTTCCTCTGCTATCTGTATTATCTTCTTATCAGTCCTAAGCAGAAGCTCTGCCGCCCGTTCCATCCTGTAATTGTTCAGATAATCCTTAAAGGACTGTCCGTATTTTTTTCTGAAAAGCTGCCCTAAGTATGCACTGTTTACATAATACTTCTCACTCAGGCTCTTAAGCGTGATGTTCGTGGCATAATTGTCTCTTACTTCCTTTTCTACCATGCCGATCACACCTCTTGACACATTTTTTCTAAGCTGCGACAGATAATCACCATACTCACAGCAAAATCTGGTCATATGCGCACGGCTTCCCCTCTCAATACCGGTCTTAAAGCTGCTCTCACTTATGAGTCGCAAAATCTCCTGCTGATTTACATTATCATCCTGCTCACTTGCCAGGTGTATGAACTGAAACAACAGATAATTAATATTTAAGTTCATGCTTTCCCCATTCATACCCATGCTGGACATCTCATCATAAAATTTGGCAACTGCATTTCTTATCTCAAGATGGTTATTCTGTTCCACTGTCCTAAGCAGCTTATCAAGACTATCTTTACAAAGCACTATTCCATCTGCCGATATCTTTACTTCATCCTCATAGTAATATATGCTCTTTACTATGCGAAAGCCCTGAAACGACCTGAGCATACATGCATTGCCGTATGATCTGGCTATCTTTGATATATCTGATACTTTTCTTCCGACCAGCATAACTATATTCTTTTGTGTATTATCACATATATACCTTCTCAGATCCTCCAGATATTTTCTCTCGGTTTTTGCGGCTTCCTCTGCCATATAATCTGAGAATATAAAGCCTATGTCATACACTTTTTCATTTACCGATACATCAAATACACAATGTGCCGAATCAGCCCCCAGAAAAGCAACACAGCTTTCGTACATCTTGCGCTGTAAGCTTCTCATATCACTATCGAGTATCTCATCACCTGCAGGAAGCTGCTCCATCTGTATTTCAACATACCTTGCTCCACCCTCACACCTCATATTTTCTTTTACATAGTTCAGGTTTACTTCATCATATTTGCCCTGTATCAGAGATATCAGGTGTCTTGCAAGGTATGCCTGTTTCATCTTTTTGTTATCCTCGTTGATCTGGTTTTTCTCGTTTTTGAGCACAAGAACCTTGTTTAGTACCTTAAGCAGCATCTCCTTATCCACCGGCTTTAGTATGTAATCCGTACAATCATTCTGCATGGCCTGCTGCGCATAGCTAAAATCTGCATAACCGCTTAATATCACAAAATACACATCTGATTTTTTATCTTTTCTCAAAGTCTCAAGCAGCTCAAGTCCTGTCATCTCCGGCATCCTTATATCGGCTATGACCAGATCCACATTCTCATTTTCCAGAAACTGCAGAGCTTCCTTTCCATTTGAGGCCGTTCCTGCTATCTCAAATTCTTCATTTTCCCAATCAATGATCACCTTAAGCCCCTGTATTATGAAAAGCTCATCATCCACCAATAATACTTTAAGCATTTTAAATCTCCCTATAAATATGTTTCCGGTATTTTTATCATAACAGTCGTACCGCAGCCTTCCTCACTGTCCACATCAAATACTGCTTTAGATTCCGTTACCATTTTGATACGCAGGCAGGCATTTATCACACCCACTCTGCCACCGGTCTTTAACATATCGATATCTGCATTTTTCATGTTACTTTTCATTTTTTCAAGAGCATCCGGATCAATTCCGCTACCTGTATCCTCAACCTCTATATGCATGAACCCGGCTTTTTTGAATATACGCACAAATATCCAGCCCGGAGCAGCTTTACTTTCTATGCCATGCACACAGGCATTTTCAACAAAGGTTACAAGCGTAAGTTTTGGCACCTGACATTCCATGCAGTCTGCTTCTATATCTATGTTATAGTTCAGTCGCTCGCCAAACCGGTATTTCTGCAATGCCAGATAGGCTTTTACAAATTCACATTCCTTTGCAACGGTTACAGCATCATTTCCCCACCCCACATACTGTCTTTGCATGATGGCGAGTTTTTCGACCATATCAGCCGTCTCATTTTCCTTTTTCAGCAGACTGTGCATTCGTATGCTCTCAAGCGCATTAAACAGAAAGTGCGGATTTATCTGGCTGTGCAGTGCAAGAAGCTCTGCGTTTTTCTGACTTACAAGCATCTCCTGCTCTTTTAGCTTATTCTTATATACAGTCTGGATCAAGTCATTTGTGCGGCTTACCATCCTGTTGTAATTTTTTATCATGCTGCCGATCTCATCTTTGCTCTCCCTGTCAGTCATAGATACAAGCTTTTCGCTGTCAACTGACTTAAATACCTTTGAAAGCTGTAATATCCTGCTCGTAAAGGAATGGTTAAAGATACTGAACAGACAAAGTGGAAAGAATACATTTATAAGCATCAGAAAAACAATAATCGGTGCATTGTGCATAAGCATGCTCCATATATTACTGCGTGTCTTAAACACATATATATCAAGATCACAGCCATACAAAGAGAGCTTCTGCCTGTATACGGAGTCGCTTATTTTCCCAATCGCCTCCAATGTCTTAAATGGTTTGTTGACTCCACTGTAGGCCCCATTTGACAGCACTATGTCATCTCCATGGCAGATAAGCACTTCATTATCATAATTCATATTCTTAAAAGTACGCATCATGCTGCCATAATTAAACTCTATCTTGAGTACCTTTTCGATATCAGATGAGTAAAAATCCAGCTTTTTCATATAAATCATATGTCTTTCATCTGACAATCCGGCTACGCCTTTTTCATATACAAAAAAGAGTCCTCCGCTTTCCTTCTGCTCCAGAAGTCTGTAAGAATCCGTATTTCTTACAGCAGACATATCATTTACTTTTCCGCCATTTACTATTGTAGGATTGTCAGCATACAGGAAAAATACTATATTGCTCATTCCAAGTGTGTTTTCAAAAAGTGTATCCTGAAAGAAGCTCTGATACTCTGATACATACTCAGCAGAGCTTGTGTATTCCTTTGATATAAAATCGTCTATGCGCTTGCTGGTGTAGATACTCTTAGCTGCCTCTTCTGCGTTATTGACCATGCTGTTCAGATTATATCCCACAGCACTTGCTATGCTCGACATTTCATGTCTGCTGCTTTCTTTTTCAGCATTTTCTACGATGGAAAGCACCACTGCATCAGTCACTATGAGCGGCAGCATGACACAAAGTACATAAAATATGTAGAATTTTTTTCTGAGTGAATAATCATCAAGCTTTCTCTCAATGGCATTCCATATTGGTCTTCTCATAAACAATTCCTCTGAAATCACTTAAAGGAGCCGACATATGTCCGCTCCTAAAGTCTGTTTTAACTTGTCATTAATTATAGAATAACATATTTATTATTAATAATCTACCCCTGTTTTCTCTCCACATCTTGTTATATCAATGCGCTCTGTCCGCTTGCCTGTGAGCTTTGTGCTTCTGTCATCAGGCTGCTGTCCTCCTGCGGATATCTCATAAATTCCCGGCACAGCTACACAGCTTCCATCCTCTTCTATCACAGCAAAGTCCCTTGGCGAAAGAGTCAGCTTTACTTTCTTAGTCTCATGTGGCTCAAGCTTTACAACCTCAATCCCCTTTAGCTGATATCCCGGCTCATACTCTGCAGCATCAACGTGTCTGATATAGAGCTGGACTATCTCATTTACAGTATATCTGCTGTCATTTGTCACATTTACAAACACCTCGACAGGTTCGTTTACATCACTTTCTGCTTTATCCACTGACAGTCCATCATAGTTTGTCTCTCCATAATGCAGTCCATATCCAAATGGATATAACACATTCTCATTTGTATAGCGGTATGTCCTGTGAGCCATTGAATAATCCGTAAACTCTGGGAGATTTTCGGTGCCCTGATAAAATGTAACCGGCAGTTTTCCACTCGGACTATACTCTCCGAATATAGCTTCTGCAACAGCCTTTCCGCCTCTGGCTCCCGGATACCAGCTGTCTATAATGGCATCCACATGCTCTTCTGCCCAGGAAAGATCTATCGCACTTCCTGCTGACAGCACAAGTATTACCGGCTTTCCTACTGCTGCAACAGCCTCTAAAAGTTCCTCCTGAAGTCCCGGAAGCATAAGCCCCAGCTTGTCACCGCTTGCATATTCATTTCCGGCATCACCCTCTTCACCTTCTATAGTTGCATCAAGTCCAAGACACATTACGACCACATCTGACTGTTCTGCCATGATGAGGGCTTCCTTAAATCTGTCCTTTTCCTCTGCAAGTCCCTGTACTTTGTCCTTGTACAGATGGCAGCCCTCTGCATAAAGCACTCTTGTATCCTCTCCAAGATATTGCTGCAATCCCTCAAGTGGAGTGATATATCTTGATGAGGTACCATAATAATTTCCTATAAGCGCATCCCTGGAGTTGGCATTTGGTCCGATGACCGCAATAGTTTTAACATTTTTTCTGTCGAGAGGCAGGAAATTGTCCTTATTCTTTAAAAGTACAAGACTTCTTCTGGCAGCCTCCACAGAAAGCTCCACATGCTCCTTACATTCTACGACCTCATACGATATGTCCTCATATGGCGATGGATAATCCTTCATCATGCCCAGACGGATACGCACCTCCATCAGCCTTTCTACTGCTGCCGTGATTGCCTCGTCTGAAACCAGTCCCTTGTCATAAGAATCCTTAAGATGTAAAAATGCACTTCCACAGTTTAAGTCACAGCCGTTGTTTACAGCCATAGCAGCCGATTCCTCAACTGTATCCGTCACATGATGGTGTTCGTGGAAATCAAGTATCGCCCAGCAGTCTGACACCACATGACCTTCAAATCCAAACTCGTCACGCAGTATATCCTTAAGCAGTGTCTTGCTTCCGCAGGCAGGTTCTCCATTTACCCTGTTGTAAGCCCCCATGACAGCCTCAACCTTTGCATCCTTTACACATCGCTTGAAGGCATACAAATATGTATCATACATATCATGCTTTGATGCTTTCGCATCAAACTCATGTCTTATGGCTTCCGGACCGCTGTGTACCGCAAAATGTTTTGCACAGGCTGCCGATTTTAAGTGATCCGGATCATCTCCCTGCAATCCCCTTATATATGCGCAGCCAAGCTTACCTGTCAGGTACGGATCTTCCCCGTATGTCTCATGTCCCCTGCCCCATCTTGGATCTCTGAATATATTTACATTAGGTGCCCAGAAGGTAAGTCCCTTGTATATTCCGTGATCACCCTTTTTTGAAAATTCATTGAACTTTCCACGTCCCTCTGTTGATACAACATCTCCTATCTTTTCTATCAGATCAGCATCAAAAGCTGCCGCAAGACCTATCGCCTGAGGAAATACTGTAGCAACACCGGCTCTTGCTACTCCATGAAGAGCCTCATTCCACCAGTTGTATTCCGGTATCCCCAGTCTTTCTATAGCCGGTGACTCATACAGCATCTGACTTATCTTCTCATCTATTGTCATCTGCGATACTAGTTTTTTTGCATATTCTATAGTTTTTTTACTCATAGTGACTTCTCCTTTAATTTATATAATGATTTTACCAGATTCATGCAGTATTTTCTTTCTAATTGTTGCCCCACAATGTTCAAAAATTGCTATTTGTGCTATAATAACTATATTCACGCAAATGCGCATAAATATCAGCCGTATGGAGACAAGTATATATGATCGAAAATCTGAATGGAATACATGAGACAGTAAAATATAAAGAAAACAGCAATGTAAAGCTTTTTATAAATGCGGAAGCAGAAGATTATCCCATTCACTGGCATACTCCCATGGAGATTATCATGCCACTTGAAGGCGGCTATACAGTGCAGATTGGGGATGATTTGGTACATCTTAATGAGAATGATATTATCTTTATAGCTTCCGGTGTAAAACACAGGCTTATCGCACCTGACACCGGAAAAAGGCTTATCCTGCAGATTGAGTGGTCTGCTGTCTCAAAAATAAAGGAATTAAATTCCATACTTACCCTTATAGCACCTGCTATAACGCTAACCCCGGAAACTTCCGGTGATATCCACAGCAATATCCGTAAACTGCTGCTTGATATATCAAATGAATACCAGACCGACCCATTTCTATCAGAAGCCGTGATCTACTCCAAAATGCTTGAAGTACTTGTCCTTATTGGAAGACATCATACTGCCAGCAGTTGTAATTTTAATGTCGGCAGACACAAACAGCAGGAATATCTGGAGCGTTTTCTGTCTATCTGTGAGTATATCGATACACATTGCACTGAGGACATAACACTTGATGAAATCTCAAAAATAGCCGGATTCAGTAAATATCACTTTACCCGGCTATTTAAGCAGTTTACCAATAATACCTTTTACAAATACTTAAATCAGAAAAGAATAGAGCTTGCCCTGACCCTTCTGGCTGATTCCAATATATCTGTCACCGAGACTGCAATGCAGTCAGGCTTTGCAAATCCATCCACTTTCATAAGGGTGTTCAAAGCTGAAAAGGGATGCACCCCGACTGAATTTCGCAAAATGTTTATTGGGTGAGCATTATGTATGAAAATTCTGCATAGTTATCACTATTGCTGCCATTTGAGGATGCATACATACCGACCGTACAGCCCACAAAACCACCTGCTTCTTCTGTTGTATATGGCAGCAGACTTATTTTTTCTGCGACTTTTACGCTCTTTTCGGCCGTACCTATCCATATAGATGCTTCCTGTTCCTTACAGATCATACATATATTCCACAGTGGATTTTTTTCTGTAATGCTGTACTCCATAATATCTGCCACTGCTATCTTTTTGTCAGTTCCCTTAATATGTGTAGTCACCACAAATACCAGCCTTCCGGCTTCCATTGTTATCTCAGCGCGAAGATGATTCTCATTGTTCTGGAAAAGTACAAGTCCTGCCGTCTCATTATCCGACTGTGGGATAAAACGCACTGCTGTCTTTACCGAAAACTCATAGCCCTTCTGTCTTAGTCCAAGAAATGCGCTTGTGCCAAGATCAGCGATCTGCTCTTTGTTTGTGTACAGTCTCAGTACTCCCGGATTTTCCTTAAGGGAGTAAAAAGACTCGTTGCGTTTTCCTATTCCAACCAGCCTCTTATCAGGCTTGGCTTCGCAGAAAGTTATAAAATCATTTTCTGATATCTCATCTATAAATCTGCACTCTTCAAGCGGTATATCTACCGTATCCTCAAGATGTCCTATCCCGGGTGCTATTACCGGCCATTCGTTTTCCCATATTGTTTTTGCAATAAAGGTCTCCCTGCCCATGCTGCTGTGCTTTTTGCATGGTCTTGACGCAAGCATGACCACATACCAGTTTCCGTTTATATCATCCACCAGATCACCATGTCCTGCATAGATGACCGGATAATCCATTCCCAGATTTCTGTGTGTAAATATCGGATTTCTCGGACATCCTTCAAACCATTTAAAAAGCTCCTTGCTTCTTGCTATCGTTATACTGTGCTCCGGTCCAGTGCCGCCCTCTGCATGCATCAGATAATAATATCCGTTTATCTTGTAGATATGTGGTCCTTCCGGCCATATGCAGCCCTTTACAGCACCTTTCCATATGGCCATGCTCCTGCCCTTAAGCTTCATGGTTCCAAGATCAAGCTCCTGTATCCATATCTCCCAGTCTCCATTGTAACGTACTCCTTCAGGGTTTGGGCGTGTGCCACAGTAATAACATCTGCCGTCATCATCAAAGAAAAGGCTTGGGTCTATTCCGACTGCTTCTTCTCCCAAATAATACGGATCAGACCACGGTCCTGCCGGATCCTGCGCTGTCACTATAAAATTGCCGCCATGCGATACGTTGGTCGTTATCATATAAAAAGTTCCTTCATGATATCTTATGGTCGGTGCAAAAATACCTCTCGATATTTCTTCATTTTCCACGCATAGCTGCGATGGTCTGTCAAGTATATTGCCAATCTGCTCCCAATGAGCCAGATCCCGGCTATGAAATATGGGAACACCCGGTGCATACACAAAGCTTGATGTCACCAGATAATAGTCTTCCCCGACTCTGCATATTGATGGATCAGGATAAAAACCTGAAAGTATTGGATTTTTTGCTGTTACCATGTCTCTTACCTCTCATTTCCTATAATACATATCCAAAGCCCAGTATCGTAAACTGCTTGTCTCTGTCTTCCTCTGCAATTTCAATTCTTACAACATGATTTTCACTGGTCTTATTGTTAAATATTATTGCCGCATTGCAGTGCTGCCAGTTATTGATATGTGGATCAGCCGTAAAATGATATTCTCCGTCCACATATACCTTCGCCTTTCCCACGTTTACTTCTCCCGAATCCTTAAATACAAGGAGAAGTGCCCTGCACTCCATCTCAAGCTCGAAATACACTTTTTCCCTGTTTAATGTATTTTTTGTGCCATCATACATCCAGTTATACGGGAATTCCGGAGTCAGCGAAAGCTGATCATCCATCTCAACGCTTTGCAGCTGTGTATCTGTCGAATCGAAGCCACCCTCGTCAATATATGCCTTTGCATATATATCCTTTTTGTCGAGCAGCCTTATATTTTCAAAGCTGTTTCCTATTACCGGTGCAAGATTTAGGTTTTCCTGCAATATTTTTTCCTCTGTCAGTCCCAGTTCAAATGCATTCAAACTTGCATGCCCTGCCTGATCTATTTTTTCAAAAAGATACTCTATGCAGTCTGCCATGACGGAATGGCCTACATTGCCCGGATGAAACATATCATAGAAGAACTGATTTTTGCTTATTACCCTTCCCTCGTCATTTTTTAATGCAAACTGAGGGGAAACCGCATCCAGCACGCTTACCATTGGCAGATCATAGAGCTTTCCAACCGGGCTTAGGCGGTCTTGAAGGTTCCAGTCATTAGCAAATACGGAAAAAAGCAATATGACTGCCGGTTTCCATGGCAGATTAAGTACTTTACGTACAAGGCTTTCATAACAGTCACCCTTTGTCTCATCCCCCTCATCATTTACAGCAAATTCAATAACTACTATATCAGGCTGCTGTCCGTCTCTTAGTACATCCCTGTCAAATCTGATCATTCCCAGCTCCGATGGTGTGCCACCCACACCTGCTTTTATGAATTTCACATTATTCTTTGCAGAAAAACGCCTCTGGAAAAGCTGATAGGATTTGTATGCGTAGCACTCTGTATTTATAGGTGTCGCACCTGCTCCCTGTGTGATAGATCCACCGATGTATGCAAGTGTTACCTCTTTTCCGGCTCTTGTCTTTTCGATGGCTTTTCTTATGCGGTATACATTTCCCATATTCATAAGCGAATGGCTTATCATGCTGCAGTATTCATCAGAGTTCATATCCACCTCTGTTTCCTCAATATCTGCCGGAGCCTCATAGCCGTCATTCAGATACAGTCTGACACTCGCTTTTCCCATGATATCCGGTGTATTAAATATGAACTTTATCTGTCCCGGTATATCATCATCCGGTGTCCACTTATAATCTGACAGGTATATCTTTCTCTCCATTCCATCGCCTGTCAGCTTTACCTTAAGATTAGTACCGCCTCCGTACAGGTCCTGCTTTCCGTACATCTGAAACACAAATTCGATCTGTTCGTTTTGATTATCTGTTTCCACAGATACACCTATGCTGTGTACAAGCCTGCCAAAACCTTCCACCGTCTCTAACAGCCCCAGTTCCTCTTTATTTTCTATATTTCCGGCTATTTGTGCACTGTTTATCAGTCTTCCGTCGCTTTCATATATAAAATGTATAATGCTTCCATCTTCCTGTACTGAGCCGTATATATCCTTATCCTTCATGATGTAGAAATACGGTCTTTTTCTTTCGGGATCCTTTGGTGCTTTTGGCCCTGCCATCTTTCTGCCTCCTTGTTATGTCGATTTTATCAGCTATAATGACTATATGATACAAAAACTCCCGGTGCTTTGCACCGGGAGAAATTATAGATATTTGTCCTGTCTTTTATAGTTTATGACTG
>OIAG01000447.1_pt1 | contig 19930 bp, 15 predicted proteins | sample 1580701 | NCBI WGS metagenome assembly OIAG01 (sample SAMEA3882551, study PRJEB24775) | human gut metagenome | biome: human-associated habitat; feature: intestine environment; material: feces | place: Netherlands | collected 2009/2010 | reverse complement strand
AATAAACATTTCTGATTGTTTTATAGCATCATTGTAAGTCCTGATAATGTGAAATACGAGGCGCGGGCAGAATCTGGTTCCAGCCTGCACTGAGTGAAAACGATATCTATAATATAAAAGAGGCGGCGAATGTCGGCAAGTTATTGCTTGACGCGCCGCTTCTTTTATGATATAGTAGACGGGCGAATGGAAGAACATAGGTCTTTTTTTTATGCTCAAAAACCAGATTTCCGGTTGGAGAGTGGAAAGATCGCATACTAAGAAAAATGGAGGTGGAAGTTGTGCGTACAAGAATTACACTGGAATGTACAGAATGCAAGCATCGTAACTACAACATGACAAAGGATAAGAAGTCTCATCCGGAACGCATGGAAACAAAGAAATACTGTAGATTCTGCAAATCACACACATTACACAAAGAGACGAAATAGTCGTTGAAGGGAAGTGAATGTTATGGGCGAATCTAAAGACAAAGCGAAGACAAAAGAGAAGAAAACTCCTTTCTTCAAAGGTCTGAAAGCTGAGTTTAATAAGATTATCTGGCCAGACAAAACCACACTTACCAAACAGACAGCTGCGGTCGTAGTTGTTTCCGTTATCTTAGGAGCGATTATCACGATCTGTGATATCCTGGTAAAATTCGGGGTAGATTTATTAGTTAGATAAGATACTGATAAATGGTAATGCAGGAAAGGTGAGTTTATGGCAGAAGCAAAATGGTATGTTGTGCATACCTATTCAGGGTATGAAAACAAGGTAAAAGCCAACATTGACAAAACGATCGAGAACCGTCATCTGGAAGATGAGATCCTTGAGGTCCGTGTTCCGATGCAGGAAGTTGTCGAATTGAAGAACGGCGTACAGAAAGCGTCTCAGAAAAAGATGTTTCCGGGATATGTTCTGATCCACATGATCATGAACGATGATACCTGGTATGTGGTACGAAACACAAGAGGTGTTACAGGATTTGTAGGTCCTGGATCCAAACCGGTTCCGCTTACAGATGAAGAGATGGCAGTCGGATCAATCTACCATAAAACAGCAATCAAAAATGATGAAAACGGAACTGAGGCAGCAGCAGTAACCATGGCGCTTATGGAAGCAATGGCACTTTTACCAGAGGATGATATAGTTGAGATGAACATGGATCATCCATTTTACTTTACAATTTCTAATACACAGACAGGCTTAAAGCTTTTTGAGGGATGCGTGTACAACCTTAAGTAAATATAGTTAGTCAGAACTCCATGAGCAAAAACGTGATTATTTTGCTCATGGGGTTAATTTTTTATTCTGTTTTTTTGGAGAGCATAGTCTTTTGGTAATGACCTGGTGTCACCTTTTTGTATCGTTTGAAGATGCGGTTAAAGTAACTTAGATCATTAAAGCCACATGAGTAGGCGACTTCTGTGATACTTTTTTGGGAAGAAGATAAAAGCTCACAGGCACATTCAATTCTGTAATAATTTAAATAATCAATAGGAGATTTTCCTGTAATTGAGTGAAACAACCGACAGAAATGTTCTGGAGAAAGATTTAAAACATCAGCAAGATCAGCAAGCGTCAGGCGTGAGGCATAATTTTTTCTAATATAATTGAGTACCGTTTTAATTTGTTCGGTACTCTTTGCATTTCTGCGCTCAGCCATATCAGTGACAGTATAGGAGTGATCATGCAGAATTTGACCAAATAGCTGCCACATAAGTCCGACCGTAAAAAATTCGTAGCCGGTTTGACGCTTATCCATTACCTCAAACATCTGGCAGATCAGTTCACTACAGCAAGTACCCTTTTCAAAAAAAGGATAAATAAGCGTATCAGTATCAAAAAAGTCGCAGTACTTTCTGTGAAGCAGTGCGCTGCTGCTTTCCATAAAGCGGCTGGTGTCAAATACGAGACACTCATAGATGCAGTTATCGGGAACACCGCCATGGACGGCTCCGGCAGAAATGATGGCAGTATCACCCTTATGTAAGGTCTTAGTTTTTCCATCAACTGACAAAGAGAAGCTTCCGCTTAACACAAGCATAATCTCATGTTCAAGGTGCCAGTGAAAGGGCATTTCATATCGGGGATGACTTCTATCAACATAGTACAATTCAATTGGAAAACCAGAGGTTCCTCTGGCTGTATTCTCATGCGAAGCTAAAAATTTCATATAAATCCTTTCATAAATAAATGGGCACATACTTAAATATTTTTGTGCACTTATCAACATAAACTAGAAAATATAGGTTTGTCTGGACAAACTTGGGAAAAATAACAGCAAAAACAAAATGATTATACAGCAAAAACAACAAAATATCAATATAATCCAATAGATAATCATGATAAACAATGACATAAACGAAAATGAAATGTATAATCAGGATAGAAGGTTTGTAAAGATTCTCGCCAGATGTGTCTGACGGGGAGTGATATCAGTGAAAACAGGAGGGATGAAAATGCAGATCGACGAGATCAAAGACCAAATTTGTGATGTGTGTCACAAAATGTGGCAGTTGGGCTGGGTTGCAGCAAACGATGGAAATGTAAGTGTGCGTTTGGATGACGGAACATTTCTTGCAACACCAACTGGAATGAGCAAGAGCTTTATCACACCAGATAAGCTGCTTCGTATCGATGCATCAGGAAACATTTTAGAGGGAGCACCGGGACTGCGTCCGTCAAGTGAGATTAAGATGCATATGAGATGCTACGAAAAACGTGACGATGTAAGGGCAGTTGTACATGCACATCCGCCGACAGCAACTGGTTTTGCAGTTGCACACAGACCGATGGATATGTATAACATGATCGAGGATGTAGCTGCGATTGGAGCTGTTCCGCTTACACCATATGGAACACCGAGTACAACAGAGGTGCCGGACGCAATCGAGCCATATTTAAACGAGCATGATGTAATGCTTCTTGAAAATCATGGTGCATTAGCCGTTGGAAGTGATGTAATTACTGCTTATTATAGAATGGAAAGTCTTGAGCTGTGGGCAAAGATTACGCTTAATGCAATTTTGCTTGGCGGCAGCTACGATATTGACCGCAAGAATATCGATAAGCTGATCAATCTGCGTTCCTACTATCATATCACAGGAAAGCATCCAGGCTATAAAAAGTTTGAGCGTAAAGATGAAGGGAAACCAACCGATAAATAAGCGCAGACAAAAAGATTTAAAATTTTATCGAATAAAATAGAGATCTATATAAATAAATAGAAAGAGAGGATACTTATGTTATATCCAAAGATTGGAATCCGCCCAGTTATTGATGGACGCTGGGGCGGTGTACGTGAAAGTCTTGAAGCTCAGACTATGGCAATGGCAGAGAACGCAGCAAAGCTGATCTCTGAGAATTTAAAATATCCTGATGGAACACCAGTACAGTGCGTAGTTGGATGTACTACAATTGGAGGCGGTGCAGAGGCTGCACGTGTTGCAGAGCAGTTTTCTACACAGAACGTAACGGCAACATTATCTGTAACACCATGTTGGTGCTATGGAACAGAGACATTTGATATGGATCCAACCACAATTAAGGCTGTATGGGGATTCAATGGAACAGAGCGTCCAGGTGCTGTTTATTTGGCAGCAGTTTTGGCAGCACATGCACAGCGTGGTCTGCCGGCATTTTCCATCTATGGACATGATGTTCAGGATGCAAACGATACTTCCATTCCTGCTGATGTAGCAGAAAAAATTCTTCGTTTCGCACGAGGCGCAGTTGCAGCAGGCTGGATGCGTAATAAAGCATATGTTAATATCGGTGCAGTAACTATGGGAATTGCAGGAAGCTTCTGTGATGCAGATGTACTTCAGAAATATTTCGGCATTCGTGCAGAGTGGGTTGATGAGGTTGAGATTCTTCGCCGTATCACTATCGGAATTTATGATCACGAAGAGTATGAGAGAGCTCTTGCATGGGTAAAGGAAAACTGCAGAGAAGGTTTTGATAAGAATGCAGGTAAAAATTTCCCAGATGTTATTACAAAATCAAAGGTAATTGCTCCTGATAAGGACTGGGAATTTATTGTAAAGATGACTCTTATTATGCGTGATATTCTTTATGGAAATCCGCGTCTTGATGAGCTTGGATGGCATGAAGAGGCACTGGGACGAAATGCAGTTGCCGGTGGCTTCCAGGGACAGAGACAGTGGACAGACTGGCTGCCAAATGCCGACTTTACAGAGGCAATTTTAGCTTCCACATTTGACTGGAATGGACCAAAGGCACCGACTCCGTTTGCAACAGAAAATGATACATGCAATGGAATTGCAATGCTTCTTGGAAATCTGATTTCTGGTTCAGCACCGTGCTTTCATGATGTGCGTACATACTGGAGTCCAGAGGCGTGTGAGCGAGTAACTGGACATAAGCCAGACGGTGTAGCTTCAAATGGATTTATCCATCTGATCAATTCTGGTGCGACAGCACTTGATGGATCTGGCGCATGTGTTGACGAGAATGGAAATCATGTGATGAAGCCATTCTGGGAGATGAAGGAAGAGGATATCAAGAATTGTCTTGAAGCAACTGACTGGTGCAGAGCAGATTATGAATATTTCCGCGGCGGCGGCTATTCAAGCCATTTTAGGTGCCACGCTGAAATGCCTGTAACGATGCTTCGTTTTAATATTATTGACGGAGTTGGCCCAGTGCTTCAGATCGCAGAGGGCTGGACAGCAGATCTGCCGGATGAGATTCACAATCCGATTGATAAGCGTACCGATCCGACATGGCCTACTACATGGTTCTGCCCGAGACTTACAGGTGAGGGCGCATTTACCGATGTTTACAGCGTAATGGCAAACTGGGGTGCAAACCACGGAGTTACAGTATACGGACATGTTGGTGCAGATTTGATTACACTGGCAAGTATGCTTCGCATTCCGGTAACAATGCATAATGTGGAGAAGGAGAAGGTCTTCCGTCCGCATTCATGGGCAAGCTTTGGAACGCAGGATGTTCAGGCAGCTGATTATGCGGCATGCAAGAACTATGGACCGCTGTATTAAATCCGTTACAGATCATTTCAGAAAATGGCAAAAAAATATTCAAGTGTGTTGACTATTTTTCTGTGTGCCATATTTCTAACTTGTGTCTTTGGACATAGGGGCATAAGTATGGCATCACAGAATACAGAACAAAAAAATAATTTAATGGTGCAGATGGAGTATTATCAGTATAGCGTCTGTGCCTCCTGCCACCCAGAGGACGATTTCTTTGCAGTTGTGTCGGACACAATAAGCCCAATTAAGCAAAAATATCCATATGAGATTGCAGTTTATAATACATTTCGTGCAGAAGATAAGAATCGCCTTGAAAAGAGACTGCAAGAGCTGGGGTTAAAAGAAGCAGATGTAAGTCTGCCGGCTTTGATTATGATTTCAGAAGATTCAGAGGCTTTAGTTTGTCTTAGCGGCTTGGATGAGATTAAAGAAAAGCTTGAAGATACACTTAAGCAGGCTGCAAAGCCAGGGCAATTTGTTTCTAAGGAAGCGGCACTTGAATCGGATGAAAAAACAGAGATTGTAACTCAGGCAGAAAACGAAAATCAAATTGAGAAACCGTTATCTAATACCGATTGGAAAAATCAGCTTCGTGAAGCTGTTTCTAAAGATAAAAGCACAGACTCTGTTATTTTATATTTTGCTACTGTTTCCTGTACTGACTGCAGTGAAGTAAAATCGCTTTTGAAAAAGATGACTGATGATCAGACAACAAAAAAGCCTCTTGTAATACATGAGTTTAATATTGCAGAGGGAGATAATGTAGTTTTGCTGCAGAAACTGTTTTCAATCTATGGTGTTGCATCAGATAAGCAGCAGGTTCCGATTGTTTTCTTTAGTGGCGGTTATTTAAGCGGGTCAAAGGATGTAACACAGGGACTAGAACAAAAGTGGAAAGATGATGAGCTTACTGGATTTAATCTGGAAAATATACTGTCAGATGATGCTTCCTGGAAGGAAGAAAATAAAGATCAGGCATCTTTTAAGACTTATATAGGACTTGCAGCAGCTGGCTTTATTAACGGAGTCAATCCATGTGGTGCTTCTATGCTTTTGATGCTGCTTGCAGCGATTGCAATGTCAGGACGTTCTGTTATAAAAACGGGATGTGCTTATCTTGCAGGAAAGTTTACAGCATACTGTGCGATGGGAATGGGATTATATAAACTTTTCATGGCGATAGGGCAGGATATATTTTTGAGTATCAGTAATGTATTTACATGGATTTTTGCAGCAGTATTTTTTATACTTGCGATATTATATCTGATTGATTTTGTCAATGTAAAACGAAAACAGTACGGAAAAATACGAATGCAGCTTCCTACAGCGCTTCGTAAATGGAATCATGAGCGCATTGAAAAGGCATCTAAAATAAATGCAAAGTGGATGATTCCGGCAGCAGTTGTTTTAGGAATTATGATTTCAGCAGGAGAATTTTTCTGTACTGGGCAAGTATATTTAGCTGCTATTCTTTACATGATGAAGATGCAGCAGGAAATGAAACTTCAGACAAATGCAGCATTTATTATTTATGTAACGGCGATGTGCATACCAAGCTTTTTGATTGTATTAGTAATCGAAAAGACAAAAAATGTAATTCATATGTCAAATAAAACTTTAGAATGGCTTCCAGCCATTAAGCTTGTGACTGCGATTGTATTTTTTATATTTGCCGTGTTCATGCTTATGCAATAATCTAGCTTAATGCCTGCCGCAGACAATAGCGCCGGCAGCAGGTATTATGTCAGTCTTTTGTAAGCTCTGCATGATCAATAGGTTCAATGCCGGTATATTCTTCAAGCAAAGCAAAATCAGGCGTGCCATTTGTGATCATATCGGTCAGCTTTGCGACTAGATATTGACGGGCGGCACCACGATGAATATAGCAAGGCTGAGGGTCTTTGTAGAGGTCCATGCAGGTCGCAAGAATTGTTTTTTCGCTAAGTGGTATATCACTAAGCGGTCCACGGTAAAGCTCGATATTTTCAGCCGAAAGGACTAGTTCTGGCACAGATGCTTTCTTTTTTCCAAAGTGAAACATAGGTAATCTCCTTTATAAGATATGTTTTAATGTCGAAATAAAGACTAACCTTAGTATATCACTTGGACACAAAAAAAGGGAATAGATTACATTGCTTTTGGGGAAGTGATGCTGAAAAAAGTGATAAAAATGTGAAAGAAATGTGTCAAAAATGTGAAAAATATGTTGCAAAGTGAAAAATAATTGGTTATAATAAAAATAGCGTCATTCAAAAGCTACGTTAAAATGTAAAAAGTAACAAAAAAACACTTTTTAAGAACATACCTGAGAGATGGCATATATGCAGTGGAAGGTATGAAAGAAAAGAAGAAAAATCAAAAGGGAGGAATTTCAAATGAGAAAGTTCACAAAGGCAGCAGCAATGCTCTGCGCAGCAGCAATGGTAATCCCGTCCGCATCTGTATTTGCAGCAGAAGACGGCGGTGCATCCAAGCTTACAGAAGTGGGTACATATCCAATCAGTGAGGAGCCGCTTGAGTTCACAATGTTCCGTACCAACATGCCAAATGTAGAAGACTTCCAGACAAACGACTTCACAAAGTATATGGAAGATCTGACCAACATCAAGTTCACCTTCGAGGCAGCTGCACGTGATGACCGTGCTGAGAAGCTGAACATGGAGTTCAACACAAATACCTATCCAGACGTTATCATGCACTATGCACCAGACGCAGCAAAGTGGGGCGTTGAGGAAGGCATCCTGATTCCGCTGGATGATCTGATTGAGGCAAATATGCCAAACTACATGGAGAAGATGGGCCAGTATCTTGATCAGATGAGAGAAACTGATGGACATATCTATCAGCTTGCTGGTCTGAATGAGTGTTATCATTGCCAGTATGCTCGTAAGATGTGGGTAAATACACATTATCTTGAGGAGATGGGTGTAGAAGTTCCGCAGACAACTGAGGAGTTCTATGAGGTATGTAAGAAGTTCGTAGAGACATATCCTGACAAGATCGCAATCGGCGGTGCAAGCTCAGGCTGGTATGTTGATTTTGTAGCATGGCTTATGGGTTCCTTCACACTTGATTCCGGTGAATATGGAAAGCTTGCTTTAACTCCAGACGGAGAGATAGTTAGTGCGGCTACCACCGAGGAGTGGAGAGAGGGTCTTCGCTACATCAAGAGCCTGTATGATATCGGTGCAATTTATGATGGAAACTTTACACAGGATGCAGAGCAGCTTCGTACAATCATGAATCAGGAAGATGTTCCGGTTCTGTTCGTTCCATTTGGAACCATTTCCGATGGAATTGATTCTGATTCCAACAATGAAGTTTACAGACAGTATCAGTGTATTTCTCCTCTGGAAGGTCCGGATGGAACACGCATTACACCATACTTCAAATATAGTGGTCTTGAGACAGGAAGCTTTTCTATTACAGACAAGTGTTCAAATCCGGCAGCAGTTCTTCGCTGGGTAGATTACTTCTTCTCTGAGAAAGGTGATATCTCCGCACAGTTTGGTGCTGATGAAGGAAAAGACTGGGTTTGGGAACCAAACGATGGTTCTGTAGGCTTAAATGGTGAGCCGGCTATGTATAAGATCTCTGATGAGGCTCAGTATTCTTCTGAGGTACAGAATCATGACTGGCAGGATCTTGTAATCCGTTATGCACCGGCTGAGTATCGTCTGGGCGCTGCAACCGATCCGGATGTAGATACTGGTACAAGTGCAGGTCTTGAGAAACTTCTGTATGATGCAACAAAGGAAAAGCAGGAGCCATACGGACAGAATCCAGAGAATGGTGATCTTGATGTATTGCCAGATCTTAAGATGACAGCTGATGAGTCTACCGAGCTGCAGACTATTCAGGTTGAGGTTAAGAATTATATCAATAGTGCAAAGGTTGCATTTATTACTGGAACAAAGAGCCTTGATGATGATTGGGATACCTATCTGAAGGAACTGGATGCATGTGGTCTTCAGACTATGATCGATATCTATCAGGCAGCATATGACAGACAGTTTAAGGCTGAATAAGCTGGTGTGTATATACTGTGGCAGATGATCTGACTGTGGAGGAGGCAGGTGGAACTTCCACCTGCCTTTTTCTAATGACTTTTGGCCGTGACGTATAAATGAAAAGTCAGAATAAAAGTGCTGTCATGAAAAAAACAAAAAAAGGAGGTCACCTGATCTTGAAAGAAATAAGTAAACCAAAAAAGAAAAAGAAGCTCGGAAAGAGCTATAATTGGCAGTTCTGGGCAATTATTGCATTGCCGATGATCTATGCATTTGTTTTTGCCTATATTCCGATGGGTGGAATTATAGTTGCATTCCAGAAATATTCCCCAAGAAAGGGAATCTTAGGAAGTGAGTGGGTTGGACTGAAGTATTTTAAGCAGTTCTTTACAACACCATCCAGCAGAAAAATTATTTTCAATACATTATATCTTGGTATTTATAGTTTAATTGCAGGATTCCCGATTCCGATTCTTCTGGCAATTCTGTTAAACGAGATGAGAAGCAAGAAGTATAAGAAATTTATCCAAATGGTTACTTATGCACCATACTTTATTTCTACCGTTGTTATGGTTGGTATGATGATGCGTATGATGGATATGCGTACTGGTATCATCAACCGCGCACTGCAGTCAATCGGTATTGGTCCTATTAACTTCTTTGGTGAAGTTAATCTGTTCCCGTCACTTTATGTATGGAGTGGTATCTGGCAGGGTGCTGGTTATTCTTCTATTATTTATATAGCAGCACTTGCCGGTGTAAGCCCTGAGCTTCAAGAGGCAGCTATCGTAGATGGTGCAAACCGTTTCCAGAGAATTATTCACGTGGATCTGCCGGCAATCGTTCCAACAATTATCACAATGCTTATCTTTAACTGTGCAAGCATTATGAACATCGGATTCGATAAGGTTTACCTGATGCAGAATGATATGAATATAGACCGTGCAGAGGTAATCTCAACATTCGTTTACAAGGTTGGTCTTACGAGAGGTGATTTCTCATTCTCAACTGCGGCCGGTCTATTCCAGTCTCTTGTAAGCTTTATTCTTCTTGTTATAGTAAACAAGATTTGTAAGACGGTAACAGAGACGAGTCTGTGGTAAAGGAGGGAGAAACGAATGAGTAAGACACAGGTAAAATCAAACGACCGTTTTAGCAAGTTTAGAATGGAAAGCCCACTAGGCAAGTTTTTTACAATTTTGCTGTATGTGGTTATGACGATCATTGTATTGATCGTGCTTCTTCCAGTACTTCATATCATTGCGGCATCCTTCTCTGATCCGCAGGCGATGATCAGCGGCAAGGTATCCTTTTGGCCGAAGGACTTTACACTGCGAGGATATGAGGCAGTATTTACATATAAAAAGTTTTGGACAGGTTTTCGTAATTCCCTGTTCTACATGGTATTCGGAACATTTATCAACATTGTAATGACACTTCTTTGTGCATATCCTCTTTCAAGAAAAGAGTTTACTGCGCGCAATAAGGTTGCAATGTTCTTCGTATTCACAATGTATTTCTCTGGTGGTATGGTTCCAAGCTTCATGCTCGTAAATGCACTTGGCCTTGTAGATACCATTTGGGCAATGCTTATTCCAGGCGCAATGTCTACATACAACATGATCATTGCAAGAACATATATGATCAACTCCATTCCAGATGAGCTGTATGAGGCAGCCGAGATTGATGGATGTACACCATTTAAGTATTTGATTCGTATTGTTGTTCCACTGTCAAAACCTATTATCGCAGTACTTGTTCTGTACTATGGTGTTGCAAGATGGAACTCCTATCAGGATGCAATTTTGTACTTACAGAAGGCAAATTATTTACAGCCATTACAGATCATCCTTCGTGAGATCCTTATTATGAATGATATTGATGAGACAATGATGGGCAATGCCGATGCACTGGCAAGACAGAGAGGTTTGAAGGATCTTCTTCAGTACTCTGTTATCGTTATTGCATCAGTTCCAGTTATGATAATTTATCCATTCGTTCAGAAATACTTCGTAAAGGGTGTTATGATCGGAGCAGTAAAGGGCTAATCAATGAGAAATGGGGTAAGGGGGGTATGCCCTTTTACAAGTAAAAACCGTTTAGTTATGCACAAAAAGAGGCTGTGAAAAAATAATTTCTTATTTTTTCATAGCCCAAGATTGGAGGATATATGTACCAGTTTAACCGTGAAGAGTACAACAAGAGAATGGAATGGTATTTAGATGCCAGATTCGGAATGTTTATCCATTGGGGACTGTATTCAATTCCAGCAAGAGGCGAGTGGGTGCGCAGTGTTGAGGAAATTCCGAAGGAAGACTACATGAAATATTTTTATGAGTTTGATCCTAAGGATTATGATCCAAAGAAATGGGCGAGAGCGGCAAAAGAAGCCGGTATGAAATACGTAGTATTAACAGCTAAGCATCATGATGGTTTTTGTCTGTTTGATAGTAAGTATACAGAGTTCAAGTCTACTAATACAAAATGCGGCCGCGATCTTGTTGCAGAGTACGTAGAAGCAGTTCGAGCAGAAGGCTTGAAAGTTGGTCTGTATTTTTCTTTGATCGATTGGTATCATGATGATTTTCCACACTACGGTGATCGTCAGCATCCAATGAGAAATAACCCGGCCTACACGAATGAAAATCGTAATTGGGATAATTATGTAACGTTTATGCATAATCAGGTGCGAGAGATTTGTACTAACTATGGCCAGATTGATGTGTTGTGGTTTGATTTCTCTTATGACGATATGATGGGCGAAAAGTGGGGTGCTACAAAGCTTGTAAATATGGTAAGAGAGCTTCAGCCGCAGGTTATTATTGATAACCGATTAGAAGCAAGTGGACAGGGCTATGGCTCACTGGCAACAGGAAACCCAACTCCATATCACGGTGATTTTGTAAGCCCAGAGCAGATTATTCCGCCACATGGTATTCGCGATGTAAACGGTGATCCGCTGAACTGGGAAGCATGTATTACGATGAACAACAACTGGGGATATTGTGCTAGAGACAAGTTCTTTAAGCCATCCTCAATGATCATAAAAAAGTTGGTAGAGTGTGTATCAAAGGGAGGCAACATGCTTTTGAATGTTGGCCCCGATGCATATGGAAACATTCCGCCTGAATCGCTGCAGATTTTGAGCGAGATCGGTGCATGGATGAAGAAAAATAGTAAGAGTGTTTATGGCTGTGGAATGGCAGGGATCGAAAAGCCAGATTATGGCCGTGTGACAAGAAATGGAAATCTTTTGTATTACCACATGTTTGAAAATACGATGGGACCAGTGCCGCTTACGGGAATTAAGCCAGGTACTATAAAGAAGATACGTCTTTTATGTGATGGAAGTGAGGTACCGATTTCTGACAGCTGGGTTCATACCGATTACCCAGATATCGTGTTTGCAAATCTTGGACCAGATCCAGTTCTGCCAGATGCAGTAGATACCGTGCTGGAGGTTGAGCTGACAGAATAAAGATTTAATGAGAAAGGAATGGTAGATAAGAAATGCTGTTAGCATTAGAGCTGTCTTTGAAGGAAAAAATTGAAAAGCAGTATGAAGAGTGGATGGCTTGCTGTCCGAACAAAAAGAGTGAGATAGATGCGTGGATTAAAAGCGCAGATGAGGACGAGGCAGTCTGCATGAAGTACCTTTACGCATATATGCATCCGTGTGATATTGTATCTTATGATGTAGAAGTGATTGCATCCTATGTAAAGGCAACACTCGATATGTATGCGAATGTTCCATATGCAAAACAGGTGCCGGCAGAGCTGTTCTTTACATATGTATTATGCGTGCGTGTCAACAACGAGGATCTTGATAAGAGCCGTGAGTGGATTTACAGACAGCTTGTTGATCGCGTTAAGGATAAAAAGACAATGGTAGAGGCCGCACTTGAGGTTAACTACTGGTGTTATGAAAAGGCAACCTATATTCCGTCTGATGATCGTACTCTGGCACCATTTGGTATGTGCAATTCCGCACGCGGACGATGTGGTGAGGAATCAACACTTGCTGTATCTGCTATGAGAAGTGTTGGTATTCCAGCAAGACAGTGTTATGTCCCGCGTTGGGCACACTGTGATGACAACCATGCATGGGTTGAGGTGTGGGCAGATGGCGATTGGCATTATCTTGGAGCATGTGAGCCAGAACCAGTACTTGATAAGGGTTGGTTTACTGCAGCTGCATCAAAGGCAATGCTTGTTCATGCAAAGGCATTTTCAGACCTGGAAAGCTCTGCAGAAATAGCTTATAAGACACCGCTTTATGCGCTGATGAATGTAACAGAGCGCTATGCAGATTGTGCGAAGCTGACTGTAACAGTAACTGATCATGGCGTACCGGTGCAGAATGTTTCTGTTTTATTCTGTCTTGTCAATTATAGTGAGCTTTTCCCACTTCATAAAGAAAAAACAGCATCTGATGGCAGTGTGTCCTTTATGACAGGTAAGGGTGATCTGTATGTATGCACCGTTTACAATGGAAAATATCTTGGTCAGAAAATTGATATGAGAGAGCAGCAGTCTGTTGTATTAAAGATGGAGCAGGCAGCAGATCCAGAGAAGATGGAAGGCATAATCGAGGAGCGCTTTGATTTGAACCCGCCGATTGAGGCTATGCCAAAGAGTACTGGTGCACAGATGAAGAGTGTGCATGAGGTTCGCCTTGCTGAGTGTGAGAAGATTCGCGCTGATTATGAGGAAGGCTTTGTAAAGGAAGATAAAGACAGCAGTGATCCGTGGAATCGCTATTTTGTCAATGCAAGAGGAAACAGACAGGAGCTTGAAAAATTCAGACAGATGACTGAGTTTACAGATGAGGATAAGCGTCTGATGCTTGATACGCTTCGTGATAAGGATTTTCTTGATACTACAGCAGAGGTACTTGCATCATATTTGCGTGTTGCATTGCCATATAAGAACAATTTCTGTACAGAGCTTTACCAGAAATATTTGCTTGCACCGCGTGCTGGTCATGAAAAGCTTATGGGAAGCAGAAGCCGTATTGTTTCTCTGTTATCTGAAAAAAAGGTATTCCCACAGGATGGCACAGTGACTGCAAAGATGGTATGGGAGTATGTAAATCATGGCTTAAATACAGTGCCGGATTATGGAACAGGAAACTGGCCGGCAGAGGCAGATGGCTGTATAAAGTGTGAGATCATTACCGAGGTTTCAAAGAGAGTTGTCTTTGTTGAGATTTGCCGTGCTATTGGTATTTTGGCACGCTTAAATCCAGTAACAGGAAAGGCAGAGGGCGTTTGCGAAAAGAACGGTGAGATTTGCTTTGAGTCTATGGAAAAGGAAGTTCAAAAGATAGATGAGCCAGAGAAGCAGGTAACACTGACTTTAGTAAATAAATCTGATCGTAAGCTTGAGTACTGGCTTCATATGACGATTGCCCGTTTTGAAAATGATGTTTATCAGACGCAAAACTATGATGATCTTGCAATTGAGCCGGGAGAAGAAAAGGAACTTTCCTTGGCGAAAGGTGCTTACCGCATCATCACCACACAGCGTCAGATTGATGGTGGCGTCAGCTGTATCGCAAGCAGCTTTGTTATGAGCGAAGATCGTGTATTTGAGCTTCGTCAGGCACCGGCAAAGATTGCCGAAAAGTGTCATGAGGCAGAGCTTAGTGATGCGACAGTACAGCAGGTGACAGCAGAAGGAAAGATGGTTGGCGATCCTGTTTTGATGACTTCACTTTATCAGGGACAAAAATCAATTCTTGTTTTTGCAGATCCAGGAAAAGAGCCGACAGAGCATCTGTTCCAGGAGATCCTTGAGTGTAAGGAAGCTTACAAGAGGCAGGGATACAGAGTTATAATTGCACTTGAGAATACGGATGTTTTAAAGAACGAGACATTACAGCGTGTACTTCATGCAGGATTAAATCTTGTATGCGTGACAGTAAAGAATGATGCATATTTGTATCAGCTGCATGAGGCACTTCACGTCGGAGATGAGCGTCTTCCATATGCTGTTGCAGTGAATACAGAAGGCAAGGGACTTTTTGCATTCGCAAACTATAACATTCGTACAGCATGGACATTGATGGAAATTCTTGATGCAAAGGGCTAATTGAAAGAAATTTTCAAAAAAACGAAATTTGATCTTCCAATTTCTTGAAGATCGCATTATAATGGTAGCCGCAAAGGTCAGACGCTTGCGGCTACCATTTGCTATTATATGAAAGTGGGGAGATACATTATGGTATCACAGATTTTAGCTGTCCTTATTTTTCTCGTGATGTTCGCCCTGATCATTACTGAGAAGATAGAGAGACACATTGTAACACTAGGCTGCGGTCTGCTTATGATCATTTTAGTATTCGGTATCACAATGCATAGCGGCAGCGCAATCATGGAGACGCTGAATATTGGAAGTATTTTCACGGCGGACTTCTGGCATGCTTCCAGTGAGGCAGGAGAGTCTTCATCTGGAATCAACTGGTCAACGATCATTTTTATCGCAGGTATGATGATCATGGTTGAAGGAATGGGAAAGGCAGGATTTTTCCGTTGGCTTTGTCTGCAGATTGCAAGACTTGTTCACTATAAGCCAATTGCTGTATTTGTCACCTTTATGATCATGTCATTTGTACTGGCTATGTTCATTGACAGTATTACAGTTATTTTGTTTTTAGCAGCAGTTACTATTGAACTTTGTCTTTTGTTAAAGAGCAATCCGGTACCGATGATTATCGCAGAGATTTTCTGTGCAAATCTTGGTGGCTCAGCAACAATGTGCGGAGATCCGCCGAACATCATTATCGGAACCTCCATGGGCTACAGCTTCTTTGATTTCTTGACAAATACTGGTGCCATTGCAGCTATTTCACTTGTTGTAGTTGTAATTTACTTTTATTTCTGTTTCAGAAAGAAGCTTGTTGCGCCGGGAACAGCGCCTGTTGATCCGGCATCTTGTCCAGATCCAAATTCTGCTATTACAGACAAGAAGGAGTTTATTAGCAGCGTAGTGATCTTTTTGATCGCAGTTGTTCTTCTTGTTTCACATGCAAATACAGGACTGACAGTTGCTTTCATCGGTACATTTATTGCAATTATTACTTTGATTGTAGAGCATAAGTATGCAGCAGAGCTGTTAAAGAAGGTTGATTACAAGACACTGCTGTTCTTTGTTGGACTTTTCGTTGTTGTTGGTGGTTTGGAGCAGACTGGTGTTCTTACAGTAATTGCTGAATTTATCAGTAAGGTAAGTGGTTCCAACACAAAGTTAATGGTAGCAATTATCATCTGGATCTCAGCATTTGCAAGTGCATTCGTTGATAATATCCCGTTTGCAGCAACCATGATTCCAGTTGTCAGAAGCTTGTCAGCACTGCAGGGTGTTGATTTGGAGACACTTTCCTGGGCACTGGCAATGGGTACTGATATCGGAGGAAGTGCGACACCAATCGGTGCTTCCGCAAATGTAGTAGGTATTTCCGTATCTTCAAAGAATGGTCATCCGATTGGATGGGGCAAGTACTGTAAGTATGCAGCACCGGCAACCATTATTGTTGTTTTGATTTCTATGCTGTTCATATTTGCCAGATATATGTAATATGATACCAGGGTCAAAAGGTCAGAAATCCGATGCGAGCTCGCTTCAACATCATATATTCAAGGTTTTATAAAAATATTTACAAATTGACTTCAAAGTTATATAATAAGGTAAATTAATTTTGTCGTCAGGAGGAATGGCAATGAGTGATCAATTGATAATAACATTAGGACGTGAATTTGGAAGCGGCGGACATGCAATTGCAGTAGAGCTGGCAAACAGATATGGCATTAAGCTTTATGACCATAATTTGTTGGACGCTGTAGCAGCAGAGAAAAACGTGGATGTCGAGACTTTAAGACGCTACGATGAGAAACCAAGAAGACTGCTGTTTTCAAGAAGCCAGAATGGTTTTTCAAGTTCTGCAGAAGAAAATGTAGCATTTTTACAGTTTGAGTATCTGAAGAAAAAAGCAGATGAGGGAGAGTCCTTTATCGTAGTTGGAAGATGCGCAGAGACTGTTTTGGGTGATCGTCCGAATGTGATTTCTTTGTTTGTTCTTGGTGATAGCGAAGTAAAGTGTAAGCGTGTCATGGAGATATATGATCTGTCTGAGCGTGATGCACAGTTTAAAATGGAGCGTCATGACAAGTACAGAAAACAGTATCACAACTACTACTGCAAGGATAAGTGGGGCGATTCAAGAGCCTATGACTTATGCATTAACAGCAGCCGATTGGGATTTGATGAGACAGTAAATGAGCTTGAGGATTATATCAATCGACGCAGAAAAATGTTCAAGTAAAAAGAAAAAAGACAATGAGTGACGTTCTGCTTGATTTTTAGGCTAAAATTTGGCATAATAATCAGCGGAACGGGCATGCATAGAAAAAAGCCTGTTCCAAATGGAACGGGCCTTTTTGTTTTGGTTAGGATACATGGTAACCCATACGTTTGAGTTACATGGATCAAGAGATGTCCGATTACAGGCGACCACAGATCCAGTCCCAGATCTCGCCCCACCAAACGCGGCACGGGGATGCAAAATAGAAATCCATAATAGTTCCTCCTTTTTGTTAGTCAATGCTTCATTGCTGAGTTTACAATATCACACATAACTAAGAAAAACAAGTTTTTTCTGTATTCAGAAAGGATATATATGCCAATTCGATCCATTTGTTTTTTGCTTGGACAGCTACTGTTTATTCCATCATATTTTTATATGACAAAGACATTAAAGAAAGAAAAGCTTCGTGCGCCTAGCTTCGTTCGCTTTCTTTTGGTATGCCCGCCCATGGCATACATTTATACGATTTTGTGCATGGGGCTGATTTATCGGCTTCTGCCCGGAAAAATATCATATGATATTATTTATGGTGTAGACTTTTTTGTATTTGGCATATCCTTTTTACTGATGTATTTTTATGGACGTATGATGGAGCCGGTGGGCAGTGCGGCACGCTTTTTGTATCTATGTTTGTATCTGTTGTCCATGCCATTTACAGCTATATATGATTCATTTGCCATGACAGTGTTGATTGATCTTTTGATGCCGATCATTGTTAATTTTATTTATTGCAAATGGGTCTGCCATCCAATCGTGGAGCTTAGGGAAGACTGCAATCGTATCAATGGTGTATTGCTTACGATTTTGATTATTGCAGAATGCCTGTTTTTGCTTAGAATCGCAGGTTTTTTGTTTATTGAAAGACATGTAGAACTGAAAAAGTTTGATGTATATTTTTCTGTTTACAGTTTTATCTATGCAGTATTTGTTCTGATGTTCGTGTTTTCAGCGATTATTATTATTGTGCAGAATATCAAGTCAGCGCGGGAAAATGAACAGGCAGCAAAAAAGAACCATGAGCAGTCAATTGAAACAATAGAATCACTTGTACGTGCTGTTGATGCAAAGGATAGCTATACAAATGGTCATTCTGCTCGTGTGGCAAAGTATACAAGACAGATCTCAAAACTGCTTGGATATGATGATGAGAAAGCTGACGGCATGTATTACATGGCATTGCTTCATGATGTAGGTAAGATAGGTGTGGATGATGCTATTCTTCGAAAGCCAGGGCGTCTTACAGATAAAGAGTTTTCTGATATCAAAAATCATACAGTAATCGGTTCACAGATTTTATCTCGTATAAGTTCAATGCCAGAACTTCAGTATGGTGCGATGTATCACCACGAGCGCTGGGATGGAAAGGGATATCCAAGAGGCTTAAAAGGGGAAGAGATACCAGAAGCAGCGCGTATAATTGCAGTTGCTGATGCATATGATGCGATGACCTCAAATAGATCGTATCGAAAGGCATTAACGCAAGACTGCGTGCATGATGAAATTGTAAATGGAATAGGCAGGCAGTTTTGGCCGCCTGCCGCAAGAGCAATGCTTAAAATGATGGATCAGGATATTCATTATGATATGCGTCAAAAAAATGATGAGTCATCACAAAATGACGAACAAAAATATGAATATGGGATCAGTTAAAAACAGAAGCATATGTATAGTTTTCGGCCTCTGTGTCAGTTAGTGTATGTGTCCATGACGGGCGCGCACCTGCGGCACCGGGGCCATAATTTTTGTATTCTACAAAGTATACAGTATCGTGAGCATCAATCTTTCCCCAGTCGTGCCAGCCTTCAGGTTTGATATGATCACCTATCTCAGAATTTAAAATGACTACTTTTGCATACTCACGCCATGGGCGGCCAAGGTAACATGTATTAGGCTCACTTCCAATAAAGCGGCAATGATTGAATATGTAGCCATAAGTTTGACCTTTTGGCGATGAACCGGCCGTCACATAGCCACCGCCTTCAGGAAGTGATTCAAGTGTACAATTTTCAAAGTAAGCAGTGGCGCTTCCAAAAATAAAATCGACACCACCGCATATATAAGTATTTTTATAATATTGTCTTCCGTTGATGCGCGGGGCAAATTCCTTCGGACCGCGAAAGCCGCCAGGTTCCTTTTCTTTTTCAGGAAGCGGCCCTGTAAAGAGAGTGTCCTGACTTCCAATAAGACGGCAGTTTTCCACACGTATTCCTTCTCCCTCAGCATATAGAGCAATCGCCTGACCAACTTCCTTTCCAGCGCCAGCAGCATTTTCTACAGTGAGATTGCAAAGAGTAATATCTGGCGCATCTAAAAATAAAGTGTAGGTGCGAAAGGTACCTCGCTTTATTCCGTCTGGCATGATTTCTCTTGCATAGTCATCATATGTAAGAATCGTATTTGAAGCATCGTCGCCCATAAGTGTAACGTGAGGCTGTGAGACTGTCAGCTTTTCGTGATAGCGTCCCGGTGCAATGTGTATTGTGACAGGCATAGGAGCATATGATTACTTCCTATTAGGAACACTGTAAATACAAGGCTTTTCGGAGCCTACA
>OIAG01000413.1_pt1 | contig 20720 bp, 21 predicted proteins | sample 1580701 | NCBI WGS metagenome assembly OIAG01 (sample SAMEA3882551, study PRJEB24775) | human gut metagenome | biome: human-associated habitat; feature: intestine environment; material: feces | place: Netherlands | collected 2009/2010 | reverse complement strand
GCTGCTGCTTTATCATTAAAACCTAATAAAATTGCAAGGAAGTATGACCAAAGATACCAAACTGTGCCGCTGCTCCAAGCAGGAAGCTGATCGGGTTTGCGATCAATGGTCCAAAGTCTGTCATCGCACCTACACCGAGGAAGATCAGTGAAGGCAGGATCGACCATTCATCTAACGTGTAAAAATAATGGAACAAACCACCGACACCATTGCTCATCATTTCCGGTTCTGCAAAAATATCCGGGTAGATATTTACAAGCAGCATACCAAATGCGATCGGAACCAGAAGCAATGGTTCAAATCCTTTGGCGATTGCAAGGTAAAGGAATACACAGGCAACAAGGATCATGATGAAATTTCCGACTGTCAGGTTAAAGAAGGCAGTCTGGTGAAGGAGATTGTCCATTGTCTCCATAAAATAACTCATAGTTATCCTCCTAAAATACTAGTTTAATGTAGCAAGTAAAGCGCCTGCTTCTACCATATCACCAACATTTACATTGATACTTGCAACAGTACCATCCTGTGGTGCAACAACTGGTGTCTCCATTTTCATGATCTCAAGTACAACAACAGGATCACCTTTCTTTACGGCTGTGCCCGGTGCTGCTACAACATCAACAACTTTACCTGCTGCACCTGCAGTAATGGAAATGCTTCCTGCTGCGCCTGCAGCTGCCGGTTTTGCTGCCGGAGCCGGAGCCGGTGCTGCTGCTCTCGGAGCCGGTGCTGCTGCCGGAGCGCCATTTGTATTTTCTTCTACGGTTACATCATATACGTTTCCGTTTACGGTAATTGTATAATTTTTCATTTTTCTATTCTCCTTAAACAAAATGGTGTGATTAGCGTCTCTTGATCGTACGGACTCTGAAACTGTCTACCGGTACATTCTCACTTGCTGCGATCGCGGCTGCGATAACAGCGACCAGCTCCAGATCATCCGTTTCCTGTACAGGAGCTGCAACAACTGGTGCTGTCTTTGGTGCTTCTGCTGCCGGTTCTGCTTTTTTGGCAAATTTTTTCTGGATTACAGGAATGATCTTGAAACAATAAATGATCAGCGCAATTGCGATCAGCATAACGAATACCGTTCCCATACCAAGGACTGTATTCTGTAATGCATTTGCCAGCCGGGCTTTTCTGTCTGCTGCCTGCGCAAATACGGTCATTCCCGGAAGCTGTAAAGCCAGAAGTCCGAGACTGCCTGCCGCAATCCCTTTGATATTCTTTCTCATCTTCACTATCTTCCTTTCTTTTACAGCATGGAAAATGCCATGATCAGATGTTTTCTTGTCTGTGCCGGAGCGATGACTGCATCCACGCTGCCTCTTGCTGCTGCGGAAGTTACGGCATTCTGTTTTCCTTCATAAGCAGCTGCCTGTTTTTCAGTTGCTTTCTCTCCTTCAGCTGCAAATAAAATATTTGCTGCTTTTTCAGCTTCCATCATACCTACTTTAACATCATCCCATGCAAATACCATATCGGCATCACTGATGCTTCTTGCGCCCATAGCCACATAAGCACTGCCGTAAGTATCGCCCATGATCAGGTTTACTTTACTGTTGAAACCGCCGTCGTGATAAGCTTTTACCAGTTTTGCGATTGCCTGTGGAAGACCTTTTTCTGTCTGCTCTACTGCCGCAAATCCATCTGCTGCTGTCACAGTCAGAAGCGGAATCTCGCAATCGTTACAGAATGCGACGAAAGCTGCTGCTTTCTCACATCCGTATACCGTAAGACCGTCAGCCAGATCTGCAGTCTTCTCACCTTTTTCATCATAAAGTGCATCGGCATTTGCCACTGCACCAACTAAAATTCCATTTAATGTAAGGAATCCTGTCACCATCTCCGGTGCGTAATCCGGGCGGATCTCCAGGAATTTATCGTCTGCACACTCAGCTAACAATGCACGTGCATCTTTCATGGCACATGTTTTATCAGAAATGTAACGATTCAGATCATCCTCTCCACAACGTCCATATTCTTCATCAATGAGCATTACTACCAGCTCACGGATTTTTGTCAGAACAGCCTCTTCACTCTCCAGTACTTCTGCCTGTCCGGAAACTGCCGCCTGATATTTTGCAGAATCAAACTCGCGGGAAAGTTTTTTATTATCCTGAATGGTATGCGGTGCATTCACATACATCTGTGCTTCTTTTGTCATAAATGCAAAATCACTCATGGCCGGAATCAGTGTCATACCACCTGCACAGTTACCCATTACTGCGCTGATCTGAAGTACACTGTCCGCATACTCAGCCTGCTTTGCAAGGACACATCCAAAGCTGTCCAGTGCATCTACAGATTCCTGCAGACGAAAACCGCCGCAGTCTAACAGTCCGATCACCGGAGCTGCTGCCTTATCAGCCATATCATATAATTTTGCAATTTTCTTTGCGTGCATCTCACCCATCGTTCCGTTCAGCACATCACAGTTCTGACTATATACATACACCGGATTGCCCTCAATCTGTCCGTATCCTGTGATAACACCATCGGATGGTGCAGACTGGTCATTTACGGTAAAATCTGTTGTGCGGGCGGAAACTAATGCGCCAACCTCTACGAAACTACCTTCATCTAACAGACGGTTGATTCGCTCTAACGCTAAACATTCTGCCATATTGCCTCATACCTCCTTGAGATTGTTATTTTATTAACATACCAGATTCATTCTACTTCATTTTTTACAAAAATTCAAGAAAAATGTTCCTGTTTGCCTATACATTTTTTTGCATTTCCTTGGCATATTCACTTGTATTCTATGCAAAGTATACAAAATACTAAGCAGCATCCTTTTTGATTGTAAAAAATATAATTTTTTTATTAAACTTGCCTCATCCTCTGTAACTATTAAAACACCAGTTGCATTGCTTTGTAAAAATCATTCTTGTTATGAAGATATTCCTTTTCGGAATCAGAAACAGAAATACGCACCATGCCTGCTATACATGGTGCGCATCCTGTAATTCTATGGAGTACTCAGTTTTGCAACCGAATGGATCTGCTCAGCATAAACACTCTTCTATATGCATAAATTTTTATTTGATGAATTTTACTTCCGGATAAATCTTCTGCTTTGCAGCTTCTTTTCTTTCATTATAAATAACTTTCTGTTCTTCGAATAAATTGCGTCCGTTTGCATCAATGGATACGATGAGCGGGCCAAATTCTTTGACCTTACAGCACCAGAGTGTTTCCGGCATTCCAAGTTCATCCCAGTGATGCTCCGCAATATACTGCACTTCGGTAGCAGCCACAACAGCGCAGCCTGCCGGGAATACACAATGAATGGCTCCGAAATCTTTACATGCACGCTCGGTATTCGGTCCCATGCCACCTTTGCCGACAATCACGCGGACACCAGTCTGCTCGGTAAATTCGTACTCGAATTTTTCCATACGCATGGAAGTAGTCGGTCCAACGGATACCATCTCATAATCATCCTCAGTTCCTTCGATTTTTCTTACAATCGGTCCTGCATGGAAAATTGCTTTGTTTCTGATGTCATATGGAAGCTCTCTGCCATATTCCACCAGTCTGCGGTGTGCCACGTCACGACAGGTCATCAGATCGCCGTCCAGCCATACAATGTCACCGATTTTAATATCTGCCAGATCCTCCTTGCTTACAGGAGTAACCAATACTTTTTTATCGCCTCTGATTTCAATCATCTTTTTATTCTCCTTTTTCACGAAATATTTGCATAGCTTTCACTTTTCGCCAATCATACATCTAGAAAGGAAAGCCGTTACTTTTTACTCAAATTTCCAGGTAGAATGTGTATCACAGACTACGTTCAGATCTTTGTCGATCACAATGTGACCACGACGGTGTGACCAGCATCCTACGTTTACAGCAACACCGATAGTAGACGGATGACGTGCTGTATTCTCAATATTTACACCCATGACAGAATATTTTCCGCCCATACCCTGCGGTCCAAGGCCAATAGCATTGATTCCATCCTCTAAAAGCTGCTCCATTTTTGCTGCATTTGCATTGTCATTGTGGGAACCAATCGGTCTCATCAGCGCCTTTTTAGAATTTAATGCTGCAGTCTCTACGGAAGTTCCGACACCGACACCAACCAGAAGCGGCGGGCAGGCATTTAATCCATAAGTAGTCATCTGATCCAGTACAAAATCGGTGATTCCTTCATACCCTGCACCCGGCATCAGTACCATTGCTTTACCCGGAAGAGTACATCCGCCACCTGCCATGTAAGCATAAATCTCACACTGGTCGTTATTTGGGACAATATCCCACCATACCGTCGGTGTTCCTTTTCCGACATTTTTCTTTGTGTTGTACTCGTCAAACGTCTGTACAGAATTGTGGCGAAGTGGTGTGGCAAATGTTGCCTGCACAACCGCATCTGTCAGCAGAGCTTCCAGCTCATTGATGTACGGGAAATTTGTTCCGCATTTGAGCCAGAACTGAAGGACACCGGTATCCTGACAGCTCGGACGGTCAAGTTCTACTGCCAGTCCCTGATTTTTTGTCATGGTTTCATATAATACTTTCGGCAGTGCCGCATCTTCTTTGGAGCCAAGCTCCTCTAATTTTGCCACAACATCATCCGGCAGCTTTTTTCCGATATGTCCGACAAAGTCGGCTACCATGTCTGTTAATCTCTTGATTTCTTTTTCTTTCATTGAATCGCACCTCCAGCAATTTTTACTTTAAACTTTAATACTAGCTTCGCCGCTTATACAGCAGCTTTTTAATGATAAAATGGGAATAAAATTGGTAACAAAATCATACATAACGCAAAGGATACAAGGATCAGCGGCAAACCTGATTTCACATAATCCTTAAAGGTATAACCGCCAAGTCCGACTACCATGGTATTTGCAGGCATTCCGATTGGTGTTGCGTAAGCGCAGGATGCTGCAATTACCGTTGCAATAACCACTGCTCTTGGATCTGCCCCAAGGATATCTGACATAGATACCGCGATTGGAACCATCAGCGCTGTGGTTGCTGTGTTTGACATAAAGTTTGTCAGGACACAGGACACTACAAATATGACAAGCAGTAATATCATCGGACTTGGATTTTTTCCAAGGAATCCTACGATCGTGTCCGCGATCATGGTTCCGGCACCTGAGGTATCCAACGCATTGGCAAGCGCCAGGGAACCACCGAAGAGGAGAACTACTTTTAAATCTATGGATTTCAATGCAGCTTTTCCGGAAATAACGCCTGTCAGTACAACCACACAGGCTCCGATACAGGCAGATACCTGAATGGGAATACCAATCTGTTTTTCAAAGATCATTGCTAAAATAACCGCGATCAGCACTACCAGAGACGTAATCTGTTTCCACTTTGGCACATGACTGGAATCCGGTTTTGTCTCTGCCACTTCTGCCACACTTTTTGCAGAAGTCTTCGGAAGCAGGCGGTATCCGATGAAAACAAAATAAACGATACCTGCCAGAAGCATTGGGATTCCGATCGGCGCATACATAAAAAATCCGGTTTCTTCACCAAGATTCTGCAGGGCATCCACACCCATCAGATTTCCCGGTGCTCCGATAATGGAGAGGTTTCCGCCAAGTGCTGCTGCAAATACCAGTGGCATGAGCAGGCGGCTTCTGGAATATCCGGATTCGTCTGCAATTCCACAGACAACTGGGATCAATACTGCTGCGGTCCCTGTATTTGACAGGAATCCTGACATAACTCCTACGATCACCATAATGGCAACCATCAGGATTTTTTCATTTTTTGCAAATCTGGTCACCACCCCACCAATCTTGTTTGCCATGCCGGTTTCAAAAAGTGCCTGTCCTACTACAAACATTCCAACGCACAGAATCACGTTGCTGTTTACATATCCGCTGAATGTCTGGGAAGCGTCCAGAACCCCGGTCACATTTAATCCGATTGCTACAATCGTAGCGGTAAGCCCCAGTGGAATCTTTTCTAATATAAAGCTGACAATCGCAAATATCAGAAATAAAATTGTTATTGTCGATGCTGACATTTTTCACCCTCCCTGTAAAGAATTGTGAATCGGCCGTTCTCTTTATTTGATATCTGTATTGTAAATCAGGTATATTCATTTGTCTATTTAATGAATTTTAACTTGCCATAAATAAAATTTATAGTATACTTTAAGCAAAAGGAAGTTATTGAATTCATCTGATCATTCATCAGTGGTGAATTTATGACGGAAAGCAGCTTCGACGAAAGGAGAATTTTTATGACCTTAAATCAGTTAAAATATTTTTGTGAAACATGCAGATGCCACAGCATCACCGCTGCTGCAAATCAGCTGTTTGTGACGCAACCGGCCATTTCACTGGCTATCCGAGAACTGGAGGCTGAATTTGGCATCACACTTTTTACACGATTCAACAACCGGCTCACCCTGACGGAAGACGGCGCACTGTTTTATAAGAAAGCTGACTACATTCTGCAGTACTGCAAAGATATGCAATTTGAATTGAACGGCAGCCGGATTCAGCAAAATCCGATCCACGTCGGCATTCCTCCGGTGCTCAGCAGTTTTTTCTTTCCGGGACTCATTGATGCTTACCGTTCCAAATATCCAGATGCTCTTGTATCCCTGGAGGAATATGGTTCTGTACGTGCCTGCGATCTGGTTCTGGAAGATAAACTGGATCTGGCTCTCGTCAATATGGAAATGTATAACATCGACCAGCTGAACAGCCATGTACTTATTCACGACCAGCTTGTGTTCTGTGTATCCCCGGAACACCCACTGGCAAATCATACTTCTATCAAAGCTGCTGATCTGGATCATCAGAATGTTATTTTGTTTAATAAAGATTCTGTACAGAATGCCATTTTACGCACCCGCTTTGATTTCGGAAATGTCCATCCGAATATTATCATGCAGGGAAACCAGCTCTATACCATGATTAATTTTATTCGCTCCGGGACAGTGGGATGTTTTCTTTATAGCTGCATTACCGCAGGACTGCCGAAATACAAGGCCATACCTATGGAGCCGCCAATGAAAACGGATATTGGTATTGTATGGAAAAAAGGACGCTATCTGACGACGCAGATGCAGAATTTTATTACGTTTGTGAAAAAATATTATGATGCATAAATACAAAAAACTTTCTGACAGAACCTATCATTCAATCATGATTTTTCTGGTCAGAAAGCTTTTTAATTAACGATTTCTCTTGTTTTTATAAGGATAAACTCTGGGCAGAGACTCTCTCTGCCCCAATCCTAGTTACCCGGATAAGTAATGACAGACTCTACGTCGTAACCTTTCAGTTTCTCACGACCGTTTAATCCAGCCAGCTCCATCAGGAATAATACTTTGACAACTTCTCCGCCAAGGCTCTCGATCAGTTTGATGGCAGCCTCAATGGTTCCGCCGGTTGCGATCAGATCGTCTACTACGACAACTTTCTGACCCGGTTTGATGGAATCTTTGTGCATCTCGATTTCAGCAGAACCGTACTCAAGATCATATTTGGCACAAACTGTCTCGCATGGAAGTTTTCCTTTTTTACGAACCGGCACAAAACCTTTGCCAAATTCATAAGCCAGCGGTGCTCCAAAGATAAATCCTCTGGATTCTGCTCCAACTACCACATCAAAATCTACGCCATCCAGACGCTCCTTTAATCCGTCAATCGCAAGTTTCAGTCCGTCCGGATCCTGTAAAACGGTTGTTATATCGCGGAAAATAATGCCCGGTTCCGGAAAATCCGGGATACTTCTCACGTAATCTTCTACTTTTTTCATAATATGTATAGTTCCTCCTGTTTTATGGATTATCACTCAACCTTATCATTATACATGAAAATCCATAGGATATAAAGACATTTTTTCTGTTCTTTGGAAAAACGAACAGAGAAGTGGGAGTCTTCTCGACTGAGATAATCATTCGTAAATCGGACATTCGCAATCCGCTTCGCTACTTGCTCATGAACGCAGTCGCTTCGCGATCTGTCAGTGAGAGCTTTCAACTCCCACTGACATAAGCATCCCCCCTCACCCGCCACTTAGTGCTCCGCGCACTTGAAGCGGGGGAATGCTTATCTGCGTTCATCCTGAGACCATGCAAGTGCACAACGCACTGCGCGATGCCAGCCTTTCAGCAGTTTCGCACGCTCTGTTTCCTCCATGGTGGGTTCAAACGTACGGCCAAGATTCCAGTTTTTGCGAATTTCATCCTTGCTGCTCCAATAGCCTACAGCCAATCCTGCCAGATACGCCGCACCAAGTGCTGTTGTCTCAATGCATTTCGGGCGCTCTGCACGGATTCCTGCGATATCTGCCTGGAATTTCATCAGCATATTATTCGCACTGGCTCCACCGTCCACTTTTAAATGTGTCATTTTAACTCCGGCATCTTCTTCCATTGCGGCAATGACATCATAAGCCTGATAAGCGATGGACTCCAACGTTGCACGGATAAAATGCTCTTTTTTACATCCTCTGGTCACACCTACAATGGTGCCCCGTGCATAGGAATCCCAATATGGTGCACCCATTCCGGTAAAAGCAGGAACGACATAAACTCCCTTGCAATCCGGTACTTCATCTGCGTACTCTTCTGACTGGCGCGCACTTTTGATCATGCGCATCTCATCCCGCAGCCACTGGATCGCCGCACCTGCCACAAATACGCTTCCTTCCAATGCATATTCCACCTCATCACTGACACTCGCCGCCAATGTCGTCAACAATCCATTTTTTGATGTGATCGGTTCATTTCCAGTATTCATAAGAAGAAAACATCCAGTTCCGTATGTGATTTTTCCTTCCCCTTTTCCAAAACAACTCTGCCCAAACAAAGCTGCCTGCTGATCTCCGGCAGCTCCGCAGACCGGAATTTCTCCGCCTGTCACGGACGGATCTGTATATCCATAGATATAACTGGATGGTTTTACTTCCGGAAGCATACTTTCCGGGATGTTGAATTTTTCCAGAATTTCTTGATCCCAGCAGCATTTGTGAATATCATAAAGCATTGTTCTGGATGCATTGGAATAGTCTGTCACATGCACAGTTCCTCCGGTCAGATTCCAGATCAGCCAGGTATCTACGGTTCCAAACAAAAGGTTTCCTTCCTCTGCCTGTTCCCGTGCACCTTCGACATTGTCCAGAATCCACGCAATCTTGCTCGCTGAAAAATATGCATCTGCGATCAGTCCGGTCCGCTCACGGATCAGCTCATCAAATTTTTCCTCTTTCAGACGGTCAATCTGTTCTGCCGTTCGACGACACTGCCAGACAATCGCATTGTATACCGGTACTCCGGTAAAACGATTCCACACAATCGTTGTTTCACGCTGATTCGTAATTCCGATTCCTTCAATATCTTCTGGCATTGCTCCTGTCACAGCCAAAGCTTCTGTCAAAACAGATAACTGTGTAGACCATATTTCACGCGGATTCTGCTCCACCCAGCCCGGCTGCGGATAAATCTGTGTCAGCTCTTTCTGTGCCATCCCACAGATATTTCCCTCATGATCAAATAAAATACACCGGGAGCTTGTGGTTCCCTGATCCAATGCCATGATATATTTTTTCCCCATGATTTCTCCTCATTTCCGTCAACTTTTCTTATTATTCTATGATGCCAGGGTCAAAAGCCTGAAACCACGATGTGCTTGCACAAGAGTGGTTTTATGGCTTAATGACCCGCCCCGATATGAGCATAAAAGTGGAGCGTCAGCTTCACGATATGCGAATATTGGGTAGAATTGTGGGAGTACGAAGTACGGAACAATTCGTATGGCATCTTTTGACCTCAACATCATTCTATCGTATCTGTCAAAATGTTTCAACGGCTGATATAGATTTCGTTGCGATCACATCCACGCCGGTATCTGCCACATTTTCCACAATCACATCACCGATCTGAACCGGTGCAGTAAGTGTCACTCCTTTTAATGCACACAGACATTCCCGGATTTTTCCCTTCGGAATATCTGATGCCGTTTTTACCGATACCACCGGCAGATTGCCTCCAGCTACCGGCACTGTCGATGTCACGATTCTTCTTGGATCTGTCAGTTCCTTTCTGGCATAATCATCTCCACGTTTGCATGTATTTCCATTTACAGATAGCACCTGCCCGCCATCCATTTCCACTGTCAGATTACAGCCCAGCGGACAGCCGATACAAATCAGTTCTTTTCGTTCCATTATGCTTCCCCCTGTTCGATTCGAATTGTTATTTTGGACAGATTTTCATATTCCTGCAATTTTTTCTTTTGTAAAATTACCTGTTCCATCTCGCCCGGTGCCATAACTTTCTTTTTCAGACGCATGATACAACTATCGTTAAAATAAACACAGAGTTCACTGTTTTTGTATACATTTCCAACGCGGAAACGGACGATCTGTTTGTCCTGCATCCGATGAGGATGAATGGAAGACGGCACGGTATAGCGCACACCACCCTCCGGGCAGATAGCGATTTCTGTCGTGTCTTCCGCAAACTGCTGTGTCACATATTCTGCCGCAAACGTTCCTGCTGCGCCAGCTTCTTCGGATACATAATCCACCAGATCATGCACATGTAATACGTTTCCGCAGGCAAACACACCCGGAATATTAGTTTCCAGACTCTCATTCACAATCGGCCCCGAAGTCACCGTACTTAATTCCACACCCAGTTTTCCGGAAAGCTCATTTTCCGGGATTAATCCGCAGGATAACAGTAAGGTATCACACTCGTAGGTTTCTTCTGTTCCCGGAATCGGTTTTAATTTTTCATCCACCTGTGCGATCGTAACTGCCTCCACCCGGTCTTTCCCTTTGATATCTACCACAGTATGACTTAATTTTAACGGAATATCATAATCATCCAGACACTGTACAATGTTTCGCTTCAATCCACCGGAATATGGCATCAGTTCTGCCACCACCTGCACTTTAGCGCCTTCAAACGTCATGCGCCGCGCCATGATCAGACCGATGTCACCGGAGCCAAGAATGACCACTTTTTCACCTGGCATCCGTCCCTCTATGTTGACGTAACGCTGTGCGGTTCCTGCAGAATAAATTCCCGCCGGACGATACCCCGGAATATTCAGGGCACCTCTCGGACGTTCCCTGCACCCCATCGCCAGAATGATGGCTTCCGCCTCTAGCACAAACATTCCCTGTTCCCGGTTCATACAGGTAATCTTTTTCTCCGGACTGATATCCACCACCATAGTTGACAGCAGATATGGAATCTGCATTTCTTCCACTTCTGCAATAAAACGTGCCGCATACTCCGGTCCTGTCAGCTCTTCCTGAAACGTATGTAACCCAAATCCATTGTGGATGCACTGATTTAAAATACCGCCAAGCTGCTCATCACGCTCTAAAATCAAAATATCTTCCACACCGGCCTTTCGTGCCGCAACTGCTGCTGACAGACCTGCAGGACCGCCGCCGATGATTGCAATTTTCGTTTTCATATTACAGTTCCTCCTTATCATATCCGGTCAGGAATCCTGAATTTCTGCCTTTTTTCGTAATCTCACTGATGTCGCATCCAAGTTCCCTTGCAAGGATTTCCACGGTTTTCGGGGAACAGAATCCTGCCTGACATCTTCCCATTCCCGCACGGGTTCTGCGTTTCACTCCATCCAGCGTTGTCGCTCCCAACGGACGGTGGATCGCATCCAGAATTTCTCCTTCTGTCACCATCTCACAGCGGCAGATCACATTCGCATACGCCGGATTTTTCCGGATCATCTCATGGCGTTCTTCCATACTCAGTTCTTCCATGCAGACCACTCCTTTTCTGGTGGATACAAACTCCGGATTATCCTCTGCCGGAAGCAGTTTTTCAATCATTTCTGCCACATAAATGCCAATCGCCGGTGCACTGGAAAGTCCCGGAGATTCAATCCCTGCCACATCGATAAATCCCGGTGCATCTGCCACTTCTTCAATGATAAAATCATTCTTCTCTGTATGTGCACGAAGGCCGGCAAATGACGTGATAGTCTGGCGTTTTGGCAAGTTTGGTGTACTTAAGCCCGCACGCTGCTGCAGATCCTCCAGACCTTCTGCTGTGGTTGCGATATTTTCCTTATCCAATTCGTCCACTGCCGTCGGTCCAAGCATCAGATTCCCATGTACGGTCGGCGTTACCAGTACACCTTTTCCATATTTTGTCGGAAGCTGGAAAATCGTATGAGAGACAAATTCGCCTACTTTTTTATCCAGCAGACAATACTCGCCCTTTCGCGGAATGATCTGAATCTTCTGTTCACTGACCATATTGTGAAAAACATCCGCATAAACGCCTGCAGCATTTACTACCAGTTTTGTCTCATACACATAATCCTGCGTGCAGACCTCATAATATCCATCTTTTTTTACAATATTCTGAACTTCCTGGTTCAGGAAAAACTGTACACCGTTTGCACATGCATTTTCTGCCAGTGCGATCGTCAATCCAAAAGGACATACAATGCCGCCTGCCGGCGCATACAGCGCAGCCACGACCTGATCCGACACCTGCGGTTCCATCTGCCGCACTTCATCACCGGAAATGATCTGACATCCTTCCACACCATTTTTCTCCGCTTTTTCCAGTAATTCTTCTAATTTTGATCTGTCCGCATCTTCAAAACAAAGCACCAGAGAACCATTCCGCTTATAAGAAAAATCAAGTTCCTTCGAAAGTGCTTCCATCCTCTTGCTTCCCTGCACATTCATCTTCGCTTTTAATGTTCCGGGTGTTGCGTCAAATCCGGCGTGTACAATGCCACTATTTGCCTTGCTGGTTCCTTCGCAAATATCACTGCAGCGCTCCAATACTGCTACCTTTCTCTTCTTACGCATCAGTTCCCGGGCAATGGCACTTCCTGTCACGCCTGCTCCTATGATCATTACATCATACATAACATTCTTCTCCTTTAACTAATAAAAGCCGAGCAAAAATAAACCACTCTCATGGTTTTTCTTTTTGCTCAGCTCATAATCTCATGCAAATCCCTATGCAATTTCTAAGATTATTTTAGCACTAATTCTGAGAACATACAAGTGACACTTTTCACTTTATTTATATAAGTTTCTGATAAAAAGTTTGTACTTCTTCTTATAATTATGTATAATAGTAACACTATAAAAAATGGACTCCGGAAATTTTTTTAACAGTTCTGAGAGTACATATCATACAGAAGGAGATACTTATGAACAAAAACAATCAGAAAAAAAATGCCGGTGCCCTGATCGGTGCCGCATTCCTTATGGCAACTTCTGCCATTGGTCCGGGCTTTTTGACCCAGACCGGAAAATTCACTGACAGCTTACACGGAAGTTTCGGCTTTGTCATTTTGATTTCTATCATACTGGCAGCCATCGTGCAGTTAAATGTATGGCGTGTTTTATGTGTATCCGGCATGCGTGGACAGGATGTGGCAAATAAAGTCCTTCCGGGACTCGGTTATGTAGTAGCTTTCCTGATCGTTGCCGGCGGACTGGTCTTCAATATCGGTAACGTTGGCGGAGGTGCGCTTGGTTTTAACACACTGCTTGGTATCCCGACCACCGCAGGATATTTCCTGGCAGGTGCCATTGCCGTTCTTGTTTTCTTGTTTAAAAATGCTTTAAAAGCTATGGACACACTGACCAAAGTACTTGGCGGACTCATGATCGCTGTTATCTTTGTAGTGATTCTCATTGTTCGTCCACCAGTTGGCTATGCATTAAAAGAAACCGTTGCACCATCTGCACCAATGGGCGATATCTTCCCTGCAATCCTGACATTACTTGGCGGTACTGTCGGCGGATATATCACCTTTGCCGGTGCACATCGTCTGATTGATGCCGGTATCACAAAAAAGGAAAATCTGAGTGAAATCAGAAAAAGTTCTGTCATGGGACTTGGTATCGCAACAATCGTACGTGTACTGTTATTCCTCGCTATCCTTGGTGTTGTCGTTGCTACTGCAACTTCCGGTGCTCATACACTGGATCCGTCCAACCCTGCTGCTGATGCATTCAAAATCGGTGCCGGTGAGATCGGATATCGCTTCTTCGGGCTTGTGCTTTTATGTGCTGCCATCACTTCCATCGTTGGCTGTGCATATACTTCCGTATCTTTCCTGAAGACATTCAGCAAAGTAATCGAAAAAAATGAAAAATGGTTTATTGTCGGATTTATCATCCTCAGCACCATCGTTATGGCTCTGATCGGTCAGCCGGCTACTCTGCTCGTTCTGGCAGGTGCCTTAAACGGTCTGATTCTTCCGATCACCCTGGGTGTGTGTCTGGTAGCTTCCAAAAAGAAAACCATCATGGGGGAGGATTACCATCATCCAAACTGGCTGCTGATCCTTGGTATCATTGTTGTTATCATCTCTGCATACCTCGGCATCACCTCCCTTGGAAACCTTGCAACACTTTTTGCATAATGGAGCATGATCAATTATGAAAGAGACAAAAATTCTTACCGCCGGAGATTCCTCCCTGCTCATTCAGTTTGGGCAGGAGATTTCTCCTGAAATCAATGCACAGATCACTGCATTTGTGCATCTGATGAGAGAACAGCATCTGGAAGGTGTCACAGATGTGATCCCTGCCTTCACAAGCCTTCTCATCAACTACGATCCGCGGGTCATTGACTATCGCAAATTAAAACGCCGTCTGGAAAAATTATTAAAACTGGAAGTCAGCAAAAAAGCTTCTTCTTCCCGTATTTTTGAAATTCCGGTATGCTACGGCGGGGAATACGGCCCGGATCTGGAAAATATTGCAAAACATGCAAACCTTACCACACAGGAAGTCATTACTATTCATTCATCCAGTGACTATCTGATCTACATGCTTGGATTTCTGCCTGGATTTTCCTACCTGGGCGGTCTGGATGAGCGTATTCACACTCCACGTCTGGCAAATCCACGTATCCGGATTCCGGCCGGAAGTGTCGGCATTGGCGGTTCCCAAACCGGCATCTATCCACTGGATTCCCCGGGTGGCTGGCAGTTACTGGGACTGACACCGGTTAAAACTTATGATCCGAACCGTGATGTTCCGATTCTTTTTGAAGCAGGTGATTACATCCGTTTCGTCCCGGTCAGTGAATCTGATTTTGCAAACATAAAAAATGAAGTGGATAACGGTACTTATACCTGTACCATTCATCCAAAGGAGGTGTAACCTATGGGCGTTCGTGTATTAAAAGGCGGCATGCTCACAACCGTACAGGATCTTGGAAGAACCGGCTATCAGAGCCAGGGCTTCGGCGTGTCCGGTGTCATGGATGTACGTTCCTTTAAAATTGCAAATCTGCTTCTGGATAATCCGGAAAATGAAGCGGTTCTGGAGTTTACCCTGATGGGACCAACCCTGGAATTCACTTCCGAGACCATCATTGCTATCACCGGCGGTGATTTCCAGCCACAGGTAAATGGTAAGCCGATCAAAAACTATACCGCAGTTTACATACACCGCGGTGATATCTTATCTTTCCGTGGAGCCAGAACCGGAAGCCGCGGCTACATCGCTTTTTCCAGCTACCTGGATATCCCAGTGGTGATGGGCAGCCGTTCTACCAATATCAAATGCTCCATCGGTGGATATAAAGGACGCCGCCTGATGGACGGAGATTATGTCGGTTTCCGTATCAAGCGAAGATATCTACCGTATTACCTGTCCCGCACCCTGGATCTGGATGAATTTGACCAGGATGAGGTGACTTTACGTGTCATCATGGGACCACAGGATAAATCTTTTACCTCTGCAGGGCGAAAAACATTCCTGGAATCAGAATATACTGTAACCAGCGAATTTGACCGCATGGGATGCCGTCTGGAAGGGCCTTTTATTGCCTACAAAACGACATCGGATATTATTTCCGATGGAATTGCCTTTGGTTCCGTTCAGGTACCAAGCCACGGAAAACCGATCATTCTGCTTTCTGACCGCCAGACCACCGGAGGATATGCCAAAATTGCCACTGTCATTTCCGTGGATATTCCAAAACTGGTTCAGCGGAAAACAGACCACAAAGTACGGTTTCAGGCAGTTACTGTGGAAGAAGCCCAGCAATTGATGCAGGATGAACTGCACGAACTGCAGGAATTCCGCAAACAAATTTATCAGCCATGTAAAGAGGTACTGGACTGCAGGCTGGTAGCTAAGCGCCTGACAAAGCTGTTCCAGGACTAACTACTGAATAATTAAAGGAGTAACAAATTATCATGGATTTACAACAGATTGAAAAACTTGTACAGATTATTGAAAATTCTTCCATGCTGGAGTTTTCCATCCAGGAAGGCGATACAAAGATCAAAATGAGCCGCCGCGGAACTGCTGGTGTTCCGGGAGAAGCCGCAATCACCATCGCGCAGACAGCACCTGCTGCCCAGGCAGAAGAAGAAGCCGAAGATGAAACTTACATCACCTCTCCGATTGTCGGCACTTTCTACTCTGCTCCGTCACCGGAAGCAAAAGCCTTCGTAAAAGTCGGTGACAGAGTCAAAGCCGGCCAGACTGTATGTATTCTGGAAGCTATGAAACTGATGAACGAAATTGAAAGTGATTTTGACTGTGAAATCGAAGCAGTACTGGTCAGCAATGAACAGAAAATCGAATATGGCCAGCCACTGTTTAAGGTAAAGAAACTGGATGACTAAGGAGGCCTGCTGATGTTTCACAAAATATTAATCGCAAATCGTGGAGAAATCGCAGTCCGCATTATCCGCGCCTGCCGAAACATGGGAATCCGCAGCGTCGCTGTATATTCCAAAGAAGATCAAAACAGTCTTCATGTACAACTTGCGGATCAGCGTGTCTGCATTGGAGAAGGTCCTGCCCGCAACAATTACCTGAATATGGAACGCATTATCACAGCAGCCCGCAATGTCGGTGCTGATGCCATCCACCCGGGATTTGGATTTTTATCTGAAAATGCAGATTTTGTCCGTCTCTGCAACGAATATGGTATCGCATTTATCGGTCCGACTGCAGAAGTCATCAACAGTATGGGAAATAAATCCCATGCCCGCCAGACCATGATGGATGCCAAAGTACCTGTCGTTCCCGGCACAAGAGAACCAGTCTATGATGCTGAAACCGGTGAAAAATTTGCGGATGAGATCGGTTATCCGGTAATGATCAAAGCATCCTCCGGCGGCGGTGGAAAAGGTATGCGCGTGGCACAGTCCAAAGACGAGTTTGAATTTCATTTCAACATGGCACAACGGGAATCTGCAAATGCGTTTGGCGATGATACAATGTACATCGAAAAATATATCGAAAATCCGCGCCATGTGGAAATTCAGATCATGGCAGACAATTTCGGAAACGTAGTTGCACTTGGAGAACGTGACTGCTCGGTACAGCGAAATCATCAGAAGCTGATCGAAGAATCTCCATCTCCTGCCATCACAGAAAAAATGCGTGCTTCCATGAATCATGACGCAATTCTTGCAGCCAAAGCAGTGAATTATACAAATGCCGGAACTGTCGAATTTATCGTAGATCCGAAAGGCACTTACTATTTCATGGAAATGAACACCCGAATTCAGGTAGAGCACGGTGTCACAGAAATGGTCACCGGTACCGATCTGATCATTGAACAGATTCGCATAGCTATGGGAGAACCGTTAAGTTTTTCCCAGCATGATGTCACACCAAAGGGACATGCCATCGAATGCCGCATCAATGCGGAAATTCCGGAGAAAAACTTTATGCCAAGTCCCGGTGTGGTTAAACATCTGCACCTGCCGGCAGGAAACGGCGTCCGTGTGGACACCGCCCTTTACACCGGTTACCGCATTCCTTCCGAATACGATTCCATGATTGCAAAAGTCATTGTACATGCACCGGATCGTAAAGCTGCCCTGCAGAAAATGCGTTCTGCATTGGATGAAATGCTTATCATGGGTGTGGAAACCAACCTGGATTTCCAGTATCGTATTCTGAAAAATCCAGAGTTCTGTGAAGGAAAAGCCGACACCGGCTTTATTGAACGGATTTTGCGTCTGGACTGATAAATCCACAAATGTAAAGCATGATTTTTAATCAGAAAGAGAGGTCTTTACCATGTATCAGGTAGATTTAAATAGTGATCTGGGCGAAAGCTTCGGCCGCTATACCATTGGAATGGATGAAAAAATCATTCCCCTTATTTCCTCTGCAAATATTGCCTGCGGATATCATGCATCCGATCCTGTCGTAATGCTGGAATCCATCGCCCGCACCAAAGAGGCTGGTATCAAGATCGGAGCGCATCCGGGGCTTCCGGATCTGATGGGATTTGGCCGCAGAAATATGGCAATTTTCCCAGAAGAAGCCAAAGCTTATACGCTGTATCAGATCAGCGCTCTTGGAGGCATGTGTCAGGCAAACGGAATGCGTCTGCAGCACGTCAAACCACATGGAGCCTTGTACAACATGGCTGCCAAAGATTATGCCCTTTCTCTGGCTATCTGCGAAGCGATCCACGACTATGATCCTGAAATTATTGTTATGGGATTATCCGGAAGTGAAATGATCCGTGCGGCAAAAGACTGTGGCTTAAAAGCAGCCAGTGAAGTATTTGCTGACCGCGGATATGAAGAAGATGGTACGTTAGTAAACCGTCGCAAAGAAGGCGCCATGATCACAGATGAAGATGAGGCTATTGCCCGTGTCATCCGTATGGTAAAAGAAGGCGTTGTCACTGCTGTCACCGGAAAAGATATTCCGATTCAGGCTGATTCTGTATGTGTACACGGAGATGGCGAAAAAGCATTGCTTTTTGTAGAAAAAATCCGTAAAGTACTTACTGAAAATGACGTACAGATCTGTCCGCTCGCCGATATAATTGGCTAAACGATATGTTGTGAAAAAGAGATCCAAAAAGCCGTCCCACATGCAAGCATGCGGACGGCTTTTTTGTTAGGGCATATGTGAGCTGTTGAATTACATCATTCCCATTCCCGGTGCACCACCTGCCGGCATTGCCGGAGCTGGCTCTTTGATGTCTGCTACAACAGACTCTGTTGTCAATAATGTAGAAGCAACGCTTGTTGCATTCTGTAATGCACTTCTTGTAACTTTTACAGGATCAAGGATTCCTGCATCTACCATATTTACATACTCTTCTTTTGCTGCATCAAATCCGACACCCGGCTCGCTCTCACGAACTTTGTTGATGATGACAGCGCCTTCGAGACCTGCATTTGCGGAAATGTAGAATAACGGAGCTTCCAGAGCTTTCAGGATTACTTTTGCTCCTGTCTTCTCATCACCTTCCAGTGTCTCAGCAAGTTTTGCAACCTCTTTTGTTGCATGGATGTATGCAGATCCGCCACCTGCAATGATTCCTTCCTCTACTGCTGCTTTTGTAGCTGCCAGAGCGTCTTCCATACGCAGTTTGCTTTCTTTCATCTCTGCTTCTGTAGCTGCACCTACACGGATCACTGCTACGCCGCCTGCCATCTTTGCAAGTCTCTCCTGCAGTTTCTCACGGTCGAAATCAGATGTAGTTGTCTCAATCTCTGCACGGATCTGAGCAACTCTTGCTTTAATTGCCTCAGAATCACCCTCACCGTCAACGATGATTGTGTTCTCTTTCTGAACTTTAACAGATTTTGCCTGACCAAGCTGATCTAATGTTACATCTTTTAATTCCAGACCAAGTTCGGAAGAAATTACAGTACCACCTGTCAGGATTGCGATATCCTGCAGCATTGCTTTTCTTCTGTCACCATATCCCGGTGCTTTTACGCCGACAACAGTGATTGTTCCACGTAATTTGTTTACGATCAGGTTTGTTAATGCATCACCCTCGATATCCTCAGCGATGATTAATAATTTTTTACCTGTCTGTAAGATCTGCTCTAACAGTGGTAAAATCTCCTGAATGTTTGTGATCTTCTTATCTGTGATCAAGATGTATGGCTCATCCAGGTTTGCTTCCATTTTATCCATATCAGTTGCCATGTATGCAGAAATATATCCACGGTCAAACTGCATACCTTCTACTAAGTCTAACTCTGTCTGCATTGTCTTGGACTCTTCGATTGTGATAACACCGTCTGCGGAAACTTTCTCCATAGCATCTGCTACCATATTTCCTACTGTCTCGTCGCCAGCGGAGATTGCTGCAACTTTCGCGATATGGTTCTTTCCGTCAACTTTCTGGCTCATAGCTGCGATTGCTTTTACAGCAGCCTCAGTTGCTTTCTTCATACCTCTTCTCATAACGATTGGGTTTGCACCTGCTTCCAGGTTTTTCATTCCCTCTTTGATCATTGCCTGAGCGAGAACGGTAGCGGTTGTTGTACCATCACCAGCTACATCATTTGTCTTTGTAGCTGCTTCTTTTACAAGCTGTGCACCCATGTTCTCGAATGCATCTTCTAACTCGATCTCTTTTGCGATCGTAACACCATCGTTTGTGATCAGTGGAGCACCGTAGGATTTGTCAAGTACTACGTTTCTTCCTTTCGGTCCTAATGTTACTCTTACTGTATCAGCTAATTTATTTACACCAGCTTCAAGAGCTGCTCTGGCTTCTGCGCCGAATTTAATTTCTTTTGCCATGATAATATGACCTCCTGATTCAAATTTTGATCTCTATGAATTCTTTCTGATACTTAGCCGGTATTTCATGTTACATCCTGTAAATATTATCTTATAAGTATCTTCATTTATGTTTTCTATTTTGATATTGCTTATTTAACAATTGCAAGAATATCATTCTGTTTTACGATAATGTATTCTGTGCCATCCATCTTTACTTCTGTTCCTGAATATTTGGAGTAGAT
>OIAG01000407.1_pt1 | contig 21067 bp, 19 predicted proteins | sample 1580701 | NCBI WGS metagenome assembly OIAG01 (sample SAMEA3882551, study PRJEB24775) | human gut metagenome | biome: human-associated habitat; feature: intestine environment; material: feces | place: Netherlands | collected 2009/2010 | reverse complement strand
AACAATTATTCCGGAAGCAGCCATTTCCAACTGGTATGCATATTATCGTACCGGAGGACTGAATCTTCCGGCTATTGGCTGGCAGGGAGACGACGTGAATATTCTTGCAAAATACTGTTTCAGCCGTGCAAAAGATCCGGAAGACTATGAAAGTATCAAAGAAGCATATGCAAAAGCTCAGGATGAAATGATCCAGGCACAGGATCGTGCAACCGGAAATTATAATCGTTTCTGGGATGAGCGTAATTATCTGAATCTGGTAGATAAAATCAAAGCATCTGTTTTTATTGTTCATGGAATCAATGACTGGAATGTAAAGACAAATCAGTGTATTCCGTTCTTTGAGGCACTGGAAAAGCAGGGAATTCCTGCAAAGATGATGCTGCATCAGGGTGAGCATGTTTATATCCATACACTGAAAGATTCCAACATGCTTGATATTATGTACCGCTGGCTGGAGCATTATCTGAAAGGGGTAGATAATGGTATTGAGAAAGAGCCTGCAGTTCTGGTAGAGAGCGGTAGTGACCAGTCCGTATGGATGGCATCTGACACATGGCCACCGAAAGGATGGGAGGCAGAGACATTCCCAATCAGTGAAACCGGTGAAGGCATGATCGTGGATGATCTTTCCAGCACTGTATATGACAGATCAGCAGATAATCTTGGGGCATGGCTTGATGAACTTGTATTAAATGACGATGCTGAGTACAAAAACCGTATGAAATATATCTGGGATCCGTTTGCGGAAAAAGGAACATCTGCTCATACAAAAGAGTCAGGGGAGAATATCAGAATCTCCGGTACAGTAAAAGTATCCTTCGATGCTGCAATTGATCGGGAAACAGCTATCCTGAGTGCTATGCTGGTTGATCTGGGGGACGCAAAGCGTATTACCGCAGAAGAAATCAAACATCCAGACGGAACATATAGCTTTGGTCTTGAAGCAGAACCTTCAAAATATAAAGTCATCTCTCGTGGATGGATAAATGCACAGAACAGATCCTGCATCTGGAAAAAGGAAGAAATCAAACCGGGTGTATCTTATCATTATGAGATTGATATGGTTCCGACTGATCACGTTCTGGATGAAGGGCATGAACTCGCATTGATCCTCTATGGTATTGATGCACAGGCGACACAGAGACCGGATACGGTAACAACCATTACCGTTGATCAGGCAAGCATTCATGCAATGGTGCCAATTGTTAGATAAAAAATCAAGTCGAACGCACGTGAGACTTGGTGTGTGATTCTGGTCAGCGAAAGCTGACATATTCTTCTCAGAATCACTGCACTCTACACTAATAAGAAACAACACTAATAAGAAACAACACTAATAAGAAACAGGAGGATTTTTTCATGAAACGTGGAATTGATATTAAATTAAATGTAAGACCGATTTTCCTTTCACTGGTACACCAGACCGTATTTGAGGGTCCATGTCGTTTCGGACATGATGAGGAGCTGGAAATGGCTTACGACCAGATGGTAGAGGCAGAGTTATTTGAACAGTACAAAAAAGACCTGAAAAAATATATCACAGATCCGCAGATCAACGTAATGGAGTGCATTTACATAGAACGTCATGAGGATTTCATGAGTCCGGAATCCATGTTTGAAGCTATGACCGTGGATAATGACGAGGTAGATCTGTATTTGTTTAATACAGAAATCGGACGTACCGATATTACGACAGAATTTGCACAGCGTTATAAAAAACCAATCGCTATTATGCCGTACAATTGCTGCTGTCTGGCAGACTGTGTACCGCCGCTGATCGCAAGAGGTCTGGAGGCATATGGTTTTTATGACTGGGATGATGCAAACAAGACTATGCGTGCCATGCGTGTACGCAAAGTGCTGAGAAACATGAATGTGCTGGTAACACCGAGATATAATGCGAATAAATCTTTCTCTTCTGAGTCCAGCTTTAACTCACTGGCACAGGTTACTGATAAATTCGGCATCAAATTCCGTGTGTTGAACGTACATGAATTTATCGAGACCACACATGTCGTGGATCCGACCACAAATAGTACGGTTCCCGGCAGAAATATCAACAACCTGGATGAAGCAGATATGGTAGAAATCGAGCGTATCACAGATGAGCTGATCGCCGGTGCAAATAAAGTCGGCATGGAACGTGATATGATCATCAAATCCGTAAAATTATGGTACAATGCGCAGAAACAGATGAAACTGTATGACTGCAACGCGTTCAGTATGCCATGTCCGGATGCCTGTGCAACCAGACGTCTGAATCAGGAGCAGTTTACCGCATGTTTATGCCATTCCCTGAACAACGAGATGGGTATCCCGTCTGCTTGTGAGTACGATATCGGAGCAGTTGTTGTCATGATGATTCTGTCCAACTTATCCAATTCCGCAGCTTATATGGGAAATACAAACCCGATCTTCTATGATGAAAATGGAGATGCAATTCCGGAGCGTGTTATTACAGCAGAGAACCTGAAAGATATCAAAAATGTACCGAATCTGTATTACACCTTCCATTCCACACCGAACAGAAAACTCAAAGGCTTTGATCAGCCGTATGAGGAGTATGGTATCCAGCCGTTCGCATACAGCGGATGGGGTGCAACCCTGCGATATGATTTTGCGAAAGATGCCGGTCAGGTAATTACAATGGCACGTATCTCTCCGGATTGCAGCCATATGATGATTGCAAAAGGAACGATTGTAGGAGGTGGCGGCGTAGACAGCCAGAACTGTTCCCTGAGTGTAATCTTTACTGTAGACAATCAAAAAGATTTCTTTAAGAAACAGGTTCGTTACGGTGGAAACCATATGCCGCTTGTATACGGTGATTATACAGAAGAACTGGAAATGCTGGCAGAAATGCTTGGTCTGGAAGTAGTAAGAGCATAGAAACTGTGTCTGTAAGATAAAATAAACAGGGCGCAAAGCGACTGTAGATGAGCTACCAGAATTAAAAAATCTAGTAGCAAAAAAGAAACAGGATGGTATAATAGATTTTGTAAAGATCATACATGTGTGGAGGAGATCAGAGGATCTCCTCCATGCTTGCTTTTGATGAAAAAAATACTATACAAATAGGAAAACTGGAAAACTAGAATGGACGGTAAAGATATAGAAGGAAGAGTCGATAGGATGCAAGCACAGATCAGAAATGATTTTCCAATCTTGGAACAGAAGATAAATAATAATCCGCTGATTTATTTTGACAACGGAGCGACCACACAGATGCCAAACTGTGTTCTGGAATGCCTGAACCGGCATTATATGCAGGATAATGCGAATGTGCACCGGGGAATCCATACACTAAGTGAAAGGTCCACATGTGCCATGGAAGATGCCAGAAAGACAGTGGCTGATTTTATCGGGTGTGACGATCCGATGCAGATCATATTTACCAGAGGAGCTACGGACAGTCTGAACCAGGTGGCGTTCGGTTATGCGGCGCAGTATATGCAAAAAGGCAGGAAGGTGATCGTGACAGAGTTCGAACATCATTCCAATTTTGTCCCGTGGCAGCAGGCAGCGAAACGGACCGGTGCAGAGTTTGTGGTGATACCGATGCGAGAAGATGGCAGACTAGATATAGAAGCATTGGAACGGGAACTGGACGAGTCCGTGGTGATCGTTTCGGTGACTGCAATCTCCAATGTGACAGGAACGGTACTTCCGGTGCGTGAGATCATTCAGAAAGCACATCAGTATAATGTCCCGGTGTGTGTCGATGCTTCCCAGGCAATTCGGCACGGTCAGATGAATGTGCGGGAACTGGACTGTGATTTTCTGGCTTTTTCCGGACACAAGACCATGGGACCTGCCGGGATTGGTGTTTTATACGGAAAGAAGGAACGACTGGATGTCATGGAACCGCTCTGGTACGGCGGTGGTATGGTGGATGTAGTAGGAAACGAGGATACAAGTTTTACCACGATTCCATATCGTCTGGAGGCCGGTACCCCGAATTATCCTGGAGCTATTGGGCTTGGTCAGGCACTGCATTATTTGCAGGAAATCGGTACAAAAGAGATTGCGGCATGGGAGAAAGAACTGACGGATACGCTGGAACAGAGACTTTCCGAACGGAAATATGTGCACGTACTGGGCGGAAATGTGGAAAAACAGAGTGTGATCTCTGTGGTGGTCGACGGCATTCATCCATACGATATGGCAAGTTTTCTGAATAAATACGGTATTGCGGTACGCAGTGGCAATCACTGTGCACAGCCGATGCTGCGCAGGCTGGGCTATGATTCGGTGATCCGTTTTTCGCCGGCATTTTATAATACAAAAGAAGAAATCGAAGTGATCGGTGACCGCATGGAGAAGATTATTTCGTTTTTGAAAAAATGGTAACATAAATTATGAGAGAGACAAAAGGGAGGAACTGTAATGAAAGATGCTTATATGAACCTGAGTTTTTACCAGATGTGGTACTTTATCCGTACCATTGAGCTTGGAAGTTATTCCAGGGCTTCCCAGGATCTCAACGTAACACAGTCGACATTAAGCAAATGTATTCAAAACATAGAACAGAACCTGAAAATGGAACTGTTTATCAGGGAGAAAAACAATCTGATACCGACAGAAGCTGCAAAAAATCTCTATCAGGTGTGGAAAAAGATGATTGTGGAAATGCAGGAAGCTGTGGAAGATGCACGGCGTTATATGGGTGGACGAAGTGAGAGTTTGAAAATAGGGGTGCTGGATTCCCACAAGTCAGAATCTTATCTGTGGGAGTATGTAGAAGCATTTCATGATCTGTATCCGGATATTTCGCTGGCAGTTGAGTCAGAACGGCCGGAAGTATTGCACAAAAAATTGATGGAAAATGAACTGGATGTTATTTTTACCGTGCGCTATGATATGGAAACAATTTCCTGGACCGGACATCATATGGAACTGGTGAAAGAGACACCATTTACCGTCTGTATGAGAGCGGACAATCCGCTGGTGGACAAACAGGTGTGGGAAGTCAAAGATTTAAAAGAGTGTAATCTGGTTATGATTTCAGCATTGCATCTGCCAAGTTATAACAGTATGATTGTGGAACTTTGCCTGAAATACGGCTTTTTTCCCAATATTGTCTATAATGCGCAGAATGCAGCATCTCAGATATATAATCTGTTGAAAGAAAACGATGTGTTTATCTGTGATAAATATCACAAAGATTATGGTTCATCTCATGTAATCTCGCGCCCGATAAAAAATACAAAGAGCGGTGTTGTGATGGTATGGAAGAACGAAAGAAAAAAATATCTCTGTCAGTTCATTGATGTAGTGAGAAACTGCAGACAGCATGAACAACAGGAAAATATTCAGAACGGAAGGATGCCGGAGGAAGAAAAATGAAGACAATAGATGAAATTCAGACAGAGTTTGTAACAGCGTTTAATGAGATTGATGACTGGATGATGCAGTATGAATTTTTACTGCAGGTGGGTGCAGAACTGGAGCCGTATCCGGATAAATGGCGGGATGACACTCATCTGATCCAGGGCTGTCAGTCAAAAGTATGGATTCACTGTGAGGAGCAGGATGGAAGACTGCATATATGGGGTGATTCAGAGGCACTGATCATCAAGGGAATCATTGCAGTTGCCATTGTTATGTTTCAGGATCAGAAAAAGGAAGATATTGCCGGTGCAAAGGTGTGGTATATCGCGGATACAGATTTGAAAAATCAGATCAGCACAGATCGGTTCAACGGTGTGAACAGTGTGATCCGGCATATACAGTCCATTTGAGTGTTAAACAGGATAAGCTAGCAGGAGATCAGCTATGAAAAATGAATATATGAATCTGAGCTTTTATCAGATGTGGTATTTTATCTGTGCGATGGAGCTTGGAAGTTATTCAAAGGCTTCACAGAAATTAAATGTGACACAGTCTGCCATCAGTAAGACAATCCAGAATATCGAACAGAATCTGCAGGTTCAGCTGTTCGCGCGGGAAAAAAATATACTGGTTCCGACGGAAGCCGGAAAAAGCCTGTATCGTTCATGGAAAGATGTGATCAGCGCAATGCAGGAATCTGTGGAAGTGGCACGCAGACATATGGGAGGTGATATAAAAAAACTGAACATAGGGGTTTTAGATATTCATAAATCAGAGGCATATCTCTGGGAGTACATGGAAAAATTCAGAGAACAATATCCGGGGGTAGGACTGGATATTGAATCGGAACGTCCGGAAATATTACACAGACAGCTGATGGAAAATGAACTGGATGTTATTTTTACAGTTCGATATGATATGGAACGCAGTGGACTGGATGGAAACCATGTTGCTATTATCAAAGAGACACCATTGACTGTATGTATGCGAACAGATCATCCGCTGCGGGATAAGGATGTATGGACTGTTGAGGATCTGAAGACGAGCAATCTGGTAGTTATTTCTGCCTTGCATCTGCCAAGTTATCAGAGCATGCTTATGGATCTTTGCCGGATGCATGGTTTTTTACCCAATATTGTATACAATGTGAATAATGCTTCGTCTCTGGTATATAATCTGCATGAAAAAAATGATGTGTTTATCTGTGACAGGTACCATAAAGATACAGATTGTCTGCATATTGTAAGCAGACCAATTGCAGATACACATAGTGGTGTGGCTATGGTATGGCGAAAAAATGATAAACAGTATCTGAGGGAATTCCTGAATCTGATTCGGAATGATGAACAAAGATAAGAAAAAATAGAGGGAGAGGAAGTTTTTCGTACTTACTGTAACAGAAGTGATCGAAATACTAGGATATGAGAAAAAGTCCGTTACATATGCGAGATATTCGTTTTTCAAAAGACAGAAAACCAGCTACAATATAGATATATTAAGTTGGCCGGCTTGATGAGAAGTTTGTATTGTATCTGAGGAGGAAAACGAAATGATTGCAAAAAATATTGATGTGAAACTGAATGTTCGCCCTATTTATATCGGTTTGGTACATGAATATGCTTATGAGGGACCGTGCCGTTTCGGGGAAGGCGATGCACTGGAAAAAGAATATGATCAGATGGTAAGCAGGGAAACTTATGAAATATTCAAACAGGATGTTTTCTCTCATGTTCCGGCTGGAATAAATATGATGGATCCGATTTATCTGGAAGCTACGGATGAATGGGTAAATTCTGAAAAAATTTATGAAACACTGAGTGCAGAGATTGATAAAATTGATTTGTTTGTATTTAATTTTCAGATTGCAAGAGGATTTATCTATGTAGAGTTCGCACAGAGATTTCATAAACCTGTTGCTATGATTCCGCATTCCTGCTGTGAGGAAACCCTGAATACAGCGGCTTTGCATGCAAGAGGACATGAGGCATATGCGTTCTATTCCTGGGCAGATTATGAAGGCTATCTGAGAGCATTAAGAACGCGAAAAGCGCTGCAGAATACAAGAGTGCTGGTTGCATCCAGATTCAGCTCTGTCAAATCCTATGGCGGAACCGACAATTTTGTAAATCTTGAAGAAATAACAAACCGTCTTGGAGTAAAATTCCGTAATATCAGCGTACATGAGCTGCTGGATCAGCTGCATGAAGTTGACCCATATAGTAATCCGACGATTCCGGGCAGAAAAGGTCAGAATATCAATGCTGAGGATACAGCGCTGGCAGAAAAACTGGCAGATGAATTTATTGCAAATGCGGATGAAGTCAGAATGGATCGGGCAGCCATCATAGATACATTTAAAGCATATGTACTGGTTCAGAAACTGATGGATCATTATGAGTGTAATGCATTTACGGCACCATGTCCGGATTTGTGTTCCACCAGAAGACTTTCTGAGGAACGGGTAACATTCTGTCTGACGCATTCTTTAAATATTGAAAACGGAATTCCTTCTGCCTGTGATCTGGATTTCAATTCATTGCTTACGCAGGCAATATTGGAAAATCTGAGTGGAAAATCCGTTTATATGGGAAATGCCAATGTCTGTTCTTTAGAAGATGGAAAATTGCCGACGATTTTCGGTGATTTTGATGATGCTCATATTGATCATTTGGATGATAAAACGAATCTGTACAGTATGTTCCATGCAACACCAACACGAAAATTTGATGGATTTGAACAGCCGTTGAAGAAATATTCTGTAGATTCTTTTGCATACAGTGGATTTGGTGCGACAGTACGTTATGATTTTATGCAGGATGAAGGACAGGAAATCACAGTATGCAGAATTGATCCGACAGGTACAAAGATGCTGGCTGCAAAAGGAACCATTGTTGCTTCAGCCGGATATGATGGAAAGAGCTGTGGACAAGGCTTATTCTTCCGGGTAGCAGATAACAAAGATTTGTTCTATAAACAGTGCGAATTTGGTTGTCATCTGACTCTGGTGTATGGTGATTATATCGAAGACCTGAAGAAGTTTGGAAAAGTAACAGGAATTGAGATTGTGACAGCATAGAATACAACTGTATGAGAAATATGATGCTTTTTCAGGTATAAAAAACAGTTCATGATATTGTTTAAAAATATATAGAAAAAATGCGGCATGTGTTTTGGAAACATGCCGCATTTTTTTGAATATCGGAGTGACAAGATTTGAACTTGCGATCTCTCGCCCCCCAGACGAGCGCTTTACCAGACTAAGCCACACCCCGACATTATTTTTTCACAGGGCTAAAAACCTTGTGAGCAAACTGTAAAGATTATTTTATCATAAAAAAGATATGCTTGCAAAGCTTTTTTTCAGAAGTTATACTTAGCGTATACACAAAGAGATGTATATATGGTATATACACGTGGTTTTAACGGAAAAAAGATGGGAAAGCAGGTAAGTCTTTTGCATTATCATAACGATACAGGTACTGGGGAGGAAATTACATGGATGAACAGTTTTTATCTCCGCTGGAAGTGGCGGAAATTTTACAGGTAAAGAAGAATACCGTTTATGAGATGATCAAGCGTGGGGATCTGAAAGCTACGAAAATGGGAAAACAGTTCCGGATCGCACGGAAGGATGTCTATGAATATATGGGAGTGATGCCGGAAACGGAGTCTCCGGAGAATATCGTAATCTGCGGACAGGATCAGCTGTTGGATGTGCTCTGTGCTCTGTATAACAGTCAAAGTGACGGACATACGCAGGTGTACCGTTCTCCGATGGGAAGTTACAGCGGTCTGTACCGGATGTATCAGAATGAAAATTATGTGGCTACCTGCCATATGTGGGACGGGGCGACAGATACCTATAATCTGCCGTATATAGAGCGGATGCTGCCGGGAGAACAGGTGGCAGTGTTTCATTTGTTGAAACGCTGGCAGGGATTTTATGTAAAGGAAGGAAATCCGAAAAATATTCAGAAATTTGAGGATCTGCTCAGAGAGGATGTGCGGATGATCAACCGGGAAAAGGGAAGTGGGATCCGTATCTTTATTGATGAAATGTGCAAAAAGCTGGATATTGATCCGGATCGTATTCACGGATATGAAGATATTGCATCTTCTCATCTGATTGCAGCTACCAATGTGCTGCGGGGAACGGCAGATGTGGCGATCGGAAACGAAAAATCAGCCCGGCAGATGGAAGGCATCCAATTTCTTCCATTGAAGCAGGAGAGTTATGATATCGTATTTCGGAAAAAGGATTTGAAACGAAAAGAATTTCAAAATCTCCTGAATATCATCGGATCAGAGGAATTTCAGAAAGAAGCAGAAATGATGTCCGGCTATGATATCAGTGATATGGGAAAACAGCTCTACTAGATAGGGCTGTTTTTTATTTGATAGAAAATTACGTTCTTGTGAAAATACAATGGTATACCACATAAATACCAACAACATACTTGACAAACAAAATGAATTATAGTATAACAAAAACATATAAAACATGACAAAACATGACAAAAATGAAAAGAAACAGGAGAAAAGTGAAATGAAAAAGAAAGTGCTAAGCTTAATGCTGGCAGGTGCTATGGTTCTTTCCATGGCAGCATGCGGTAGTCAGAACACAGATCAGGGAGCAGCAAATGACACATCTGCGAAAGCAGAGCAGAGCGACAGCTCCGAGGCAGCTAAGGAGAATTCTGATTCAGAGGAGCTTGAAAGCACACAGATTACGGTATTTGCAGCAGCAAGTCTGGAGAATGCTTTAAACGAAGTGATTAAAAAATACAATGAGACTCAGCCGAACGTAACAATCATACCGAGTTATGACAGTTCAGGAACATTGCTTGCACAGATTGAGGAAGGTGCAGCTTGTGATGTATTCTTCTCAGCGGCTCAGAAGCAGATGGATACGTTACAGAACGATGATCAGCTGGTAGTGGACGGAACCCGTCATAACGTGGTAAACAACCAGGTTGTAGTAATCACATACAAAGGAAGCGGCACAGCAGTTACAGGTCTTAAGAACCTGAAAGATGCGAAGAGCATTGCAATGGCAGACGGAAGTGTTCCGGTTGGTAAATACACACGTCAGGCCATGGTAAATGCCGGAATGCTGGATGCGGTAGATGATGTATCTACAATACCGACAGATGTGATCTCCCAGGCTCTGGACGGAGTTGAAATCAACGAGTGCGGTAACGTAAGTGCTGTTAAGACTCAGGTGGCAGAAGGATCTAACGAAGTAGGTACAGTATATTATTCTGATACATACGGACTGGAAGATAAGCTGGACATCCTTCAGGTCATCAGCTATGATCTGACAGGTAATGTTATTTATCCGATCGCTCAGGTTAAGAATGACGAGGCTGATGAGTTAGAACAGAAAGCAGCCCTGGATTTTGTAAACTTCGTAAAATCTGATGCGGCAAAAGCTATTTTTGACAGCTACTATTTTGATACAAACGTAGAAGACTAAACCGATAAACTATGATACTTCCTGGAAATGAAATTGATTACCATCAGTATTTTTTCGGTATAATTTCAAAATTCATAGAAGTTCAGATGAAAAGCTCCCACTGACAGGTCGCAAAGCGACTGCGTTCATGAGCAAGTAGCGAAAGCGGATTGCGAATGTCCGCTTTACTTTATACGGGGATAGAAGGAAGGACTGGGAGAATTTGTATATGGATACAATTATGGAAATTGTGAAGAATCTGGATTGGACACCGTTGTTCATTTCCTTTAAGACAGGAATTGTAGCAACGGTTATTTCCTTTTTTCTGGGATTATTTGCAGCACGAAAAGTGATACATGCGGGAGAACGTGTCAAAGCTATTGCGGATGGCTTCCTGACATTGCCGATGGTGCTGCCGCCGACGGTTGCCGGATTTTTTCTGCTTTTATTATTCAGTAAGCGCCGTCCGATCGGTATGTTTTTGTTTGAGCAGTTCGGCATTAAGGTGGTACAGACCTGGCTTGGATGTATCATTGCGGCAACGGTGATCTCTTTCCCGTTGATGTACCGGAATGCGCGGGCGTCCTTTGAACAGCTGGACGCAAACCTGATCTATGCGGCCCGGACGCTTGGAATGTCTGAAATGCAGATCTTCTGGAAGATTGCAGTGCCGAATGCGGGTTCCGGTATCATCGCAGGAACAATACTGACCTTTGCGCGGGCTCTTGGAGAGTATGGTGCGACTTCTATGCTGGCAGGTAATATCCCCGGTAAGACATCGACGATTTCGCAGAAAATCGCCATGGTTATTCAGGATGGTGACTATCTGACAGCAGGTGTGTGGGTTATCATCATTCTTGCAATTGCTTTCTGCATCATCGTGGCAATGAACCTGGTGGCAGGTAAAAATATGAAGAATACGCAGAGCTGGTAGGGTACTCACGTGAGTTCGACTTGAACATAGAAGAAAAGCGGATTGCGAATGTCCGCTTTACTCAATATGTGTGTGGGAAAAGGAATATTATGGCAATAGAAGTAGCAATCAAAAAGAAAATCGGCAATTTTTGTCTGGATGTTGCGTTTTCGGCAGGCGAGGAAATGTTTGCTCTGCTTGGAGCTTCCGGATGTGGCAAAAGTATGACATTGAAATGCATTGCCGGAATTGAGACCCCGGATGAGGGGAAAATTATATTAAATGGTCGCACATTATTCGATTCTGAGAAAAAAATCAATTTGATTCCGCAGAAAAGAAAGGTTGGATATATGTTTCAGGATTATGCCCTGTTTCCTAATATGACCGTTGAGAAAAATATCATGGCGGGCATGGGAAGAAAACCGCAAAAGGAAATCGTGCAGGATTATATCCGCCGTTTCCGTTTGGAAGGACTGGAGCATCATCTTCCGCGGCAACTTTCCGGGGGCCAGAAACAGCGTGTGGCGCTGGCCCGTATGATGGCATCACAACCGGAGATTCTGCTGTTGGATGAACCATTGTCGGCATTGGACAGTTTTCTGAAATGGCAGGTGGAAGAGGAACTGCAGGATCTGCTTTCCGAGATTGGGAAAACTGTACTTTTTGTGTCACACAGCCGTGATGAGGTGTATCATCTCTGTGATCGCATCTGCGTGCTGGATAAGGGACATATTGAGACTGTGCAGGAGAAGAAAGAGTTTTTTGCAAATCCGGTGACCAGGGCAGCTGCCCGTATTTCCGGCTGCCGCAATATCGTACCGGCAAAACGGCTGTCAGAGCATCAATTGGATGTTCCGGACTGGGGAATCTGCTTTGAACTGGAAAAAGAAATTCCGGAAAATACGACATTTGTGGGCGTGCGCGCACATTATATCGACGTGTCTATGGATCTGGCAGAAGCAAAGAACAGTTCTGTCATGCAGACCGATCGTCTGCTGGAGCAGCAGTTTGAGTCAGAACTGGTACTGAAATACAGCACAGAGACGATGTCATTGCGAATTCTGATGGATAAAGAAAAGGCAGAACAGTTTGCACAGCATGAACAATTACGCATCACAATACCGGAACATGCGTTGCTGCTGTTACATGTATAAAAAACTTCATTTGGCTTTATATCCTTAAAAAGTCTTTACAAGCAACACTTTAGTGTGATACAGTGTATAAAACTGTAAAAGGAAGTAAAAAGTGATGATGAAAGCATGGGAAAAGAATATTCGCAAAGTCGTTCCGTATGTTCCTGGCGAACAGCCAAATAAGGAGCGTATGATTAAATTAAATACAAATGAAAATCCATATCCACCGGCTCCCGGCGTGGCAGAAGCTTTAAAAAATCTGGATCCTGACCGTCTGAGACTGTATCCGGATCCGGCCTGTACCCGCCTGGTGGATGCGATTGCAAAGCAGAAAGGTTTAAAACCGGAGCAGATATTTGTCGGTGTTGGTTCCGATGATGTTCTCGCCATGTGTTTTATGACCTTTTTTAATAGTGAAAAACCAATCCTGTTTCCGGATATTACCTATTCTTTTTACGATGTTTGGGCGGAGGAATTTCGTATTCCGTATGAGACACAGCCGCTGGATGATGATTTCAATATCCGAAAAGAGGATTATTATAAAGAAAACGGTGGTGTGATTTTTCCAAATCCGAACGCACCGACCGGGGTGGAAGCATCCCAGGAGATGATTGAGGATATTTTGCAGCACAATCAGGATGTTATCGTGATCATTGATGAGGCATATGTGGATTTTGGGACCAGGACAGCCCAGCCGTTACTTGAAAAATATGATAATCTGATCGTAGTGCAGACATTTTCAAAATCACGTTCCATGGCGGGAATGCGCATTGGATATGCCATGGCATCACCGGAACTGATCAAATATCTGAATGATGTAAAATATTCCTTCAATTCCTATACAATGGATCAGACGGCATTGGATCTCGGTGTGGCATCCATCGAAGATCAGGCATATTTTGAGGAAACTTTACATAAGATCATTCAGACAAGGGAACGTGTAAAACTACGGTTGACAGAACTTGGATTTACGTTCCGTGATTCCAGAAGCAATTTTATTTTTGCATCTCACAAAAGCTGTCCGGCAGAGGAATTATTTGAAAAATTAAAAGAAAAAGATATTTATGTCCGTTATTTTAATAAACCGCGTATTCATAATTATCTGCGTATCACAATCGGAACAGATGCTGAGATGGACGAGTTCCTGTCGGAAGTAGAGAATTATCTGAAGGAATCCGGCAGATTATAAGCACATTGTGCATAGGATGCAAACATGGGAATCTCAACTCTGACTGAGAGAAAAAATGATTTTAGGAGGATTATATGGAAAGTCTGGTAACCTGGTTTACAAGTACCTTAGGTGCACATATTTCAAGGGAAGCAATTGTGTTTATTATTTCACTGTTTCCGATTCTGGAACTGAGAGGAGGTATTCTGGCATCATCGTTACTTGATGTTACGATGTGGAAAGGAATCCTGATCAGCGCGGTAGGAAATATTCTTCCGATTCCGTTTATTTTATTTTTTATCAAAAAAATATTTACAGCAATGAAGAAAACAAAGTTGTTGCGGCCACTGGTTGAGAAGATGGAAAACAAAGCAATGAAAAAGCGTGACCAGATTGAAAAATATGAATTCTGGGGACTGGTTTTATTTGTTGGCATTCCGCTTCCGGGAACCGGTGCATGGACCGGCGCACTGGTGGCATCGCTGATCGATATGGATATCAAGAAAGCTTTCAAGGCGATTTTGCTTGGAATCTGTCTTGCAGCCGTGATCATGACACTGATTTCTTATGGTGTACTTGGACATATCATCAGATAATGAAAAATGATGAAGAAGCAGAGTGTTTTGCCTGCCCGATAACGACAGACATAATAATATAGCGTAAGAGGGGGAATTTACGATGGAAACAATGGAAGCAAGAATGGTAAAACTGTATGCAAGAAACAACAATCACGTAGCGTTGCATGCCATTCCGGGACATTTTGCTACAAGTCACTCACATATCAATTTTTATATTGATATGACGAGCCTGAAAACCCGTGCCAATGAGGCACAGGAAGTTGCAAAAAGTCTGGCGGGAGATTATGTGAATTCTACTGTGGTGGATACGATCGTCTGCATGGACGGCACGGAAGTGGTTGGTGCTTATCTGGCACAGGAGTTTGAAAAACGCGGTTTTCGCAACACGAACCTGCATGATACGATTTATGTGGTCACACCGGAGTATAATGCGAACAATCAGCTGATTTTCCGTGACAATACGATTCCTGCCATCAAAGGAAAAAATGTGATTTTGTTGCTGGCAACTACAACGACGGGACTGACTGTGCGGCGCAGTCTGGAGTGCGTGCAGTATTATGGCGGAACTGTCCATGGCATTTCTTCCATCTTCAGTACCGTGAAGAAAGTTGGCGGCATGGAAGTGCATTCTGTATTCAATGCGGATGATGTGCCGGGCTATCAGGCGTTTGGCAGAGATGAATGTCCGTATTGCAAAAAAGGATTTGCGATTGAAGCTATGGTAAACGGGTTTGGGTATTCGCAATTATAAAAAACTTGACAAGGCAAAAAATGTTGTTTATCATGTTTAATGACTTTGAAAATTTTATAGTTATAAAAGGTAATGACAAAGAGGAGTACGCAAAAGATGCGGTGACAGGGAAGAGGGTCCATGGACTGAAAGACCGTCTGACAGGCAGTTTGCGGAAGGTAGCTTTGGAACCGGATATCTGAAGCCAATGCAGCATATGTATAGGACAAAAGCAGCGATCGTTGTGAATTTACGTATTGTTGCCCTGAGAGAACAGACGATATGTTTGTTGTATGGTGGGTAGGAGATCCCGGGTGATTCCCGTTAATTAATCATAGAGATTCCATTAATTTTCGGAAAAGAAAGAGAGGTACAAGCTGTTTTTGTACAGGGAGTTGATGGGATAAAATGAAGGTGGTACCGCGTAGATTCGCCCTTCACATGCGATTATGTATGTGAGGGGTTTTTTGTTTTACAGGAAATTCGGTTGAAATCCTTATAAAACAAAGCACTTGAAAGGAGATAAAATGAAAGAATTAGCAAAGACCTATGATCCAAAAGGGATTGAAGACCGTCTTTACCAGAAATGGGAAGACAATAAATATTTTCATGCAGAAGTAGACAGAAGTAAAAAACCATTTACGATTGTTATGCCGCCGCCAAATATCACCGGCCAGCTTCACATGGGACATGCGTTGGACAACACCATGCAGGATATTCTGATCCGCTATAAGAGAATGCAGGGATATTCTGCATTATGGCAGCCGGGTACTGACCACGCAGCCATTGCAACAGAAGTTAAAGTTATTAACAGCCTGAAAGAAAAAGGAATCAATAAAGCAGACTTAACCCGTGACGAGTTTCTGAAATATGCATGGGACTGGAAAGAAGAATACGGTGGACGTATCGTAAAACAGTTAAAGAAAATGGGATCTTCCGCTGACTGGGAGAGAGAGCGTTTTACGATGGACAAGGGCTGCTCTGAGGCAGTACTTGAGGTATTTGTAAAATTATATGAAAAAGGGCTGATCTACAAAGGTTCCCGTATCGTCAACTGGTGTCCGGTATGTAAGACTTCCATCTCAGATGCCGAGGTAGAGCACGAAGAGCAGGACGGATTCTTCTGGCACATCAACTATCCGGTTGTCGGCGAAGAGGGAAGATTTGTTGAGATCGCAACGACAAGACCGGAGACATTGTTTGGTGATACCGCAGTTGCAGTGAACCCGGACGACGACCGCTACAAAGACATCGTCGGAAAGATGTTAAAACTTCCGATGACAGACCGCGAGATCCCGGTGATCGCAGACGCTTATGTTGACAAAGAGTTCGGAACCGGATGTGTAAAGATCACACCGGCACATGACCCGAATGACTTTGAGGTTGGAAAACGTCACAACTTAGAGGAGATCACCGTCATCAACGACGATGCAACAATGAACCATTATGCCGGAAAATATGAGGGCATGGACCGCTACGAGTGCAGAAAAGCACTGGTGGAGGATCTTGAAAAACAGGGACTGCTTGTAAAAGTAGAGCCGCATTCCCACAACGTAGGAACCCATGACCGCTGCGGCACAACCGTTGAGCCGATGGTAAAACAGCAGTGGTTTGTAAAGATGGACGAACTGATCAAACCGGCTGTGGAAGCAGTGAAAAACGGAGACATCCAGTTACTTCCAAAACGTATGGAGAAAACATACTTTAACTGGACTGACAATATCCGTGACTGGTGTATTTCCAGACAGCTCTGGTGGGGACACCGCATTCCGGCTTATTACTGCCCGGACTGCGGTGAGATGGTGGTAGCAAAGACTGCACCGGAGAAATGTCCGAAATGTGGATGTGACCACATGGAGCAGGATCCGGATACCTTAGATACCTGGTTCTCATCCGCACTCTGGCCGTTCTCCACATTAGGCTGGCCGGATAAGACAGAAGATCTGGATTACTTCTATCCGACCGATGTACTTGTAACCGGATACGATATCATTTTCTTCTGGGTCATCCGTATGATTTTCTCCGGCTATGAGCAGATGGGCAAAGCACCGTTCCATACCGTATTGTTCCACGGACTGGTTCGTGATTCCCAGGGACGCAAGATGAGTAAATCTTTAGGAAACGGTATTGATCCGCTCGAAGTAATCGATAAATACGGCGCAGATGCACTCCGTCTGACACTGATCACCGGAAATGCACCGGGAAATGATATGCGTTTCTACTGGGAGCGTGTTGAGGCATCCAGAAACTTTGCCAACAAAGTATGGAATGCATCCCGTTTCATCATGATGAACCTTGAGGGAATCGAGATCAAGGAGCCGTCACTGGATGAGTTAAAACCGGCAGATAAGTGGATCTTATCCAAGGTAAACACACTTGCAAAAGACGTGACAGAAAATATGGATAAGTACGAGATGGGAATCGCCGTACAGAAAGTTTATGATTTCATCTGGGATGAATTCTGTGATTGGTACATTGAGATCACTAAGACCCGTACTTATAATAAAGAAAATGATCCGGCATCTGCAAACGCAGCATTCTGGACATTAAAGACCGTACTGACAGAGGCATTAAAACTGCTTCATCCGTTCATGCCGTTTATCACAGAAGAGATTTTCTGCACACTGCATCCGGAAGAAGACACGATCATGCTTGCAAAATGGCCGGAGTACCGTGCTGACTGGAATTTCCCGGCAGAGGAAGAAATGTTAGAGCACTGCAAGGATCTGGTAAAAGGTGTCCGCAATGTGCGCACAGAGATGGATGTTCCGCCATCAAGAAAAGCGAAAATCTTTATTGTTGCTGAAGATGCCGCTTTGCGTGATTCCTTTGAACTGACCAAAGAGGCTTATGCAAACCTTGCCGGAGCAAGTGAGGTCATGGTGCAGCAGGATAAGACAGGCATCGGGGAGGATGCAGTATCTGTTGTGATCCCTGGCGCTACACTGTATCTGCCATTAGAAGATCTGGTTGATTTCGAGAAGGAAAAAGGGCGTCTGTTAAAAGAGCAGGCACGTTTAGAGAAAGAGCTTGCACGTTCTAAGGGAATGCTTTCGAATGAAAAATTCTTAAGCAAAGCACCGGAAGCAAAAGTGCAGGAAGAGAAGGACAAACTTGCCGGATACGAACAGATGATGGAGCAGGTCAAAGAACGTTTGGCACAGATGTCAAAATAATTGCAAGATAATGAGCGCAAGAACGGCGAATTGGATCATGTGCTGATTTTGCACATGATATAATAAGACTGCCGAGCGAAGCTCGTGTAGATCATGATCATGAAGCATTGCTTCATGATATAATAAGAAGGAGCTATGCACGATGGGTATCATCTTTACTGGTCAGCCGGTAAAGTGGTGCCTGCCTTGTATAGCTCTTTTTGGTAAAATAGCACCAAAAAGGATGCGTTGTGTTAAAGAATTTACTTGAAAAAGCATAAAAATACTAGTATTATATAAGATAAGGAATATTCTACGTTACTATATATACATACATCAGAAAGAATTGGGGAGCACGCCTATGGTAACAGAAGAAAAACCAATCGTACGGATGACGGCAGATAGCATGGAAGCGTATGTTATGCTTATAACACCAGACGATGGGGGAGAATATACAATTGAATCATTGCAGAAAGCATTGGATGACAGAGGTGTCAAGTACGGAATAGATGAAGCAGCGTTGACGGAGCTGATTGATGAAAAAAAATATGGTGTGGAGACGTTAGTTGCGCAGGGAACAGAGCCGGTAGACGGAAAAGACGGTTATTATGATTACAATTTTAACTGCAACTTTGATAAAAAACCGTTGATGCGGCCGGATGGAACCGTGGATTACTGGTCTGTAAAGTCGATAGAGTCTGTGGTGCAGGATCAGGTGATCGCGGAGTACCATCCTTGTGTGGAGGGAATGGACGGCAAGACAGTCACTGGAAAGCCGATACCTGCAAAGCGGGGAAGAGAACAGCTTCCACTGAAAGGAAAAGGATTTGAACGCAAGGATGATAATACCTATGTTGCGCTGATGAGTGGTAAGATCGAGACACAGAATGACAGGGTTGTGATCCTTCCGGTACATGAATTGTCCGGCAATGCAGATCTTTCCAGTGGCAACATTGATTTTCATGGTGATGTTGTGATCCACGGAAGCGTGGAAAGCGGCGTTATAGTAAAAGCAAGCGGTACGATCACAGTGGATGGAATCGTCGAGGCATGTACTTTAGAGGCAGGGAAAGATATTATTTTAAGAAGTGGAATGCTCGGTGGAAATAAGGCATCAGTAAAGACAAAAGGCAGTATTACCGCAAAGTTTTTTGAATTTACCCGTATTGAATGTGCAGGCGATATCCGTGCAGATGTGTTGATGGATTGTCAGGTACAGTGCTTTGGAAAGATCATCATGAATGGAAAACGCGGAAGCATCATCGGTGGCCTTACACATGGAGTGTGTGGAATCGAGGTTACGACATTAGGAAATGATGCCGAGAAAAAGACCGTTATTATGGCTGGTGCAAGTCCGGAAGGATATGCAAAACTCAGACAGTTAGAAAAGACGATTCAGGAGTTGAGTCAGGGATTGGCACAGATTGAAGAGGGGCTGCGCAAGTTTGAAGAGCTGGAAAAAGCGCGTGGAGTCAGCTACAAAGACGATCCGAGGCGAGTGACATTGCTCCGTATCAAGATCCGTGATACTGCGACATTAGCACACAGCAAAGAAGAGGCAAAGCAGCTGCGCAATCTGATCGAGAGTGCGAGCGGTGCATGTGTTACCGTTTTGCGGGGGACTTATCCGGGAGCTGTGATCCAGATCGAGGATACCAAGCTGCTTGTACAGAATTATGTAAAAGCAGCTGAGTTTTACAAGCTGCAGGATAAGATCAAGACGAGAGAATGCTCATAAAACTGCTGTCGAATATGGCAGAAGTTTTACGAAAAACTTAATATAAATTTACTTGATTATTGTCACCACTATATTATAATATAGTGGTGATTCTTTTTGCCCTTAATTATGTGGTGGAGAGAAGAATCTTAAAATAGATGTTTGCCATAAACAAATGGCAGAAAAGGACAGGTCGATTATGATTAATTTTGAAGAAGAATTAAAGAATTTTAAACCGAGCTTAGAGGTAGAAGAGGCAGAACAGGCAATATATAATCATGAATTAACAGATATGACAGATGTTTTAAAAGAGATGATGCAGGAGTTAAAACATAATATGTAAGACATCTTTTGGAAAAGTCGAATGTAAATTCATGAAGTGAGGGAAAGAATGAAGTGCTATAATTGTGGAGCAAAGCTTGGAAGGGAAAATATCTGCCCTGAATGCGGCGTAAATGTAAAAATATATAAAAAAATTGTCATGGCATCCAATGAATATTACAATGATGCACTGGCAAAGGCGAGTGTCCGTGATCTTTCAGGAGCAATAGAAAGCTTGAAAACAAGCCTGAAATTCAATAAATTAAATATAGATGCAAGAAATCTGCTGGGACTCATCTACTTTGAGATGGGCGAAGTGGTGGAGGTTGAAAAAAAACAAGGGCCGCCATGGAATCAGGAATTTGAGGTTTGGCGATATTGTAACCGATATTGTTTTTAATGGTGAAGGCACGGTGTCGGTCACGTCGAATGCTTCTTACTCTCTAATCATTAATGGCAATACTTATTCAGTAAGGAAGGGGGATACTGAAATTAAGCTGTAAGGACCTTCTGTTTATCCACGGAAGGGCGTCATTGATGTTCTTCCGCGGAGTTTTTTCCTT
>OIAG01000371.1_pt1 | contig 22111 bp, 15 predicted proteins | sample 1580701 | NCBI WGS metagenome assembly OIAG01 (sample SAMEA3882551, study PRJEB24775) | human gut metagenome | biome: human-associated habitat; feature: intestine environment; material: feces | place: Netherlands | collected 2009/2010 | reverse complement strand
CCGATAACTTCTGCTAATGCTGTAATGTATATGGCACATGGAGCAAAGAACAAGATGTGGACAGCACAATATGATCCTTTGCAACCGGTAAATCTTCCATCGTCTGCAGCGTTTTCTCATAATGGTTTTTCCAAATATTTTTACCATTAACGAGTCCTGCAAATAACAATTTATCCTGTGGAAAACTAAACTGCTCGATCAATGAAACTGTCTGCTTACCCTCGATAAAATCAAGTCCGATCCCGGCAAATGGCATTTGGATCAAATCCTCATAAATATCACGCACATCGCCAAAATAAGTCTGCAATAACACATGACACTTGTTATCTGCAGCAAGGATTTCATCATATAATTTGTGGAATAACTGAATTTCATCCTGTCCCATATCTTGTACAAGTGCAGGCTCATCAAACTGTAGCCAGTCAATGCCTTCTGTCTCGCATTTCACAATCAGATCCCGATATGCTTTACTCACGGCATCCACATAATCTGCCATTTTTTTCGTTCCGGTATATCGGCAAAGTTTTAACAGTGTATAAGCACCGATCACTGTCGGCTTTGTTGTGATCCCAAGCTCTTTTGCTTCATGATACTCTGCAAAAAGTTTGTCCCCTTTTAGCTCGATCACCATCTCATCTTCCACTTCTGGAACGATATAATGATAATTCGTGTTAAACCATTTCTTCATTGCCAATGCTTTTACATCACCGGAATCGCACTGATAGCCACGCGCCATCGCAAAGTAGGTATCTAACTCTGATAACTGAAGTTCTTTATATCGTTTCGGAACAATGCCAAATAATACGGCGGTATCTAACATATTGTCATAGAACGAAAAATCATTGCTGGAAATAAAAGAAATCCCCGCCTCTTTCTGTGTAAGCCAATGCGTTTTTCTCAATTCTTTTGCGGTCTGCAAAAGTTCTCCCGCCTCAATCTCCTTTCGGAAATACTGTTCGGAGGCAAATTTTAATTCTCGTAATGTTCCTATTCTTGGGTAACCAATGACTGCTGTCTGCATATTCTTCCTCATTTCTGCACACTTTCTCTTCCTACGGTATTCATGCCAAATGTACAAAACACAAATCCCCCTTGCAACGCTATGTGACTATTATACGAGGAATGGTACCTATTGAAAAATACATAAAAATGCAGGCAACTGTGACAAGAAGTGTTGTCAGCGCAGTAAGACGCCATTGAAGCGTCATTTTTGCAAAGAGGGAGCGCAGAGGCGCTTTTTTTTGTGTGTGAGTCATAAGAATCCTTTCCTTATTTAAATGTTTAATCATTACAGCAGTCTGCGTTAAGCAGATATCCTTCGCCTATCTTATTTTGAATAGGATCGTATCCAAGAGCTGCGCGAAGCTTCTTTCTAAGCGATGAGATATGAACACGGATGGAATTACTGAAGCTGTTGACACTTCCGTCCCAGATATGCTCAATCAATTCTTCAGGACTGATTACCCGATCTGGATGAAGAAGAAAATATTCTAACAGGCTGCTTTCTTTTCGCGTTAGGGAAAGTGGCATATGATCAATCTGGGCAAGTCTTGTTTTTGTGTCAAATGATATGCGGCCGCAAGTCAGGCAGATATTTTCCTGAATAAATTTGCGCCGTGTGAGGCTTCGTATTCTAGCCTCAAGCTCTTCAAAATGGAAAGGTTTTGTAAGATAATCATTTGCACCTAGATCAAGTCCCTCCACCTTATCCTGAATTTGAGTTCTGGCAGAAAGGATGATAACTGGTGTGGATGAGTTTTCAGCGCGAAGCTGCTGTAAAATGGAAAGACCGTCCATTCCTGGAAGATTAAGGTCAAGCAAAATAAGATCGAATGGTTCTGTCAGACAAAGATCTAGTCCTTCATTTCCGTCCATGCAGGTGTCCACCTCGTATCCATCAAGGCGAAGTCCTTCAGCGATAGAGCTGCAAAGCTGTGCTTCATCTTCGATTACTAAAATATGCATATCTTCATTCCCCTTTCAAAAATAGTTATTTTTTTAAGTATATCATACGAATAATAAAATAGTTGTTAAAAAATAAAATTTCTTAACACTGATTTTATACAGCGTATGTTATAATCGCCTCAGATCAAAACAAAGAAAGGAAGGATCATAAGAAATGAGAAGAAATAGATTACATATTGGAGTATTAGTAAAGGCATATTTAGCAGCAGGTGTGATTGGAGTATCATCCTTAGGTGCATTTGCAGCACCTGTATTTGCAGCAAAGAATGATAGCAACAAGGAGACAACGACTGGAGAGGCAATCCCGGCAGGAGAGGCAGTCCCGGCAGGAGAAGCAGTCCCGGCAGGAGAAGCAGTCCCGGCAGGAGAAGCAGTTTCCTCCGATATGATCTCTGGAACATTTACACCATCTGAGATTTCCTGGAAGGTTCAGGATTCTTATGAGTTTCCATTCATGGGTCTGAATTTTACATTAACAGATAAGCTGTTAAAGCAGATGGAAGATGGAAAGGTTGCAATGCTGACAGATGAGAACTGGAATGAGGAAGGCGATGCAATTTCTTATGCATTCTTTAGCTGGTATACAATGACAGAAGAGCAGCGTGATGCTGTCATTGAGAAAATGGGAACTGGCTATGATGACTGGGTAAAGAGTCTTGGAAAGATTGGAACTCTTGGAGTATACAGTACAGATGTGACAGATCAGTTAGATGAACTGACTGGTTGCACAGAGCACACAAAGCTTGGCGAGAGCAGTGATGGAAAATATGAGTATTATTTAAGTATTAGCAAGGATGCAGATAAGAAGCTGAAAAAGGAATTAGAAAAGACAAAGACAGAGCTGACTGACATGGCAGAATTTCAGCAGATGTCCGCATTCGATCAGCCAATCGATATGGTGCAGCAGGATGGCGATAATGTTGGAAAGTTTGAGATGACAGGTATTGATAAGAAAACTTATACTGAGGATATGTTTAGTGAGTATGATCTTACACTGGTAAATGTATTTACAACATGGTGCTCACCATGTGTTAATGAGATTCCGGAGCTTGAGAAGCTGTATCAGGAGCTTAAGGATCAGGGCGTTGGTGTAACAGGTGTTGTATTAGATACGGCAGACAGCGAAGGCAATCAGGACGAGCAGGCCATCAAAAAGGCAGAGCTTCTTCAGGAAAAGACAAAGGCTACCTATCCATTCCTGATCCCGGACAAGAATATGATGAATGGACGTCTTCAGGGCATCTCCGCATTCCCGGAAACCTTCTTTGTAGATAAAAATGGAAACATTGTAGGCGAAACATATTCTGGAAGCCATACACTTGAAGAGTGGAAGGAAATTGTGGAAAAAGAGTTAAGCGCAATCAAGGAAAATAATTGATATGAAAATAATGCAAAATAAAATGGTGTCTAGGGCGAATGCAGCCCTGGACTCCAAATGGACAGGACTTTGTCTGGCAGTGGTCGGACTGTTGATGATGGCGTTTGGTATTTATCGCGGTGAGATGGCAGTTGTATTTACTAAAGCGATTAATATTTGTATGGAGTGTATAGGAATAGGATAAGAAAATGGCTCAGGAAAAAACAAGTAAGAAAAAAACAAATAAAGTAAGTGATGCAAAGCGCCATGGCATTCAGGCAGTGTGGGCATTTTTGACAAACAGCCATGTATCAGGCTTTGTAACAGGAAAAATTTACACGGGAAAATTAAAAAATGTCTGCGTACCTGGACTCAACTGTTATTCCTGTCCAGGAGCCGTCGGAGCCTGTCCAATAGGTTCTTTGCAGGCTGTTGTGGGCAGCTGGAATTTTAAGATGGCTTATTATGTTGTTGGCTTTTTGATTTTTATTGGAGCCATTTTTGGAAGACTGATCTGTGGCTTTTTATGTCCATTTGGACTAATACAGGATCTGTTAAATAAAATTCCTTTTCCGAAAAAAATTCGTACCTTTAAGGGAGATAAGCTGCTTCGCAAGCTGAAATATGTAATATTTGCTGTGTTTGTTATTTTGCTTCCTATGTTTTTAGTGGACATTATGGGACAGGGCTCACCATATTTTTGCAAGCTTATATGTCCGGCTGGAACGCTTGAGGGCGGTATACCGCTTGCACTGTTAAATAAATCAATGCGCAGTGCACTTGGTGCTCTGTATGTTTGGAAGAATGCGATTTTGGTTGTAACAATCATTCTCTCAATTATAATTTACAGACCATTCTGCAAATATATTTGTCCGCTTGGAGCATTTTATTCCGTTTTCAACAAAGTATCGTTTTTCAAATATCGTGTCAACAAAGAAAAATGTGTTGGCTGTGGAAAATGCGCAAAGGTTTGTTGTATGCAGGTAGATCCTGTTGTAAACGCAAACAGCCTAGAGTGCATTCGCTGCGGACGCTGTAAGCAGGCTTGTCCAACAGGAGCCATTAGTTGTGGTGTAAGTAGGGAAAAAAATAATATATAAAATTAGAATAACTTTACATCTGGCAAGGCGAAAAAAGCCTTGCCTTTTTTTGTGAAAAAGCGTAAAGTGAACCTTGTAACATTGAGAATGAATCTGGTGCTAGAAAAAATTTGACGAGAGAAAAAGGAGAGAAAAAGCGATGAAGATTCCATTTGACGTGAAGATGTTAACAAGTGGGGCATCCCTTTTAGAGCAGGAGAAAGACAGTGCTTTATTGAAGCTGTCAAAGGATGGAGCGGGTATTGTGCTGCCGTGGGATGTAATGAAAAATGAGCGCTACTTTATGTTTAAGATTGAGACACTTGAGGAACATTGTGATGCTTTCAATGTGTATGTGTATGGCAAGGATGATGAGCCAACGATGACGATTCGTTTTGGCATTCTTCCGCAGATTACAACACAGATTTGTTTGGATAAGGAGTGGTTTAAAGCAGGTGTGCTGTTTCCAGAGGCACTTCCGGGGGAGCTTAAGATTGTCTGCCATGGTGGACGAATTGTGCCAGAAGAAATTACACGTATTGAGATGAAGACTATTCCAGTATTTCATGATATTACCGTGCGTATCAGCAACATGGCATTAACGGATACATACCCAGAAGATGTTAAGCTTTTGAATGTTAAGCTTGTCGATAGTCTTGGACAGAATAGGCGAAAGGAATGGTCAGGCAAGACAAAGGATATTGAGTCGTTAAAGAGCATTCTTGAAAAACAAGTCAAAGACGGCGAAGAAGGCTATCCATTTGAAAATTGGTCAAAATGGGGCGGCTGGAAAAATAAAAAGCTGGCCAAGGGCACAGGCTTTTTTACAAAATATAAGGCAGATGGCAAGTGGTGGCTTGCAGATCCAGACGGTTATGCGTTTTTTAGTGCAGGACCAGACTGCGTGAATGTGCCAGTGGACTGTCGTGTTGATGGAATTGAAAAATGGCTGGATTGGCTGCCAGATGAGAAAGAACCGGCATATGCAGAAATGTTTTCACCAGACCGCGTATTTAAGGATAGAAAAAGAAATGCAAAGATGTTCTCCTATGCAGGTGCCAATTTATATCGTGTGTTTGGTGAAGACTGGTATCAGACCTGGAAGAAGATGATGGCAGGACAGCTGATGCAGATGGGCATGAATACGCTTGGCAACTGGAGTGATCAGCGCCTTTTTGAAAATACACCGATACCATATGTAACTTCACTTCCAGAATTTCCGGAGACAAAAAAGAAAATTTTCCGTGATTTTCCAGATGTATTAAGTGATGAGTATAAAGAAAACGCGAAAAATAATGCAAAGGCACTCGCAGCAAGAAAGGACGATCAGATGATGATCGGCTATTTCCTTAGAAATGAGCCAAGCTGGGCATTTGTGGATAATTTGGTGCTGGCAGACGAGGTACTCTATAATCCGGAGCGCACAGTATGTAAGGAAAAGCTGATTGCGGCTTTAAAGGAAAAATATCAGACTGTGGAGGCATTAAACACAGCATGGAACACAAAGTTTAATGACTTTGACGATCTGTATCAGCCGATTCGTGATGCATCAGCTAAATCTGAGGCTGCAAAAGAAGATCAGAAAACATTCTCAAAAGAGATGCTTCGCGCTTATGTTGAGATTCCGTCAAAAGCATGTCGAGAAGTCGATCCAAATCATATGATTCTTGGTATGAGATGGGCATGGATTTCCGATCCAGATCTTGCAACGGGATGGGAGAATTTTGATGTATTTTCCATTAACTGTTATGCAGTCGATCCAACAGAAGCAATCTCGCATGTGGTAGAGCTTGGTGTAGATCTGCCTGTTATGATTGGCGAATTTCATTTTGGAGCACTAGATACAGGTTTATCAGCAACAGGACTTGAGGGTGTACTGACACAAAAAGATCGTGGAAAAGCCTACCGCTATTATTGCGAGCGTGTAGCAGCTCATCCAAATGGTGTTGGCTGCCACTATTTCCAGTGCTATGATCAGTTTGTTCTTGGTCGTTTTGACGGAGAAAATTATAACATTGGATTGTTTGACATCTGCTCACGTCCATATCAGGATATGGCGTCTTATGTAAAGCAGTGCAGCGAAGCTATGTATGAGATTTCGGATGGCACAAAGGTGCCTACAGATGAAAAGGCAGAAAGTATTCCGATGATTGCGTATTAATGTATTATTTTTTTCAATAGAAAGGAAATATTATGAGTAAATTGATGAAATCCGAATGGAGAGACCGCATCAGTCATTGGGTGCGCACACTTAAAGATGATTTTTATCAGCCACTTGGTGAGATTCAATGGGAGGCATTTCGCACAAATGAACAGCTCTCACTTGGGGAGGCAAAAAAAGAGCAGTTTGTTTCGGTAAAGCCAGGTTTTACTTGGGGAAATACATATGAATATTGTTGGATGAAGGGACACATTAAGCTAAGTGAGGAAGCTAATGGCAAACGTATTGTGATGAATTTGAAGCCAGATGGTGAGGCAACACTGTTTGTAAATGATAAGGCTTTTGGTACATACCGTGCGTCTTGGGTTAATGAGCCGCATCATTATATTGTAGACAATGTGTTAAGTCGCTGTGCAAAGGGAGACGAGCAGTTTGATATCATGATGGAGGTCTATGCTGGTCATTATTATCCAGAGGCACCGACAGGAGGATGTGCGACAGGTCCAGTGCTTCCGGGCTCCTATACAGACAAATTAGAAGAGGGAAAGAGACGTACATTAGGACGCTGCACTTACGGAATTTGGAATGAAGATGCTTACCAACTTTTTATGGATGTAGATACACTTGGACGTTTACTTGAAGTGCTTGACAAGACAAGCCTTAGAGCGGCAAAAATAGCAAAGGCATTGGAACAGTTTACATTGATTGTTGATTTTGAGCAGGAACGGGATGCCAGAATTGAGTCCTATAAAAAAGCGCGTGAAGCTTTAAAGCCAGTGCTAGAGGCCGAGAATGGTTCGACAATGCCAGTCTTTTATGCAGTGGGAAATGCTCATTTGGATTTGGCTTGGCTGTGGCCGATTGCGGAAACCGGTCGTAAAACCGCGCGTACATTTGCGGCGCAGCTTCGTCTGATTGAGGAATATCCAGAATATAAATTTATTCAGAGCCAGCCAGCAGAGTATGAGATGTGCAGCAAACTGTATCCGGAACTTTTTGAGCGAATCAAGGCGGCTGTCAAAAAAGGACAGTGGATTGCAGAGGGTGCCATGTGGGTGGAACCTGACACGAATATGGCAAGTGGTGAGGCACTGATTCGTCAACTGCTGTATGGAAAGCAGTATTATAAGGACGTATTTGATGTGGACAGTGAAGTGCTGTGGCTTCCAGATACGTTTGGCTACACAGGGGCATTGCCACAGATTTTAAAGGGATGCAAGGTCAACTATCTGGTAACCCAGAAGATCTTTTGGTCATATAACGAGGGTGAGCAGTTCCCGTATCATTACTTTAACTGGGAAGGCATAGACGGAAGTAGGATTGTGTCATTTCTTCCGACAAGCTATACTTATAAGACTAATCCTAAGCAACTTGAAGAAGTGTGGAAAAACAGAAGTCAGCTTCAGGATCTGGATGCCTTTTTGCTGCCGTTTGGCTATGGCGATGGCGGCGGTGGTCCAACAAGAGACGATATTGAGTATGCAAAAAGAGAACAAAATCTTGAGGGTGCACCGAGAGTTGAACTGTCTGATCCGAAGAGCTTTTTCAAGAAAATGGAAGAAGCGGGTGGACCAGTCAATACTTATGTAGGTGAGCTGTATTTTAATGCACACAGAGGAACCTACACCTCTCAGGCAAAAGTAAAGCAAAATAATAGACGTGCTGAGTTTGCACTTCGCGAGATGGAGATGTGGGGAGCATTTGGTCTTTGTAAGGGAAATGTATATGACAGTGAGAAGGCTGATGCTCTCTGGAAGGAATTATTGTTAAATCAGTTTCACGATATTCTTCCAGGCTCCTCGATTGGAAGAGTTTACGAGGAAGCAAGGAAAGCTGTTGGCGGTGTAATTGAGACAGCAAATAAACAGGCAGATATATATATGAGTCAGCTTGTAACAAAAGAAAATGAAAATGAAAATGATGTGACGCTCTTTAACTCATTTGGTTTTGAGAGAAAGACAGTGGTAGAGCTTCCAGAAGCATTTGCAGACGGTGCAAAAACCTTTGAAGGAGAGGAAGTTTTTGTTGAGAAGACACCGTTTGGCGTTAAGGCATGGGTAACAATCCCACCGTGCGGAGCTGTTACACTTGTTCCATACAAGAAGAAAGATGTGGAGCAAAAGGCTGTGTCAGCAGAAAAGACCACGGACGGCATTGTGCTTGAAAATTCACAGGTACGCGTCAAGATAAACAAAAAAGGCGAGGTGACAAGCTTTGTCCTAAAGGAATCAGGACGTGAGTTTGCAGCAGATGCCTTGAATTGTTTCCATTTTTATAAGGATGTACCACGCATGTTTGATGCATGGGATATCGACTCAAATTATAGGGAGCAGGAGCTTGAAGGAGCATTTGATGTGTGTACTGAGCTTATGGCAGATGGAATAGAAGCAGTCATTAAAGTTACAGGAAAGATTGGAAATTCTTCATATACACAGTATATTCGTCTGGCAAAGGATAGCAGACGTCTCGAATTTGATACAACGATTGACTGGAAAGAGCTACATCGCCTGCTAAAGACTTCATTTCCAGTAGCGGTTTATGCAGAAAATGGAATCAATGAGATGCAGTTTGGCTATGTAATGCGCCCAACTCATCGTTCAAGAGAATACGAAAAAGATCGTTTTGAGGTATGCAATCACAGATACAGTGCGCTGTGCGATGCGTCTCACGGTGCAGCCGTATTAAATGACTGCAAGTATGGAATCAGCATGAATCAAAATGCGTTAGAACTAACTCTTCTTCGTGCAGCAGCAGCGCCAGAAATGCGTGCAGATAATCAGGTTCATCATTTTACATACGCGTTTACTGCTTGGGAAGGTGATTTTGCCGGATGTGATGTGGTAAAGCAGGGCTATGAACTAAATGAAAAGCCAAGACTGGTGCCGGGATGTGTGCCGACATTTAGCATGGCTTCTGTAAAGAGCGGCACAGTTGTCTTAGATACTATAAAGCCGGCATTAGACAGAAGCGGTGATCTGATACTTCGTTTGTATGAGTCCAAAAAGGCAGCGGGAAAAGCACAGATTTTGCTGAATGTTGATGCAAAGAAGGCTTGGCTTTGTGATATGCTGGAAAATAAAGAGCAGGAGATAGTAATAAAAGACGGCATGTTAGAGCTTGAGTTTGGTGCATTTCAGATTCAAACGATTCGTTTGTCGATTGAGGAAGCTATGGTATAAAAGAGCCTACAAATGAAAAGGCAGAAATCATTCCGATGATTGCGTATTAAATGCGTTTTTATAAGCTGGATAAAGGGGGCAGGAAACTGCCCCTTTTGTGTTTTTTATCCTCTTGGATCTTTTGCAAAGCTTGGGATCTCTACACAGGGCTTTTCATAAACCCAGCCTTTGGCAGGGCCTCCAGCTGCGTGAAACCAGTTCCCTGTAACTTCGTTTACGACATGAAGTCCATTTTCATCCTCTTCCATTTCAAATAAAAGAATACGTTTCTTTGGGTGATCATTTGGGCAGTGGCATGCCATCATTAGCTGACCGCCAAAGGTATAAAACAGCATTGCATGACCGCCATCAAGTGCATACAGTGGTTCTGATTCCTGATCCCATGGCCCCATAATATCACCAAAACGGCTTGTCGCGTAGCCTACAGCATATGCGCCTTTTTCTGTAAAGCTAGACCAAAGCATAATAAGTTTTCCGCCAGGAAGGCGATGCAAAAATGGTCCGTCTGTCACATAGCCGCCTTCTTTTGCGCCTTTAGCATTCCATTTGCCATCGGATGCTCTAAATAAAATGACAGGATCACCAATTGCTTCTCCCAAATCATCAGACATTGGTATGGCACAAATTTGACCATCGCCAACCTGAAGCCATTCATGACAAAATACCATCCATGGCTTGCCTGATCGGTCAACGTATAATGTTCCATCAAGACTCTGCCATCCATCTGGTGTAACAGCTTCTTGACGAATGGGTTCAAATGGTCCTTTTGGTGAATCTGATACTAAGCACTGACATTTGCGGTAATGACCGTCTGCACGAAATGAGCTGAACAGATAATAGCGTCCTTTCCAGATATGAACCTCTGGTGCCCAATAATCCTTATCTGCCCAGAAATTATTTTGACGAAAACAAATCTGTGGCTTTGACCAGTGAATCAAATCCTTACTTTCAAGTACGTAAAATACACCATTTTCTTTGTCAGTTTCCACATCTGGGAAACGTTCTGTATCCGCAAACTGTACATAAGTGTAGTAGCAGCGGCTTTTTGGATCTGCCAGAATAAATGGGTCGCTGATATGGACATCTCTCACATGGTAAGGATACTGTTCCAGATCAACTGTGTCGTCAGTACAATAAAAACGCATGTTGTTCCCTCCTTAAAAATGATATCTTGCTATTTTTTGTAGATAAAAATAGCTTCCTTTACTGTACACCATACCACATCGCTCATCAAAAAACGATGTCAAATTTTATATTCTTTTTGTGTTTTTTTGACGAGCAAAAAATAATATAAAAACCCTACCATTTTTTTACATTTTGAGCGATAATGGAAGTGACAAAAATTAAAACTGGGAGACAGAAAAATATGGAAGCAGAAAAATTAATAGAAGCACTTCACACGGTAGAGAAATTAAAAAGAACGATGCGTCATTGCTACACATCAGATGACAGGAAGGAAAGTGTAGCAGAGCATTGCTGGCGAGTGGCACTGATGGCATATTGGATGGAAGATGAATTTCCAGAAGTGGATATTAATAAAGTAATTAAGATGTGTCTTATTCATGATTTGGGTGAATGTTTTACAGGTGATATACCATGTTTTAAAAAGACAGAGGCCGATGAAGAAACAGAGGAAAATCTGCTTTATCAGTGGGTAGCGACACTTCCGGAGCCACTTAACGATAAGATGCGGACACTTTATCAGGAGATGAGCGAGCTAAAAACATTAGAGGCAAAGATCTACAAGGCACTCGACAACATGGAGGGCGCCTTGTCTCATAACGAGTCAGATCTTAAGACCTGGGAGCCGCATGAGTATGAGCTGACAAAGAATTATGGAATTGATAAGTCGCAGTTTCATCCATATATCAAACATCTGCGCGAATGTATCCAGCAGGAAACTGTGGATAAGATTATCGCGGCAGGAAGAAATATTACGTTGGCAGAAGAATCCGACAAAGATGAACTTCTAAAGCTGTATCGCTCAATGATAGGCGGTGTAGCAGACTGGAATGAATATTATCCTTCCATGGAAAATATTGAGTTTGATATTGCACATGACAGCCTGTTTGTCATGAAAAATCAAAAGGGAGAAATCATTTCGGCCATTTCAATTGATCACGACGAAGAAGTGGATAAGCTTGATTGTTGGAGCAAGGATTTTCAGCCGTCAGCAGAGGTGGCACGCGTGTGTGTCAGAAAAGATTTGCAGGGACAGGGCATTGCAAAAATGATGATGGAACACGTATTTGCCGTGCTTCGTGAGCAGAACAAAAAGAGTGTTCATATACTTGTGCGTGATAATCATAAAGTAGCGCTCAAGTGCTATAGCGATCTTGGATTTGTTCTAGTCGGGGAGTGCGAGCTGTTTGAAAAGCACTTTGTCTGTATGGAAAAGAAATTATAAAAAATCACCCATTTTTCTGTTGCTGCAAAATACAATTTTCCAAATTTGGAAAGATAGATGAGAAAAAATAAAAATCGTGGAAAATAAAGGAAAAACGCGAAAATAATAGGCCATGATTCATTTTTTAACGGTTCGAAAACGTTAAAGTAAATGCATACGGGGGGTCATTTTTATTGTAAAATGACCGTTCTTAAAAGGGAAAAGATATGGTATATTAAAATATAGAACGAAATAGTTTGAAGAATTTAATTTGGCAGAGGCAAATGTACAGATTTGGATTTAACAGAAAGATGGGAGGAAACAAAATGAGAAGAAGACGATTTATGGCACCGGCAGTAGTGGCGATGCTTTTTGTGAACACAATAATACAGAATGCACCAGCAGAGCAGACCGTTGAGACAGAAGCGCAGGAAATAAAAGTAAACAGTCAGACAACACAAGCAGCGCAAAGTCTGGAGGAGGCGAAGGTAAATCTTGATCAGGCAAAGAAAAATACACGTCAGGCACAATCAGCGATGGAAAAAGCAGATCAGGAAGTAAAAGACGCACAGAAAGTCAAGGCCGATGCAGAGGCAGCACAAACGGAAGCAGTACAAAAGGAAGCAGCAGCAAAAGAAGCAGTGGAGCAGGGATTTTCTGAGAACAAGATGCAGTTTGAAAGCGAACTGCAGGTAGCAAATGATGAGGAATCGGCAGCGCAGTTAAAAAAGGAAGCTGCCGATGCAGCACTTAAAGATGCACAGACGAAAAAAGCGAAGGCCCAGACAAGTCTTTCTGAGGCCCAGAAAAAATATGATGAAGCAATTGCTAAAAATGGTGAGCTGACGCAGGCAGATGTCGATCAGGCGAACACGGATGCAGAGGAAGCAAAAAATGCGGTGACAGAGCAGGAGTGTCAGGTAGAATCCGCACAGAAAGAAGCCGATGCAGCAAAACAGGCTTTGGATGACGCAGAGAAAAAGAGAGCACAGGCAGAAGCAGATGTGCAGAAGGCAAAAGAAGAAAGGGATGCAGCTAAGCAGACTTATTTACAGGAAGCAGAGAAGTCATCCGAGTCCGACAGCAATGTAAAATCTGCTCAGGAAGCAGCCCAAAACGCACAGAAGAAATTTGATGAAGCCAAGTCGGCAGCGGATGATTTGAAGGTACAGCAATCCAAAAAGCAGCAGGATCTTTTTGATGCACAGGCTGCAGCGGATGAGGCAGCTAAGACCTACCAGTCTGTCAAACAGAAGCTTGAGGAAAATGAACAGGCAAAGTCTGAGTTAGAGCAGGCCAAGAAAAATGTTACCGTGGCAGATGATGCCTGCAGTAAAGCGCAGACGGAGTATGATGCGTTGGTGCAGTCATGGGAGAAAAAGCAGGCGGCGGTTGCGGCGTTAAACGAAAAGCTTCAGGCAGCCCAATCGTGTGACTGGGAAAATGGATATGAATTTGATGCGGCACTGGAACAATCTGACGAACGTTTTTTAAATTTAAACAAATTGATTCGCACCTATATTCAGGCAAAAGAGGCGGAGACTGCGGCAGCGCAGGATCTGCAGGAAGCTAAAAAAGCAGTGCAGGATGCAGACACGGCAAAAGCGGCAGCAGAACAAAAGAAAGCAGCAGCAAAAGAAGCAGTGGAGCAGGGATTTTCTGAGAACAAGACGCAATTTGAAAGCGAACTGCAGACGGCAAAGAATGAGGAATTGGAAGTGCAGACAAAAAAGGAAGATGCCGATGCAGCACTTAAAGATGCACAAGCGAAAAAAACAGATGCCGAAACGGAGCGTTCCAAAGCCCAGAAAAAATATGATGAAGCAATTGCTCAAAATGGTGAGCTGACGCAGGCAGATGTCGATCAGGCGCAGAATGCAGAGAAAGAAGCAGAAAATGCGGTGAAAGAGCAGGAGCGTCAGGTAGAATCCAAACAGACAGCAGCCGATGCAGCAAAACAGGCATTGGAGACTGCAAAACAGGAGTTTGATATCTGGGGGGCGCACAGGCACTGCAGGATGCAAAAAGCAAAAAAACGACTGCTCAGAAAAATGTAGAGCAGGCTGAAAAAGATAAAGATCAAACACAGCAGAATTTAGAGGCAGCACAGAAAGAACTGGAAAATGTACAAAACCAGCTTAACAGTGCACAGAAAGCGTTGCAAACCAGTACAGCTGCACAGACAGCAGCGGATAATGAATTAAAAGATGCGCAGGATCAGAAAGCTTACGTCGAGACGTTGCAGAAGGATACCGATGACAGAAAAATTCAGTGTGAGACAGAGATCAACAATTTGAAACAGAGCTTGAAAGAGTATGAGGGAAAAATTATAACTGAACAGTATTCATTGGATTCCTTAGAGAAAAAAATTAAGACAATAAATGACGATTTGCAGAGAGAAGGGATCCCCCAATCAGAACGTGAATTTCTAGAGGCACAACTCGCTGCTACTCAGGAAAGTCGTGATGCTAGCAAGAACCAGCTTGATGCTTACATGGAAGAGTATAATAAGCTTACGAAAGAAAAAAAATCGTGGGAAAAGAATTTGGAAACTGTGAACGCTAATTTAGCGTCTCTGAAGGAAATGAAAGCCGACGCAGATGAAAAGCTTCTGTCAGCCGAGACCGCGGCCAAACAAGCGCAGGCTGCTTTCGAAGAGGCTCAAACAAAGTATGATGGGCTTACGACACAGAAATCTGATCAGGAAACGCAAGTAAACGAATGTCAGACTCAATTAAAAGACAGAGAGAATGCCTTACAGACAAAGCAGGATGAACTGAATGTGATCGAGAGCCAACTGAAAATTTTGAAACAGGCAGAGGACGCGGTAAAGTCGGCAGAAAGTGAAAAGAAAAACAAGGAAGCAGAGCTTAGTAATAAGCAGCAGGATCTTTTGGATGCACAGGCAGCAGCGGATGAGGCAGCTAAGACCTGCCAGTCTGTCAAACAGAAGCTTGAGGAAAATGAACAGGCAAAGTCTGCGTTAGAGCAGGCCAAGAAAAATTTTACCGTGGCAGATGATGCCTGCAGTAAAGCGCAGACGGAGTATGATGCGTTGGTGCAGTCATGGGAGAAAAAGCAGGCGGCGGTTGCGGCGTTAAACGAAAAGCTTCAGGCAGCCCAATCGTGTGACTGGGAAAATGGATATGAATTTGATGCGGCACTGGAACAATCTGACGAACGTTTTTTAAATTTAAACAAATTGATTCGCACCTATATTCAGGCAAAAGAGGCGGAGACTGCGGCAGCGCAGGATCTGCAGGAAGCTAAAAAAGCAGTGCAGGATGCAGACACGGCAAAAGCGGCAGCAGAACAAAAGAAAGCAGCAGCAAAAGAAGCAGTGGAGCAGGGATTTTCTGAGAACAAGACGCAATTTGAAAGCGAACTGCAGACGGCAAAGAATGAGGAATTGGAAGTGCAGACAAAAAAGGAAGATGCCGATGCAGCACTTAAAGATGCACAAGCGAAAAAAACAGATGCCGAAACGGAGCGTTCCAAAGCCCAGAAAAAATATGATGAAGCAATTGCTCAAAATGGTGAGCTGACACAGGCAGATGTCGATCAGGCGAACACGAATGCAGAGGAAGCAAAGAAAGCATTGGAGGAAGCAAATGATGAGCTGGCAGCTGTACAGAAACAGCTTACCTCAGCACAAGAATTGCTGCAAAATTGTTCTGACAGGAAAAAAGCCGCAGACGAAGACTATGATGAGGCAGTCAAAAAAAATAAGCTCAATGGTCAACAGACATTAGAAGCAAAACAGCAGCTTGATGAAAAACAGACGGCATTGGACAATGCAAATGCAAAGTTGACACAGGCAACTGATGTTGAGACTAGCGCAGAAAAAGAGGCTGCAGCAAAAGATACAACACTTCAGCAAAAACAGCAGGCGCTTCAAACAGCGAAGGATGCGGAAGATTCAGCTGCAAAGACCAAAGAGTCTGTTCTGCAGTGCTTTGAAGCAAATGAGCAGGCAAAGCGAGAATTTGAACAGGCGAAGGAAGATGCTGCAGTAGCAGAAGATGCCTGCAAAAAGGCACAAAGTGAAGCAGACACCGCTTTGCAAATGTGGAATGAAAAACAGGCACTGGCTGCACAATGGAAAGTAAATCTGCAGGCACTTGCATCCTGCGATTGGGAGAATAGACAGGAATTTGATCTGTCTCTGGAAGAAGCAGATGAACGTTTCGTCAGACTAAATGAGTTGATTCGGGCATATATGCAGGCAAAGAAAAATCAAAAGGCAGCAGAAGATACAGCGGAAACGGCACAGGAATGGTACAGTCAGTTATGTGTAGCAGTGACGAAAGCAAAACAGGAGTATGCTGTCGCGCTGGCAGACGAAGCAATTGCACAGGAGATATATGATTCCTTCTTAAAAGAACAGGAGACGAGCGAAGAAGAAAACAGCTCATATGAAGAATCCAGCGAAGAACAAACATCGCCATCAACCTCACAGGAATCACAGGCTCAGACTCAAACCCAGAGTCAGACACCAAGCTCCAGTCAGGAAGAAAGCCAAATAAAAGATGTTGTTCTCGGAATTGAGGATTACAGTATGCTATTTGGATTGGGATTAGCAGGAGCAGGCGGCATGCTTCTCATCTGGCTGGCGTTAAAATTCAAGCGTATTTAAACATTTTTTCCATCTTTAGGGGGCTGGTTAGTACACTAGCCCCCTAAACTTTTTGAAATCTGATGTGGGAAATTTCAGTAAAAGAAAAACGAGAAGTTTACTAGTCAGAGCTAGCTGCAGCACCCTTCCACTTGTCAAATCCTAATTAAGTGTGATATACTGCCCACAAATGGTCGTATTTGTGACGAAAGAACGAGGGGGGAGTTTGTTTTCGGAACAGATAATTATTTTTGCATAAAGATAAAAACGCGCAGAGCGCAGAAAAGAGGAAACAATGGAGCTGATTCATTATTATGAGGATGTGAACTACTCGGTCATAGAATGGCCGAGCATCCAAAGTTTCCCTTGAATATCGATCATTCTATTTCCGCCCCTTTGAGAATAAGTCCACACTACACAATACGAATAGCACAGGCAGATCCTCTCCAGACAATCCATCTTACAGTCATGCCGTAAGAAGACAGTGGTAGTTCCTATGTTCTGCTCTAGTCACAGATGAGATCCTGCAGCATCATGTAAGATGTTACAGAGTCCCGTCTGCTTTCATGCAGATGCTGCTTTTTTTTCTTCATATGCGATGTGTCGTTTTTCATATACGATTCGAATCGCATTCTGTAAATTCTTGTGACTGTATTGGTGTTCCTTACACAATTCCAGTATCTCTTTATCACCTGCCCGGTTTCTGATATTAACAGCACCAACGTGGTCTGCATCATCCTGATACCCGCAACTGGTACAGCAGAATCCTTTTGAGTGTCGGTTCTCTGCATTCAGATTGATGCATACCGGGCATACCTGACTTGTAAAATCAGGCGCTACCTCGAAAAAGTCACATCCTTTTTGATTCAGTACTTCCATCAGCTTTCTTTGAAGCTTTCCGCGGGCAAATGTGGAAAACATTCCATTAACCTTACGGCTCTTATTAAATTCCTTAATGTCCAACTTCTCAATCGTAGTCAGTGTATCTTTGGAAATGCTGTCCACATAGGTTGTGACGGATTTCTTGATCTCGTGATCCAACAGCGCATAGTAGCAGCGCTTTTTGCGATACGGGGCTTTTGCCGTCTGAATCATTCGTTCAAGATGATCCATCTTTTTGATGAGAGAACGTCTCACATCCTCAGGCAGATCATGTTTTCTTAAAAAGTGCTTAATCTTTCGTTTCTTGTTTCGAAGGCTCGCGAGCTCTGCAAAGGCAGGCTCTACCTCTTCATGATAAAAGTCAATTACCGGACTCATGGAACCGATTGCCCTTCCGTCAGATGTATGAAAACAGTCCGAGATTCCGGTATCCACTCCAATACAATTCGTTGTTGCAGGCTGCTGTCTGGCTGAATCATAGGACCAGCCAATCCGAAGATTCCCTTTTCTCACCTGCATCAGAACAGTTCCTGCCATCTTATTATTCTGAATCTTATGTAAAAAATGGCCGCTGGTATCAATCGGGATCGTGATTCTCTGTCTTGTTTTTAATGGATTTGTAATAATGATTACATAGGGCATTTTGGTATCTGTTGATTGTTCGATCTTCATTAAGCGTGAATCCAATGGAACTGATACGAAACGAAGCTTTGGGACACGATACTCCAATGATTTTGAAGCATATCGCTCCTGAAACTCCAGCTGCAGATTTGAAAAATCCTTTTCCGACATTTCATGAAGTTTTTTTGCACAGTCCTCATAAAACGTGCCTTCTATCTGTCGCATCGTTTCTTCCATCTTTTGCTTTGAGCATCCCATGACAGACATCGCAAACAATACTTTTGACTGTGCAAATATCCCCATACCTTCTGACAAAAGATCAAGTCGGATATTATTCAAATGCCCCGATACCTGCACGACTGCCGCATCAAATGCATTCTGGCAAAATGCAGAATTGATTCCTTCTGGACGAATGGCTTTTTCCAGCTTTCGCATTTGGGGATCCTTCTTATCATTCTTTACCAGTTGAAGTACGATGTCAGGATTCTTTTCCAACAGCTCAATGTCACGATTGATCAGAGCAGTATACGAATTCTGCATCTGTCGTAACACGGCAAGCTTTTCTTTATTCGGCCGACCATACAGAAAAACACTCTTTGTAATGGTTGTCTGAAAAGAACTGTTCTTTTTCTTTCTTGCTTTTGGCATAGCCCCTCCTTTCGTTAGTACTGTTTTGACTGGTGTTCAATATACTTGCGGATGGTTTCTTCTGAGATGTCCCCAATCGTTTCAAGGTAGTAAGAATGATTCAAAAGCTATCCTTTTCACAGCTGTTGGCGTAAGTCTGGAAACTTTTCGTACATCTCTCTGCGGTATTTTATCGACCAGGCAATATGATAATTGATGTTATACATGCAGGTACGTGCATGTTTTAGGTTATATTTTTCATATATATTATATCATATAGTATACATATAGTCAATAAACAATTAAAATATATTATACATACAGTATTGCTCGATCTTGAGGGAACCATTTACCTTTCCTTAGATGGAAACTTTGACAAGGTATTCCCGTATCTTCCGCGATTTGGTCTTGGATTAAAGCTTCCAAACGATAAGACCGATGTAACATACTACGGATATGGTCCATATGAAAGCTATTCCGATAAGCATCGTGCATCTTGGGTAGATCGTTTTGATACAACAGTTGATGATATGTTTGAGGATTACGTTTTCCCACAGGAAAATGGAAGCCATTATAACTGTCAGTATGCATCTGTTGGAAATTTGTTCGCAAAGGGCAAAAAGCCGTTCAGCTTCCAGGCATCACGCTACAGTGAAAAGGAGCTTGACGAAAAGGCACATAACTTTGAGCTTGTTCCATCTGATGGCATTTATGTGGCGCTTGACTATAAGCAAAGCGGAATTGGTTCTAATTCCTGTGGTCCGAGACTGGCAGAGAAATATCAGATTCGCGAAGAAAAAATTGAGTGGGAGATAAGCATTCGATTTGACAATAAGAATTAAGTGAAAGTGCAGTAAATAAAAATATGGTTTTGAATATTTATATGAGGAGGAAACTTAGATGCTTGCAGAATATCACGTAGGAAATCGAACCAGACTTTATGAAAAGCTTACGGCAGGAAGTCTTGTCGCTGTTTTTTCAGGAGAAAACACCTGGAAAACTGGCGATGAAGATTACATGTTCTTTGCAGACCGAAATTTTGTTTATCTGACAGGGCTCAAAACAAGTCGTCAGGCTGTTCTTCTTGCTACAAAAGAAGCAGACGGCAGTGTGCATGAACAAGTGTATATTCTTCCTTCTGATGCATATGCAGAGCGTTGGACTGGTGCGAGAGTTAAGCCGCGGGAAGCAGAAGAAATTTCAGGGATTAGTGATATACGTTTTGTGGATGCATTTGAACGTGATTTCAAGGCACTGGCTGTCAGCGGCCGTTACGAGAAATTGTATCTTGAGATGTCGGTGCTCAGTATGACGGACTAATCACTGATGTTTCTCGTGGATGGCCATGCAACGGTCATTTTTCAGAACGTCAGCGCACATTGTATGAGTGTGCACTTGCTACCTCCAATTATATATTTTCAATCATCCGTCCGGGCATGCGTATGTCAGATGTTGATGCAACGATTCGTAAATACAATGCAGAGCGTCTGGTAGAAGCTGGAGTGATGAGCTCTGTCGATGAAGTCGGAACGTATATGTGGCATGGCGGAGCACATCATATTGGCTATGATGTACATGACAGAGTAAAGCGGCCAGAAATCATAGCACCTGGTATGGTATTCTGTGTAGATGTCGGTATTTACCATGAAGAATGGGGAATTGGCTTCCGCCTAGAGGATAACTGTCTTGTTACAGAGGATGGCTGTGAAAATCTGTCCGCTGGCATTCCGCGTACAATAGAGGATATTGAAGCAGCTATGCGCGGAGAGTAAAAATAATAATAAAATAGAGCATTTTTAGAAAAGTATAAATATTAGATTAATCGGCAATAGCCGTCCAGAACAAATATGATTTCATATCGTTCTGGGCGGCTGTTATCCTTTTAATCCTTCTGTACTAATACCTTCAACAAGGTATTTTTGGAAAAATAGGAAGATAAGAAAGATTGGAATGATGGATAGGGTGGACATAGCGAACATACTTCCCCAGTCAGACTGAGAAGAAGGATCAGAAAACATTTTTAGTGCGATGGATAGAGTATATTTTGCTGGAGAATTCAGATAAAGCAGAGCTCCGAAGAAGTCATCCCAACGCCACATAAAGGAGAAAATGGCGGTTGTGACGATAGATGGTTTGATCAGAGGAAGAATAATCCTTAAAAATATTCCATAATAAGTGCAGCCATCAATTCGGGCTGCTTCATCAAGTTCAGCTGGAATACCACGGATAAACTGCATATTCTGGAAAATGAAAAATGCTTGTCCAAAGAAATAAGGAACGGTTAGTGGTAGGATTGTGTTGACCCAGCCGAGTTGTTTGAAAATTAAAAATTGTGGAATCATAATTACTTGAAAAGGCAGCATCATGGTAAGCATAACGCATGAAAACCAGAATCCTTGTCCACGAAAATGCAATCTAGCAAAGCCAAATGCAATAATAGCAGAAGAAAAGACGGCACCTATAGTTGCGATGATAGCAATAAGAAAGGAATTAGAAAAAAAGACACCAAACGTATAGCCACCGAATCCTTTCCAACCATTGATATAATTTTCAAAGTGAATTGTATCTGGAATTAATCGGTATGATTCTCGAAAAATAGAACTACTTTCTTTGAAAGAGCTCATAACCATCCAAAGAAGCGGATAGATCATCAGGAAGCCAAACAAACATACAAGTACATGATAAAGAATATTATGAAAGCGCTTGCTTCGCTTCATTCCAAGTTTTCTTGATAAACTCATAATATCACCTCTCTGATTCATAATAAACCCAGTGTTTGGAGGAATAGAACACAAGGCCAGTTATAATAGAAACAACAATAAGAAGAACCCAAGCCATTGCGCAGGCATATCCCATATCGTAATCAGTAAATGCTTTTTCATATAGGTACAAGGCATAAAATAGTGTACTGTTGAGCGGTTTGCCACCAGTAATGATGTAACCAGAGTTAAATACCATAAAGCCGTTGATCATCTGCATAACCAAGTTAAAAAAGATGGTAGGAGTCAGAAGTGGCAGTGTAATTTTGAAAAAGCTTTTTGCTGCACTTGCTCCGTCTACTCTGGCTGCTTCATAATAGGATTTTGGAATCTGTTTCAGACCAGCAAGAAAAATTAACATGGAGGAGCCAAATTGCCAAACAGAGAGTAGAATTAGAACCCAAATTGCAGTTTTAGGATTGCCAATCCACGAAATTGTAACATCTAGCCCAAGTGCTTGAAGAATTGAATTGATAACTC
>OIAG01000370.1_pt1 | contig 22151 bp, 15 predicted proteins | sample 1580701 | NCBI WGS metagenome assembly OIAG01 (sample SAMEA3882551, study PRJEB24775) | human gut metagenome | biome: human-associated habitat; feature: intestine environment; material: feces | place: Netherlands | collected 2009/2010 | reverse complement strand
TCTTTGCCTATGCGATCCTGAGTTCTTTGATCGTTACGATCCTGGGCATTGCCTCCTCCATGTTCAACAAGATCCTGATGGACGAGGTCTTGCCATATGGCCTAGACAATCTGCTGGTCACGCTGATCCTTGTGTTCAGCATGGTCAGCATCACCAATACGCTGGTGGGCTTTGTCCGGCAGTGGGTTCTGATCCACCTATCCATCAAGATCGATATTCCGCTGATGCTGGGTTACTTCGGGCATATCTTCCGTCTGCCCATGAAGTTCTTTGCCACCCGCAAGACTGGTGATATCACCACCCGTTATTCGGATGCAAACACCATCAAATCCATCTTCACCAGCATTGCGCTGAGCCTGATCATGGATATCTCGATGGCCATTATCACCGGTATCATTCTTGCGATCGGACGTATCGTCGGAGAATCCGCCGCCCTTTTATTCACCGCCGGAAGCGGCTATCTTCTGCCAAAGACCTTTGCAGGATTTTTCAAAAAAATCTTCGAATCCGGCGGAACCCTTACGATCCAGCTGTACTTGAGCATGTCCAAGGCACAATATGACGCAGCCTTCGGAATTGCCGCTGTCCTGCTGATCATCGTCCTTTTTATCAACCTTCTGACCAAAATACTCGCAAAGAAATTCGATGTTTCCAAACTCGATTAACCGGAGGATAACGCAGACGCAGCAGCGCCTGCAGAATGGAGAATTCATGAGCAATATCAAAATCAGCACGAAGAACCTCGATCTGTATTACGGCGAAAATCACGCCCTTAAAAACATCAATATGAATATCAAGGCCGGAGCGATCACCGCCTTTATCGGTCCCTCCGGCTGCGGTAAATCCACCTTTTTAAAAACCTTAAATCGTATGAATGACCTCGTGGACAATGTAAAGATCACCGGTGAGGTCAAAATTGACGGCGAGGACATCTACGATCCCCACGTAGATGTCACTCTGCTGCGTAAAAAAGCCGGTATGGTATTCCAGCAGCCCAATCCTTTTCCCATGAGCATTTACGACAATATCGCTTACGGTCCCAGGATCCACGGTATCAAAAACAAGGCTCAGCTGGACGAAATCGTTGAAACCAGTCTGAAAAACGCTGCGATCTTCGATGAAGTCAAAGATCGCCTGAAAAAATCTGCCCTCGGTCTTTCCGGCGGTCAGCAGCAGCGTCTCTGCATTGCCCGTGCCCTTGCTGTTTCACCGGAAATCCTGTTGATGGATGAACCCACCTCCGCCCTTGATCCGATCTCTACAATGAAAATCGAGGACCTGATGGCAAACCTGCGGGAAAAATACACAGTTGTCATTGTCACTCACAATATGCAGCAGGCTGCCCGTATTTCTGACGATCTCGCTTTTTTCCTAGTAGGAGAAATGGTGGAATTCGGCGATACGAAGCAGATCTTTTCCCATCCGCAGGATAAACGCACAGAGGATTATATCAGCGGACGGTTCGGCTGATCCTGACAGACCCTACCCGTTTTTCTCTTTCCCAGCATAGTAAACAGGCATTATATTGCGATTTTTCATTTTAAATGGAGGTATCTATGACAACAAGAAAATTATACAGTGAAGAGCTGGTACAGCTTTCCGAAAGCCTGGAGGAAATGGGAAACCTCGTTGAAGCTTCCCTGAAAAATTTATTTTTTTCCATCGAAAACAAAGATATGCAGCTGGCAGAGCGGATCGTGGCCGATGACCGCAATGTCAACAACCTGGAGCGCAGCATCGAAGCTCAGTGCCTGATGCTCATTACAACCCAGCAGCCCATCGCACAGGATCTGCGCACGGTTTCTTCTATTCTGAAGGTCGTTACGGATATCGAACGCATTGGAGACCACGCCTCTGATATCGCAGAGCTGATTCAGCAGATGGATCACAAGCAGCTGGAACGCTATTCCGGACATCTGCAGCCAATGATCGCAGCTTCCCGGGAGATGGTACACGAGGCAGTCAGCGCCTTTGTCGCCCGGGATCAGAAAAAAGCGAATGATGTCATCGCTTCCGATGATATCATCGACAAGCTTTTTGATAAGGTAAAGAATGATATCGTTATCCACATAAAAGAAGATCGTTCCGATGCGATAGAGAGCCTCGATGCCCTGATGCTGGCCAAATACCTCGAACGCATCGGAGATCATGCGGTCAATATCTGCGAATGGGAAATTTTCCGGGAAACCGGAACCATTCAGAATACAAAAGTATTCTGAAGCTCCATCCGGCTGTCAACAGCTATTTTCACAATTCCTTCGCAATTTTTCCTCATAATCCTCACACTTTTCCAACACATTCCTCACAAATCCTTTTTATACTGTTTCTCAGATAAAGAGAAAGACCAATGGTTCAGCATAAATCTTTGCGCTGAACCGTTTTTCCCGGCAGACTGATACCGATCAGGCAGCTCGCCGGCAGAATAAGAAAAGGAGTGACAGTTATGTACGAAAATGAAAACCAGAGCTTCGACAACAGAGAGCAGGATTATCATTATACCAATACCCCGGAACAGCAGGCACCGGCTCGTCCCCGCAAAAAAAATACGAGTGCAGCACGCATTGCCAAAAAAGCCGGTGCAATTGCACTGAGCGCTGTTTTGTTTGGCGGCGTTGCATCCGGTACCTTTCTGGGTGTCAACTACGCGGCAGGCTATCGGAACAATGCTTCAACAGCTGCATCCTCGGAAAGTGCTTCCGCTTCTTCCCAGACAACAAGCTCTTCCAGCGGCCTGTTAAAGGCTACCACACCGGTCAGCACAGGCAGCGCAGCATCCTCCGGAAGTCTGGACGTCTCCAGCGTTGCGGAATCCGTTATGCCTTCTATCGTATCCATCACAAATAAATCTGTACAGGAGGTACAGAACTATTTCAGCATGTTCGGCTACGGCGGTCAGGCTCAGGAGGTAGAGAGCACCAGCGTTGGTTCCGGTATTATCATTGGGAAAAACGATACGGAGCTGCTGATTGTCACCAATAATCACGTTGTGGAAGGCGCGGATACCCTTTCTGCAAGCTTCATTGACAACTCCGTTTACGAAGCAACCATCAAGGGTACAGATTCCGACAACGACCTGGCAGTCATCGCCGTTCCGCTTTCCAGCATTTCCGATGATACAATGTCTCAGATCGCAGTGGCTGCAGTGGGCGATTCCGATTCCTTAAAGGTCGGTGAACAGGTTGTTGCCATCGGCAACGCACTCGGCTATGGTCAGTCCGTTACAACCGGCATTGTCAGCGCCACAGACCGTACCCTTTCCTCTTCGGATTCCAGTGACAGCAATGCTCTCATTTCCAGCACTGTTACCACAAAAGAGACACCTACCTACATCCAGACAGATGCGGCCATCAACCCCGGCAACAGCGGCGGCGCACTGGTCAATATGAAGGGTGAGGTTATTGGTATCAACTCTGCAAAGCTTGCCAGCACAGAGGTGGAAGGCATGGGCTATGCAATCCCCATCACCAGAGTATCCAGCATCATCGAAGAGCTGATGAATGAGACGACCAGAACCAAGGTTGCTGACAGCCAGAAATCCAGCATCGGTATCGCAGGCATCACCGTAGATTCCAACATCAACGCAGCCTATGGCATCCCCGCAGGTGTTTATGTAGCAAGCGTTACTCCGGGCAGCGGTGCAGAAGCAGCCGGCATCCGCAAGGGTGACGTCATCACAAAATTCGATGGTAAGACCGTCAGCACCATTCAGGAGCTGAAAGAAAAGCTGCAGTACTACGCAGCCGGAGAAGCGGTTTCTATTACGGTACAGTCTCCCGGCGAGGGCGGCATTTATACAGAAAAGGAGCTGACCATCACCCTTTCCTCCGCACAGAGCTCTGAAGAAAGCCAGTCTACTGACAACACACAGGCCGCTCCTGAAAAAGGAAACGGAACGCACAAAGCGATGGGATATCAGAACTGAAGCTGACAATAGCTTATCTGAAAAAGAAGCTGTCGGCAGCGAAAACGCCGGTCGGCATGGAAGAAAATTCTTCTGTGCCGACCGGCTTTTTTTGTTCGTTACAACTCACTCTTCCTCTTCTTTCTCCGGCAGGATCTTGCTGATCAGTGCAGATTCCACTCTCTGATCCTCCATTTTTTCCACATGAATATTCAGTCCGTTGACCTGCACATCAAACTGGCTGCCGTCCGCAGGAATGATCCGCAAGCAGCTGAAGATCATGCCGCCCAGCGTGTCATAATCGATATCCTCCGGAAGATCCAGATCCAGTGCTTCCGCAATGTCCTCAACATATGCGCCGCCTGAGATCCTCCACAAATTGTCCTCCAGCTGAACGATTTCCGGCGGCTCCTCGGAATCGAACTCATCGTAAATATTTCCGACGATCTCCTCCAGAAGATCCTCCATTGTAATAACCCCCGCCGTCTGTCCGTATTCGTCGATAACGATGGCCATATGGATTTTTCCTTTTTGCATATCCCGGAACAGGTCATCTGCATGAATCGTATCCGGTACAAAATAAGGCTCTCGCAAAAGCTCCTTTAACCCTGACGGGCTGTCATTTTTACGATCCAGGAGATAATCCCTGGCATTCAGAATGCCTATAATATCGTTAATATCTTCATCGTAAACCGGATATCTGGATAAACCGCTTTCCCGGATCGTCGAAATGATGTCCTCGTCTGCCTCATCCAGCGAAAAACAGACCATATCTGCTTCTCTCGTCATCGCATCCCGCACCGAAATGTCGTCAAACCGGAACACGTTTTGAATCCACTCCTGCTCATCGTGGTCTATCGTTCCTTTTTCCCCGCCAAGGTCAACCAGCCGCCGGATCTCTTCCTCCGTAACGCTGCGTTCTACGGATTCCGTTTTAAAGTGAAGCAGCTTTAAGATCAGCTTTGCAGATTTCGACAACAGCCATACCGCCGGATGCAGTACCACCGTCAGCACACCGACTACACTGCAGGTCATTCTTTCTGCAGCTTCAGGCCGCTGCATCGCGATCCGACGCGGCACCAGCTCGCCAAACAGCAGTGCAAAATAGGAAAGCACAATTGTCACCAGCACAACTGCCAGCACATGACAGACAGAAAGGCTTATGCCGCTTGTTCCCAACCGTTCATACAGCCATGCCATCAATCTGCCTGCAAATCCGTCCGCTGCAGCTGCACTGGCCAGAAATCCTGCCAGCGTAATCCCGACCTGGATCGTAGACAGAAAAATATTCGGTTCCTCTGCAAACTTCAACAGCCGCTGCGCTTTTCGATCGCCATCCTCTGCCAGCTCCCGCAGCCTGTTTTTATTCAGCGATACAACGGAAACCTCGGACGCCGCCAAAAAGGCATTGACCAGAATCAGAATGATCAGTAACAAAAGTAGTTTTACCATGAATTTAAAATCTCTCCTTTTTCTACGACAAAGAGACATAACCCATTGGGAACTCCCAACAGGCTATGCCTCCTATAGCTTTCTCCAACAGAGCACAGACTCTGTCCATTTTGTATTGTGATTGGAATTCAGAAAATTCGTTTCCCCGTCAGGGTCCGCGTTATCCATGAAATTCGGTTCCTTCCCTGTCTGAAATAAATCCTGTGCGAAGCGAACTTTATACAAAGCCGTTTTCTCTGCTTTATTTCAAGCAATCCGCTTTTGACATGTTTACTTTACCCATTATACAGAATCAGGAAAGGAGCTGTCAAGATTTTATTCTATCCCCTTCACTTCGTAGCCGGCATCTACGATTGCTGCAGTCAACGCTTCATCGGTTGCTGTGCCTTCTACAACTGCCTGCTTATCCTCCAGGCTTACGGTTACAGCGGTCACGCCCGCTACGCCCTCCAGCGCTTTTGTTGCTGCCTTTACGCAGTGTTGGCACATCATGCCTTCGATTTTGATTGTTTTTTTCATGGTAGTCTCTCCTTTTGATTCATCATTTTGGGCTATTCTATCCGCAATTTCCGCGGCTGCCGTGCTTTGCTCCATCATACCGCCATTTCCGGTTGTCTGCAAATCTGCAGTACCGCTCTCATGCTTCCATTTCGGCGTAAAGAACCGGAGGCGGAGCGCATTCGATACGACGGATACAGAAGAGAAGCTCATCGCCGCCGCACCGATCATCGGGTTTAATAAAATATGGAACGCCGGATACAGCACGCCTGCTGCCACCGGAATGCCGATCGCATTGTAGAAAAATGCCCAGAACAGGTTCTGCTTGATGTTGCGCATCACCGCACGGCTTAAGCTTACCGCAGATGCTGCGTCCATCAGATCGCTCTTCATCAGTACGATATCCGCTGATTCGATCGCCACATCTGTTCCTGCGCCGATCGCAATTCCGACATCCGCTCTCGCCAGTGCCGGCGCGTCGTTGATACCGTCTCCCACCATCGCAACTTTATGTCCCTGCTCCTGCAGCTGCCGAACCTTTTCCTCTTTATCCTGCGGAAGCACATCCGCAATAACCGTCTTGATGCCAACCTGTTTTTTGATTGCCTCTGCCGTTCTTGCATTGTCGCCGGTCAGCATAATGACGTCCATTCCCATCTCCTGCAGTCTGGCAATTGCCTCCCTGCTGGTGGGTTTTACAACGTCCGCAGCAGCAATCACGCCGAGGAACTTTCCTCCCTGTGCAAAATACAACGGTGTCTTGCCTTCATCCGCCAGTTTTTCCTGCAATCCTGCCGCTACGGAAATGTCGATCCGGTTGGTTTCCATCAGTTTTCGGTTTCCCGCAAGGCATCGTACCTTGTCGATCGTTCCCGCAATGCCCTGTCCCGGGATCATCTCATAATCCGAAACCTCCTGGAACGCTGCTGAGCATGCTTCCGCTTTTTTGACAATCGCCTCTGCAAGCGGATGACTGGACATTTTTTCCAGAGAAAAGGCCAGCTGCAAAAGCTCTGTATACGCCTGCGTGTTTTCACCTGCTGTTTTTCCGTCTGCTTCCAGCGCGATCACGTCCGTCACAACCGGCTCGCCCTGGGTCACCGTGCCGGTTTTATCCAGAACAACCGTATCGATGCTATGTGTAATCTCCAATGCTTCCGCAGATTTGATCAAAATACCCTTCGCCGCACCCCGTCCGGTTCCCACCATGATCGCCGTAGGCGTTGCCAGTCCGAGGGCACACGGACAGGAAATTACCAGCACAGAAATCGCAACAGAAAGTGCAAACTCAAAGCTCTGACCGTCAAGCAGCCAGAGGATTGCCGCCAACAGCGCTATTGTAATGACAACCGGCACAAACACACTGCTGACCCTGTCCGCCAGCTTTGCAATCGGCGCTTTGGAGGATGTCGCATCATCTACCAGCTGAATGATCTTTGACAGTGTCGTATGTTCTCCAACCGCAGTTGCTTCCATCTGAAAATATCCGGTTCGGTTGATCGTACCTCCGGTCACAGGATCTCCGGTCTGCTTGTCCACCGGAAGGCTTTCGCCGGTGATCGCAGATTCATCCACAGAAGCAAAGCCTTCTGTAATTTTTCCATCCACCGGAACCGTATCACCATCCCGGACAACCAGAATATCTCCATTCTGTACATCGTCTACGGAAATTTCTTCTTCCTGTCCATTCCTTAATACCTTCGCGGTCTTCGGTGCCAGATCCATCAGCTTCGTGATCGCCTCGGACGTCTTGGATTTTGCCCGGGCCTCCATGAATTTTCCCAGAGTGATCAGTGTCAGGATCATCGCCGAGGATTCAAAATACAAATTCATGCCAAATGTCTCGACCATATCCATATCTTCGATGGAAAAGCCCCAGGCGATTTTGTAAATCGCATAGATGCCATACACAAACGCCGCGCCGGAGCCCAATGCGATCAGCGAATCCATATTCGGAGAGCGATGCCACAGATTTTTCAATCCGTTTTTAAAATAATGTCCGCCTGCAATCAAAACCGGCAGCACCAGCAAAAACTGGGTAAATGCAAAAATCATATGATTTCTTGCTCCCAGCAGCCACGACGGCAGCGGCCAGCCAGCCATATGTCCCATCGAAATGTAAAACAGCGGGATCGTAAAGACTAACGAAACGATCAGTCTCTGCTTCATCTGCTTTGCTGCCGCCGCTGCCGCATCTGTTGCACCGTTTTTTTCTCTGCCTGATGCTCCTGTCGTTTTGCTGCCCTGTGTCTGGTGCAGCGAAGCGCCATAGCCGATGTCTTCTACCTGATGAATAATTTTCCCGGAATCCAGTTCGGCTTCATCATAGGAAACCGTCATGCTGTTTTTCAGCAGATTGACACTGCATTGCTGCATGCCCTCCATTCCGGAAATTCCTTTTTCAATTCGCGCTGAGCATGCCGCGCATGACATGCCGGTAATATCATAGGTTTCTTTTTTCATATATCTCCATTCTGCAGCCGTCCTGTATAGTCTTTCCTGCTTTACAGCTTTTAAAGGCTGCCCTTAAAGAACTCATCTTGTCTTTTTTTCTATCCTCTGCTACCATTATAACAATTAGGCACAAAAAATAAAGAATGCACTATTTTGTAATATACTACCCAAAAGGATAGTGTTCACCTCACAACAATAGAATGCACGCTCTGCGAGCATTCTATTGTCATGAATAAGAATGGAGAAATCGCTATGGCTTCAAAAGAAAATCCCTCGGTCAATAAAAATTGCCCCGTTTCCGCTACAATCCGCTTAATCGGCGGCAAATATAAAGCGCTGCTGCTCTGGCACCTGACCGGTCAGACGCTGCGCTTCAACCAGCTGCACCGTCTCGTCCCCGAAGCGACGCCTAAAATGCTGACCCAGCAGCTCCGCGAACTGAAAGAAGACGGTCTGATTTCCCGCACAGTTTATCCTGTCGTTCCGCCCCGCGTTGATTACTCGCTGACGGCGCTCGGTGAAAGCCTTTTCCCGATTCTCGAAGCGATGTATCGTTGGGGCAGCGCCCTGATGCAGGACGAAGGGCTTACGCCGGCATGTACGATGACCGACAGCTACAGTACGACAAAAAAAGAACAGGAGGATTGCCCCTCCTGTTCCTGTCACGCACGTTCAAAATCCTGAGCTACACTTCTGCATGCCGGACAATTCCAATCCCGATGGGATACGGTCCGGTATGCACTCCAATTGTCGCACCGATCTGATAAATGCCGATTTCTTCAATTCCAAGCCGTTCCCGGATCAGGTCCTTCAACATCTCCCGGAAGCCGACCGCCTCTTCATAGTCATAGCCATAGCCGATACAAAAGCTGTATTCTCCCGGCGTTGCCTGTACCTCATCCAGGTATTTTTCCGTCATCTCCACAACCTTCTGCATCGATTTCTGACGGCTTCTGGTAATGCCGGAATTGAAAATTTCTCCCTCCTTCAGTGTGATGAGAGGTTTGATTTTCAACGCACTGGCCGCAATTCCTGCAAGCTTTCCAATGCGTCCGCCATGCTTTAAGTAATCGATGCTGCCGATCGTAAAAAAGATCCTGCCGCTCTCCCGGATGGAAAGCAGAGCTTCTGTAATCTGCTCATATTCCAGTCCGAGATCCCGCAGTCTGCACGCTTCCAGCACAAACAGTCCCTGCAGCACCGTATCAAATGTCGAATCAATGACCGCAATCTTTGCCTCCGGATACTCTTCCAGGATCATATCCTTTGCTGTAGTTGCCGACTGCAAAGAGCCACTGAACTTCGCCGTGATGCAAATGCAGATCACCGGAATATTTTCTTTTACAGATTTTTCAAACACCTCATAAAAATCCTGTACAGACGGCATGGATGTCTTCGGGAACACATCCGGATGATCCACCATCTGCTGATAAAAATCGCGTACTGTGATCTCTTCTATTTCTTTATAATAGTGCTCCCCATCAAACGAAACATAAAAGGGAACAACCTCAATATCCTTTTCTTTGGATAACTCCGGCGATAAATCCTGAGAACCGTCACTGATGATCTGTACCTTTTTCTGCATAAGTCCCTCACACAATACATGGTTTTAAAAACTACTTTTTGTAACTGTATGATTATAGCACAACCTTCAGGAAAGATACAAGTCATTTTCCGTACTCTCTCAGCCTTCGCGGCCCCTGCAATAGCCGGAGCCGCGAAGCACCCGAACTGCTTTATTCCTCCCAGGTTTTATAATACCAGCCGTAGCCATTGCCGGGCAGGATGACATTACGTAAAACACATTCTCCTTTTCCGAGCAGATCCTGAAAGGGCATTTCTCCCATGTCGATCCATGCCGTCTGGGGCTCATCCGAGAAGTTGAACACACCGACTACCATCTCGTTTTTCAGCTGTCTGCAGATGCACAGCACATGGCTGTTATAGGTATCATAGGTCCATACAGCAGCCTTTCCGGAAAACGGACCACATGCAAAGCGGGCTTTTTCCATCTTCTGCATGCCCTCAAAAATACGGTTCTGGACAGTGCCCTTTTCTGTTCTTTTCTTTTCCAGCTCCCAACGGAAATGTCCTCTGTGTACATAACGGGAATCCGCCGCACGGTCTGCATCCGGATCATCCTTATAGGAATAATCATTGAGCTGACCAATCTCATCTCCGCTGTAGATAACCGGAATTCCGGACTGAATAAACAGATAGGCGTTGAGCATCAGGATTTTCTGAATGGCACGCTCAATTCTCGCCGGATCCTTTGCCTGCAGCGAAGCCTCCAGACCGCACAGGGATGCCGTCGTTCCGCAAAGTCTCGCATCCTGCAATACAGGATCATCATTATACAGTTCTCCCCGCGCATCGCTGCCTGCTGCCATGCCCCGGAAATATTCATTCAGATACTTCTTATGCGAAATCTCCTGAATACCGGAGGGTTTTAAGAAATCATAGTCCAATCCCCAGCCGATATCGTCGTGACAACGCAGATAATTCAGGAAAACATATTCCTTCGGCAGACTGTTTACCACGTCCATCTGCTGTTTTAACAGCGCAACCTCCTTTGTCGCAACGGTATGCCAGGTTGATGCCATCGTTGTTACGTTATAAAGCATATGGCATTCCGGTTTTTCGAGCGTTCCGAAATAAGGGACAACCTTGGCAGGCTCCATAACAACCTCACCCAGCAGTACAACGCCGGGGCAAACGATTTCCGTGATCATACGGATCATACGCACAATGGTGTGTACCTGCGGCAGGTTTCTGCAGTCTGTCCCCAGCTGCTTCCAGATATAGGGGACTGCATCGATCCTGACGATATCAATTCCCTGATTCACCAGATACAGCATATTATAAACCATCTCGTTAAAAACCACCGGATTGGAATAGTTTAAGTCCCACTGATAGGGATAAAAGGACGTCATAACATATTTTTTGCACTCGTCCCTCCAGGTAAAATTACCGGGTGCCGTTGTCGGAAATACCTGAGGCACGGTTTTTTCAAACTCCTGCGGAATGTCAGGTGTATCATAGAAGAAATACCGATCCTGATATTCCTTTTCCCCTGCCAGTGCGCGCTTTGCCCACTCATGATCTTCAGATGTGTGGTTCATTACAAAGTCCATGCACACGCTCATCTTTTTCTCATGGCAGGCGCTGCACAGAGAAGCCAACTCCTCCATCGTACCCAGGGCCGGCTGCACCTTCCGGTAATCCGCTACCGCATAGCCTCCATCACTTTTTCCCTTCGGGGTATCCAGAAATGGCATCAGATGCAGGTAGTTTACGTTGCATGCTTCCAGGTAAGGCAGCTTTTTCTTCACACCCTTCAAATTGCCGGCAAAAGCGTCGATATACAGCATCATGCCAAGCATATCCTGGCGGCTGTACCATGCAGGCTCCTGTTCTCGCTCCCGGTCCAGCTTCTTTTCTGATTCCGGGCGCTCCTGATACCATGCTTCCATCTGTTCACATAACTGGGTAAACATATCCTCTCTTCCCGGATATAATTCGCAGTACAGCCATTTGAGCTCATCCAAATGGCGCTGCAGTCTTTTCTGATATTCCTGCGCTGTTTTCATGTTCTTTCCTCTCCTTTTGCCGCGCGGCGGGCACAGCAGATTTTATTTCAATTTCGAACGCGGATGTCACAGCGCCCCCGCCAGCGTTGTGCTGCGATTTTTATTCCACTTCAACTACCGCATTCTGTCCGTTTAGCTCAAGCAAATACAGGCAATCCTTTTTCTCCACCTGCGCTGTTACATCCTCTCCGTTGCAAAGCACACGCTTTACAGGCTCTTTGGATAAAAATCCGACGGTCTTTCCGCCACAGATTTCGCCCATTAGCCTGCCGCCGATCTCATGCATCCACAGTACCGCATCAAAGCTGATGTATTTATCCACAAGTCCCACAAAGGTTTTCCCCTCTGTGTCCTCCACAAATAAAAACCAGGTGAAATCCCCCGCTGCAAGGCGGTATTCCCTGCCTTCTTCTGCACTGCAGGCCGCAGCAGTCTGATTACGACAATCATAAATCCAGCAGTTTTTCCCGGAAAGCTCCGGAATATCCGATGCACCGATCCGATAGGTCTGTTCCTGATGGGTCAGATTATAAACGGCAATCACTCCGCCGATCTTACCATTTGCATATGCTCCGACATTTGTCAGCTTCAGCACGCCATCTTTTCTGGGATCACGAAACATACAATCCTGTGTCGGTCTTGCCGCCCGTAAAAGCTGCGGCAGCCTTCCGTCCGCATAGCAGAGAGGTGCTGCAACCTCCGGGGCTGTTTCTCCTATCCGATCGCTGAAATACACCGGTCCTCCGCTGATCGCACGCAGCAGGCTGTGGCGCAGACCATCCTCATGGCTTGTCCAGAACATATCCCAGTCGCATACATACAGCTCGCCCTGGTAGGGTGTATTGTATGCATTCTGGAGCAAATGCTCTGCAAATCCATCCTCCCGTTTTGGTACAAAATCATCGCTGTTTCGTGCAACCGCTGTCTGGGGACGGGAAAACATGTTCTCTGCCGCCATTCCCATACAGTTGATCACTGCACCGTCAAAGTACGCTGCCGCGCCCTCCAACGCTCCGTGCATTCCCCGCGTCGCTGTCATCAGCGGAAGATCATTTTCAAAATAATTATGTACGGCGCTCTGTCCGTCCACTTTGGAAAAGCTGATGCCCTCCCGCTTCAGATATTCATACCAATCCCGGTAAAAGCCGTAGCCCTTGGCTGCATCCGGCCACGGGATCAGCTTCCCGGGTGCATTTTGATATAAATGCTCCTGCTCTTTTGCTGCAAGGTCGCTTCCCGGCTCGATTCCGCCCCAGTAGCCGCCAAGCGCATGCCAGACACCAAACCAGTCCACCTGTGTATCCCGCTTTATATCACGGATCATCTGAGCAAATCCGTTGGGGAACTTTTCTTTTTCGGGCGCAAGGTCATAGAGTGCGTCTCCATGCACCGACAGCCAGCCGTCATCCATCAGCATCCAGCGCACCGGTACATTTTTTTCCGCAAATTCTCTGCCCTTTGCGCGAACCTTTTCTTCACTGATTTCCGTATAAAATGCATCCCAGCTGCACCAGCCAAGATATTTCAGCATCTCCGGCATATTCCGTTCCTCTTTCAAACGGATTCCGTGATACTCTGCCGCCCACGCCATACACGCATGAACCGCTTCCTGCAGACTGTCCGCCTCCGCATATGCATAAACAGGCTCGTCCAGTTTGCTGATTCCGCCCTTGCAGGCGCTCATTCCGAAAATAAGCGTATTCTCTCTTCCGGGCTTTACCTGGGTCTTAAACTGTTTTCCCGGCATTGGAAGCAGGAAAAAGTATCCGTTTCTCAGCTTTCCGTAAATCGCCTGTGTCAGCTCCGGGATTTCCGAAAAGTCATTGATAAATGCCGGTCTTGTCCACCAGTCGTTTAAAAGATACATTGCGGTCATCGCCTCCGGCCGGATCTCCGTTTCCACTTCCAAAATAACCGGAAGCTCTTCCTCCAGATTATCACTTCTCCGGCAGCCGTCCTGCTCAATTTCCAGCTTCAGCCAGCCGGATCTGACCTTTTTTTCTGTTCTATAGATAAATTCCGCTGTCACATTGTCCTGCTTTTCCAGAATAACCCGCAAAGCTTCTCCATTATCTTCCCGGACAAGTGGCAAAAGCACCTGCTCCGGTTTTCTCTGTCTGTGCAGCCGCAGGACGATATTATTTTTTCTCTGCATAAGTTCCTCGCCTTCTGCCGTTGTACCGGCTTCCTTCTGTTATGCTTCCTCTGCGATCAGATTTTTCTCCTCCCGATAAGCCGGTGCAAAGGTGCCTTCGCTGATCAGCTCTGACCATTGGGAATGCAGACGCAGCGCTTCCGCCGAAGATGGATCTCCAGTTGTTCGGTGCTTTGCCGTCGATTCCTTTTTTTATATAAAAATACTTGCCGTAAGGTCCTTCCGGATCTGCTTTTGCTTTTCGAAACCACTCCTTGTTTCTTTATGGATTCCGAGAAGCTGTGGTTTGTAGAAGTTGTCCTGCAAACCCGCTGCATCCTGGAATCCTTTTAAAGCTCTTGCCTAATGTACGGAACTCTTGTTTCCTGATGAGGTCATCATATCACCGTCCTATATGTATGTCAACCGATAACATGTGCATCTTTTATACTTCTGTCCCTTTTTGCAAATTTAAAATGCAATATTTGTACAGTTTCACGAAACCATTTTCTATTGTCAGCTACGCAAAAGTTCCAATTTTATACTATTTATGCTATTTTTCTCATTATGTGGTATATCAAATGTGTTTTCGAAATACATATTGTGTTACCGATGACATACGACTATCGGGCAGGATTGTGGGAGTCGCAGCACGGAACAATCCGCAGGTATCAAAACCAAAGGCCCCGAAACGTTAAAGCGCCGGAGCTTCTTATGCTCCGGCGTTTTCTCATACCAGTTTCTTCTATATTTCCGTCTTTAAAACCGTAGTCCCGCGCTGCACCAGCCGTACCGGCAGTACAATCTTCTGGGGGACAGACTCATTCTTCAGACTCTTCGCAATATATTCCACGCACAATTCTGTCATTTCTTCCACAGGCTGATGGATCGTCGTGATCTGAGGTGTTGTTACCGTCGATATCATCACGTCATCGAAGCCGATCAGCTGGATATCCTCCGGCACCCGCTTGCCCATCTGTGCACCAACCTGGATCACCTGAGAAGCGATCAGATCACTGCTGGCAAAAATTCCATCCACGTCCGGGAACTCCTGCAGTACCCTGCGGATAAAGTCTTCATAATGCATGGAGCCGTACTGCAGTCTGTCACTCACCAATATGCGGTACGGAATTCCTGCCTTTTTACAGACATCGGAAAATCCATCCGCACGCCGGTCCGCAGGCATGTCCTTACCGGCGACGCCGCCGAAATGTAAAAGATTCTTACAGCCGCATTCAATCAGATGCTCTGCTGCCAGCTTGCCGCCCTGATAGTTGTCACACTGTACAGAAATCGTATCATCATCCCCTCCCCGCTCCAGATTCACGACTGGGATGTTCATTTTGCGAAATTCCCGTGTCTGAACATATTTGCTGCACAGCACAATGCCCGCCACACGGTTTGATATGCACATATCCAGATAGTCCTGTTCCTTTTCCGGCTGCTCCTTTGAATTACACAAAAGCAGCTTAAAGCCCTTTTCCGCTGCTGAGGATTCTAAATTACTGATCACCTTTATAAAAAAGGGATGCGAAATATGCGGCACGATCAGTCCGATCGTATTGGTATACTGTTTGGAGAATGCACGTGCCAGCCCATTTGGCTGATAGTGCATTTCTTCCATTGCTGCATATACCTTTTTCCGCGTCCCTTCACTGATATATCCCCTGTTGTTTATAACACGAGATACTGTTGTTGCCGTTACACCCGCCCTCTGGGCGATATCCTTTAAGGTTGCCATTTTCTGTCTCTACACTCCATTTCAAATCAGGAATATTCCTCTCCCACTAGTATTATAAATATTATTTCGTAAAATATCAACCGGTAACATATTCCCGTTACAGTTCACTCGTACCCTTCTGAGTTCAGATTCCGTGCTTGCACGAAAATCTGAGTTAAGAAGGGTACGAGTGAACTGTAATATATTCCCAGAGTACAGATTCCTTTACAGCGCCCGCGTCGATTCCTGTTCCAGCAATTCTCCCGGAAAAATCTTATGCTGATGGCTGCTTTTGCCATCCAGCAGATCAAACAGATGATGGACAGATTCTTCTGCAATTTCCTGGATCGGCTGACGGATCGTCGTCAGGGTCGGATTGTAATAGCTGCACAGCTCAATTCCGTCAAAGCCCGCAACAGAATAATCCTGTGGGATCCGTTTCCCCGCCTCTGCGATCGCCCGACAGGCTCCCACTGCCATCGTATCTGAAAAAGCAAACACTGCCGTAAACTCTTTTCCTTCATCCAGCAGCTGTCGGGTCAGAACATAACCGTTTTCCATACTGTAGGACGGAAGCTTCGGATTCATATAGCAGATCAGTCCCTCATCCGGCTCGATTCCCTGTTCCCGAAGTGCCCGCAAATATCCCATCAGACGCATCCGACCGATGCTGACATCTTCTTTTCCCGCAGCGAGCACCGCGATTTTGCGGTGTCCCAGTCGGATCAGGTAATCTGTCATCCGATATCCTTCTTTTTCATCGTCAACAGACAAGGTGGAGTAATTATCGTGCCGGATTCCGTCCGGTCCTTCTCCGACTGTTGAGAGAATAAACGGTATCCGCAGCTTACTCAGCTTTTCTTCTGAATGGACAAAATGTCCCCCAAGAAAGATCAGACCTGCCAGACGTTTTTCCTTTACCAGCTCCAATGCCACATCAACCTCATCCTCATCCGATTCAACGTGCCGGATCACCATGGAATACTTTTTCTTTTTGATCTCATCCTCCATGACCTTGATCGCTCCGGCAAAAAACGGGTTTGTTAATCCCTTCACAAGCACAGCGATACACTTTCCGTCCATCCGCTTCAGATACCGAGCACTGTTATTCGGAATATACCCATACTTCTGAATGATATCCATTACCTTCTGCTTCGTTTCAGGATTGATATCCGGATGGTTATTGATCGCCCGGGATACCGTGCTTACTCCAACGCCGCACATCCGTGCAATATCTTTAATTGTGATCTCTTCTATCTCTCTGTTTTCCTGCTCCATTGCTTCTCTGCCCTACCATACTTATTGTTTCGACCGCAATTTTCAAAATTTCGCGTTTCCTCCGACATTTTATAGGAAAACCCCCGTAAAGTCAAAACAATCACAAAATTATCACAAAATTATAAAAAGCCGCCCGGCTGTTTGCAGTAGCCGAACGGCTTTATTTTTTTTTCTAAATATGTATTTTTATTCCGGTACGCAGCTCATCCTTTTACAGCACCAGCTACAACGCCCTCGATGATGTACTTCTGGCATGCCAGATAAAATACAATGATCGGAATGATGGCAAGCACCAGGACGCCCATCATCGCACCCATGTCGACAGAGCCATATCCGCCCTTCAGATACTGAACTGCGATGGGAACTGTTTTATACTTCGTCATATCCAGTACAAGATACGGAAGCAGATAGTCGTTCCAGATCCACATCGTCTGCAGGATTGCAACCGTAATACAGGTTGGCTTCATAATCGGCATAACAATTCCGAAAAAGGTCTGCAGCGGCGTACAACCATCGATCATCGCAGCCTCTTCAATTTCCAGCGGGATGCTCTTTACAAAACCGCAGAACATAAAGACGGAAAGCCCTGCGCCAAATCCCAGATATACAATGACGATACCAAGCGGATTATTTAATTTCAGCATATCCGCAAGCTTGGACAGGGTAAACATTACCATCTGGAACGGGACGATCATCGAAAACAGACACAGATAATACAGTGCAGTTGTAAAACGATTCTTTACACGGCTGATATACCACGCGCACATGGAGGTACACAGGATGATCACGCCAACAGACAGCACCGTAATAAACAGAGAGGTAAAGAACGCATCAATAAAGCCGGTTCTCTGGATTCCCTTGATATAGTTTTCGATGCCGACAAACATCTTGTCCGTCGGAATGGCAAAGGGTTTCTTACTGATGTAAGCCTTCTTTTTAAAAGAGTTGATCACAACCAGTGCGATCGGAAATACATAGGCAATGGAAATCAAGGTAAAGACCAGCGTAAAGATCCAGCCATGCTTTGCTTTTCTCACATTCATTACTGCTGTACCTCCTTTCTACGTGTCAGCCAGTTCTGCGTCAATGCAATCGCTGCTACCAACAGGAAGAATACGACCGCTTTCGCCTGACCGACGCCCTCCCAGCCGGTACGTCCATAAAATGTACGGAAAATATTCAGCGCCAGCAGCTCGGACATGTTGGAGGGCTCGCCGTTTGTCAGCGCCAGGTTCTGGTCGAACAGCTTAAACGAATTGGTCAGGGTCAGGAATGTACAGATCGTAATGGAGGGCATTACCATCGGAATTGTCACATTTTTCAAAATCTGTCCGGAAGTCGCACCGTCAATCTTTGCAGCCTCGATCAGATCTCCCGGGATATTTTGAATTCCGGCAATGTAAATGATCATCATATAACCGATCAGCTGCCAGTTTGTCAGAATGACCATGCCCCAGAAACCATATTTCGGATCTGCTGTAATTGTTACGTTAAAATGTGCCAGCACGCCGTTGATCAGTAATTGCCAGATATAGCCAAGTACAATTCCTCCGATAAGGTTTGGCATAAAGAAAATGGTTCGAAAAATATTAGTTCCTTTTAATCCCCGTGTTAGTCCATATGCCAGGGCAAAAGAAATCACATTAATTGTAATTACGGATACAACCGTAAATTTCACGGTAAATAACAGTGCATTCATAAAATCTTTGTTCGAAAATGCCTTTACATAGTTTGCAATTCCAACCCAGTGTGCATTTGTAACTGTCGTAAATTTACAGAATGAAAGCACGATTCCCATAATAAATGGGACAATAAAAAACAGGGTAAATGCAATCAATGTAGGTAATACAAAAAGAGCAAAATATTTTTTATATGTCTTTTGCATAAATCTCCCTCCCTACGGATACAAATGTTTTCTTCCTAAAACAGAAGAGGAGACGGCCAATGACCGCCTCCCTTTGAGAATTCTATGTAATATGACTACTCAGCTGTTGCTTCTTTTTCAGATGCCCATTCAGCCACTGTATCGGATACTACAGCATCCCATTTTTTGTTACCGTTTGCATACTCAAGAAGAGATGCACCATAATCATCTTTGAATGTCTGGCTTGGGAATGTTGTAAAGTTCCACGGTACCGTTGTAAGGGAATCCTCCTTCATGTATCTTACTACTTCCTGTGCTAACGGGTCAGAAGAAATCTCATCATCGCCAAATGTGCTGAACGGTGTGATAAACTGAAGATCATTTGTTACCATCTCTTTTCCTTCATCAGAACTGAACACCCATTTCAGGAAATCCAGGGATGCTTTCTGATCTGCCTCAGATGCGTTGCTGTTTACACACATGTAGTTTTCTGTACCGATGCACAGTCCCTGTGTCTCTTCGCCTTCTACGCCTGTATAGATCGGCATAAATTTCACGTTTTCTTCTTTTACTACGTTACCACTTACTTTGCTGATCTGAGACCATGCCCAGTTACCATTCTGAACCATAGCAGCTTTTCCTAATGCAAACTCTGCCATAGAATCATCTACTGTCTTGGAACCAACCATTGTAGGCTCAACCGTGGAGTTGTTCAGATACAGGTCAAAAATATTTTTAAAGTTCTCATTATATTTGAAAGAAATCTCGTCCTCATCTTTTACATCTGCATCTTTGTACTCATAGTAAATTGGAAGATTCATCAGATGTGTCTGCCATCTCCAGTCTTCACCTGGTGCAAAGGATGTGGAAGCAAATACACCATCAATGCCAAGATCAGCTTTGTGCGCTGTCATATCTTCTACAACAGCCTTTAATGTATCAAAGTTTTTGATATCATCCATGGATGTTGCTTTTGCGCCCGGAAGTGCAAAGTACTTATCCATGATTTCTTTGTTATAGATAATGCCGTAACCTTCTTCTGCAAACGGAATGCCGTATACGCCATCCCCTTCTGTGATCGCAAGGTCTTTATCTACCAGCATATTGTAAAATTCAGTATCTTTCAGATCTGCACAATACTCTTTCCAGGACTGATATCCAACCGGTCCGTTGATCTGGAATAACGTAGGTGCATCGCTTTTTGCCATCTCTGATTTCAATGTCTGCTCATACTGATTGGATGCTGCTGTCTTTACTTTTACCGGAACACCTGTCTCCTCCGTATATTTTGCTGCAATTTCTTCCCACTGATCTGCAATCTCCGGTTTGAAATTCAGATAATATACAGAACCTTCTGCACTGCTTCCTTCTTTCTCAGCTCCCGCGGAAGATGTATCTCCGCCTTTCGCTCCACCGCAGCCTGCTAACATACCGGTTACTGTCAATGCGGACAGACACACTGCCAAAAATTTTTTCATTTTCATAAAAAATACCTTCTTTCCTTTTCATTATCGTATCAAGTGCGTACCTCTTTGATACTTATAATTTTATAGAAAGAGAGTCATATTTAATACAAAAGATTTTCAAGAATCATGTTCTTTTTCCACGATTCTGTAAAAATATCAAAATAAGAGATTGGTTCTTCTCCTGTAATAATCTTCATAAAAGCCAGTGTCTCCATATCTGTCATATCCTGCGGTAACTCCCGATGTGAATACGGTACATAGTCTTCATTAACATAAGACACATCTGCCTCTTCAATCAGCCGTACTGCCTGAATCCGTGAAGCATAAGCAGCCCAGTAAACAGGATCTCTGTCTCCATCAAGGAATCTGCGGCAACTGTCATAATAAGCCGATTCCAGAGAATTCATGGAATCTGTCTGTCGCGGATAATGCAAAGCCAGCCAGATATGATCTGTTGTTGTAAACACAGCATTGCTGAAATCACAGTTTGCCACAAGCGGACGTGCCGTGATATCAACCCCACGTTTCTGGTACAGGTCAATTTCTTCGCTCCCATCGTGACGGTATCGCGCATTGTCAAAAAGTGCGGTCATAATCTTCATGACAATCTCTGGATGCTCATATCCTTTTCGCACCACGATACAGGGAGATGTTTTTCCATATATGTAAGAATGAACTTCTCCATACTCATCAGCGAGCACATATGGTTTCCACTCTGCCCCCGGATTTGCCTCCACCGCTTCTATCAGCGGATTATTCGGTGCCCACCACCAGCCAAAAAAAGCTCCACAGCGGTTATCACGTATCAGTTCTCCGATTTCTCCCGGTGTCCGCATCATATAATCCTGATCCAGAATACCATTTTCATACCATCCATGAAGATATTCCAGTGCCTGCCTGGTCTCTTCCGTTAATGATCCATAGACATAACTGTCATCCCCATCCTGTAGCCATATACCCGGATATGCATGAAATGCGGCAAAAACAGGATCTACAGAAAAATTTGAAGAACCGTCTCCATACAGTGTTGCCACACAGGGCAGCCCGATATTTCCATTTCCGCCCGGATCATTTTCCCGGAATGCCTGGATGATCTGCTCCACATCAGCAAGCGTCGAAGGTTCCGGAAGTCCCAATTCTTTCCGCCAGTCTTCCCTCACCCAGAACAGGTTGCATCCATAATAAACCTGCGTGGAAGGAAGTGCCATCAATTTTCCATCAATGGTCACAGATTCCAGTAATTCTTTTCCATAACTACTGTACATGGATTTGATCCTACTGGAAGTTGCCTCCTGATAGGAATCTGATAAATCTTCAATCATGCCATATTCTGCCAGTTCCTCTACCTCCTCCGGACCAGATACCAACATCACATCCGGCAGATTATTTTCAGCAATCATCCGCTGAATATACAGATAATAATTTTCATCCCCCGACACTTCCAGAACATCTTCATTTTGTACATTAAGTGTTTTTTTCAAATATCGTGTATAGGCATTATCCTCATAAGTATCGCCATCCGGCATACCGGAATTGCCGGAAGCCGTCATTTTTGCCAGTGTATAGGTCACTGTCTCCGGATAGGGTATCAGTGGTGATCTCTCTGCCTTCTCCCAGGAGGTGGCTGCCTTTTCATTCGCTTCCTGTTCTGCCACACCACTGTCAATTTCAAATGATATCACACCGAGAAGTACACATATCATTCCGATGGCGGTAGCCTGTGCTCCTCTTTTGCTATGACTCATTGCTTTCTCCCTTCTGTACCTTTGGGAAATGCAGTAATACCTCCGTACC